>Ga0247833_1008120_pt1 | contig 10774 bp, 7 predicted proteins | sample LaCruzMarch2015__7_FD_187117 | JGI IMG/M metagenome (GOLD analysis project Ga0247833, IMG submission 187117) | Freshwater microbial communities from meromictic Lake La Cruz, Castile-La Mancha, Spain - LaCruzMarch2015_8m | ecosystem: Environmental > Aquatic > Freshwater > Lake | place: Spain...
TCTTCTCTCGGAAGTTTCCTTTTTTTCATATTTAGTTCCTACGTATATAAGATACCTTAGGCGGAAAACCGTTGTTCGAAATGAAAATCTGGTTGGCGGGGCGGGGGTATGATTCCAAAAGGTACGATAAATTTTCTTGCCAGGCTGAACTTTACCCCTGGCAAGTGCTACGACGCACAGACGCCAAATCATATGAAAAAAAGGTACGAAACTAAGAAAAACATTTTTGACCACCCGCCTCTGGACACAACCTTAGAAAATAGAGTAGGTAGCTAGGTAGGTATCTACTCAGTGATGATGAAGATGACAATGAAGAAATCGAGCTGACAAAAGTACGAAGCTTTGTTCTCCATTATTTTTCATCAACCCTCACAGGATAAGTATCCATAACCTTGCAAAACACATTGATGAAGTTGGGTTGAAGAAATTAGTGTTCCGTGCATTGAAGGCTGGAATTAAGGATGGATTAGTCACACCGAAGGATGCAGTGAATCACTGGTGAACGTGTGGGGAGCTCCCACACACCAAGATTATGCGTCGTGCAACTGATCCGAATCTAGTTTCGCCACCACTTGACAAAAAGAATATAAGAATGAGCATGGAAAATGTCTCATCATGCACAACAATTCAAATGAAAAGAATGAAGAGTTACGTACATATGTGGATTGATCAAGTCCAAATTGATGCACAATGTTCAGCGGACCATCACTATCTGGAGCCGTACAAAATCATTGCACTTACCGTACAACACGCAGATTAAGCTAAACGCAGCATAAGCCATCGCGAGAAAGGAGTGTTGACAGGCCAAATTTGATATGTGAAATCTATATTGTTTAATCTTTAAATGCCCACATGATTGGCCCAGGACAGTGCACAGTCATTTAGAAAAGCCGCTTCTTGTCACATTGATATATAACACTCCTGGGTTTAATTGGGTGAAACATCACTTAACACAGCCATTTTTGTTAAGAGGTTGGAATGATTAAAAAATAGGCCCTACTCAAATGTTGTTGTGGCCAAAAGCTTAATCTGCGTGTTATACGACGGTAACTGGCTAGGATTTAACTTTGTACCATGTGAGCAGCCCTGTGAAAACTACCGGTTGGAAATGTTTCAACAATTAAAGGACTATCTTACACAGAGTGGGGGAAAATGCCACCACGATTCATTGCTGGTACCAAGTGTGCATTAGGACAGTGGTGTGATACTCAGTTAGACAATTATTGTAAGTTCCATTCGGGACGGAGTGGGGTACATAACACAGGAGAAGATTGATTTAAATCAGATCAGTTTTATCTGGGATAAACAAGGGTATCATTGGAAAGAGAATTATGAAAGGTTAAGGGAATTCAAACAACAACATGGACATTGTAATGCAGTTGCGTCCTGCAATGGACAGGATAAGACATTGGGGGCATGGGTAACAAAGCAGAAAAGGAAATATGCCAACTGGAAAGAAGAAGGAGAGAATAGGAGTACACAAAATCAGGAACTAAGCCTAACAGATGAGCAGGGTGCACTCAAGGATCTGATTGTTGGATTTGGTGAGTGTGTGAAGATAGATGGTAGGAAGCTGGAAGCTACTGTGGAATCAACACAAATCAAACAAACAAAAGGTGGAACCTTCGAAAACTGATTGCAAAATAAAAGATCAGAATGATTATGGACACTGCAGAAGTTACTACTGGCACACAGCAGGATCAGAAAAAATTGCATGTAGTGTAACTAGCCTTTTACCAAACTTTAACCATTGCCTATAATTTTGTTGATCCATCAAGTAATTGTTCTGCCTAGACAATAATTGAAGTTGCATTATTCTACACTCTGAGATGAGGGTGAGATTTGCAAAAGAGAAAAAATAGAGGTATGAGGCAACAAACAACAAATCAAACCTATTCATGTGGTGGGCATATTATGTTATGTTGCTTCATGTGGGAGAGATTGCTGGTCTACTGTGCTATTAGGTTCTGATTTGACAACCCACAGCCACAGATTTCATAATCATAGTTGGTCTAATTCACAAAATAAATTGCATTGTAGATTATCATCTAACATACAATAGTCCATAAAATAACTCTTCCTAGAATGTTGTGAAACACTGGTATTGCAGCTGACTTTTGACTTGTATCTACTGCATCCTCCATGATGGGCTCATAGTCTCAGTGGTTGTAGGAGAATTGTTGGCGGCACCCCACTCACTTTATACTCATAGTAGATCAACTTTATACATATATAAAGTGTCTCAGCACGTGCTATTGTGGCTGGCAGTCAAATGGATGCAACCCCCACCTGATGTATTCAGGGTCTCACAGTCTCAGTGGTCGTAGGAAATTCACTTGGTTTTTGACTTGTATCATGCTGCAGGTTATGATTGTGGCACACCACTCACTTCATACTCATAGTAGGTTGGCTTCATCCATATATATAAAGTGTTTCAGCACGTTCTATTGTGGCTGGCAGTCAAATGGATGCAACCCCAACCTGATATATGCTGGGTCTCACAGTCTCAGTTTTTGTAGGAAATTCACTTGGTTTTTGACTTGTATCATGCTGCAGGTTAGGATTGTGGCACCCCACTCCCTTTGTGGTGTATGGTCCAGGACTCATCAAGTTGATACATTCCACTATGTCGCACCTTATTATCTCTCCCCCTCTTCCAAATTCCAATTGACTCCTGTTCTGGCTGGCTCTTTTATCCTGCAATTTGTGCTAAGATGTTCTTTGTTGCTCAACCACAGCTTTTGATTTACTTAATGGATGAATATGTGCTTTGTCTGCATCTGCCTGTCATGTACTCACCCCCCTTCCTTGTTTGCTGGAGATGTTCCTATTGTTCGACTGACGCAATTAATGCAGCGCCCTGCTGATGTTGTGCTGTCTCAATCTCTCCCTTGTGGGATGCCCCACACTGGCAGTTGTTGTCTCCTGCCACCTGTGTGCCGTTTAGCTTTCGTCGCTGTTTTAGTGCTTTTTGCTTTACCCCGCACTGCCAGAGAAAACGACAGCACTGGCCAATTTTTACGTTGACTACCAGCCACAGATTATTTGATGATCACTGCTAGACATCACATAAGAGCACATTAATATGTTATTATGTTTAACCCATGCTATCCAGGTGATCATCAAATAATGATCACATTTAGAGCTCGTGTGTGTTTGCTCATTGCCGACTCTTTGGCGGCAAGTATTGAGGTCAACGGTTCAGGCTCCGGCCATAGATATATCTAATATCTACCTAGCATCACAGTCAGTGGTGGTAGTAGGAGATTCTGTTGGTTTTGACTTGCATCATCTGTAGATTATGATTGGGACTTCCAACCCACATCATACTCATAGGAGATCTACTACTTCATACATGTATACTGTGTTTCAGCACATTCTAATTCTACTACAGCTAGTGGCCATCAGGATTAGAGATGGGAGCTGGTTTAAACATGTATCATGTGATTAGGCCCTGATTGAGGCACCCCATCTACTTCATACTCATAGCAATTCTACTTCATATTTATATAATGTGTTTCTACACCTTCAATGCGGCCAGTTGTCATAAGGATGCTACCCCAATATGATATGCTTTGTCTCATAGTCCATAGTCAAAGTGGCAATAGGAGATTCACTTGTTTTTGACTTGTATCATGATGTAGGGTAAGGGTATGATTGAGATATCCCAACCCACTTCATACTAATAGCATGTCGACTTCATACATATGAAAACAGCTTCGCTCGGGCTTTTGGAGGTGATGGTGGTAGGTACGTGTTGCCCCCCCGGACCCCCCCTCTGTTGGTGACGTCACGGGCCCATTCCCCTTTCTTGCTTTGTTTTCTTCAAGAAAAGATTTTTGGCGAATGAGCGGGATAATATTTTTGGCAAGGCGTTAAGAATTACAAGAAACCACATAAACCCTAATAAACCAATGGCGGGCCTAGTTACACTTGTATGCACGTGAGAGCGTGACGGACAGAGAGACAGGAGACAGGAGACAGGAGACAGGACATTAAGGGCTGCCGGGCTTTAGGAGGAAACCTCCAAAAGAATAATGTGTTTCCTCTGATACTACGAGTCGGGTAACAACTTGTTTTTTCTCTCCTAGCAACTTCCTAGCGACTTCCCCGCAGTTCCGGTTTTAATTCCAATATTCCCGGGATCTTATCATTCAATACCGGGATTCAATCAGACCCAACTAAACTGTTTTCTGATTCAATCAGGCCCAACTAAACTGTTTTCTCAAGGGCTGTACTGCTCAGAAGTTGCTGGGAAGTTGCTAGGAAGTCGCTAGGAGAGAAAAAGCAAGTTGTTACCCGACTCGTAGTAATGAGAGAAACTAGATAACATTGGATATATAATTATGTACTAGTTTGAATTCCGCCCGACCACGAATAATGAGACCACCCTATGTTGCCGAATGCGGTCTGCTAATAATTTGGGTGTCTATGGTAATACATATCACATGTGCTCTTATCAGCCATAGCATCTTTAGCTCACGTGTGGCACAACGGCGATCTTGTCAACGTTCGTTTCTGCCACAGCAGAAGTCTTCGGAGTCAACCTTTTGGACTGCAATAGCTCAGAAAAATGAGACTTTGTCCTCGGATGGTAGTATACCAGCCATTCCTCAAATAGATCGCGAAACGGGCCCTCTTCCTTCGGGGTCATACCTTCTACGTGCAATTGACGACTACGCTAGAGATGCGAGTGCACCATGCCTGATAACTGTCGCGATACGACCCCAATCAACAAATACTGATAATACTAGAGAGGACATATGGACAAAAGGGGTGAAAAACTGCCAAAATCTCATAGACTCCGGTTTCAATACATTCAGAATGATTGATGGTGATACAAAATTGGAGACGAGGAGGAGAAGGACTATTGGACGAAGATCCTCATTATCAATTGCTTTAGAACATATGCAACAAAGTGCCGCAACAACAGATGCCAGACACGAGGCTGAAACGAATTTCTACAGCAAACTACGACAAAATACCCCATCGTCCATTCTGAGGACTTGCTATTTTATGACGAACATAGAAATACCGTTTGTTTTATCAGAGGACTTCCCTGGAATGGAAGATGAAATATCACCAGTATCATTTGGTAATGGATGGGTGATGAGAGAGAGTATCAGTAGCGCATTACTGAGAACTAAAGCAGAGTGTCTAGATTCAGTTGTGTTGGAATATCGTAAAAATCCATACTATTTAGATGTTATCGATACTCTATTTGAACTCAAACGAGAGGGATTGATCCGATCAATATCAACCAAGAACTTCCCACCTTCAATGCTTCAAACATGTTTAGAATGTGGATTTGATATTTCCTCCAATGATGTGTGTGGTAATTTAATGAACGCGAACAATTTACCAGTCGATACTGATGTGGACGTTTCACGTCTCATTTCTTCTCCTCTTGGTGGTGGCCTATTCACTGATCAGTTCTGTCGATTTCAGGAGTGGGAGCAGATGTCTCCGTCAAGTAAGAAAAGATTTAACATGTTAGTTGACACTTGCTGCAAGAAACAACCTAAAACAGAGGTAGACAGCTTGCAGATGTGGTTGAAATATAGATTGGTCATAGATGTTATAAAAGATTTGTCGTTCAAGTACCAAGTATCAGTCGAATCTATAGCGTTGAGATGGTTGCTACAACTGAATAAAGACGATAGCATATCTGTAGGCACTTCCATGGGGATGGATCTAAAAGAAGAGCAAGGAGGTAAAGCATACAGCCGTCAACGTGATTTGCGCCAAGTCTTCACATTTTCATTGGAAGAAGATGACATGGAAAAGCTTTGTCAAGTGTCGGATTTCTTTTCCAAGAAGACTGGTTCGTCGAAAGTGGCCACTGAGGATGAGATTGACTTTACTAATACACGTCTGTGGATTTAGGATGCATTCGTCGATCTCCGCTCCTTGAGTTTCATGAGAAAATTAATAGTATTCATGCCTTTACATTGTCGACAATATTTCTCCATAATTCAGAAGCTGCAACTCGAGGCGCTACTAGCCCACTATCCAGCGACCGCTCGATTTCGTCCTTCTTGCTCCTAACTCTTGGATCATTCATGGCCGTCTCCATCACATGACCTCTTAGATACTTCCATAACCAGTATCGATTCTGTCGCCGTCGTCTGCTGAGGCACAGTCCAGATGATGTAGCATACTGGTGATACTTGATTATCGTGTTCCATAGCTCGTCTAGTCCGAAACCAGTCTTGCCACTGACCAATAATACAGGTGGGGTTGCGCTATTTCCACAGCCTTCACCTCCTCCCCACCAGTCAGAAGGCTTCCTCAGCAATCCAAGTGCACTTTTATACTCGTTTGCTGTCTTTCTAGCGATAGTTTGAGTCTCGCCATCTGCTTTATTCACAACCAGCAAATCTGCCACCTCGACGACACCCTTCTTAGATCCCTGTAGCTCATCCCCACCACCTGGAGCAAGCATCAAGACGAACAAATCACAACATTCTGCTAATTCAACCTCTGATTGACCAATTCCCACTGTTTCTATAATTGTTAACCCATACCCCGCTAATTCACAGAGAGATGCGGCATCGTAGGTAAATGAACCCAGGCCGCCCAATACCCCAGATGACGGAGAGGGACGAACAAATGCCCTAGGGTGATAGGACAGCGTGGACATGCGTGTCTTGTCACCAAGAATGGAACCTCCTGTTACATTTGACGACGGATCTATGCACAAAACGGCAAGCTTATCAGGTCGGAAGCTAGAGGGGTCAGCATGCTCTTTGTTATCCTTCAAATCTAGAATGTATGATCCGAATTTCTCCACGAATGTAGATTTGCCAACTCCAGGAGGTCCAGCGATACCAATTCGAAATGAGGAGTTGTTGGATGGAATTTGTTTCAGTCTTTGTAGCAGCATGTCAGCCATGAGACGTTTACGCGTTGATTTGCTTTCAACGAGCGTGATTGCCTTTGCTAATGCAATTCGTTGTATCATATCTCCGGAAGAAATGGCACGGTTTCTAGAGGCATCGTCGTTTCGTAACAGAATGTCAGCAGCTAAGCGGTCTATTGTGCCTACTTCCTCGTCGGTCAAACACAAAGAAATTGACGATGACAATCTTAGCAATGACGGTGCATTGGGGACCATTCTAAGGTACGATTTCTTTCTACGCACCCTCCACCAAGCTCCTCCTACGCCGCAACAACGTTGCATTCTCCACGTTCGTTCCTGCACAGTATCTAACTAATAGTGGAGAGGAAAGGGAAGAGAACGGCGTTCCCGCACAACCAAGCCTCCTCCAAACCCACCCCACGCAGCCGAGTCTCAAATGGTCCTGTATATTATCGGTCTAGGCCTATACGACGAGAAGGACGTAACCGTGCGGGGATTGGAGCTTATAAAATCATCCGACAAAGTGTTCCTCGAATCGTATACGTCCGTCCTTAGCATCGGCAAGGAAAGGCTCGAGAAGTTTTACGGTCGAGATGACATTGTCATCGCGGATCGTGACTTTGTCGAATGTCACGCCGAAGATATATATTTACCAGCAAAAGGAGATGGGAATGTTTCATTCCTAGTTGTTGGTGATCCTGTATGTGCTACTACCCACTCGGATATTATTATACGTGCTCATGAACAAGGTGTGAAAGTAGAAGTTGTTCATAATGCATCTGCAATGACTGCCATTGGCTGCTGCGGATTGCAATTGTACAACTTTGGCCAAACAGTATCAATCCCGTACTTTGATGAAAAGTGGAGACCTACATCATTTTATCCAAAGATTAAATACAATCGGTTGGGAGGGATGCATACTTTGTGTCTACTTGATATTAAAGTGAAAGAACCAGATTTTGATGCAATGATGCGTGGGAAGACAGTTTACTTACCACCGCGATTTATGACGGTAAATGAATCGTCTGAGCAACTGATCGAGGCCGAGGAAGTACGAAATGAATCAGCCTATCATCAATCAACTACATTATGTGTCGGCTTTGCTCGTTTGGGACAGCCTGATCAATGTATTAAAGCTGGTACGCTTGAGGAATTAAAGTTGGAAGATTTTGGCGCACCGTTACATTGTATGGTGATTTGTGGGGAAGTACACGAGATGGAATTGGAGGCACTGCGACCATATTTAATCGAAAAGTCAACATATTGCATTGATTCTCCGGGAAGCTTGTTTCAGGATGAATCGAGCAAGATGACATGAGTGCTTAATATAGACTGCAATTTATCTTAAATATTGGACTCTACAAATAATAATTATCCCACGAGTGTCTTCAATCTCACAATCTCTGACCAGCCAGTGCTCTGGACTCTGGAGTCTATGGCTGAGGTATGTAGTACGTATTATTTGAGTTTGGCACCTTTCTTTGAAGAATGGAAAATTTCCTCCGTTCAAAGAGAGAGACACCCAACAACGGTACACAAAAGCCGAAGCATGAAAATTGTATTACATTTGAGGCATTATTGTGATTATTAGAATCGCAACAGCAACTCTCTAAACAATGGACTCCATCGACGACGATATGGAGTCGGTTCGTCGGCTACCAGAGGAGAGCGTAGACGACTCTGCCATCGAAGATGAATTGCCTCGTCGCTATTTTGCAAAGTATCGTAAGAGAACGGCAGCGACTGTGTTTTCGATCATCATCCTCATAGTAGCCATCATCTTGGTTGTGGTTTTGTCGTCGAAGCCAAGTCAGCAGACGGGTTTCGAACAAGCCGTGGATATGGCTGCACCAAAAAATGATGACACTGAAATTGTCCTCGTTCAAGGACATGATGAGGACTATCCTGATGATATCATCTACGACCAGGGCTACCAAGCAGCTGAACCATTAGAAGTGGAGATTACTGAGCCAGAGATGTCTGAGACTTCTGGGGAGATTCTCGACGAAGTAATCGTAGAGGTACAAGCAGCCGATTTTGAAAGCACACTGAGCGATTTCATCGTTTCATCCAGCCGTATTAGCAAAGCCCTTGACGGCCAGTGCACTAATCCTGGCGAAGGATTATTTTATTTGCAGTTGAACACAGATAATTACCCCTGGGAGAATCGATGGGAATTCAAAGACAGTACCAGTGGTGCTGTCCTAATGGCAGGCCCACCCACCGGTAAGAATTACGCTAAAAGGACGACATACATTGGATCCATGTGCGTCACGGCAGGAGAGTATACAATTGAATTGTTTGATAAGAGTGGAGACGGCATATGCTGTCAATATGGTAAAGGCACACTGATTGTCAAAGTAAATGGCAAAACTGTTGTGTCGACTGGTGATAATGATTTCACGGCTTTCAAAAAGACTTTTGTCGTCTCGTCAGCTTCAAGTGCCATCCCCACAAAGAAACCTGTAGCCAATCCAGCAACTACTAAGAAGCCTACTTCGAAGCCTGCAGCTGCAACACCAGCAGGTCAAAACTCTGTCGTTGTCCAAGTGAAGACTGATAAATATGGGAATGAAACTGGATACACCTTCAAACATGTTGATGATGGCACGATACTAGTCAAAAGACGAGCGGGATCTTTGAAAGCAGATATGCTATACGAAAATAATTTCCTCGTCGAAGATGACAATGGTCTAACAGATGCAACGTACAGTTTTACACTCAACGACAAATCCCAAGGACTTCTATTCCCTGCAGGCTACGCAATCAAGGTAAATGACGTAGAAATTCTGTACGCAAATAAAGCTCAGACTTACTTGATCGATGTTGGCTATACGCCAGATATGACCGTCAGTGACAAACAGTGGCTCGACGCTCACAACACTCGCCGCAAGGCATTTTATGAGAAAGAGGGTTTGTCAGACAAACCGCTTGTTTGGTCGCCCGAACTGGCAGAGTCGGCATCCAAAGCTGTAGATGCCATGCTGTCCTCCTGCAAGCCAGTTCTTGAACTTAATCTTCAAGATGGTGAGAACATTTCATCCCGAACAGCGAATGCTGAACGTAATGAGGGTGCAGATGTTGTCCTATCAAGATGGGTGGATAATAAACTTGGTGCTGCCTATCCTATTAATCAGTCCATGACGCAGGTACTGTGGAGGGCTACTCGCTATTTAGGATGCAGCAACAAGAAGATTGAACGTGATAATGGTTCAATCTGTTATGTGTCAGTTTGTAGGTATGCTAGAGCTGGAAATTGTCAAATTAAGAATGGGGATTGGAAGACACCAACTCTTGCCGAACGTTCGGGATGTGGTCGGGCATGCCCAGAAGAGAAGTGCTATTAATAAGTTTATACATGCTATCGAATACATGTATTTTGACACGTCGTTAGAGTTGACTTTTTCCAATTTGCATGTAATTCGTTGTTGATAAATAAATGACCATATGATCCCATTTCCTTAATGCAATAATATGATTTATCTTCATCCATCGCTGCTCTCGCCATTGCTGGCATTTTCTACTTTTCATATATGCAAACCCAATAGATTCTTTCATCGAACCAACCCTATCGGGTCAGAGCAATCACTGCCAAACTTTGTAGGCGATAGCTTCCACTTGACTTGACATGCCGCATATTTTCTTGAAGAGTTATAGGGTTTGCAAACCTTACAAACTATCGTTCGGACGGGGCGCACTCAAAAATAATACTTTAAGTATTATTTTACACTTCAACTCTTTGTATCTTTTGTTGTCACGATGCGATTGTTTTCGACCTTGTATTAAAGTTGTAGAGCATCTTCTTGCCTTTTTGCAGATATACTTTTACAACTTAAATTTCAATTGGATGATTTAGAAATATCAGTTCTTGCGGCGGCTTTATTTTAATACTTAAAGTATTATTTTTGGGGG
>Ga0247833_1008121_pt1 | contig 10774 bp, 8 predicted proteins | sample LaCruzMarch2015__7_FD_187117 | JGI IMG/M metagenome (GOLD analysis project Ga0247833, IMG submission 187117) | Freshwater microbial communities from meromictic Lake La Cruz, Castile-La Mancha, Spain - LaCruzMarch2015_8m | ecosystem: Environmental > Aquatic > Freshwater > Lake | place: Spain...
CCGCTCCCGAAGCGGCCTCCTGCAGAATCTTTACAATCTGCTCTTCGCTGAATTTCGATTTCTTCATGGTTCTCCCGTTACGAGAACTCTACTTTTTTAAACGCACCAGTTTTCGGGGGGCACGTCAGGCGGACTTTCTCTGGCGATGACCATTTCCATTATCGAATTGGACGTGCAATCGATTGCGCTGAATCCGAGCACGGTCTCCGCGGGTTCATCGACAACGGCAACCGTTACGCTCACCGCGCCGTCTCCGACCGACACGGTTGTCTTCTTGAGCCTTCAAAAGCCAACGCTTGCGAGTGTTCCGGCATCGATCGTGATTCCAGCCGGAAGCACATCGGGAACGTTTACCATGAACACGTTCGTCGGCAAGACCGGATTCTTTTCGGTGTACGCGCGGATCGGGACCAAGGGCACGAAAGGCACGAAGATCACGATCAACTGAGGCTTTCTAGTCTTCTTCTAGGACGTACTTCCCTCGTCGGCTTCCGCCGACGAGGACGGTCTCGCCGTCGTTCTTTTCTAGCGGCAGGAACTTCACTTCGGGCATGCGTTTCAGGTGTTGGGCGAGTTCGGTGGAGTGGGTGGTGACCCAGATTTGGCTCGACATTGAGGCATACTCGAGCATTCTCGCGAGCGGCGCGATGGCGGCAGAGTTGAGGCTGGCTTCGGGCTCGTTGAAGAACATGAGTTGCGGCGGATGCGGGTGATAGCACGCGGCGGCAAGGCAGAGGAATTTCAGGGTGCCGTCAGAAAGTTCCCTTGGCTCGGTTGGGCGCATCAGGCCTTGATGCGCAAACGAAAAATTTATGTGTTGAATGACGAGATTGGATTCAGGTAGAGCTTCCTGGAGAAGAGAATTCAGTTGACGATCTTCGTCCATTTGTTGGATAAGGAATAGGGATGCACCTAAATTACTGCCATCAGGTTCGAACCTCCGAGGATACGTGTTGGGACTTTGTCTCCGTGCGGGTGCGTCTACATCCGTTCGAAACTCGTGATACAGCACCCACTGCTCCGCCGCCTGACGGATGCTTTGCAAATACGGAAAGTCCTCAGGATTAGAAGGTTGGGCAAAGATTGAAAGCGTGTCGACGAGATCAAAGCGCCGTGTTTGCTCGCCCGACAGTTTTCGAAACATGCCGCTCGACTTACCGCGATCAACCATCACTCGCCCACCGAGTTTAAGTTGTTCCCGCTGAATGATTGGGTCCAGTGGAAACAGTGGAAATCGGTCTGCAGGTTGGAATCCGAACTCTAGTTCGTACTCAAAGTCGTCGCTAACCAGTTTCAGTTCGATCGTCTGTCTCGGAGCAATTTTTCTCGGCCCGGCCCAATAGACAGAACCAAGCCCGCCTTCTTCGACGAGTCGCTCGTTCAGCCGCCCGAGAATCGTCTCCTTCACAAGCCGAAAGGCATTGAATAGGTTGCTCTTGCCGCAGCCGTTTGCGCCGGTGACGACGTTAATGTGCTTCAGCCGGACTTCTAAATCGTAGATCGACCGGTACTTTGAAACGCTGAAAGATCGAATCTGCAAGGCTTAACTCTCCGTTTCCAGAAACGCGCGGACTACGCGGATTTTATCGTACGGCACGGTTTCGCTCAGATACTCAAAGACCGGTTTCAACTGGGTTCCGCCGACTGCGGCAAGTGCGGCTTTGACCCGTGCGATCGTTTCTGCATCAAGCCAGGGCTCAATAGACTTTGGCTTCGTCGTTGCGACCCAGGTGGCGAGATGTCCCCAGACCGTTGTCGGCTTGACGCTGGCGATGCGGCAAATGTCCTCGATACTAGCGTGGGCTTCGAAGTGGTCGGCATAGCTGCCATTCTTCGGCAATGCTTTGGTGCTCTGGATGACTGGCGTCGCGCCGGTATCGAGCCCGGCACCGGTTTCTTCCGCGAACTCGCGGATCATGCGCAGCAGGCTGGAACCGTACTCTGCGGCCTGCTTATCGCCAACCCCCGAGATCGCACGGAGATTCTCTGGCGTCGAGGGTCGAATGCTGGCAACCCGCATGAGCGTGGCGTCGTGAAAAATGACGTAGGCGGGGACGCCTTTCTCCGCCGAAGTTGCCCGTCGCCAGGTTCGAAACTTGACATACAGTTCCTCAGAAACGGCGTCGAGCTCAGTGCCGGTTGCCTTCACCGAACGGACGAGGGCCACGTTTTCGATCAAGCTAACTTCGGCTCCGGTCTCCAAGACCTCCCGCCCAGCCTCGGTTACCGAGAGCACCGGATAGTCCCCGCTGGACACTTGCAGCAACCCAAGATCCACCATTTGATGAATCCAAGAGGACACGCGTTCCTTTTCTTCGGAGGCGAATGCCCCGAACCCCGGTGCGCGGTCAGCGCCACGTTCTAGAATCATCTTCACCCGAGAACCGAGAAGGACACCGGCCAAAACGCCGACCCCGAAGCTCTTTTCCCCTTCGGAGAGGGCAATCGCCGTCTCCAAGATTCGGGTCGCCACCGCCTGAGAGTTGCCCAGCCGTTTCATTCCGCCGGTACACACGTCACACGCGCCGCACCCGCCTTCTGAAACCGGATATTCCTGCCCAAAGTGCTCGCTCAGCGCCTTGTGCCGACACTCGTGCGAGGTCGCGAACCGCCGCACTTCTTCCAGAAGCGTGAGGTGGTGCGGATCGCCACCGGCCAGCAGGCGCTTCAGACGAAGCACGTCGCCGTGGCTGTAGAGCAACACACATTCGCTCGGCTGCCCGTCTCGGCCTGCGCGGCCAGTTTCTTGCTGATAGCCCTCCATGCTCTTTGGGATGCATTCGTGGATGACGCAACGAACGTTTCCTCTGTCGATGCCCATGCCAAAGGCGACGGTCGCGACGATGACGTTCACCTTTTCCTGGGCGAAGTTTTCGCTGACTTTTCGCCGAACATCGTTTGGCAGACCAGCATGGTAGGCAACCGCGCTGATTCCGCGAGCGACTAGAGCATTCGCGATGCTCTCCGTATCCTTCCGCGCTAGGCAATAGACAATCACCCCTTCATCGGGATAGCGGCCGACCGCTTCCGCAATGCGGCCGACCGTGTCGTCTTTCGATACGATCCGGTAGGTCAGATTGGGACGGTCAAAGATGCCGACGAACTTGAGCGGACGCTCTAGGCCAAGCTGAATCGCGATGTCGCGTTGCACTTTCGGCGTAGCGGTGGCGGTGAATGCCTGTACCGGCACGCCCGGGAACGCCTCTTTTATGCGATGCAGCAGTCGGAACTCGGGCCGGAAATCGTGGCCCCAGGCGCTGATACAGTGGGCTTCGTCGATGGCAAATCGAGCGACCCCTCGGCCCTGCTTTAGCAAGTTCAAAGTTGCCGGAAGCAGGAGTCTCTCCGGGCTGACGTAGAGAAGGCGGAGATCACCGGCGCGTAGCTTCGCAACAATGCTCGCCTCTTCCTCTGCGCTCAAGGACGAGTTCAGCGCGGCCGCCGGAACGCCGACGACCGAAAGCGAATCGACTTGGTCCTTCATCAATGCGATGAGGGGAGAGATCACGACGGTGAGGGTGTTGGTCACAATCGCGGGCAGTTGGAAGCAAAGGCTCTTTCCGCCGCCGGTCGGCATGACCACCACGGCGTCGCGATTCTTGAGCGAAGCGCTGACGACCTCACTCTGTAGCGGGCGCAGTTCGTTGAAACCCCAAACGCGGTTGAGCGCTTCCGAAACGCCTTCCTGTTCCATCACCGGTGCTGCCATGTCTATCCTTCTCGCGACATTAGTATAGACAAGCGACTACCATTTTGCCAATGCTCCGAGCGAATTTTTAGGGTCCGACTCCGATGCGCAGGATGAGCGTCAGGAACAGAATAAGATGAACCTCATGCCCCACAAAGCCGCCATCGTTGCCATCACATGCCTGGTGATTCCTGGGAGTGCGTTTGCTCAAGTCAACCCGTTCAAGAAGTTGGCCCCGGCAGATGCTCCGGCAAGCAAAAGTCCAAACTCCTTCAAGACCGGCAAGTATCGCAGCCTCTTTCGCGAGATCGGAAAGACGGATGCGGAGATTGCGGCGAAGCTGAATGAGGCATGGAACAGATTGTTCCTGGGCAACCCGGCGAGCGAGCGCGTTTACTTCGAAGTCGGCTCTGACATGGCCTACATCAAGGACATTGGGAACAACGATGTGCGGAGCGAAGGCATGTCTTACGGCATGATGCTGGCCGTGCAATACGGTAGAAAGGCTGAGTTTGACCGGCTCTGGAAGTGGTCAAAGACCCACATGCAGCACGCGAGCGGGCCGTGGAAAGGCTACTTTGCTTGGCAGTGCAACGACAACGGGAAGAAACTCGCAAACGCGCCGGCTTCGGATGGAGAAGAGTACTTTGCCACTGCCCTATTCTTTGCGGCTGGCCGCTGGGGCTCCGGCAAGGGTGTCCTCAATTATCGGGCCGAAGCCGACGCGATTTTGCATCACATGTTGCACAAGGAGGAAGACAACGGCGGCAAGACGGACATCGTCACGAACATGTTCAATCGAAAGGAGAAGCAAGTGGTGTTTGTCCCGAACGGCACCGCCGCCACCTTCACCGACCCTTCGTATCACCTTCCCGCCTTCTACGAACTTTGGTCGCGCTGGGCCAAGAAGGATCGAGCGTTTTGGAAAGAAGCGGCAATCACCAGCCGTAAGTACTTCCGAAAGGCGGCGCACCCGGTGACGGGACTCGCACCAGACTACTCCAGCTTCGCGGGCAAGCCCATGAAAGCCCCTTGGGATCCTAACAACCGATCCGATAACTTCCTGTTCGACGCTGTTCGCGTGGGCGGCAACATCGCGATGGACCATGCCTGGTTCGATTCTGATCCCTGGCAAGTTCAGCAATCGAACCGGATGCTGAGATTCTTCGACTCCCAAAAGCCGACGTACGTAGGCAGCTACACCGTGGACGGGAAGCCGTTGGTCGACTACACGCCAACCGGTTTGCGCGCAATGAACGCGGCCAGCGCATTGGCCAGCACTTCGCCGGTTGCCAAGCGGTTTGTGCTTGATCTCTGGGATGCGCCGGTGCCCAGCGGACAGTGGCGGTACTACGACGGCATGCTGTACATGTTCGGCCTATTGCAAGCAAGCGGCCAGTACCGAATTTGGACTCCGAAAACCGTCCGGTGAGTCGTTTACAAAGCTTCAGAAATGGTCTAGGATGAACGAGTCGCCGCTATGAAATTAAACCAAGCCAATGTTTCCGTTTTCGCGCTATCTGCCGTGGTGTTGGCAGCTGGTTGCGTGTCTGTCGCCCGCGGACGAGTGCAGGACGCGCCGGTACTTTCCGCGACCCCCAGCGTGCCGAGTGGCACTTATAAAGTCGGCGAAAAAGCAAGTTGGATAATTAAGTCTCCGACTTTGACCTCGGTGAAGTACGTTGCAAAGCGAGACAATTCCGGCACCGTCGCATCTGGCACTTTGCAATTTCAGAACGGAGAAGCCAAGCTGGAAGTGTTTGGCGATCAACCTTCATTCTTGTATGTTGAGTTGACCGCAGAGGGGGCTAAGCCACTCGCTCTCGCCGCCGCGATTTCCCCGACGGAGATTGAAGCGTATTCTCGACCGGCGGACTTCCGCAAGTTTTGGGATCGAAGAATTGCCGACGCTCGCAAAGTCGCGCTGAATCCCGTAGTCACCCCCAAGCCAGCAAATCGAGATACGATTGAATATGGTACGTACCAGCTTGATTTCATTAAGGGCGAGCACATCTATGGCCAGATGGCGAAGCCGAAGGCCAAGGGCAAGTACCCGGCGATCATTCAGTTTCAGTGGGCAGGTGGGCCGTACCCTCTCGATCCAAACTGGATTACGTGGCGCGCCGAGCAGGGGTACCTGATCTTCAATTCCCAGGCTCACAACGTGCTGCCTACCGAGCCTAAAGCGTACTACGATGCCCTTCCGGCTAACCTCAAGAACTACGGCGGCATAGCCACCGATGACCTTGAGAACAACTACTTTGTCGAGATGTACCTGCGGGCCGTACGAAGTGTCGACTTTGTGACCCAGCACCCAGAGTGGGACGGCAAGACGCTCATTGTGATTGGTACTAGCATGGGTGGCCAACAGACGCTTGCCGTTTCTGGACTGCATCCGGCGATTACCCATAGCATCGCGAATGTTCCAGCGGGCAGCGACCTCAGTGCGATCAAGTTCAATCGAAGCGCTTCGTATCCGTTTTTGCCGGTGGCTAACCCGAAGGTTGCGGCGGTTGCGCCCTACGTGGATGTTAACAACTTCGCGCAGGATATCAAGTCGAAAGTGCTCATTGGTTTTGGCTGGATTGACACGGTCTGCGCGCCGAGTGGCATCCAGGCCACTTTCAATGCGATTCCGGGAAGTCCGGCCTCGGGCAAAAAGGAATTGGTCAACTTGATCGACTCACCGCATAATCACCAGGCGACCCCGGCGCAGCAGAAGCCGTTCGTTGATCGCGAAGCGGCTTGGCTGGATGCAATTCGGAAGGGCGAGCCGATTCCTGCCAGATAAGGCCATGCTCCTTCCGACCTTCGTACACCATGAATCGCTTTCGGGCATCGGTTGGTTGCCGGGAGCGAGCTGTGCGAATGGCCTTGTTGAACGTTGTGTTCGCGTTGCACATTGCATTTCTTCAACACGTGTTCGGCGAGTGGATACGGGACGAGAGTTTTTTCGGTCGGTTGAAGGCAAACCCGTCGTTGTTGACAGAGAAGCCTTGGTCGGACGTTCTATATCGCCACTAATCCGCCCGCTGATGCTCTCAAACACGGTATCGGCCCGGGGCTGGCCTTCCTTTGTGCTCAAATGATGCTGGCTCTTGCGCTCACGATTGCGTTGGCCCCCAAAAGCGCGGCCCGGCCGCCGCTGTATGTGCATGTCATGCCTTGGTTTTCCAAAAGCGGAAGGGACCTCGGCTGGCACTGGTCAATGAATCGGCCACTCGAACAGGGATTAGCTTCTCATTATCATCCGCTAATCGGCGCATATGATTCGGGTGATCCCGATGTCATTGAGCTTCAAATCGGCTGGATGAAGATTGCTGGATTTGATGGTGTCCTCGCGGACTGGTACGGAGTCAAGGATCACTTCGACTATCCGATGATTCACGAGAGGACAAAATTACTTTTCGCCGCTGCGACCAAAGCCGAGCTGAAGATTGGTGTCGTTTACGAGGATCAGTCGATCGGCAACGCCATTCGCGCCGAAAAAATGACGCTCGCGGAAAAGCCTTCTGCGATAACCGAAGTCGGTAGTTTCTTGCGTAAGACTTGGCTGTCCCAACCGAACTGGATTCGGTTCAAGGGCAAACCGGCCATGCTGGTTTTCGGTCCGCAAGCGTTCAACGAAGCGGACTGGACCGACTTTCGCAAGGCCGCAGGTGATCATCACCTTGTCACGCTTCATAAGACCTATCCATCTAGCAGCGGAGCCTACGATTGGCCCATCCCGGATCTCGGACGAAAATTCACCGACCAGTTTAAGGACCGGGCGAAGGATTGGGGCATTAAAATCCCGGTGGCCTACCCACGCTTCCATGACTTCTACGAGGAAGCTGGCCAAAAGGGGTATCCCGAAATTTCGGATGATGGAGGCGCGACCTATCGTGAAACCCTGGAGCTTGCACTTCAAGACTCACCTGACGCGGTACAGGTGGCAACTTGGAACGACTGGCAAGAAGGGACCCAAATTGAACCTTCGACCGAGTTTCGCTACCGCGACTTGATCGTAACCCAAGCTGCTCGGCGAAAGCTCGACCCCAAGTTTGCCTTTGCCGCCGCCGATGTATATCTCCCCTTGCGGCTTTACCGACTGCGAAAATCTCGCCCTTCTTCTGGACTTGACGCGGTAGCGAAAGCGCTCCAATCGGGAAACACCGCGCTCGCAAAGAGACTCTTAGATCGCGCTGAACAGCGCTAGAGTCGAGGATCTACTGGCTCACTTTCGAGCGCCAATACGCCGAAGGCGCATTGGTGGACCTTTCGCAGCGGTTGACCTGCCACGAAGCGGCGCAGCCCTTCTAGCCCGAGGCTGAATTCTCGGAGCGCAAGCGAGCGCTTTTTGGAAAGCCCTCGCTTTCGAAGTCGCTCCAAGTTCTCAGGCAACAAGTAATCGGGGCCATAGATGATGCGCAGGTATTCACGTCCGCGGCATTTGAGGGCGGGCTGGATCATGCCGTTCTTCCCTTTGTGGATGAAGTCCAATGGTTTGATCACCATTCCTTCGCCACCGACGTTCGTGTGGGTTATCCACCAGCCCGTGAGGCTTTCACACTCTTCGGGGCTAGAGAGATCGATCTTTCGCCATGGCGTGGCTCTCAGGACTTCCGGATCTTCCGCGCAGAACGCAGAGATGGTCTGCATGTGCCATTCGTGATTCTTGTCAAAATGGACCGCGCCTTCGGTCGCCAGGATATGGAACGGAGCGAGCTTGTAATCCTCCAACTTCTCCACCGGCCAGCAATATCTGGAAAATGCTTCCTTAAACAGCCGAGCTGCCTCTAGTTGAACGTCAGTTTTGGTTCGCAGCTCCGCCAAATCCACGTCCGGGAGTCTCCCGGCGGCCCCGGCTATCCAGTTCCGGCGGGCGGTGAGACTAGCCTCGGCAGATTCACTTACCGGTGCGTATTGAGACTGGATGAGTTGCTGCGCCTTCGCGTTCCACGGCATGAGTTCAGTGTCTAGAACTGCCCAATCGGTTTGCAATGCAGACCAGAAGCCACCGCGATCCATCGCAGTGGACAGCCGGGCAAGCAAAGCTTGTTCCAAGGCGAAGTCTTCAAAGAACCGCCGACCCGAGCGCGATAGAATCACGCCCAATCCGCCATCCACTCCGAATTTTCGCTGAATCGCCTCGGCGTCTTTTCCGACTACGACAACGGACCGTGAGCCCATGTGTTTTTCCTCGGCGACGACGTGCGTCACGCCTTGCTTTCGGAAGTAGCTCAATACTTCGGCCGGGTGCTCAAGGTAGTCAGGCAGGTCCGATGTTTCGGCCGGGCTCATCGTCGGCGGCAGGTAGACAAGCCAGCGAGGATCTGCGCCGAAGCGGCTCATGATTTCCATCGCAGCCGCAGCATTTTCCTCGGGAATGATCACCGTGCCGAACCCGTCACAGAAAACGTGCTGTCGCCCCCGTACATCCGCGATATCGAGGAGCGAGTCATTCGCCTGCTGGGCGGTTCCAATCTCTTCCGAGACCTCAGGATTCACGACCGGTCGAACGGGTTCGCAGTAGGTTTCTTTCGCCTCGACCGAAACGAACTCCATTTCTGGGTACCGCAGCGCAGTCAGCTTTCCGCCGAAAACACAGCCAGTATCGATGCAAACCGTATTGTTCAGAAACTCGGGTTCTGGCACTGGCGTGTGTCCGTACACAACCATCGCGCTTCCTCGATACTCTTCTGCCCACTTCACGCGCACGGGCAGGCCGAACTCATCGGTCTCGCCGGTGGTTTCGCCGTAAAGGGCGAATTCTCTGACCGCGCCGGAACCTCTACCTTGCATGTCCTCCCTCATTCCGGCGTGCGCAACCACCAACTTGCCACCGTCGAGCACGTAATGGCTGACCAGCGAATCCAGGAACTCGCGAATCTCTTGGTGGACTTCCGGAGTTTCGTGGCTAAGCTGTTCTAAGGTCTGTTCAAGGCCATGACCGATGTTTACGTCTCGTCCCGAGAGCTTTTTGACGAGCTTCGAGTCGTGGTTCCCGGGCACGGCAATCGCGAGACCGGCTTCGACCATGCGCTTTACGAGCAGGACAACTTGTGGCGAGGCTGGACCGCGGTCAACGAGGTCGCCGAGGAACACTGCCTTCCGACCTTGTGGTGCCGAGAGTTCCGAGTCGGTGATCGTGTAGCCCAGTTGATGCAGCAGTTCGAGTAGCTCTTCAAGACAACCGTGGACGTCGCCGATGATGTCGAACGGACCGTGATCGCTCCGGCGATCGTTCCATAGCGGGGTCCGGGTAATCGTAACCGCATCGATCTGCTCGACTGAGTCGAGCACGAAGATGTGCCGAAATCCTTCGCGTTTGAGCGACTTGATGGACTGAAGCAAGTCTCGGTTTTGGTTTCGGATGACATGCCCGCCCATGTTCCGATCGGTGCGCATTTCGTTTCGGGCCTTACAAACCGATTCTGGGACCTTGAAGACGATCGCCACTGGCAGCACGTGGAACTGCTTGGCGAGGTCAACGAGTGGCTTTCGCGCAGAAGACTGCACGTTCGTGGCATCGACCACGGTGAACTTGCCCAGCTTCAGGCGCTTGGCAATCATGTAGTGAACGAGCTCAAACGCTTCCTTTGTAACGGTTAGATCGTTTTCATTATCAGAAATCAAGGCGCGGCACTGATCGCTTGAAACGGTCTCCGTTGGTAAGAACTGCTTTCGCGCGAAAGTCGATTTTCCGCTTCCCGAGGTTCCGATCAGAACCACCAGCGACAGGTCCGGTATTTTCACATTCATCTCGTGAACACCGCCATCTGGGTTGGCGCACCAAGCTCATCGTGCGTTGGCCCGACCGGTTCTGTCCGGAAGCGATAACCCCACCGGTCTCCGATTTCCTGGCACCAAGCCGTGAACTGCGCCCGTGTCCATTCGAAGCGATGGTCTGGGTGGCGGAACCGTCCTGGAAGTAAGCCCGGGAACAGCTCGTTGTACTCCGCGTTTGGCGTCGTGACTATGACGGTCTTTGGTGCCATTTCTCCAAACACAACTCTTCCGAGACTTTCCAAGCGGTAGGAATCGAGATGCTCGATGACTTCCACAATTGCAGCCGCGTCGTAGCCAGCGAGGGCTTAGTCACGG
>Ga0247833_1008127_pt1 | contig 10766 bp, 14 predicted proteins | sample LaCruzMarch2015__7_FD_187117 | JGI IMG/M metagenome (GOLD analysis project Ga0247833, IMG submission 187117) | Freshwater microbial communities from meromictic Lake La Cruz, Castile-La Mancha, Spain - LaCruzMarch2015_8m | ecosystem: Environmental > Aquatic > Freshwater > Lake | place: Spain...
ATTTTTGCTATCGAAAAAAAGATATGGTACGATGGACGTATGTGACTCATATACGATATACATCCACGAAAAACAGGCCAAGAAAAAACTAAAATACTGCATGAAATATTTGATACGACGCATGATATCATCGGTTGGGCCAAAAAAGAGGAAAAGAAAATAGAAAAAAGACACAAATCACTCAAAAAAATCAAAGGCGTCCTGCATTTTCTATTACTCACCAGTATCATATTTACTGGACTGATGCTCATATCAAATTGGCCTGCCTATAGTGCCTTTGCTCGTGCTATACTCTCACCTGATGAGCTCGAACAAGAAAAAAGAGCTATGGAGGGTGGTCTCGCAAACACAGATATCACCAATAAAAGAAGTGCAAAAGAAGCCCGGGAAGAACGTCAAAAACGTATCATGCAGAGGCAGATAGAAAACACCCAAGGAAATACACCAGAACTCGGAGCATCCTATTTTGACCAAAATATATCACGTGTGAGTCTCTCTGTCAATATCGCCCCGTATGAAGATCGTATCATCATACCAAAAATTGGGAAAAATATCCCGCTCGTCAATGTCGAGCATCATGATGCAAATTCATCAGATGAATGGCATAAAATATTTATGAAAGAGCTCGAAAAAGGTATCATAAAATATCCTGGTTCAGCGAATCCTGGGGAATCAGGAAATAGTTTTATATTTGGACATAGTTCAAATTTTCCGTGGGCAAAAGGAAACTATAACGATGTCTTTGCTCTCCTCAATGAGCTCAGCGCTGGGGATGAGATAATCGTCTATTTCAAGCAAAAAAAGTTTATCTATGTCGTAAAAGAAAAAATAATCGTCAAACCAGGTCACGTATCCTCACTAGGAGGAGAAGATACGATGAAGAGACTCACTCTCATGACCTGTTGGCCACTCGGTACGACACTGAATCGTCTCCTCGTCGTAACTGAACTCAAAAATACTACTGAAATACTCTAATATATGATGACTACCTCTCTCCCTCTTTTTCTCACCAATATGTACTGGATAGATATCATCACTATCTGTGCGATAGTATGCTGTCTCTTTTGGCTCGTCATGCGAAATGCAAAAAAAGTATCTGCGAAAAACACACAGTACAACGCAGATCTCTATGCTATGCGTGCTGAGATCTATACGGAATACGAGAAGAACTTTTTTCTATAAACAAGTCTTCTCTTGATAATTGGACTCTACTCTCTGCTCGGTCCCAGTAAAACCATATTTCTCCCAATTATATCGGCACACTTGTCAGAGATGAAACAATGGAATCAGTTCTCGAGTAACACATTCAGGGAGATAGGAAGCATCTTCTCCAACTTCTATACAGGGAATAATACCCATGCGTACATCCTGCTGAAGTGCACGTAGATCATGAGAAGTACGAAGAGGTGGAAAGATTTGAAAAAGGGGAGAATTTTTTTGAGAAAGAAATGCCTTATCCTTATCACACCAGAGAAAGTGTCGCAAAGAAATACTGACTGTGAGAAATTCCTCTGGTGGGATAATGAATCGATCAAACTGATCCCTATACCCCTGTGTAGAATAATACTCTCGAACAAGCTCCACTGAGAGAGATGAAGAAATCCCACGTATATGAATCCTCTCGCCTTTTTGCGCTCTCTGAATACCTTCTTCGACCAGAGCGATTTCTTCTGCGAGAGGAAACTGTTGCACCCAATCATCATACCCAGAAGGAACTATATCTCGTGGGGTAAGCGAAAGAATTATACCTGTCAACGATGACCAATCAGGATAAAAAACAGGGAAAGAAACACTATCTGGTCAAGAAGAATAGAGGATACTGTTGGTATGAACACTCCACATATATTATTCTGACGGAGTATTTCGATAGTGCATCCAATCGTGATAAAAGATATGGAGAATAGAAGCGAGAGGGATAGCGAGGATAATACCGAGAGCTCAGCCAAGAGTTGCACCAATAATAGTAAAGAGAAGGATATAGAGCGAAGAAAGTCGGAGAGTCTGGCTCATCACAAATGTATAGAGAAACGTTCACTCGATTTGCTGTAAAATGATATAGAGTACTGTGATTCCTCAAACAGCGAGCATACTTGTCTCCGGGCTAAAGAGTACTACGAGAAATGCTGGTAAAAATGCTATAATCGGACCAAGGTATGGGACAAATTCCATCATACCCGCTATGAGAGCGAGAGAGAAAATATGCTCTACAGGCAGTCCGAAGTATTGAGCGATAAAAAGACCAATAAAGGTAAGCAAAAACATGCCTCAGACCATGATCATCTGCCCTCGAAGCCAATCATGAATAGCATTTGAGATGGTGTGCTGCCGTCTACGGAAATAATGTCCGAGATGTGTTGGGAGTATGGTAAAAAACCAATTCAGAAATATTCGACGCTCGAGTATGATGAGGAAAGTAATAATTGTAACAAGTGATATCTGAGCAAAAGCAGACGTCAAAAGTGAAGCAAAAGAAAGTGAAACGCTCGTTACTTGACCAGCTCAGGATTGTACCAGGTTTTTTATCGTATCTATATCGCCGATGAGTCTATTGACGATCACCTGTGTACGATTCCCATCAGTGATAAAGGCAGCAAGAGAAGATGTATCGATTTTACTCCGAATCATGACATCCATATTCAGAGGAAGGTGGTTGAACATAGGAAATCCAGTTCGTGCCTGTTGTTCGAGAGACGTGATAGAGTGAACAATAAATGTTTTTGAGTCCTCTGCAAGACCGACAAAAAGAGGTATGATAGACGCCACAAAAAGTACGACAGCGAGAAATACTCCGAAGAATGTCAGACAAATTGCCAATATATCTGGACATCCCCACCGACGAAGCTTGGCTACAAAAGGTCATATGAGAAGAGCAAAGAAACAAGAAATCAAGAAAAGAATGGCCAGGTCTCGGAGTATAAAAAGGAGCCAGAAAGCAGCAAGAAATGCAATCAATATTATCACATTGACAGTAAAAGATTGGGCGGGTGTAGGAGAGGATGATTTCATATGTACATAGTATACGAAAATACTTTCCAGTGTGCACGAGAAGAGACACTTTTTTGTGAGATAGTGATTGACTTTTTCGTAAAAAAATCGTATCTAGTATTTTATGGATATGTTGAAAAAGAAGAATACGGAGTATGATGGCACATAGTTATACAGATGAAAATTCACATAAAACTCCTCATATCAATCGGTCTCACCGTGACCAGTGGTCTCGTATGCATGACAGCATTTGGGCTCTTCTATACATCGTATTTTTCTCGATTACATGCAGCAACTAGTACGACAAAAACGGAAGAAATAGAACGAATCAATATCATCGCAGTAGGAGATATCATGCTCTCGAGAAATGTCGCACGACATGCAGAAAAATGAGGATGACCTACATGGATATGGGAAAATATATCTCCATTTCTGTTGGAGAGTGATTTTAATTTTTGAAATCTCGAATCACCGACAAATGGCACAAGTGTGTACTCATATGAGAAAACAATGATTTTTAATGGTCTTCCTGAGCTCATATCGACACTCGGAGATATGAACTTCAGTGTGATAAATCTCGCAAATAATCACGCTCTGGATCAGGGAGAAGCTGGGCTCACAACAACGCAAAAAATGCTCGAATCAATGAATATCACGCATATCGGCACTGGGACAACGCAAGAAGAAGCATGGACTCCAAAAATCATCGAAAAAAATGATATAAAAATAGCATTCATCGGGGCATCATATGCTTCGTACAATGATGACGGTACGAGAGAGAGTACGATGATCGCTCGTATGCAAGATGAAGTAATGCTGGAAAAATCCATACAGGATGCAAAAACAAAAGCGGATATTGTCATCGTGAGTATGCATGCAGGGGCTGAATACTCACGCAAAACAACGGAACTCCAAGAAGTTTTTTCACACCGAGCTATCGATGCTGGCGCTGATCTCGTGATCGGTGCACACCCGCACTGGACACAAAGAATAGAATCATACAAAAATAGATATATACTCTATTCTCTTGGTAATTTTGTCTTTGACCAAGAATTTAGCCCAGAAACAAAGTCAGGTCTCGCTGCACAGATTTTTATAGAAAAAAAACAAGGCATAGCAACTATAGATCATATCCTCCTCCACCCTATATTGATAGAAAACTACGGACAACCTCGCCTCATGTCTGGTGAAGAGAAAATAAATGCACTCAGAGCAATCAATCAGGAAACTGATAGTCTCAACTAAAAAATCAGAAAAGTAACGAAAGAGAAAAAAATGAGTATTGCTAAAGAATAATTTTATAAATACTATCTCTATGCGCACATCTGAAAAATATATCATTCTCCTCCCTGTATTGGCAATAATTCTGGGCATAAGAGCTTGTATGGGGGTATTGCAGGATGCATCGTGGTTTCAAACTGAAATACTCTTCGCAGGAGGAGTATTTTTGGATTTCATATATACCAAACTCACGACTGATAAAAAGAGGGCCCTTGGACTCCATGATAGTGCGAGTTTTATACTGTACGGTCTCCTGCCATCACTCTGGATTTGGTCCATCACAGGAAATATCACTCTTTCTGCAATCTTTCTCTGCTCGATACTCTATCGCCTCTGAAATGATGCAAAACATGTAAAAAATGAGTACTTTCTCTGACTCCCTTCCCCTGCAGCGACAGCAGCGATATTGGGTATACTCATCATCCATCCAGTAGGGATGATCATGAATATTGTTATCTGTCTCATCGCATTTCTCACTGTCTCACATATTCCATGCTGAAATCTCATCAAAACAAAATTGAGACCAAAAAATATAGCGCTACTCATAGGATGTATGGTATTGCCATGGATATACGGAGGTGATATGTTTGGTGTCGGTCTCGCACAAAGTATCATCATGCTCAATTATATGATCGTATCTCTCATTGTACTCTTGGTCCCTCATTATGTTCTTCGCTAATCTCCTCCAGATACTGGTGATATTTCTCCCCGCATTTGTCGCAAATGCAGCGCCGGTTGTAGCCAAAAATATTCCCTATATGAGAGATTTTTCTCAGCCAATACACAAGCGATGGTTCGGAAAAAATAAAACAATTAGAGGGTACGCAACGGGTATTATCGCTGGTATGATCACAGGACTCTGTCTCTACGCATTTCGGTGAGCTCTTATCACTATCCTACCTGCATATAGTGACTTTTATAATCTCTACACGAGCTGGTACATCGGGATACTTCTGGGTGGATATATAGGTTTTACTGCTCTTCTCGGTGATATCATTGAGAGTTTTATCAAGCGTCGCTACGGACTCAAGCCCGGTGCGACATTTCAACCGTGGGACAGTATAGATTATACACTGATGGCAGGCCTCTGCATGATCCCTTGGTACAATATTGGACTTATAAATATAGTTGCTCTCATGATCATCGGGATAGGTCTCAGTTTCTGAGCAAACTTTTGTGCCTATAAAATGGGATGGAAAGAGAGTTGGTACTAGTGTTGCAAAAGATCGAATGCTTGCTTCAGAATATCTCCAATATCGTCTAAGACAAAATAATCGTGAGATATCTCTGTAAGCAATTCCTCTACGACCAAAAGATCTCAGTACGTCGCATCTCTCAAAGTCTGCATCAAGAAACATTTCTCTTCAAATAATACCCTATTATCTTCAGCAGTACGAAGTGCTTCTTCAGAAAAATGACTTAATGTTTCAGATAATAATATCAAGAGCTCTAAAATAGATGGATCAAGAGATTCCTGTTGTTGTGTACGGTGCAAAATATTTTGACACTGGGTGGATAGATCTATCAAATCATTGTCACTAACACTAAGTCCTACATATGTCTGCTGATCATAGTCTACTTCAGTAACTTCTCGTAACTCTCCTTGTAATTTCTCTATTTCAGTTAGGAGAATTCGGAGATGACGTTCACTTTTCTCAATTTCTGAGGTATTGATAGAAAGAGATGGATGTACACAGATATTAAGTATTCATGCTAAGAGAAGAAAACGGTGTATATACGCGACTATAAGCATTTTTCGCTCGAGCATTTTTCTCCACATCTCTCGTAGGTCATCTCGTAAAACTTGTTCTTCCGGTAAATCATAAGATTCTATTTCCTCCTGAGGACAAAATGAGAAAACAAATAATGCAGCTTCTTGCTGACGAAAATTGGGTGGAAAATACTTCAGAAGTATTTCTTCTGAATCACTAGGATCAAATGATTCTAGATATGTTTCTCTTGTAAGATCCCATGCAACAGCATCCTGAAAAGAAGGAATAACTTTTGATGCATGGTCAGCCCCTGCATCGTTCCCCAAGAGTGACATCTCATTTCTCAGATGATACAAATTTTCCAAGCACTTTTCTATCTGTTTTAAAAGAATAAATCCTTGTTCATCATTGTCTCTAGAAGAGATAAATGCTTCTAAAAAACGGTATCGGTCCTGAATCATCTTATGTATTTTAGCACGAAGCTGTAAACGTTTTTCTTCATTTGTTTCAAGTTCACTGACGGGCTGAAATTTTAGTGCTGTCATGATACGAGTCAGAACTCTTCGTATTGTATGAGGCTGTTCAAAAGTGACAGAACAACTGGTCAATTCTGGATGAGATCGTTGAACAATTTGGAGGATAGCACGATACGTATACTCAACTAATATTTTCGTTGTGGGATGTGCAAAAAGTTCATGAGTTTCTGGTCAAATACGAGTTAAACACAAGCTCCTCAAACGTGGATGAGGAAGGTCTGGAAAATCTACATTTCATTGTCCAACTCTATGTTTAAGAAGAATGATTTGTGTAGCTGTAATTACAACATCTTCTTCTCATGGAAAATCTAGAACAGGTATACTATTCATAAATAATAACTTATTTATAAATATATAGGAAGTCAAAATTTATCAACTCTTTTACAGTGAAATTACTTCACCCTGTGCACTACATACTCCACGATATCACGGAATCGTGTATCCTGAAATTGGTCAATAAGAACAAGCATATCGTGCTCAAGCTGCGTCAGTAATTCACGCGATTGTTCTATACCCACGAGAGAGACAATTCACTTTCCGAGAGCGACATCTTTTCCGGCTGCTTTCCCGAGAGTAGCACAGTCGCTCTCATGATCGAGGATATCATCTTTGATCTGAAATGCTCGACCCAAGAGAATGCCAAAAGTACGAAACACTTCAATTTTTTCTGGACTCGCATCAGCGAGTAATGCTCCAATAACAAGGGAAGAAGCGATAAATCATCCCGTTTTCTCATCATGGATACGGAGAAGTTCTTCGAGTGAGAGAGTATCGTGTCGGAGAAATGTATCACGTACTTGTCCACGTACTACACCCATATCACCCATAGCTTTGGCCATTTCAAGTATAACTTCAACATTCCTAGATCTTGCAAGAAGCTCAAATCCCATAGTCTGCAAAGAATCACCGATGAGGACAGCCATTGCTTCTCCGTATTTCTTCCACACGGTCAATTTACCTCGACGATATTCATCGTTGTCCATACACGGTAGATCATCATGGACAAGCGTATAGGCATGGACCATTTCGATACCAATGCACGAGGAAAGAACTGCTTCGCAAGATTTCCCTGTGCAGTACTCGTAGACAATGCATGCAAGTACAGTCCTCAGTCGCTTACCCCCTCATTCGACTGCATATCGAAGTGCTTCTTCATAAGTAGATTCGACTTCAATTTTTGAATGATATCGAGCATTGAAAAATTCTAGTATCTCTCATTCGATGAGAGCTTGATATTGAGGGAGCCATTCCTGAACCATAATAGTTATTTACCAAAATTTCTCTGTGTTCAATCAAAAAAATCCATAGCAGCGTCCATATCTTTTTGAGCAAAATCAGGCCACAATGTTTCTGTGAAAAAATATTCTGCATAAGCAGACTGATAGAGAAAAAATCCTGAATGCCGAATCCTTCATCCCGTGCGTACTATGAGATCAAGGGGCGGATATTTCCCACTATCGAGGTAGGCAAGAAATGATTTTTCTGTTAAAGTATCAGGATCCACACCTTCTTTGATACACCGTTTAACTCAGCGCACAATTTCATCTTGCCCACTATATCAGAATGCGAGAACAAATGTCATAACTATTCAATCCTTTGTCATCGAAATAGCTTCACTGAGAATTTTTTGAATATCCTCAGGAATGAGAGCAATATCGCCAATGATTTCGAAACGTATTCATTTCGCAATCATTTTTTTTACGAGTTTTGGTATTTTTTCTCGAATCAATTGATACAGATAATTCAACTCGTCTGTAGCCCGTTCGAGAATATTTTCTTTTGAAAGTGCCCACATACTCACAAAGGGTATACCTCTCTGAAGAACGAGTTCCAGTACACGCTCGAGAGTGTCACCACCCTGATTATGTCCAAAAGTAGCTAACTGTTTGAGTTTTTTTGCCCAGCGACGATTCCCGTCCATGATAAATCCTATATGTTTCATAGTGGTATTTTATGAACCATTGTAAGAGCAGAATGAAAAACGCCAATTTGATATACTTGAGATAATAAAAACCTCGCTACAATACAACGATATGAAAAAAGATTATTCTCAATTTCTCACGAATTATCCCGACTTTCCTGCTCCAGGAGTCCTCTTCCGTGATATGTCACCACTGCTCTTTGATGTAGAAACACGTGATGAAATCATGGACACTTTTGGTGAATTTATACGAGAAAAAAATATCGATGCGATTGCGGGTATCGATGCTCGCGGATTTGTCCTTGGAGGCATGCTCGCAGAGCGCTATCATCTACCATTTATCATGCTCCGAAAGGATGGTAAACTCCCCGATGCTCTTGTCGCAAAGGAATCATATAGTTACGAATACAGTTCTGCTACTCTTGCCATCAGAAAAGATATACTCAGTGGACAGAGAGTGCTCGTCATGGATGATGTTCTGGCAACGGGAGGAACACTCTGAGCCGCTCTGAAACTCGCAAAAGACAACGGCGCCAGCGAAGTCTTCGGCTGAGTGTTGATCGAGATAACACCTCTCGGAGGAAGAGAGATACTCAGCAACTACGAGATATTTTCAGCTATACAGTTTTAGAGTATTGAGATGATGAAAAGGAAATAGGTTTTTAGGGGAACGACTGTCTGAGCGTCATGAAAAACAGAAAAAAGAAGATATAAGAGGAAAGCGAGTTTCGGTTCCCCTAAATACTTTTGGTACTTTTTGTACAAAAAGTACAATAAGGAAGTACTCGAAATGATACTTACTCATTTCTCCGGTACTTTTGTTACCAAAAGTATAATAAATACATAAAGTAATATACTAAAATTATGCACCATAAAAAAATCGTCATTATTTCTGCCATGGCAGAAGAGATGCTTCCGATCACGAAGTATCTGAGCTATGAAAAAATGCTTGCCCCAGGAGATATCGTCGAGCACGGAAATTTCGTCTTTGCTGTGAGCTCGATTGGCAAAGTCGCAGCAGCGATGACACTCACAAAAGTCTTGGAACTCTATCCTATCGATACGATTATCAATATCGGTCTTGCTGGGAGTTTATCGCCACATCTCGAGTTTGGTGATGTGGTCGTGGTCACACATACTGTCGAGCATGATGGACTGATCGAGGGGGATAATGAAGCACAAAAACGACTCTACCCACTCTTTGACCTCCTCACGGTCGAGCATCCAGAACTCAAGTCTGGCGTGCTCGTCACAGGTGACCAATTCGTCGCCTCTGGAAGTACTCGTGATATGCTCCAGGCAAAAGGTGGACAACTCGTGGATATGGAATGAGCCGCTCTAGCGAAAGTCGCACACCACTACCAAAAACCTCTGATTTCTCTCAAAATCATCTCAGACAATGCTGACGAATCGGCAGGAGAAAACTTCTTTCAAAACCTCCATGCAGGTGAACGAATAGTGAAACATCTTCCTTTCATTCTCGATTTTATAGTAAATAATTAATGAACAGAAAAGGATTTTTAAGGGGCAAACTGTCTAAGGTCCTTGAATACAGAACTGTGAGATGAAAACAGTCCGAGTTTTTGCCCCTTAAATACTTTTGGTACTTTTTGTAGAAAAAGTACAATAGAATATAAATATAACTTTTTCTATGATAACAATCAACGCAGGACTTCATTCGAGCCAAAAAGACCACACAGTGATGACTGGTGGTACACTCACAGCCGATAAACATATAGACTCGGAAACACCGCTTCAGATTCATACCTACGCTCTCCCTCTTTTTTCTGCCCCAAGTGAAGCAGAGTACGATGATTTTCATGCTGGGATGCATACAAACGAACATCTCCTCGCCTACACTCCCGACACAGGTTCGCTGCGTGCATCGCTCGCAGAACTCATACCAGGTCTTGATACCAAGATGATTCTCGATGTCTCACCATTTGAATTTGAGAATGGAAGCTACGGTTTTCGAATCACTTCACTGATTGAGCTCGACGCAGATACGCTGAGGAGAGCAACTCGTGCATCAGTTGAGAAAGCCATCGCCTACATAGATAAGATTAATATATGAGAGGGGGATGAAGATTGATTTGCTGGTGTACCTTTTGCTACCGCAGGACAGTGTGGACAGTTTACATTTCACCATCCAAAAAAAGCACAAGAGAGTCTTCAGGGCATCGATAGTGAAAATCTAGTAATACACTCTCATACTCAGAAAACAGCACATCAAAAAGCAGTCGTCTGCGATCTCCGACTCCTCAAACCAAAAACTGATGAGCAAGATAAGAGAATCACACTTGATCCAAAATTCAGCTACTACCTCTCTCA
>Ga0247833_1008132_pt1 | contig 10763 bp, 7 predicted proteins | sample LaCruzMarch2015__7_FD_187117 | JGI IMG/M metagenome (GOLD analysis project Ga0247833, IMG submission 187117) | Freshwater microbial communities from meromictic Lake La Cruz, Castile-La Mancha, Spain - LaCruzMarch2015_8m | ecosystem: Environmental > Aquatic > Freshwater > Lake | place: Spain...
CTCGGCGCGGCTGACACGCCCGAGTGTGCCGACGATGAGGCGCCGGTCGAGGATGTCACCCAGGGTGCGGGCCGATTCGTCGGTGACGGCGAAGACCGCCTGGGCGGCGATGTCGAGTCGCTCTGGCTGGTCGGAGATGGGCTCGGCGAGGCGCGGGTCGCGCTCGACCAGGTCGAGCACGAGCTCGTGATGGGTTCCGTAGAGCCGGGCCAGGTGCAGACGCGTACGGGCGTCGAGTGGTAGTGCCGGGCGCGACCGCACCGCTGCATCGAGATAGGGCTGCGGGTCCTCGGCCCACCCGAACGCGCCGGCGGCCGCCGTGCGGGTCGAGTCGAAGGCGCGCACGGTCGCACCGCGCAGGGCGGGTGCCTTCAGCAGCGCCTCGACGGTCTCCGCGCCGAGCGCCCGGCCGGTGGTCCACTTGCCGCCACCGATCGACCACAGGTTCCGGATACCGGACGGTGCATGGTCGTAGAGCTCGTGCCGACGGCTGGTGGTGTACGAGTCCTTCGACTCGTCGACGATGAGCGGGCGGATGCCGACGGTCGTCGCCTCGACGTCGTCCTCGGTGAGCTTCGGAAAGCCCGGGGCGATCGTGTCATTCACCGTGTCGAGGATCAGCTGCACGTCGTCGTGGTCGGCGCGCACCGAGTCGGGCGTGTCGTCGACGGCGGTGTCGGTGGGGCCGATGAACGAGTGGCCCTGCCACGGCGAGACGATGACGTGCTTGCCACTGCGGGCCCGAGCGAACACGGTGTCGGTGACCTGGGTGGCACCGGCAACGGGCCGCGTGAGCAGGTGGACGCCCTTGCTGCGGTTCACCTTCACGCCGAGCGGGCGGCCGACGTCGCGCAGGACGATGTCCATCCACGGCCCACCGGCGTTCACGACGGTCTTCGCACGGACCTCGTGGTGGGTGTCGGTGAGCCGGTCGTGGAGCTTCACGCCCACCACCGTCGCAGTGCCCTGCGCTGCGGGGTCGCCGTCGAACAGGAAGCCCTCGGCCTGCACGTGGTTGAGCGCCACGGCGCCCGCCGCGACGGCGGATTGTAGGAACGCGAGGAGCAGCCGCTCGGGGTGCGTGTTGAACGTGTCGTGGTAGGCGAACGCACCTTGCAACTGGTTCGGGTCGATCCAGGGCACGTCGCGTAGCAGTTGCCCGCGCGGCACCCAGCGCGGCAGCGGGATGCGCATCGCCTCGGGCATGTGACGGTTCCGGTCGAAGCCGAGCCCGGTGTAGAGCATCACGCCCGCACCGATGAGGGCCGTGGGCGGCTTGCTCCAGCGCCATGCCGGCATGAGGAACCGCTGCTGGCTGACGAGGTGGGGTGCGGCGAGGGCGAGCACGCGTCGCTCGCGGAGGCTCTCGCGGACGACGCCGAACTCGTAGGTCTCGAGATACCGGATGCCACCGTGGATGTACTTCGATGTCGCCGAACTGGTGCCGTGGCCGAAGTCGCCCTTGTCGACGAGCAGCGTGCGTAGCCCGCGCCCCGCTGCCTCACGTGCGACGCACACCCCGGTGATGCCGCCGCCCACCACGACGACGTCGAACTGCTCGGCGTCGGGGCCGTCGAGCCAGGACACATCGCGGTCGATCCTCATGAGCGCATCCACATGACGAACGAAACGCTACCCAGCACCATTCGCGAACGCGGTGGAACGATGGATACGGTTCCGGGCGATGAGCGACGTACCCGGCATCGATGTCCCTGCGGTCACCACCTGGCTCGAGGCGAACATCCCCGGCGCTGCCGGCCCGTTCACCTTCGACGCGATCGCGGGCGGTCACTCCAACCTCACCTACCGGCTCGCCGGTGCCGACGGTCGCGCCTTCGTGCTGCGCCGCCCACCGCTCGGCCATCGGCTCGCGAGCGCCCACGACATGGGCCGCGAGCACCGCATCATCCACGGGCTGCAGTCGAGCAACGTCCCGGTGGCGCCGGCCCTCGGCTTCTGTGACGACCCCGCCGTGAACGATGCGCCGTTCTACGTGATGGGCTTCGTGCAGGGTCACGTGCTCCGCGAGCGGGCGGCCGCCGAGGCCGTCCTCACCGTCGACCAGCGGCGCCACGCGAGCGAGTCGCTCGTCGACACGCTCGCGAAGATCCATGCGGTCGACCTGCGCGCCGTCGGCCTCGACGACCTCGGCAAGCACGAGGGCTACATCGCCCGCCAACTCAAGCGGTGGTACGGCCAGTGGAACGCCCAGAAGACGCGTGAGCTGCCCGCGGTCGACCGGGTGCACGACGAACTGATGCGCCGCATCCCCGACCAGGGCCCCGCCACCATCGTCCACGGCGACTACCGGCTCGACAACTGCATGGTCGGCGACGACGGCACCGTGGTCGCCGTGCTCGACTGGGAGATCTGCACGCTCGGCGACCCGCTCGCCGACGTCGGCCTGCTGCAGGTGTACTGGACCGGCCCCCACGACGACGCCTCGGCCTGGACGGGCTCGGCCACCACCGCCGAGGGCTTCCTCGACCGGGCCGACCTCGCCCGCCGCTACGCCGAGGTGAGCGGCCGCGACCTCACGGACCTGCCGTTCTACGTGTCGTTCGCCTACTGGAAGCTGGCAAGCATCCTCGAGGGCGTGTACGCCCGCTACCTGGGCGGCGCACTCGGCGTCCGCGATGCCGCCGAACTCGAGCCGTTCAAGCTCCAGGTCGAGGGCGCCGCGGCGGCGGCGCTCGCCACCCTCGAGTCGCTCTGATGAGCGACCCGGCCGCGCCGTACACGCTGCACGAGCCGCTGCCGAAGCTCACCTCTCCCGTACTCGTCGCCATGCTCACGGGCTGGATCGACGCGAGCACCGCCGCCGCCGGGGCACTGGCCGCCGTGGCCGCGGCGTGCGACATAAGGCCGCTGCTCACCTTCGACGGCGACCTGTTCATCGACTATCGGGCGCGGCGGCCCACCATGGAGCTGCGCGAGGGCGTGAACGAGCGCATCGTCTGGCCGTCGATCGAGTTGCAGGTCGGCCGGGCCCCCGACGGCACCGACGTCCTCGTGCTCACCGGCCCCGAGCCCGACTCCGCATGGCACACGTTCGCCGCGACGGTCGGCAACCTGGTCCAGCAGTTGGGCGTGCGCACCGCGGTGTTCTTCGGTGCGTACCCGTTCGCCACGCCGCACACCCGGCCGTCCCGGCTCTCGTGCAGCACACCGTCGACCGATCTCATCGCCACCGTGCCGTTCCTGCGGAACTCGGTCGACGTACCCGCCGGCGTCAGCGCCGTGCTCGAGCACAGCATCTACGACGTCGGCGTGCCCGCCATCTGCATCTGGGCGCAGGTGCCGCACTATCTCGGCACGATGGGCTACCCGGCGGCCAGCGCTGCGTTGCTCGACGGGCTGCGGACGATCACCGGCCTCGAGATCGAGGCGACGGCGCTCCGCAGCGAGTCCGTCCTCCAGCGCGAGCGCATCGACCAACTCATCGTCGCGAACCCCGAGCACCAGGGCATGGTGAACCAGCTCGAGGCGATCTACGACGCCGACATCCAGTCGCTCACACTGCCCAACGCAGCGTTCTCGACCGACGACCTGCCCAGCGGTGACGAGCTCGCCGCCGAGCTCGAGCAGTACCTGCGCGACCAGGACGAGTGATCGTCGGTGCGATGCGGTCGGCGAGTCGCCGCCTGAGCACCCGAGCGACGCCACCGGCTACGTTGCACACGACATCGAGGACGATCCGGAGGGGAACACGATGAAGGTCGACGGGGGCATCGGCAACGATCTGCACAAGGCGGGCGCGCAGGCCAAGGAGGTCGAGGCGGCCGGCTACAGCGGTGCCTGGACGGCCGAGACGTCGCACGACCCGTTCTTCCCGCTGCTGCTGGCGGCCGAGCACACCGAGACGCTCGAGCTCGGCACGTCCATCGCCGTGGCGTTCGCGCGCAACCCGATGACGCTCGCCAACATCGGCTGGGACCTGCAGGCCTTCTCGAAGGGCCGCTTCATCCTCGGCCTCGGCAGCCAGATCAAGCCGCACATCACCAAGCGGTTCAGCATGGAGTGGAGCCACCCCGCCCCGCGCATGCGCGAGATGATCATGGCCATCCGCGCCATCTGGGACACGTGGGAGAACGGCACGCCGCTCGCCTTCCGCGGCGACTTCTACACGCACACGCTGATGACCCCGTTCTTCACCCCCGAGCGCGCCGAGCTCGCCGGGTTCGGCGTGCCGAAGATCTTCCTGGCCGGCGTCGGCGAGCTGATGACCGAGGTCGCCGGTGAGGTGTGCGACGGCTTCATCTGCCACGGCTTCACCACCGAGAAGTACCTCCGCGAGGTCACCATCCCGGCGCTCGCCCGCGGCCGCGCCAAGGCCGGCAAGACGATGGAGGACTTCGAGATCATCGGGCCGAGCTTCGTCGTCACCGGCGGCAACGAGGACGAGATGAAGGCTGCTGCGGCCGGCACCCGCCAGCAGATCGCGTTCTACGGCTCGACCCCTGCGTACCGCGGCGTGCTCGACATCCACGGATGGGGCGGGCTCCAGGAGGAGCTCAACTCGCTGTCGAAGCAGGGCCAGTGGGTCGAGATGGGCAACCTCATCGACGACGAGATCCTGAACACCTTCGCCGTCGTCGGTGAGCCTGAGACGATCGCACCCGAGCTGCACCAACGCTACGGCGACGTCATCCAGCGGATCAGCTTCTACGCCCCGTACAAGACCGACCCGGACCGCTGGAGCAAGGTGCTCGCCGACCTCAAGTCGGCGTAGCGCACGGCCATGGGCAGCGACCTCGTCCCGTTCACGATCGCCGTGCCCGACGCGGTGCTCGACGACCTGCGCGACCGGCTCGCCCGCACGCGCTGGCCCGACCAGATCCCCGGCACCACGTGGGAGTACGGCGCCGAGCTGGCGAGCGTGCAACGGCTGTGCGAGCACTGGCGCACCGAGTTCGACTGGCGCGCCGCCGAGCAGCGACTGAACCGGTGGCCGCAGTTCACCACCGACATCGACGGCCTGCACGTGCACTTCATCCACGCGCGCAGCCCGCACCCCGACGCGATCCCACTGTGCATCACGCACGGGTGGCCCGGTTCGGTGGCCGAGTTCCTCGAGGTGATCGGCCCGCTCACCGACCCGGCGGCACACGGCGGCGACGCACGCGATGCGTTCCACGTCGTGGCACCGTCGATGCCGGGCTACGGCTTCAGCGGCCCCACCACGGTCACCGGTGTCGACATCCGACGCGTGGCCGCCACCAACGTCGAGCTCATGGCCCGCCTCGGCTACGAGCGGTATGGCGCGCAGGGTGGCGACTGGGGTGCGATCGCCACGTCGCACATGGGCCAGCTCGACCCCGAGCACCTGCACGGCATCCACGTGAACATGGCCATCCCCCGGGCCCCGCAGGGCGACCCGATGGCTGGCGTCGAGCCGCACGAGCTTGAGGCGCTGGCCACGATGGCGCACTTCCGCGAGCACGAGACGGGCTACCAGCGCATCCAGGGCACCAAGCCACAGACCCTGGCCTACGGCCTGAACGACTCGCCCGCCGGCCTCGCCGGCTGGATCCTCGAGAAGTTCCGGTCGTGGAGCGACTGCGGGGGCGACGTGTTCGGGCAGTTCTCACTCGACGCCCTCCTCACGAACATCACGATCTACTGGGTGACCGGCACGATCAACTCGTCCACCCGGCTCTACTTCGAGTCGATGCGCAGCGGCGGCCTCTCGAACCTCGAGGGCCGCGTCGAGGTGCCCACGGCGATCGCCATCTTCCCGGCCGAGATGTTCCGGCCGCCACGTGCCTGGTGCGACCAGGTGTACGACGTGCAGCAGTTCACCCGCATGCCGTCGGGCGGCCACTTCGCCGCGATGGAGGAACCGGCGTTGCTCGTCGACGACGTGCGCACGTTCTTCCGCCGCTTCCGCTGACCGCACCCCACCGACGAAGCAACTGGTATCAGATCAGATATCACGATGGTATCGTGCCTGCGTGCGCACATCGCTCATCGTTCAGGCACGCCGACGGACCGGCACCTCCCGCCGCGAGCTGGCGCGCCGTGCAGGCACCTCGCCCGCAACGGTGGCCGCCTACGAGGCCGGGCGTGTCTCGCCCGGCATCGACACGTTCGACCGGCTCGTCGCCGCAGCCGGGTGCGACGCCGAGGTCACGCTCACCCGCCGCTACGGCGGGCCAGACCGTGGCCACGAGCTGCTGCAGGTGCTCGACCTGGCCGAGCACTTCCCCGCACGCCATGCCGAGCGCATCGCCGTGCCCGCGTTCCCCGGGCCACGATGACCTCGCTGGCCGACAAGATCGTGGCGATCGGCGCGTCGCTCGACGCCGCCGGTGTCCCCCATGGCTTCGGCGGCGCGCTTGCGCTGGCCTGGTGCACGCAGCGGGCACGGGGCACCATCGACATCGATGTGAACCTGTTCGTCGATGCAACCAACGCTCCGGCGGCATTGGCCGCGTTGCCCGTCGAGGTGCGCCGGACCGACGAAGACGTACGGGCCGCCGCCGAGACCGGCCAGGTCCGGCTGTGGTGGGGCACCACGCCGGTCGACGTGTTCCTCGACGTGACCGACTTCCACCGCGAGGCGGCCGGGCGTGTGCGACGCGAGCCGTTCAACGGTGCCCAGGTGCCGTTCCTCGGTTGCTCCGACCTCGCGGTGTTCAAGGCGTTCTTCGACCGCACCAAGGACTGGGCCGACCTCGAGGAGATGGCAGCAGCCGGGTCGCTCGACGTCGAACGAGTGCTGGGCGTGCTGGTGCGGTACCTGGGGGCCGACGACCACCGCGTGGCCCGCCTGCGCGAGGTGGCCGGCCCCGCAGCCTGAGCCGCGTCACACCGGTGCGGTAGAAACTGGCGTGGCCATTTCCTGCGTCTACTGCGGCAGTACCCATGACGGCACTGCCGAGGTGCGCGCCTGCTGGCAGCGCACCCAGGGCGTCGAGGTCGTCGCCCGAGACGAGGCTCCCCTGCTCGAGGCACCGGACGAGCCCGCTGCCCAGCCCGTCCGCACCGAGCGCCGACCCGAGGTCGCCCGGGTGCAGTCCGCCGGCACCAGAGCCGCCGGTACCGGCAGGGCCGCCACGGCGCCGGCCACTGGCAGCGCCCCGCCACGCCGGTCGGCGGGCGGGCTGGGTGCGGGCCCTGCGGTGCTCGGCCGCAACGTCATCGTCGCTCCGGGGGCTGCAGCACCGGCCGGCTGGGGCGACGCCGAGCGGGTCGAGGTCACCTCGTCCGACGTCGCCTCGCCCGAGCACCTCGCCTCCCAGTTGCGGGCGCAGGCGCTCCTGCGTCGTGGCGTCGTCATTCAGGTCGAACCGCGCGTGCTGGCCGCGCTGGCCGAGCCCGAGGTGGCCGACGCTCCCCCGCACCGCCTGGGCGCCCGGTTCGAGTTCCACCGCTCGGTCGTCCATCAACTGGTCACCAGCAATGCCATCGACGCCACCACGCCTGACGCACCGCACTGGCCCGTGCTCGACCGGGCGATCGCCGCGGGCGCATCGGCGGTCGCCGACGGGCGCGGCGACGTCGAGCTGCCCGACGGCACGCGGGCCTGGCTCGACGGCGGGCCGGTCCGGTTCACCGATCCGGTCGACGGCATCCCCGTGCTGCACCGCATCGCCGTCGAGCACGGCTCGCTCACACCGTTCGGCGGCAACGACACCACGGCCGACCTCGCACCCGACCAGCTCGCCGCCGTCGTCCACGACGGTGGCGCGGCGCGCATCATCGCCCCAGCCGGGTCGGGCAAGACCCGCGTGCTCACCGAACGGGCACGCCACCTGCTCCGCCAGTGGCGGCTGCCTGCCGGCCCGGTCAGCCTGGTGGCGTTCAACAAGCGGGCGCAGGAAGAGATGCGCGAGCGCACCCCCGACCTGCGTGGCCTGCAGGTGCGAACGCTCAACGCGATCGCGCTCGCCGTCATCAACGGCAGCTCGCCGTTCGCGCCGCAGCCGCGCCAGTGGCAGACGATCGACGAGGGCGAGGTGCGCCGCATCATCGGCCGCCTCGTCAACTTCCCACGCAAACGCAACGCCGACCCGGTCGCCACCTGGATCGAGGCGTTGTCGATGGCGCGCCTCGGGCTCCGCTCCCCCGACCAGGTCGAGTCGGTGTACGACGGCGACGTCGACGGGTTCGCCGACGTGTTCCCCCGCTACCGGCGAGAACTCGAACGGGCAGGCGCTGTCGACTTCGACGAGCAGATCCAGCGCGCCATCGAGGTGCTGCTCACCGACCCGGTCGCCCGTGCCGCAGCGCAGCGCGCGTGCCGGGTGATGCTGGTCGACGAGTTCCAGGACCTCACGCCGGCGCACCTGCTGCTCGTCCGTCTGCTGGCCGGCCCCGACGCAGCGGTGTTCGGTGTGGGTGACGACGACCAGACCATCTACGGCTACAACGGTGCTGACCCCGCGTGGCTCATCGACTTCGCCACCCTGTTCCCGGGTGCCGGCGAGCACCCGCTCGAGGTGAACTACCGCTGCCCGGCCGACGTGGTGGCCGCTGCCGACATGCTGCTGCGCCACAACCAGCGCCGTGTCGCCAAGGTCATCCGCCCCTCGAAGTCGATCCTCGGGTTGACGGTCGAGGACGGCGACGCTCCCGTGGGCACCACGGTGCGCGTCATCACCGAGGCGGTCGCAGCCGGCACCCCCACGTCCGACATCGCCGTGCTCACGCGCGTGAACTCGATGCTGGTGCCGGTGCAGGTGGCGCTGCACACTGCGGGCGTCGGCACGTCGGGCGGAGTCGGCCGCGAGTTCCTCGACCGCGTGGCCGTGCGCGCCGCGCTGGCGTGGCTCCGACTGGTCACCGCCAAGGGCGCCTTCCGGGCCGAGGACGTCGGCGAGGCGTTGCGGCGCCCGTCGCGCTCGATGCACCCGAACGTCGCCAACTGGGTCGGCGAGCAGACCACGGTCGACGGCATCCATCGGCTCGCCGACCGGGTCAACACCGAACGTGATGCGCAGCGGGTACGCGAGTTCGCCGACGACATCGAGCGGCTGCGCGGCATCGCCGCCACCCGCGGCACCACCGGTGCCATCCTCGGCGCCCTGCGCGATTCGATGGGGCTCGCGTCGAGCATCGCCACGCTCGACGCCAACCGCAAGGGCATGAACCGCACGGCGCAGAGCGACGACCTCACCGCCATCGCCCAGCTCGCCGAGCTACACCCCGACCCCAGCACGTTCGAGCGGTGGCTCCGCGACTCGGTCAGCGCGTCGTGGACGGCCGGGGGCGTCACGCTCGCCACGGTGCACCGCGTGAAGGGCCAGGAGTGGCCGCTCGTCGTCGTCCACCAGGCCGATGCCGACCAGTTCCCACACCGCCTCTCGGTCGACACCGAGGAAGAGCGGCGCGTCTTCCATGTCGCCATCACCCGCGCCAGCGAACGGCTGCACATCGTCCCCGACAGCACGCCGTCGCCGTTCATCGACGACCTCACCACCGAGCCCTCGGCCCGGCCGGCCCGGCGCACGTCCACCCCCGCCGCAGCGCCCGCCCCGGCCAAGCCGGCACGCCCCGGGCAGAGCCTCGCCGGGTCAGAGGCTGCGCTGTTCCAGGCGCTCAAGGACCTGCGGCTCCACCTCGCCGCCGGCAAACCCGCGTACACCGTGCTGGCCGACAAGGTGCTCGCCGAGATCGTGCGGGTGCGGCCGTCGTCGCTCGCCGAGCTCGGCCGCATCTCAGGTATCGGTCCAGCCAAGCTCGCGAACTATGGCGACGCGCTGCTCCGCGCCGTGGCCGAGGCGGGCTGAATGAACCGCCACGATCGATGTGTCCTTTCATGTGCGCAACCGTGATGGTTCTTCAGTCGTGCACGGCTTCGGAGAAGGCGGCCCACACGGCGCCAACCGACGATCAGTAGCTATCCCAGCGGCGGCTCCAGGACGACCCAAGTTCTGTGACCATCGTGGTCATCTTTGAATACTGAATCGTCCCGGTTTCGTAGAGGCTCGGGGCGATTCATTCGACGCGATCCGAACCGCAATGACCCCACCCTTGCGCCAGCGTGTTCAGCGACTCGCAGACCTCGGCCGCTCTTCCACGTAACACCGACATCGGTGCCGATTTCCAGACCTGACCGTTTGAGGTACGAAGCCCGACCATCACCGATATCCCAGGAGCCTGCCTCGACTCCACTGGCTCGAACCGAACGAAATTCGCCCACTGGACATGGCGGTCCGGCCGCCATATCGAAGCAAACACGACACCATTCCGACCGAACCGAAGCCGGCTGCCGTGATGCACTCGCCAACCACAGACGCCCCAGAGAGCAGTCCAACAAACGATGACGACAGCGTTGACCATGGCGGAGAGTCCGATCAAGAAGAACGCGCCCGCAAGGATCCCGAATCCACGCCGTCCGTACCGGAACACATAGGTCTTTTGGCCACCAGGCATCATGGTCAACATCCCGTCCGTCGCTGACCGGCTGCGATACAAGCTGCCAATCCGATCCCGTCGCCCAACGGCCACAGCAGACCTGATGCTATGGCTCGCGCGCCGCCGGGCAATGGCGTCGTCCAAGCGGCGCCATTTACGATGACTGCTTGCTTGGAGAGCGCTATCGAGGCGGCGCCACCAATACCAAGCGTCAAACCCGTCACAGTGGCGTCAAGGAGGTTCTCCTTCATCTTGCCAAGACCTCTTTGCTGCATGCGAACCCCCATGGCAGCTAACTGGAAAGCGACACAGCCACCGGGCAATGCGAGACAGCCCGCGGAGGCTGCAAGCGTTGCTAGGAAGCCGCGGTTCTCCTTTACAAAGCTCTTGACCGTCTTCAC
>Ga0247833_1008135_pt1 | contig 10761 bp, 9 predicted proteins | sample LaCruzMarch2015__7_FD_187117 | JGI IMG/M metagenome (GOLD analysis project Ga0247833, IMG submission 187117) | Freshwater microbial communities from meromictic Lake La Cruz, Castile-La Mancha, Spain - LaCruzMarch2015_8m | ecosystem: Environmental > Aquatic > Freshwater > Lake | place: Spain...
GTGTTTCATGTTTCAAGTTCCATCCGCAACCCCGCACCTCATCTCACATCCCCCATGTCCGAAGACCTGAACCTCCTGGGCCGCTCTGAGCACCGCCTTCCAGCCTCGCCCGATGAAGCCAAGCTAGAAGTCTTTCCCAACCGCACGCCAGGCCGCAACTACCGCATCCACCTGAGCGCGCCGGAGTTCAGCTCGCTCTGCCCCGTGACTGGCCAGCCCGACAGCGCCCACATTGAGATTCTTTACATTCCCGACCAGACCTGCGTGGAAACCAAGTCATTGAAGTTTTACCTGGCCAGCTACCGCAATGTGCCCTCGTTCAACGAAGCGATTGTGAACCGTATTCTCGACGACTTGGTGATAGCCTGTGGCCCGAAACAAGCCGTCGTGCGTGGCGAATTTGGAGCCCGCGGCGGCATACAACTCACCTGCGAAGCGCGCTTCCCTGACCTTGATGAGACGCTGCGGCTTTGATCAAAGCGGGGCTAGTTGCCCTTCGCCTTGGACATCACTTCCGCGATGGTGACTTCTGCACCACCACGACGCTTGCTCTCGTCGGCGGCTTCCATGAAAGCATACAGCTCTACGGTTTCTTCGGCCGTGACTGGCACCTTGCCCGTGCGGAAGCAGTCGGTGATCGCATACAGAAGCACGTCGTAACCTTCGTATTTGCCGACTTCGACCTCGCCTTTCTCACCAACTGCCTTGCCGCCATAGCCTTTGCGATCCTTGCCATTCTCTTGGCGGAAGATGCCGGTGCGCCCCTCTGGCCAGGTGCCGGTGACCATGTCCTTGCCGTCTTCGGTCTGGCCGCGTTTCACGCTGACACAGCCGGTGCCCATGACGGTGTAGAGCGATTCGCAACCATGCACACCATACCAATACAGGTCGGGGTGTGTGGGCTCGATGTTCACCGGACTAAAGGTCTCGGCGCGCAGCACCTTGCCGAGGCTGCCTTTTGACACTTCTTGAGTGCTCTTGCCGAAGCGCAGGGACGACGAGCAGAACACCGGCACGCCTGCCGCTTTGGCTTCCGCATAGATCGCGATCGCGTCCTTCAGTGAAGCCGCAACTGGCTTGTCGATGAACACGGGCTTCTTCGCCGCGAGGCAAGGGCGCAGTTGCTCCAGGTGTGGACGGCCATCATTGGTTTCCAGGAAGACGACATCCACCTTGCTCAGTAGCGCCTCGATGGAATCGACGATCTCCACGCCAGCGGCCTTGGCTTTCTCGGTGTATTCGGGCACGCGCTTGGTGCTGCTCTCGATGTCGGGGCTGCCTTTCGGATACGCAGCGACGACGGTCACGCCCGCCGTCTGCGGCGGCTTCTTGGTGTTGAGCGTGGTGATGAAGGCCACTGCATGAGACGTGTCCAAGCCGATGACACCCGCGCGCAGCGGCTTGGAGTCTTGAGCAAAGGCGGAAGCGGTGAGCGCGAACGATGCGAGGAGGAGACGACGAGTCATGCGCTATGAACGCCAAGCCGTCGCGCCATCCATCACCACAGTTTCCAGGCGGTCACTTCCGTATCAGATCGTGCAACAATGTGTCCGTTGGTGAAGGCAGGATGCGCCCATGTCTTGCCGATGACTTGATGCCGCGCCAGCACTTCGGCCCCATGGAGTGTCAGCTTCGCATAGATCCACTCACCGCTCGCATTGAGCAGAGCGACAAGGTCCCGCGCTTGATCCAGCCACACCAAACTCATCTGCGGGTTGCGATCCTTCGGCGTCAGTTGATTGCCATCCTGCCACAAGATCTTACCGGTCTTCAGCTCAAAGCAGGACAGGCCCTCGTGCTTGTCGAGCAGGTAAACCTTGCCCTTCTTAAACAAGGGAGCGGACATCAGCCCACAAAGCTTCTTTTCTTCTTTCCACACCAGCTTTGGCGGCACGTCTGGCACCAGCACCTTGGTCCCATGCCAGTAACCGGACACCATCAACAAGCCATCTCGATAGATCGGCTGCGCGATGCTAACGCCATACGTGATCTTGTAGGGGTAGGTCCATAAGGTCTGGCCGTTGTCCGGGTTCAGGCTTTGCACGTTCTCCGGCCCCCACTGGATCAATTGCTGGCTGCCTGCATGCTCGATGATCTCCGGCGTGCAATAGCCAGCGGGATCGCTGCCGCCGCGCCATAATTCCTTACCCGTGCTTTGATCGAGCGCGATGACACTGCCATTGTTCTCTGCGCCGACATGCAGCAGCACCTTGCCCTGCCAGAGGAACGGCGAAGCCGCGAAGCCCCACTGCGGCACGCGCGCTTGCAGTTCCTTCACCGTGTCGCGCTGCCAAAGCACCTTTCCGGTTTTGGCTTCCAAACACCACGCCATGCCTGTCGCTCCCAGCGCATAGGCCTTGCCCTCGCTGATAGTGACAGAGGAACGCGGCCCGGTCGCATAGCCGCCCATTTCACCATAGGTCACGGGCCAAGTGTGCTGCCAGACGAGCTTGCCATCCTTCAACTCAAGGCATAGCACGCGCTCAATCTCCTGCGGTGCGGTCTGGCGATCCATCAGATACACGCGGCCTGCCGCGATGGTCACCCCGCCGTAGCCCTTGCCCACAGGCAGCTTCCACTGCTGCACGGGCTCACGGTCGGCGAAATCGGCGGGCACTCCCTTCGGCTGCCAGAAACCATCGCCCGTGGGGCCACGCCAGCGCGGCCATTCGGCATCGTCTTGAGCGATGGCAACGGAGGCAAAGCAGAGCAGGGCGATGAAGCGGCGCATGATGTGAACACATACGCCTCAACCCGCCTGCTCGTGTCAGTCCGTATTGCGCTTCTCGTCCTCGCGGGAGTAATCCTCCAGCGTCTTTTCAGACTCTGGCTTTTCCTCAGCAGGCTTGGCTTCGTCGGTGGTCGAAGATTCCGCAGCCTTGCGCTTCGCGGTTTCTTCGTCGTCATCGTCATCCGCGGTGCTCCAGGGATTGTAGTCGTCGTTGTCCCACTCGGCCTCGCCTTCCTTGGCAAGTTCGGCTTCGTCCTTGTCGAGCTCCTTATAGTACTCAGGATACATTTCGCGGTCCTTCTTATCCATGGAGTAGGCCAGCCAGATGCAGATCTCATACAAGAAGTAGAGCGGCGCGATCATCATGAGCAGCGTCAGCGCATCTTGGGTCGGCGTGATGATGGCGGCGAAGATTGCGATGGCCACAATGGCGTGCGCTCGTGTGCCCTTCATGAGCTTATAATTCAAGATGTCCAGCTTCACGAGAGCCATGACCAGGATGGGCAACTCAAACGAAATCCCAAAGATCAGCACGAAGCGCGTGGCGAAGGTAATATAGAGATTCAACGTCCACATCGGCTTCACCCCCATGTCGGCACCGAACTGCCAGAAGAACTCCAGCGCCTTGGGCAGCACGATATAATAGGAGAAGCCCACTCCGGTCAGGAACAAGCCTGCACCAATCGCGATGGCGGGGAAGATGAGTTTCTTCTCACTGTCCTTTAGCCCTGGCAGAATGAACTGAAGAAGGAACAATAGAAGGAAGGGAAAAGCGACAATGATGGCCGCAATCAGCGCCACATTCATGGCCGTCATGAAGGGACCGGTCGGGTCGGTAGAAATCAGCAAGTCCATCGCTGCCTTCTCTGTTGGCGCGACATTGGCCCACATCAGTGGCTGCACGATCAGGCTGATAAGTTCCTTATAGAAGACAAAGGTTCCAATCGTTGCGAACAGCAAGGTGATCGCAATGCGAACGATCATCGTGCGAAGGTCATCGAGGTGCTCGATGAACGGCTTTTCCGCATCACCAGTGCCCAGATCGACCGCGAATTTTTCGCGCATCTTGAACATCTTGTGCAGGACGAATTTCCACATGGCTTTGAATCAGAGAGGGGGGGTTGAAAAAGAAACGTCGTCAGGGGAGGAAACCTTGGCCTTGTTTGGCGCAAAGCTTCGCAGCCATCGCATGACAAACGGAGGCCGTGACTTCATTGCAGTCGATCATCGCCAGCAGCTCATCGAGCGTCACTTTGCGGATGCCATTGATTTGCTCCGAGCCCACTGGCTTTGGCTCTTGAACAATGCGAACGGTCTTGGCCAGGAACAGATACACGATCTCCTGCGTGAAGCCCGCCGACGGAAAATACCAGCCCAGCGGCTCCAGCTTGCCATCCTCAGCCAGCTCGCAGCCCGTTTCCTCGCGCAACTCATTCAAGGCCGTGTCTATCACGTTCTGGTGCGTGACTTGATCATAGGGCCCATCAATCTGGCCCGCCGGAAACTCCCACATCGTGTGTCGCACGGGGATGCGCTCCTGCGCGATGAGCACCAGCCGCCCGTCCTCAAGCATGGGCGCGATGGCCACGGCGGCCTTGCGATTCACAATCGTCCACGTCACCGGCGCTGACCGTGTGGGCGTGGTGAACTTCGCGTGCTCCACCTGCACATGCGGCCCCGCATCGACGAACGTGCTGCTTGTGTGCTGCCAGCCAGCCTCCGCCTTCAGCAGATCAAAAAGTGGAAACGCAGGCTGCATCAGGCGCTCAACTGCATGCGCCAGCGCTTCAACTGCGCGGCGATGTTCTTCGGGCTTGGTGCCCCAGGGTTCTTGCGGGCAGCAAGCGCGACATCCAAGGTCAGCACGTCATAGACCGACTTGTTGAAGCCGCTCCAGAAGCGCTGGTATTCGCTCAGCTTCAGGTCGGCAAAGCCGCGTTTCTGCTCAATGGAGTAGGCCACCAGCCTGCCAATGATCTCATGCGCCTGGCGGAAAGGCACGCCTTGCTTGACCAGCCAGTCCGCGAGGTCGGTCGCCAGCAGCATGGGGTCACTCGCAGCGGCCTGGGTGCGCTCGGCACGCACATCCATGCCACTGACCATTTCCGCAAACACAGCGAGCGCCGCCTTAATCGTGTCGATGCTGTCAAAGAGCGGCTCCTTGTCCTCTTGCATGTCGCGATTGTAGGTCATCGGCAGACCTTTGAGGATGGTCAGGATCGCCATCAGGTTGCCGACCAAACGACCGGTCTTGCCACGGGTCAGCTCAGCCACGTCCGGGTTCTTCTTCTGCGGCATCAGCGACGAGCCGGTCGTGTGCGCATCGCTCAGCGTGATGAAGCCAAACTCGGCGCTGGCCCACAGGATAATGTCCTCGCTCAAGCGCGACAGATGCACGCCGCAGAGCGCGATGGAGAAAAGGATCTCCGCCACGAAGTCGCGGTCGCTCACCGCATCCATGCTGTTCTGCGTGATCGCCGGGAAGCCCAGCTCATGCGCCACCAGCACACGGTCCAAAAGAATGGTCGAACCCGCGAGCGCGCCGGAGCCGAGAGGCATCACGTTCAGTCGCTCACTCGCGTCCAGCAGGCGATCCGCATCGCGATGAAGCATCTCCACATACGCCAGCACATGATGGGCAAACAACACCGGCTGCCCGCGCTGCAAGTGCGTGTAGCCCGGCATGATCGCCTTCTTGTTGCGCTCGGCGCACTCCACCAGAGCACGTTGCAAATCTAGAATGTGGGCCACGATGGCATCCACCTCATCCCGGCAATACAAGCGCACATCCAGGGCGACTTGATCATTGCGGCTGCGCGCGGTGTGCAGCTTCGCTCCTGCGGGGCCAATACGCTTGGTCAGCTCGGCCTCGATGTTCATGTGCACATCTTCAAGGGACTCCTGCCACTCGAAGTTCCCGCTCTCGATCTCGGCCTGGATGTCCAGCAAGCCGCGCTCGATGGCCGCCTGCTCACCCTTGGTGATGATGCGGGCTTTCAGCAGGGCCTTGGCTTGCGCGATGGAGCCACGGATGTCCTGCGCATACAGCCGCCAGTCAAACGAGACTGACTCACCGTAGCGCTGCACACGTTCGCTTGTGGGTTGTGAGAACCTGCCTTTCCACATAAGTTAGGGGGCCTAAACCTAGCCCTAGCGGCCCAGGGTGCAACCGGGGAAACGGCGGATGCGGAAGCCTCTGGCTACCGATAACCACTGATTGGCATCAGCACTTCACCGCGTAAGCTAGAGCGTGCTTCGCTTGCTCGGTCGCCTTTTGTTTTTCAGCCTCACGCTCATTCTCCTGGGCGCGGTCGTGTATTCCTTCACCGAGAGCTTCACGCAGCAGTGGCGGAAGTTCGTGATTGAGGAGTTTCGCCAGCGTGGCGTGTATTTGGACTTCCAAAGACTAGGCCTGGGAATCGCTGACGGCGTGGTCGCGCAAGAGGTGCGGGTGTTCAGCGATGCGGCGCATCGAACCCTGATCGTGAGCATGGACCGGCTGAACCTGGACCTGGACTACGGGAGGCTCATGGAGAAGAAATTCTTCGTTGAGGCGCTGGAGTTGATGGAGGCGAGCGTGTCGCTGCCCCTCGATCCAGGCGATCCCAAGCAGGGCGAGCTGAACCTGAAGAACTTCAACGCGCGTCTATTCCTCATGGACGACCGCCTGGACATTCGGCAGGCGGAAGGCGATCTGGAAGGCGTGCATGTGGTGATCACGGGGTCGCTGATGATGCCAAGCAAGCCAGTGGCCATTGCCAAGAAAGGCCAGCCAACGCCCACCGCGCCGAGCAAGGCGACCATGCCCAACATGGACTTCATGCGCGAGCGGCGCTCCGACATTCAGGCCGGGTTGCGCTGGCTGAACCGGTTCACGTTCCAACACCGGCCGCGCATGACGCTGGATGTGCATGGCAACCTGGACAGCCCCGAGAAGCTGACGGCAGAACTAACCTTCGCCGCACGCGGGGTGGTGCACGAGGGCTACGTCTGCCAAGAATTGTCCGCCGTGGCGGAATATCGCGATGGCTTGCTCGATGTCCGCCGCGTGATGCTGCGCGACGCCGTGGGCACGTTCGAGGGCAATGCCTCCTGGCCTGTGGGCGGCGATGAGGTGAGCTTTCGTCTGACGACCTCAGCGAACCTACCGCAGTTGGCACAGTCATTTTTTCAGTCCAATGAGTTGCGCGAGGTGGTGTTCTACGAGTCGTCGCCACCGAACCTTACGCTGGAGGGCACCTGGTTTGTGAAGGGGCCGAAAGCCACCCCTCGCCGCCCGGTGCAGGCCCTGGGCGCCCTAAAGTTTGGCCGTTTCACCACGCGCGGGGAGGTGTTCGATGGCCTGACCGCAAGCTTCGGCGTCAGCCCAGACGGCTACTACATTCGCGATGCGCTGCTGCGGCACAAGACGGGCACCGTTTCGCTGCAAGCCATGTCGCGCGATCTGGAGGGCTTCCGCTACCGGGCCGTGGTGAAGATGGACCCCCACGCATTTCTCGCCTTCATCCCGATGGAGAAAACGCGGGAGTTGATTAACAAATTTGAGCTGACAGAAGCTTCGACCCTGTTTCTGCAGGTGGAGGGTCAGGGCACGGGGCCCTCACCCGCCTCCTGCCGCACGGTCGGGCGACTGGAGTTGCATGACTTCAAGTTCAGTGGCGTGGAGTTCAAGTCTTGGACCGGAAATCTGGAGCTGTTCAACAAGAAGCAAATCTTCCGTGATGTGACGATGATCCCGCGCGAGGGCATCGTGAGAGCGGATGAAGTGATCATGGATGACGAGGTCAAAACGGTCTACCTGACCGGGGTGCGCGGCACGGCAGACCCAGTGCCGCTGACGAGCTGCTTCGCACGCAAGACAGCCGAGGTGCTGGTGAAGTATCGCTTCGGACCGAACACGAACATTGAGCTGGACGGCAGCATCACCTTTATACCGGACAAGGGCAGCGCGGACCTCAGGGTGAAGTTTTCCGCCCCCGAGGGAACGGCCACGTATCCTCTATGGAAGCGTGATTACGTGATTCAGGCACCGGTGGGGCTGTTCACCTTCAAAGGCTCGCGCATGACCTATGATGTGAAAGGGCGGCTCTTCAACGGCCCCCTCAGCGCCAAGGGCGAGGTGGAACTCAAGCCCCCCGGCGGCTACTCCGTGAACCTGCAAGCGGGTGACTTCCGCCAGGTCATCTTGGGCAAGGATTTGACCTTCACCAATCTGAGCGTCACGGCCGGCACGGAGGGCGAGGGTTCGCCCTTTGATATCCAAGCCAGTGTCCTGGGCGGCACCGTGACGCTGAAAGGGGCCTACGCTGTCGATCAGCCTGAGGACTACCGTGGGGAACTGCGCATGACGGCCATGAGCTTTGAGCGCTTCGCTTCGGTGTATGCGCCGGGCAATGAGTCAGAGGGCGACATTACCGGGCACTTCACTTTCACCGGCAAGTTGAGCGACTGGAAAGCGCTCAAGGGAGCGGGCGTGCTGATCATCTTGAATGGCAACCTGTATGCGCTTCCCGTGCTCGGCCCCCTGACGCCGTTGATTGGCGCGCTGCTGCCTGGGAACATCAAAAATTACAACGTCGCGCGCGAGGCGAACTGCAATTTCCAAGTCGCCGATGGCTTCGTGGTCACACAGGATTTCGAGGCTTTGACCGGGGCCTTCCGCCTCGTCGCGCAGGGCAACATCGACTTCATCAAGGACGACATCGACCTCACCGCACAGGCCCGGATGCGCGGCCTGCCTGGCCTAGTGCTGCGGCCCGTGAGTGAGCTGCTGGAATTCCGTGGTGAAGGCCCGATGGGCAAGCCACGTTGGCGCTCAAACTACTTCAGCCTCGGCAAAGGCAAGAAGGGCGAAGAGCGGAAGCCGCCCACCGAGGCCGAACTAGACGCTGCCCGCCAGGAGGCCTCTAAAATCAACAAGGACGAGCCCAAGCCTCGTCCGATCTTCCCGCTGATGCGGCAGGGCCGATGATTCACGCCTTGCCCCAGATCAGCATGCGCACGCCCATGATGAGCATGATGAGCCCGAAGACCTTCGTTAGCTTTTCATCGCTGAATTTCTTCAACCAATCAGCAGCGAGGTAGGCCGTGATCATTGCCCCTATCATGGTCACGGCGGCGATCTTCCAATCGCCAAAGCCGTTCTTCAGATTCTGCGTGGACGCCACGATCGCGGTGCCGATCATGGCCATCAAAGACGTGGCGACCGCGTCCTTTTGACCCAGGCTAATCAAATAAACAAAGCACGGCACCATGACCACGCCGCCACCTACGCCGCAGAGCGCAGCGATGACGCCACTGACGGCACCAATGCCGAGGGCTGTGATGATCGTGAGCGGGGGCATGGCGGTCAGGTGCTGAGTTTGAGGTGTTTGAAGGTGACTGTCTCTCCGCTCTCCACCACGAACTCTCAACCGTCTATTGCGGCGACAGCAGGCCGATGAGCAGGCGCTCCAGCACCAGCTTGTCATCCAGCTGCGTTGTCACCAGCCGCGCATTCGCTTCCAGACAAGCCGCGAGCGCGGCGTGCAGCTCGCTGAGCTTGAAACGGGCAGCTTCGTCAATCGAGAGGAAGAGCGGATACACATTGAAGCCGGAGCCATCTTTCTTGCGCGGCAGGTGCGCCGTGGCGGAGGTGGGGAGTGCTTCCAACGACACACTGAAGTTGCTGTAGCTGCTGCGGTTCAGTTTGTGACGGGAAAGCAAATCCTTCACCAGCAGCAGGCTGCGCACCTTCGGGACGATGGCCCCGAGCAGGATGCCGATAGCGTTCTGGCCCTGATACATGAGCACGCCGAGCAGTTCCAAAGCGCGCTTCAAGTCGCGGGCACCAATGGAGTTCCCGATCTCCCACACGACGCCGGCGCGGCTAACCGCAACGAGATTGCGCACCGTGATCAGGCCTGCGCGACGACGCTCGCCCAGATAAAGGTCGATCTTGTCCAGCTCGTTCTCCAGCTGGCGGGTGTCATCGCCGGCCATCTGCACGACGAGTTCCAGCGCGCCGCTTTCAAAGGTGATGCCCAGCTCACGTGCCTTGGCCTGGGCCTGCATGAGCACGGCACCCTCCCAGCCCGCGCGACTGGTGTCAGGCTTGTCGTGGGTCTGCGTGTTGGCCAGCTTAGTGATGCGCTTGTAGGTGTTTCGGCGCTTGTCGATGCCGCTGGTGCTGAGCACGAAATGCACTTCCAGCGGCAGGCCCTGCTCCAGCACGTCGAGAATGTTTTCAAAGCCGGTGACCGAGGCCTCGGCGCGGCCCACCACAGTATCGCCGAGGAAGTTAGCGCCCTTGAGCCAGATCACTTTCCCTCCGCCAAAGAAGGGGATCGTTTGCAGCGCTTGGATGACGTTATTGCAGATCTGCCTGGCGTGCTCGGAGTTCTCCGCCGTGCCGTCGATAACGTCGTTGCCGAAGTCGCCGGAGTCAGGCGAGGTGAACTTTTGCACCACCTTCATGGCGGCCTCCTTCACCTTCGCGTCGTCCGTGCCGAGAATGACGTGAACGTTCGACATGGAACCACTGCTGGTGCCGCTGGAGGAGGATTTACGCGCGAAGGCCATAGCGAAAAGAGAGCCCCTCATCATGTCCGCAAGAGGCTGAATGACAACGAACGAATCCACCCGAAACCATGCGAAGATCCTAAACATGAATTCACCAGCAGAATTCAACCCAGTTGATGCAATAGAAGGCAGGCAAAGAGGCTGAGCGCTTGTCAGACCAGGGGGTTGACGGGTGTGGGAGCATCATCTTCATGGTGAAGCGACCCATTGAATATTCCGACAAGCCAGTGACGCCCTTTGATGGCATGGCGCTGATGAAGCGATTTATCGACCAGACGCGCATCCGGGAGCATCTAGCCACGCTGGACCTGCCTCAGGGCGGGTCGAACCGAGCCTACGATCCGGTGTAGGTCATCAAAAGCTTTTGGCTCGGGATCTGGACGGGAGCCAGCCGCTACATTCACTGTGACTGGTTGCGCCCGGGGGCAACACGGCGGCGTGCTCCAACTGGGTGGATTTCATGCGCGAGA
>Ga0247833_1008143_pt1 | contig 10750 bp, 8 predicted proteins | sample LaCruzMarch2015__7_FD_187117 | JGI IMG/M metagenome (GOLD analysis project Ga0247833, IMG submission 187117) | Freshwater microbial communities from meromictic Lake La Cruz, Castile-La Mancha, Spain - LaCruzMarch2015_8m | ecosystem: Environmental > Aquatic > Freshwater > Lake | place: Spain...
GCGGCGTCGAGGATCAGGTCCCGCGTGTCGGCAGCCCCGGCGGCCCTGGCCTTGGAAGGGCGGCCTCGTTTTGCGGTCGGCACGTCGGCTTGGGTCATGGCGTCGAAGCTAGGCCGCATCGCCCCTGCTGTGCAACGGCGCCACAGGTTCGGCCGCCGGTGCCTTCAGAGCGCCTCTGCCGTTTGACAGCCAACCGAAATCAACTAGGTCAAATCTACATTCAGGGATTCACGTTGGCCTGATTGCGTGATTCATAGGTCTCCGCTTTTGCGGAGGTCGATGATGGGTGTCGGGCGTTACGAACTGAGCGATGCGCAGTGGGAGCGGGTCGCGCCGCTGCTGCCGGGCAAGGCGAGCGATCCCGGTCGCACGGGGGCCGACAACCGGCTGTTCGTGAACGGGGTGCTGTGGGTTCTGAGGTCAGGTGCTCACTGGCGGGATTTGCCGGACCGTTACGGAAAGTGGAAGACGGCGCACCAGCGGTTCAGCCGGTGGTCGCGGGCCGGGGTCTGGGAGCGGGTGTTCGCCAACCTGATCAAGGACCGGGACAACCAGTATCTGATGCTCGATTCCACCTTGGTTCGGGCGCACCAGCAGGCGACGACCGGCCGGGGCTCAGGCTCAAAAAGGGGGGCCTCGATCCGGCTGTGGGGCGTTCCCGAGGTGGACTGACGACCAAGATCCACATGGCCTGCGACAGCCTGGGGCGACCGGTCCGCTTTCTGCTCGCGGCGGGCCAGAGCCATGACATCCTGGCCGCACCCGCCCTGATCGAGGGCTTCTCGCCTTCCGCAGTGATGGCCGACCGGGCCTACGATTCCATCGCTTTCAGACAAGCGATTGTCAGCGCCGGGGCTGAAGCCGTCATACCGGCACGCCGGTACCGAAAAACCCCGATCCCGCATGATCCGGTACTTTACCGGCTCCGCAACCGGATCGAGCGGTGCTTCAACAAGCTCAAGCACTTCCGACGCTTCGCCACCCGCTACGACCGCCTGTCAGCCCACTTCATGGCCTTCATACAACTCGCAGCAGCCATGATCTGGATGCGCTGAATGTCGATTCGTCCTAGCTGAAGCGGTCGCCGCCGGCACGGTGTCGATGGGCATCAACAGCTGTGCCCTGGTGCAGGAGCACGCCCCGGCCCGCGACGGCCGGATCGTCCGGGTTGAGACCCTGAACGGCCGCTTCCTCTATGCCTGCAGCGTCGAGACCGGCGGCTTCGACCTTTGCCTCGCCGACGTCTGCATGGTCGCGCCGGGCAAGGCCTCGATCCGGATCGAGGCGATCACCCCGCCGCCCGAGGTCATTGCTGCCGCCGAACACATCGCCCGCGCCTCGCAGATCGACGTCGGTGGCGTCGAATATCTGGTCGACGACCGCGACGGCTCGGTGAAATTCTACGACATCAACGCCCTGTCGAATTTCGTCGCCGATCCGGTGACGGTCCTCGGCTTCGACCCCCATGACGCCCTGATCGACTGTCTGGTCGACCGGATAACCGCCGGAAAGGCCGCCTGATGCGATACGGATACTGGGCGCCCGTATTCGGCGGCTGGCTGCGCAACCACCCGGACGAGGACGGCGCGGCCTCCTGGGAGTCGATGTCGCGGCTGGTCAGGCGTTCGGAAGAAATCGGCTACGACCTTACCCTGATCGCCGAGCTGAACCTGAACGACATCAAGGGCGTGCAGGCCCCGGCGCTGGACGCCTGGTCGACGGTGGCGGCGCTGGCGGCGGTCACCCGATCGATCGAGCTGATGGTGGCGGTGCGGCCGAACTTCCATCAGCCGGCCCTGTTCGCCAAGGCGGCGGCCAATATCGACAACATCGCCGGCGGGCGGCTGGCCCTGAATGTGGTGTCGTCCTGGTGGGCGAAGGAGGCCACCAGCTACGGACTTCAGTTCGACGAGCATGACGACCGCTACGCCCGCACCTCGGAATGGCTTCAGGTCGTCGACGGCCTGTGGCGCGAGCCGAAGTTCAGCTTCTCGGGCCGCTACTACAATCTCGATGACGCCATAGTGGAGCCCAAGCCGATCGCCCGGCCCCGCCCGGTCATCTATGCCGGCGGCGAGAGCGATGCGGCCAAAACCATGATCGCCCGCCAGTGCGACGCCTATGTCATGCACGGCGACACCCCCGAACACATCGCGCTCAAGATCGCCGACATGCGCGAGCGACGCGAACGCGAGGGCCTGCCGCCGATGCAGTACGGCATGGCCGCCTATGCCATCGTGCGCGACAGCGAGGCCGGGGCCCGGGCTGAACAGGCCCGGATCACCACCATTCCCGGCCTCGAGACCGGGGCACCCCCGCCCGGCTTCGCCAATTTCGACCAGTGGCTATCCGGCACCCAGCTGGAGCGGGAGCTGAAGATACAGGAGTATTCCGTCTCCAACCGCGGGCTGCGACCGCAGCTGGTCGGCACGCCCGAACAGATCGCCGAACGGGTCGAGGCCTATGAGGACGCCGGGCTGGATCTCCTCCTGCTGCAGATGAGCCCGCAGGAGGAAGAGATGGAGCGGTTCTCGGCCCAGGTCATCCGACCCGGGCCGAACTGAGACCTAGTCCACCGCCCGCACATTGTCGTCCGAGTTGCGGTCGATCCATTTGTTGTAGGGATCGACCCCGGCGAAGCGCGGCTCACGCGTCGTGATGAAGCGCAGGGTCTGAACCCCCGACCGGATCGGCCGGCGCTCCAGCAGGACCACATCGCCCTCGTCGAAGGCACCCTTGCCCGGCTCGGCGGTGAAGATGCCAACGTCGAACATCTCGTTCAACGGCGCTGCCGTCTCGACCCCCTCGCCATCCGCATAGAGTTTGCGGGCGTCGACGGTGACCGCAACGTCCCAGCGGCCGTCAGCGCGGCGCGTGGCCGTCACCCCGGTCGTCTTGACGTCATAGAGGGTGATCTTCTCGAACAGGTCGGAGATCAGGGCCTGTTTGTCCGCCGGCGCTTCCGCGCGGATGGCGGCGATCAGGTCGAGCGAGCGCGGATAGGGTGCGCCCTTGAAGGCGTACTGCGCCAGCACCCGGCGCAGGGCGCGGTTCACCGCCTCCTCCCCGATCTGGTCGCGCAGGAGATACATGACCAGCCCGCCCTTCTGATAGTAGATGTACGGCTGGTTCTCGACGCGAATAAGCGGCATCTCCTCCAGCCGCTCGGTGCCCCGTGAGCTGAGATAGCGGTCCAGCTCCTGCTTCAGGAAGCGACGAATCTGCTCCCGGCCATACATCTTCTCCATCACCATGAGCGCCGAATACTGGGCCAGGGTCTCGGACAGGACGGTCGACCCCTGCTGGTCCGAACCCACCACCTGGTGCGCCCACCACTGGTGAGCGAACTCATGGGCCCCGACATAGGTGACATAGTCGACCTTGGTCTCGTCGCTGAGGTCAGCGATGAAGCCGAGGCCTTCGGACCAGGCGAAGGTGTTGGGGTAGGACTGGGCGAAGCTGGCGTAGTCCGGGAACTCCACGATCCGCGCCTGCCGGAACTGGTAGGGGCTGAAATTGGTCTGGAAATAGTCCAGCGACGCCGACAGGGCGTCGAGCATCCGCGGCACGTTGCGGTCGTGATCGGGGTCATGGAAGACCACCATCTCCACCCCGTCATGCATCCGTGCGGTCCGCTCGTAACGGGCTGACTGCACCGAGAAGAAGTTCAGCACCGGCGACTCGGTCACGAACCGGCTGGTGCGGCGGTCGCCCCGGACCAAGTCCGAGACCATCTGGCCCGGCGCAACCACGGTCTGGTCGGCCTCGGTCGAGATGGTGATGTCGGCCGTGACCCAGTCCGCCCCAATGTAGTTGCGGCGACGGGCGGACTCGTCCTCCAGCCGGGCGGGACGCAGCTCGGCCGGCAGGCCCGCCTTGCGACGCTTGCTGCGATCGGTCAGCAGGCCCTGGCGGTCCATGCCGATCATCGGCGCGAACTCCATGTTGTTCACGAAGGTGCCGTTGTCGACCAGTCGGGTGGTGTTACCGCTGGCCCGGAAACCTCGCTGCTCCAGCACGGTCTCGAAGGCAACGGCGCGACGCTCGCCGGGCTGCATCGGTGTGGCGAAGCGGTAGATCCGGTAATCGAAATCCTCCCATTCGCGGGCGACGGTCGCGCCCTCGACGGTCAGGCTGACCATATCCAGATCGCCGGTCCAGCGCAGGTGGACCTCGGGCAGGGGTGCCCCGGTATTGTTGACCAGCACATAGGTTCCGCGCGTGGTCAGTTTCGGCTGATGCGGGCGCAGGTCCATGACCAGCCGCACATCGGCCACCGAGGGCTGGGGCGTGGTCTCGTAGCGCAGCAGGGCCTTCTCATAAGCGACCTGCTCGGCCTCCTGCTGGGCCTGGGTCCGGTACTCATTCCAGACATTGGTGTTCATGTAGATGAAGACGCCGAGGCCGACGAAGGCCGCCAGGGCCGCGCCGCCGATCAGGCCCGCGGGCCCGTTAAGCCGGTGCGGCAGCCGCTTCAGGCGCGGCCACAGACGGGTCTCGGTCCCGCGCCGCCACAGGCCATAGGCCAGCACCAGCAGGATGACGGCGAAAGCGCTCCAGTAGGCGTCCAGCCAGGCCGCGAAGCCCGCGAAATCACCCCGGCCGTTCATGTCCGACAACGGCACGCCGATGCCGGCACCGTAGCGGTAAAGGATGTGGTCGAAGCCGAGGTTCGACAGCACCAGCGTCGAGATCAGATAGACGACCATGATCGCCCAGCCGACAAATTTATTGGGCGACAGCGCCTGGATGAAGATCGCCAGAACGGCCAGAAGCAGGAAGCTCAGCGACTGCGGGAACACATACCAGAGCAGGTATTTGCCCAGCTCAAAGTCGGTGTATCCCTTGATCGTCTGGGTCACCACGCCGGCGAGGACGCCGATCAGCAGGGTCGAGATCAACACCAGGGCCAGGGCCAGGGTCTTGGGGACCAGAAAGGTCCAGTCCGGCGTCGACGAGGCATCGATGATCTCGTGCACCTTGCGGTCCCGGTCCCGCCAGACCAGCTCGCCCGAATAGTAGATGGCGATGACGATCGATATCAGCCCGAAGGTCCCGGTCAGGCCCGTGATGACCACGCGCGTCACCAGCAGGATGGGCGCACCATAGATCTCTCCGGTGAAGAACAGGCTCGCCACGGCGAAGGCCATGGCCAGCAGGACCAGCACCACATAGGCCGGGCTCCTGAACACCAGCACCGTCTCGAACACGGCCCGGGACCACAGCTGGGTCAGGCCGCTGACGAAGCCATAGCTCGGGCGCGGCAGGGCACCGACGGGCGTGACGACAACGTCCTTCTCTACCAGTGCCTTGAGACGCTCCTGCTTCCTGGGCTTGGCCCCGCGCGGCGACGGCCGGTACAGCACATAGGCAGCGGCGAGGAAGACCGCGCCGACCGCGGTCCAGATCACCCGGTTCCACAATAGGACGCCTTCGAGAGGGGCGTTGAGCGTGTTCCGCTCGACAGCGGTCCAGTATTTGGTGACCAGACCATAGGCGCCCGAGCCGAATGGCTCGGCCCAGGCCATGGCGACCTCGAATTCCGGCCGCGAGCCCAGTACGCCGGTCGAGGCCAGATAGGCGATCAGCACCGCGACCACGCCGATATAGGTGGCCATCATCGACCGCGTGATCGTGGCCAGCATGAAGAACAGGGCCGAGGTCAGGAACAGGCCGGTCAGGCCGAATACGAGGTAGGCGTAGGCATAGTCGCCCGGACGCAGCGGTCCGATCGTCTCGGGATCGACCCAGGGCATGAAGGTGCCAAGCAGGGTGCCGATGGCGATGCTCATGTAGCAAAGGGCGACCGCAGCGAAGGCCCCGAAGAAACGCCCGTAGAGATAGGCACCCTTGGTAATCCGGGTCGACAGGATCATCGGCCCGAAGCCGGTCTGGGTGTCCCGCGCCACCACATTGGCGACGATCGCGGTCGTCGCCAGCATGAAGAAGACGTTGAAGACGATGTGGGCGCCGGCCAGGGCGTAGGGTGCGTTCTTCAGAACATTGCCGCCGGAGCCGAGCGAGACATTGTCGCTGGCGACCGCGCCGAAGGCCAGCAGGCCGAAGACGATGGCGATGACCCAGAAGGCCGGCTGGCGCAGCTGGTAGCGGAATTCGAAACTGGCGATCCTGGCGAACATGATCCGTTCCTCAGGCCGCGCGGCGCGAGGCGTTGACGGTCGCCAGATAGACATCCTCAAGCCCGCCCGGTGCCGGCTCGAACCCGTCACCCGGATGGGTGTCAGACAGGACGTGAACCACCGTGCGGCCTGCGAACAGGCGGGTCGAGATGACGTTGTGGGCCTTGCTGAGTTCGGCCAGGTCGGCCTTGTCGACGGTTCTGGTCCAGACCCGCCCCCGGAGCGTGTGCATCAGCTCGACCGGCGCGCCTTCCAGCTGGATCTTGCCGCCGGCCAGCACCGCCATGCGCGGGCACAGGTCGGTGACGTCCTCGACAATATGGGTCGACAGGATGATGACGACATTCTCGCCGACCTCGGCCAACAGGTTGAGGAACCGGTTGCGCTCTTCCGGGTCGAGGCCTGCGGTCGGCTCATCCACGATGATCAGTTCGGGATTGCCGATCAGGGCCTGGGCGATGCCGAAGCGCTGGCGCATGCCGCCCGAGAAGCCGGCCAGCGCCTTGCGCCGCACAGGCCAGGGATTGACCTGGTTCAGCAGGGCCTCGACCGTCTGCTTGCGATCCCTGCCGTTGGAGATGCCCTTCAGGACGGCCATGTGATCCAGCATGTCGTAGGCCGAAACACGCGGATAGACGCCGAAATCCTGGGGCAGATAACCGAGCACACGACGGAGCTGGTCCGGGGTCCGGATCACATCGATGTCGCCGAACCGGATCGACCCCGAGGTCGGCGTCTGCAGCGTCGCGATCGACCGCATCAGGGTCGATTTGCCCGCACCGTTGGGCCCCAGCAGGCCGAACATCCCCTTGGGAATGCTCAGGCTGACGCCGTCCAGTGCCCGTGTCCCGTTGCCGTAGACATGGGTCAGGTTTTCGATCGTCAGCATGGGAGCCCTCCTCAAAGTCAAGGAGTCTTGTCAACGCGAAGGTGGCTTCGCAAGTTACGGTTCGGAAAGGTTCCGTGGTCGGTCGCCGGGGAGTGCGGCCTGCATTCAAGCGGACCGCCGCATCGGCTGCCCCACAATCAATGTATTTGCGTGTAAGTTCGCACCGCCTATCTGTAACCGCACCAAGGCGTTAAACTCACTCTCCCGATCCCGCAGGACCCGACCGCACCAGTGCTAAAAAACCTGCTCCCAAGCAAGCCGGGCACCGAGCCCCTCGCCGAGGCCCTCGAGGCTTGCAAGACCCATTTTCTGTGGGCCTTTGTCTTCTCGGCCCTCGTCAATCTGCTGTACCTGACGCCCACCCTTTACATGATGCAGGTCTATGACCGCGTCGTACCGACCGGCGGACTAACCACCTTGGTCCTGATCACCGTCGTGGCCGTCTTTGCGCTGGCGTCGCTCGCGGGTCTGGACTGGCTACGGGGACGGCTGATGCTTAGGGCCGGCCTCAGGCTGGACCGGATGCTGTCCGGCAAGGTCCTGGCTCGGGTCGTCGACCTCCAGGCCAAGTCACCCAACACCCAAGCGCTGCGCGAGTTCGACAATGTGCGGGGCGCTATCGGCGGGCAGGGCATGCTGGCCCTGTTCGATGCCCCCTGGACCCCGATCTATCTGCTTTGCTGCTTCCTGCTTCACCCGGCCATCGGGGTGTTGACCCTGGTCGGGGGGATCATTCTGTTCTCTCTCGCCTGGCTGAACGAGCGCGACACCCGGCCCCGCCTGAACAAGGCGATCCAGTCACAGAACCACGCCTATGCCGCCCAGGAGGGTGTTGCCAGCCAGGCCGAGGTTGTCCGGGCCCTGGGTATGCGCCAGTCCTCGATCGCGCGTCAGATCGAGCAGCGCCAACTAGCCACCGCCGCCCAGGCCGACGCCCAGCTGGCCGGCGGCCACTATTCCGGCGCGATCAAATTCCTTCGTCTGGTGATGCAGTCTGCGGCCCTTGGCCTTGCGGCCTATCTGGCAGTCAAGAGCGAGATCACGCCGGGCTCCATCATCGCCGCCTCGGTACTGCTCAGCCGCGCGGTCGCACCGATCGAACTGCTTGTCGGCGTGTGGCCCACTCTGGTGCAGGCCGTCGCAAGCTGGAAGACCCTGACAGACCTGTTCGCCGGCACCTCATCTGTCGAACGCGAACGCACCGCCCTGCCCGACCCCAAGGGGCGGCTGCAGGTCGAAGGCGTAGCGGTGAAATTCCCCGAAACCGAAAACCCCCAGCTGCGCGGCGTGACCTTCGCGCTGAAGCCCGGCGAAACCCTCGGCATCGTCGGCTCCAGCGGCTCGGGCAAGACCACCCTTGCCCGTGTAATTGCAGGCGCGCTGAAGCCGCAGGCAGGCAACGTGCGTCTGGACGGGGCGGAGTTCGAGGCCCGCGAGGGCGATGAGCTGGCGCGCTGGATCGGTTATCTGCCGCAGGTCCCCAGCCTGTTCGCCGGTTCGATCAAGGACAATATCTCGCGCTTCGCAACCGCGATCGGCGTCGATCAGGAACTTGCAGACCGGAATGCGGTCAAGGCGGCGATGGCCGCCGGAGCGCATGAACTGATCCTACGGCTGCCAAGCGGCTATGACACGGTCCTCGGCCCTTACGGACAAGGCCTCTCGGCGGGACAGGCGCAGCGCGTCGCCCTGGCACGGGCCTTGTACAACGACCCGGTCCTGCTGGTGCTGGACGAGCCGAACTCCAACCTCGACCAGGAGGGCGAGGCCGCCCTTATGCAGGCCATACTCGGTGCTGCCGCCCGTGGAGCCGCCGTGGTCATCATCGCGCACCGGGCCGGCGTGCTGGCGCGGGTCGATCGGCTTTTGATGATGCGCGACGGCGTGGTCCAGCTGGAAGGCCCGCGTGAAGAGGTGCTTGAGAAGATGCGTGCCACCGCCGGTCGACCGGGCGCGCCCGCCAGCCAGCCAATGCCCCAGCAGCAACCACAAGCTCAGCGGCAGCCGGCCCAGGGGCCTGGCCAGACCATGGCGCGTCAGCAGCAGCCTCAGGTTCAGGCGCCGCAACAGATTAAACCCCCGCCATCGGCCGCCCAGCCGGGGCCGAACCGTCCGCGGCGCACCCAATGACCGACAGTACAGCCTCCCCGGATGCCCCACAGACGCCACCGGCCGAAGCCCCTGTTCCGCCCGGGCCGGTCGCCCCCGTCGCCCTCGACAATCCCCGCCGCGAACTGTTGATCGGCGGCACAATCATCGTGCTGTTCTTCGTCATCTTCCTCGGTTGGGCCTCGCTGGCTCCGCTGGACGCGGGTGCCTATGCTCAGGGCCAGATAGCCGTCTCCGGTAATCGCCAGGCAGTGCAGCACCGCGAGGGTGGAGTCGTCAGCGCCCTGCTAGTGGCCGAGGGCGACACTGTGCGGCGCGGCCAGGTCCTCATGCAGCTCTCCAGCGGTGAACTCAAGGCCACCGAACGAGGCGTCGCCAGCCAAGTCTATGCCCTGATCGCCCAGCGGGCCCGCCTCGTCGCCGAGCGCGATCGCCTGCGCGGTATTCCGACGCCTGTCGAATTCGTCAATCTGCTGCCGGAAGACGCCGTGCTCGCGCAGGAATCCCTTCGCATCCAACAGTTGCAGTTCAGTGCTCGCCGCACCGGCCGCTCGACCGAGACAGGTGTCCTCGGTCAGCGAATCGCCCAGCTGAACGAACAGATCGCGGGCTATGAGGGCCAGATCGTCGCCAACCTGGAACAGCAGCGGCTGATCCAGGAAGAGCTAGCCGGCATGCGCAGCCTCGCCGAAAAGGGTTACGCCCCCCTCACCCGGGTTCGCGCGCTCGAGCGGACGGCGGCGCAGCTGGACGGCGAGCTTGGTTCACTGCGGGCCCGAATCGCCCAGTCACGGGAAGCGGTCGGCGAGACCCGGCTAGAAATGTCCGGGGTCTCGACCAAGATGAACGAGGACGTGGCCGACCAGCTGCGCCAGATCGACGTCCAGCTGAACGAGCTTCGGCCCCGCATGGTCGAACTCCGGGCCCAGATCGCACGCAACGAGGTGCGCTCACCAGCCTCGGGCGAGGTCGTCGGCCTGACCATCTTCACCCAGGGCGGCGTCATCCAGGCTGGGCAGACCCTGATGGAGATCGTGCCCCGCGACGCCTCCCAGGTCATCGTCGCCCAGATCGCGCCCAACGACATCGACAACCTACGCATCGGGCTCACCACCGAGGTCAAATTCCCCGGCCTGCGCGAACGCAACCCGCCGATCATCCACGGCCGCGTGACCCGGATCTCAGCCGACAGCTTCACCGTCGAGGCGACCGGGGCGACCTATTTCCGCGCCGAGATCGTCGTGCCTGCGAGCGAGCTGGCCAAGATGGGCCGCAGTGCCGCAACCCTTCGCCCTGGCGCTCCGGTCGAGGTGGTGGTGCTGCTGCGCAAGCGGACGGCGCTCGGCTATCTGCTTGAGCCGTTGACCAACCAGCTGTGGCGGTCGGGCAGCGGGCAGTGAGGGCAGGGCTGAGGGGTTAGGGGTTAGGGCTTGGGGCTTGGGGCTTGGGGCTTGGGGAAGAACCGGTCGCTCTGTCTCACCCCAAGCCCTACTCACCAATCCCTAAGCCCTCTCCTTCGCTCTCAACCGAAACGCGTGCAGCAGCGGCTCCGTATAGCCGTTCGGCTGGGCGACGCCGTCGAAGACCAGGGCGCGGGCGGCCTGGAAGGCGA
>Ga0247833_1008149_pt1 | contig 10749 bp, 13 predicted proteins | sample LaCruzMarch2015__7_FD_187117 | JGI IMG/M metagenome (GOLD analysis project Ga0247833, IMG submission 187117) | Freshwater microbial communities from meromictic Lake La Cruz, Castile-La Mancha, Spain - LaCruzMarch2015_8m | ecosystem: Environmental > Aquatic > Freshwater > Lake | place: Spain...
ACGATCGTCAGCGACGAAGCCATCGCCCAAGTCCACGCAGACTTCCTCGACGATCCCACGCCCACGGATGTCATCACCTTCCACCATGGCGAAATCATCGTCAGTGCCGACACCGCCGCCCGGGAAGGCCCTTCGCATGGCCACAGTCGAGATCACGAGTTGTGTCTGTATTTGATCCACGGCCTCATGCACCTCGCCGGTTGGGACGACCACGACGAAGCCGAAGCGGCGGAGATGAAGTGGCGGCAGGAGGAGGTGCTGGGGCGTGTGGCAGGAACGGGAAAAGTAATGAGTGCTAAGTGATTCGTTTGCAGTTTCCTCCGCTACTTCGCGCTAAACACTGAGCAACTTAACCCGTTCGTTCCCGACCCCCATGTCCATCTCCACCCGCAAAGGCGACCAAGGCACCACCGACCTCCTCTTTGGCCAGCGCGTGGCCAAGAACCACCCCCGCGTGCTTGCGCTGGGAGAGGTGGACGAACTGAACGCCGCGCTCGGCCTGCTGCGCTTACACGCATCGTGCCCCGAGACTCAGGAAGTCGCCGCCCAGGTGCAGCTTTGGTTGATTGGCCTGATGGGCGAACTGGCCACGCCTGTGGGCGGCGAGGAGCACTATCAGGACACCCATACCCAGCAGGTAAAGCCCGATCAGGTGCACTTCCTTGACGGCTGGGTGGAGAAGCTGGAGCGCGAAGGACAGTTTAAGTTCAAAGGCTGGGTGCTGCCTGGGGCGGCGGGTGTTCCCGGTGGCGCGTATGCCGACTTCTCCCGCACCGTCTGCCGCCGCGCTGAACGCTCGATCATGAATCTGCAAACCACGGGTGACGAGCTGCCCAACGAGGAAGCCTTGCGCTTCCTGAACCGCTTGTCCGACGTGCTCTGGCTACTCGCGCGATGGGAGGAAAAATCGTCGCTGCTCATGAACGGGCAAGGCGTCTGAAAAGAAGGCGGTGGGCGCACGTTGTTTGTGCCCGATCATGAACCGCCTTTTGCTCCTGCTACTCGCCACTGTCTGCCTCAGTTCCTGCGGCAGCGCCTTTCGCCAGGAATGGAACGCTGCCAAGGCCAAGCCTATCCCTGCGGGCAGCATCGCGGGTGCCTGGGAAGGTAGCTGGCGCAGCGAGGTCAATGGCCACCAGGGGAAGCTACGCTGCGTGGTGCCGGCCACGGCGACCAGCACACGTGAGTTCTACTACCATGCGACTTGGGCCAAGATCTTCAGTGGCAGCATGAAGGCCACGCACGTGTTGCAGTCGCAGGCCCAGGGCGTGAAATTCACCGCCCAGCACGACCTTGGTAGCTTGGGTCAGTTCACCGCGCAGGGCACCATCACAGGCCAAATGTTCAGCGCTCGCTACCATGCCGCAGGCGATCACGGCGTGTTTGAGATGCAGCGCTCCAAGGACTGAGCGAAACAGCTCAGATCGAGCCCGCTTCCTTTGCCCCCTCTGCCGTATTTGCAGGCTTGAGGGGGCAATGGGTTAGCAGGGCAACTACGCCACCTCGCTCAGCCTGACCAGGCGTCCGCCTTCCTCTGCACTCTTGTCGGCAGCGAACAAAACTTCGAAGGTCTTGAGGCTCTCGCGCAGGCTGGTGAGAGGCATGTCCTTGCCCTCGTCCAAGGCATCGAAGAACGCCTGGAATTGGGTTTGGTAAGGATGGTCACTGACATCGCCGCTATCCAGCATCTTCATGTTCAGTTTGCTCCAGCCGCCCTTGTCGGACTTCAGCTTGGCTGAGTGGAATTTGTCATCCAAGAGGCTGCCTTGGCTGCCGACTAGGTGGGTGTGGAAGTAGTATGGCTGCAAGCAATCCACGACCGCCGCGCACTTGCCCACGCGTCCGCCCTTGAAGTGGACGAGGGTGACACTGGTGGTGTCATATTCATAGGGGGCGAAGATGTCGCTCTTGGACTTAGTGCTGACGCTGCTGACGGCCTCCACATCGGTGCCCATGAACATGAGGAGGGCATCCAGCGCATGGCAGCCGGCGGTCAGTAGGGCCGAGCCGCCGTCCTTCTTGGCCGTGTTCCAGCGGAACTGACCATACCAAGGGCCTATGCCGTGGTAGTAGTCCACTTCGCCATAGTGCAGGTCGCCAAGCAGGCCCTGGTCAACAACGGCCTTGGTGCCGATGAACTGGCCGCTGAATCGGCACTCGAAGCAGACGCAGCCCTTCACTTTGGCTGCCTCAGCGGCTTCCACGATGGCGCGGCAGTCGGCCAGGTTCATGGCCAGTGGCTTCTCGACAATGAGGTGCTTGCCCGCTTTGGCCGCAGCGATGGCTTGGTCGGCGTGTTGGCTGGGGTAGCTGGAGATGTCAACGACGTGGATGCTTGGGTCGGCCAGCATCTCGTGCAGATCCGTGTAGCACTTGATCGGGCTGCCGTGCTTCGCGGTCAGCTCGGCGTCGTCCAGCTTGCGCGATGAATACACTGCCGTGACCTGGGCTTGCCTGGTCTTGTTGATCGAGTCAATGTGCGCGCCTGCGGCCCAGCCGTAGCCAATCATTCCAACGTTGTATTTCTTCATAGAGTAATGGTCAAAAATCGAGCGATAGAGGCGGCTTCTGTCAATGGATGCTGATTAACCGCCGTTACTTCCCAGACATGGCCGCAAGGATCAGCATGGTGACCATGAAGGCGGAGCCGAGGAAACCGGTGGCCAGTCCAAAGATGGCGCGGCCCATGCCATACTTCGGCCGGTCGGTGCGCATGCTTTTGCGGATGTCCCACACGGCGATGATGCCGAGGATCAATGCCAGCGGTGCCGGGATGACGACGAGCGCAAACAATCCCGCATACCCAGCTGCAATGGCCCAGCCCGAGCGGCCCACGGGCATGAGCAGTCTCATGCCGAGGTCGTCCGCGATATCCTTCTTACGTGGCAGCGGCGGCGGGGTCTGGGCCGCGCGTTGCTGTTCAATCTCTGCCTGGGTGGCGTGCGGTGCGTGGTAGGTCATGGCGGGGAAATGCTCGATGTCCTCAACCACAGGCTTTTTTCTTGGAACACACAGACGCCTAATTACTATCCAGCCAAAGGTTAGAAGCGCTGTCCACCCAGCTAGAGCGCGCCAGCCCACGGCCGTGTTGTATGCAAGCATAATTGATCTTGCCTCACCATTTAGGGCGTCGGCCTTTTCGGATTGCTCGTTGTAGGTGCCGAAAAAGTCACCCAAGGAAGCACGGATAAAAGACTCAATGAAAACGCCAACGAGATAGCCGCCCGATTCCATTCTTTGAAACTCCGAAAGAACTGGTTCTGCCTTTTGATTTAGGTCGCTTATAACTGAGTCTTGATAAGTCCAAGTCAGTGCGCACAGAATGAGAATAATATAGCGCGGCTGTTGGAAGGGATGCATTGACTTATACTAATAAGAATTGATTGAGACTGCTTCTGTCAAAGTAAAAGCATCCCAGGCCTGTCTGTCGAGAGCAAAGTGAAGTCGCTCAGGGAGTGGCGGAACTCTCCAGCAGCATGGCCGCCAAGTTCCAACCGTTGAACAGCATGTGCATGAGGATCGGCACCCACAGGCTGCGACTGCGGTGATAGGCCGTGGCCAGCCCCAGTGCGAGCACGAACAAGGGTAGCGAGGCGACGGCATCCACATGCACCAGTGCGAACAACGCGGAGGAAAGGATGGCCGCAGGCCAGTGCCCGGTGAGACGCTGGGCGAAGCCATAGATCAGCCCGCGATAAGTCAGTTCCTCCGTCATGGGAGCCACGAGCCCGGCAGACACGATGATCGCTAGCCGCAGGGTATCGTCCTTCGACTGCTGAAAGACCTGCACGACGACCTGATCCGAGTCCTCCGGCGGTGCCATGCCCAGCACCCCATGCCACCACGCCATCATCATGCCATACATCAGCAGCACCGCAACGAAGAGCCCGCCGCCAGCCCACGCCAGCACCGCACCGAATGAGCGCGCCCGCAGCCCCAGGAACGCTCCTGGCGCAAAGCCACGCACCAGTCGCAAGTAAAGCACCAGCAGCACGGCGAACTGCACCTGCACCAGCGCACTGCCGACCACCTGAGCAGTGGTGATAACGGGCAGTTGACCGCCAGTGGCACCGGTCGTGTCCATGCCGAAGACGTAGGTAAGTCCGCACAAAAATGCCAATCCACAGATGAAGGCTGCGTCCAGGGCACCCACCTTGGATTGCGGCTCATCGTGCTCAGCGGCTGGCGTTCCTCGGCGCTTCCACAGTCCGATGAGCAGGCTTCCGATGAATAGCGCAAAGGTAACCCAGTAAGCCAGGCGTAGGGATTCAAAATGAGTAGCTTCCATAAGGCGGTAAGGATGCCCAAGCCATGGGCACAGCCTCCTCCATAGCAAGGGAGTAAGTGCGGTTCACGGAGAATGGAGCATCGTTATGATCTGGATGAAAAAGAACCTCGACTCGGGTCATGCCTCGAAGGTTTCTGGTTCATCGCACTTACAATGTCACTGCTTTTTTTCTTGCTGGCAGCCATGGCAACGCGCGATGTTATCAACAGCTCGTCGATTCTAACCATTCATGCCTGCCTCCGACTCCAATCTCACCCCTTCGCTAGAAAACCCCGTTGCAGCCTTGCTCGCGGAGGGCGAGACGGATGCGGCGCTGGCGGCTGCCACTCAGGTGCTCGTTTCGGCGCGCTTGGCGGCAGCGGGTGAGCCTAACCTCTTGCCTGAGTTGGTAGAGGCGCTGGATCAATTGGCGACAGTGCGGGAGGCGGTTGGCAAGGTCGCTGAGGCTGCAGCCCACTACAAAGAAGCACTGGACCTAGCTGAGAAGGCGGGCCTGGGCCGGCATCGAAAGTCACGCCTGCGCATCGCTTTGGCCACCTTGCTTGACTTTAACGATCAGGAAGCCGAAGCCCTGCCCATGTATGAACAGGCTATCGAGGACCTGGAGGCTCTGGAGCCGCCGGACATCGAGACCTCGGGCCAGCTGCGCAATAACGTGGCACTGATCTACAAGCGGCAAGGGAAGTTCGCACTTGCCGAGCAGCACTACCTGCGGGCAGTCGAGGCGCTAGAGAAGACCACGGGAGACGCCACGGTGGAATACGCATCTCTCTACAATAACCTGGGCAGCCTCTATTATGCCGCTGGTTTTGCGGATCAGGCGCGGGAAGTCTTTACCACAGCGCTCAAGCTTCGTGAGCAACTGCTTGGTGCAATTCACCCCGATGTCGCCCAGTCGCATGGCAACATTGCTGCCGTTCATTATGAACTGGGTAATAACGAAGCAGCTATGCAAAGCTTCGAGGCGGCGCTCCACATTTTGGAGAAGAACCTCCCGGAGAAATCGGCAAGCTTCCAAGCAACAGGCGAGGACTACTTGGCCCTGCTGGGCTCGATTGGCGAAGACGCCAAGGCTGCCGAGTTGCAGAAACGAATGCAAAAGGCGCTGGCGTAGTGGGCGACATGAGGCGTCGCGTTGTCTCGTCTAGCAATCAGATATCAAACGAGGCTCCGGTGCGCGCCTGCTCGCGCTCGATCACATCGGCTATCGTGGTGCGGTGCAGCCACTCATGCACTTGATCGCGCAGCTCAGCGAGTGTCTGACCGAGCGCGCAGCCGCCCATGATACCGCATTCGCAGTTCACCTGCTTGTGCGCTACCGTTGAGCAGGCCACCGGTTCGGAAGGGCCATCGATCAACTCCAGCACCTCACCAATGGTGATGCGCGCGGCAGGCTTGGCGATCTGATAGCCGCCGCCCACCCCACGTTTGCTGCGCAGAATACCGCCGTTCTTTAGCACGAGAAGAATCTGCTCCAGGAACTTGAGAGGAATGCGCTCCGCTGTCGCGATCTCTTGGATGGAAAACGTGCGGCCCGCGGTATCGCGCGCCATGACCACCAGGGCGCGCAGGGCATACTCCGTTTTCTTGGACAACTTCATCAGTGAAGGCATCCAAGCATGGGCACTGGGGCACGCAACTGTTTGCTCGGCAGAACCTGTTTCGCGGCGCAAGCGTCTTGCATCAGCACAAAACTAAACGAAAATCGTCCGACCATCCGCATGATGGTTTTAACGAATCAGCGGGCATCGCCCCCACCCACCGAGACCTGCATTCCCGAGTCCCTCGCTTCGAAGTTCATGGCACCTCTGGAAACCCGTTTTCGACTGCCGTCGCAGTGTCCATGATCGTTAGGGCGCGTTGTCTCAACGCGCCGGATACACGACGGGATTTCGCGTCAGAGTGCCGCATCGCCACGTCCCACGCTTCGGCGGCGGCGCTATGGGGACGTAGCGCTCTACCAGCGCGGGGCGAAGTCAAGTCCTCTGCGAGAGGAGGTTTCCAGAGGTGCCCTTCAGCTAATTTGGAAAGCAGTCATGAATCAAATGCTACCATGCAGCAGTCATCGGCGCATTGCGGAAGGTCAATAGGGGAGAAGACTTCGCACTGCCTTCTCTGCGCAAAGTGAGGTGCTCTAACTTTCTGGACCAGGGACAAACGGAAACCCAACATGCCAGAAACCATGAACAAGAAAGCCTATCAACGCTACACCCAGGAGTTCAAAGACAAGGCAGTCGGCCTGCTCAACCTTGGTAATCCCGTCGCCGAAGTCGCCCAGGAGTTGGAGATCTGGGCGGGCGACATTTGCTGGCTGCCGCCTCACGGCAGCCACTCCTTCGGGGTAGCCTTCGGCTAGCTACCTCGTCCCTCGGTTCCTATATCCCCAGCGAGCAAGGCTGGCTCTACCTGGCCGTGGTCATCGACCTGTGTTCGCGCCGCATTGTCGGCTGGTGTCTGCGCGATCACTTGCGCAGTGATCTGGTTGTCGAGGCCCTTGACTCCGCCCTCGCCGCTAGACGTGGCACCCAAGGCATCATCTTTCACAGCGACCGTGGCAGCCAGTATGGCAGCAGCGCCTTCCGCCAACGGCTGCGCGCCGCAGGCATGGAGCAAAGCATGTCTGCCAGAGCCAACCCCTATCACAACGCCTGGACCGAGTCCTTCATCGGCACCCTCAAGGCCGAGATGCTGCGCGATGGCTGCTTCGCCAGCCAGCAGGACGCCGCCCACGAGCTCTTTGCCTTCATCGACGGCTACTACAATACCCGCCGCTTGCACTCATCCCTCAGCTGCAAGTCACCCTCCCTCTTCGAGTCAGAAATCGCTCTCGCTAACTAAATCATCCTCCGGTCCAAAAAGGGCTGGCATCTCAAACCCGTAACCATAAGACAACAAGCTGCAAACGATCGACTGAAGGATCTAGTTGCTCAGTGCCATCTGACCTCCAGCGGCCAACAAAGTCCTCCATTGCGATGATCCATTCGGCTGCTGCCAGAGCAGAAACACCGCGGAAAAACCTGGAGCTAGCGGCACATAAGACAGCGAGTCGAGGAGAACGCCAGAGATGAGTGGCAGCCTACCAGAAGAGGCTGTGAAAATCAAAAGGCCCGTGCTCATGCTTCCAATCGCACAACCGACATAGGCAACGCCTCGCAACAATCTTCGATGTTGATTACTTTGCACAACTTCTGATGAGTAGGGTGTGGCTCCATCATTTCCGACTTGATCCACTCGAATGGCTTTGGCGATCACTAACTTATGGACGGGCGCAGTCCATTACGCGTCGCGCTTCTGTGGAGCATGAATTGGCAACGCTGAAGGCCGACACCGCAATAGGGCACGCCGTTAAGCGGCAACATACTCTCAATCTAAAGCCAGGTTCATCACGGACGTTGATGCGGAGCACAATCAAGCATCCGATAGAGTGATCTTGGATGCATGAAGGGCAAGAGCCAAAGAAAGAGGAAGGACTCATCTCGATGGCCTAGCCATAGGCGGTGCGTTGCAGTCTGCCGATCTTGTTGTTGATGCCTTCCATCATGGCGCTGGTGATGGGGACCTGGAAGTAGCTCAGGATGTGCTTGGCGTGTTTGAGCAAGGATGGTCCCAGGCTTCTGAGTACGCTCACGCCGCTGGCCATGGCTTTGAGGATTCCGTTCTGCAAGTGCGCGGCACTCCCAGAGCGTGCGCACTTCTTTCTTCAGGTAGTAGGCCATCGTGACCTCCTTCATCGGGATGCTCGCGCAGCCTTTGCCTAGGTCGGCTTTGACGATGTTCTTCACGCTCTCCCAGCCCAGATGAGTGAGTTCGGCCACGTCGCTCAAAGTCATCATCTGGCTCAACTCGCAGACGTATCGTTCTAGAAGTCGGCTGGCGTGGCACAGGAGCGTTGGCATACGAGTGAGTCGAACAACCAAGATCAATCACAGATCGTGAGGTTTGTCAGCCGCTTTATACCCAACGGCCTTCGTGCCCCCCACTTAAAGCCGAAAGCATCACCGCTTCTCCAACCGGTCGAGCAACTGCTTCCGCTGCACGGGAAGGGACTGATGGACGGCCATTTGCAGGGCGAGGGAGGCCTTGCCATGGGGCGAGGCGACGCCAAACTCCTCGGCGAGTCGAAGCTCGAAGCGCTCGATGAGGGCGCGGCTGGGCTCGTGGGTGTTCAGGTAGTCGAGCGCCTTCAGCAGGAGGTCATAGACGACAGGCAAGGGGGTCTCGCGCTCGACCATAAGCTCGATCAGCTTCACCAGGTAGGTGGCGGCGAGCACGCGCAGGTAGCTCTCGCGCAGGTGTAGGCGGGGCTCGATCCATTGGGCCTCAGCCAGGGTGTGGAGGTCGCTGGTCTTGCTGTGGGTGAAGCGGATCTCGGCGGAGACGAAGAGGTCCAGCTTACCGGCGAAGGTGGACTTGGGCCGCAGTGCCCCCTTCGCCACGGTCTTGAACAATCCCAGCTCCGGCGCGCACCAGTGAACGATCAAGCTCGTCTCGGTGAGCTTATAGCGACCGATGAGGATGGCGGCGGTTTTGTCCATGAGGTGGTAAGCAGTGCTAAGTGCTCAGCGCCCAGTGCCAAGTTGAATTTGCCATTGGTCATTGGTCATTGGTCATTGGTCATTGGTCATTGGTCATTGGTCATTGGTCATTGGTCATTGGTCATTGGTCATTGGTCATTGGTCATTCGATGTTCGACTGAGCGCTTGCACAAACCTTTGCGCTTCCTACCCTGACGTCCCATGTCCACGAACAAGAATGTTCTCACCGATCTGTCATCCTATGACACCGAGGCTCTGAAGGCGCGCTTGAGCGCTCTTCGGAGGTATCTTTGACGTCCCGACCCTCAAATCGGAACTTGAAGCGCTAGAGCATCAGCTTGGTCATCCTGACTTCTGGAACGATCAGGAGCGGGCCCGCAAAACGATTGACCGCAGCAACGTCATCAAGCGAAAGGTGTTGCCGCTGGAGCAACTAGAGGCGCGTGCGGATGACTTCGAAGTGCTGATCGAGATCGCCAAGGAACAGGGCGATGTGGAGAGCGCCCAAGAGGTCGCGAACGAATACGCGGACTTCACCAAGGCACTGTCTGCGTTTGAATTGGAACTGCTGCTGGCTGGCCCTCTGGATGGTGGCAATGCCTTCATCACCATACACTCAGGTGCGGGTGGCACGGAGGCCTGTGACTGGGCTGATATGCTGCTGCGCATGTATACCCGATGGTGCGAGCGCAAGGGCTACAAGGTGGACACGATCGATTTCCAACCCGGTGATGATGTGGGTGTGCGCAGCGTGACACTGGAAGTGAAGGGTGAAAACGCGTTCGGCTTCCTGCAATGCGAGCGTGGCGTGCATCGTCTGGTGCGCATCTCTCCTTTCGACGCAGCGAAGAAGCGCCACACGTCCTTTGCTTCGGTCGATGTGACGCCGGATAGCGAGACGGACATCGACATTGTGGTTCGCGACGAGGACCTGCGCCGGGATACCTACCGCTCTGGCGGCAAGGGCGGGCAGAACGTGAATAAGGTGGAGACGGCCGTGCGTCTGACCCACATTCCCAGCGGCATCGTCGTTGCCTGTCAGGCCGAGCGCAGCCAGCTCAAGAATGAGACCAAGGCCATGTCCATGCTGAAGGCCAAGCTTTACCAGATCGAGGAGGACAAGCGCGCTGCCGAGCTGAACAAGCAGTATGGCGAGAAGTCCGACATCGGCTGGGGCAGCCAGATTCGCAGCTATGTCTTCCAGCCGTATCAGATGGTGAAGGACCTGCGCACCGGCTACAAGACCTCTGACATTCAGGGCGTCATGGACGGTGCTCTCGATCCTTACATCGAAGCCAAACTGCGCGGTCAGAAGGCCGGTGAAGGCGATGCGGATGACGATGTGTAGAGCTTTCGCTAAATGACGAATAAAGGGAGGAGTCCGCGAGGGGCTATCCAGCGTTCTGACATTGGTCACTCGGACTTCCTTCGTCATTGGTCATTTTGCTCTCGTTATTTTTTATGCGCTTCCTTAATCTCATCCTCCGCTACGGCACCTTCGCGGTGGCCATCCTGGGATTCTTCTTGATGACTCGGGTAATGCAGCAGATTCACGCGAGTGAAACGCCAGTTATTCCACCGCCGCCCGTGGCACCGCCGGTGAAGCCTTATGATGACCCCATTGCAGGCACGGGAATTCTCGAAGCGCTGAGCGAAAATGTTTCCATTGGCGTGCCCGTGCCGGGCTTGGTGGCGGAGGTCTTGGTCAAGGTATCGGACGTGGTGAAGCAAGGCCAGCCGATCCTGAAGATCGATGACCGCGAACTGATGGCGCAGCTCATCACGCAGCGTGCGAATGTGGCGGTGTCGAAGGCGACCGTGGAGCTGAAGCAGGCCAATCTGGCGAAGGTGCAGGATATGCTCGACCGCATGAACAGCATCGACGACAAGCGCGCGATCAGCATGGACGACCTGAAGAATCGGACC
>Ga0247833_1008150_pt1 | contig 10747 bp, 9 predicted proteins | sample LaCruzMarch2015__7_FD_187117 | JGI IMG/M metagenome (GOLD analysis project Ga0247833, IMG submission 187117) | Freshwater microbial communities from meromictic Lake La Cruz, Castile-La Mancha, Spain - LaCruzMarch2015_8m | ecosystem: Environmental > Aquatic > Freshwater > Lake | place: Spain...
GATTTTTATTCCAAATTCAACTTGAAAAAAAGTGTTCAGTTTGCGCCGGAAAAATGACCGCTTTTGACCTGATTTTAGTGTTCACTTTCGCCGGTTACAGGTGTCCACTTTGCGCCGGATTATGCACTTACCTCAACGGCACAGCGAGAAGCGTTTACAAAACGAAATTCTTGCCAATATGAAAGATTTTATCCTCGAATTAGGTAAAGATTTTCTTTTTATTGGGCAAGAGTATCCGATACAAGCAGGAGGAAAAACCTTTAAAATTGATTTACTTTTTTTCCATAGAGCCTTACAATGTTTGGTTGCCATAGAACTGAAAGCCACCGAGTTTGAACCTGCATTTATGGGTCAATTAGAATTTTACCTCGAAGTCTTGGACAATGATGTAAAGCGAAGCAATGAAAATCCATCCATTGGGATTTTGCTTTGCAAAGAAACCAATCGAGAAATAGTTCGGTACGCACTGAACAGAAGTTTAAGTCCGACAATGATCGCAAAATACGAGCGTGAATTAATACCCAAAGAGGTATTTCAAAAATCCTTAAACGAGTTTTTTAATTTTGTAAAAAAATAGCATGGACAGTGCAATCGTATCAAAAGTGTGGAATTTCGCCAATGTCCTTCGCGACGACGGCGTGGGTTATGGTGATTATCTGGAGCAATCACCTATTTGCTTTTCCTTAAAATGGCGGATGAACTCAACAAACCGCCTTACAACAAAGTCTGCAGAAATCATCGAAAGGGATAAAACCAACCTGGACATATTTTGGATAAAAGACCAAAGTTTGACGGACTTGGACAACTTACCCCGACCCGGATGTTTTGGCAAACGAAATAATTGAAAACATAGAAGCGGGGTTGAACAGTTTTAAAGAAATCATGGAGACCATAAATGCGGAGGAATAGGTAAGGCCATTTGGATGTATCAAACACACCTGGTGAGGCAGAAAATCGGGATTTTTGGCCTGCTTAAAATGATCACCCCCAGACTTTTGCCGCCCAACAACTGGACAATTTGTTACTTTTGAGGCCGGGATCATCGAGGCGGCTTGTCTGCCTGCACTCGCCCAGGCCACCCTTAAAATCAGGGCATGACGACCACCCATTTTATCCAACACATCCGGCAACTGATCGCCGACAACCAACTGCACGCAGCATTGGACAACATGCGCCTTTTCGCAGCAAAAACGCCCCTGCTGAACGATGTGCTGCAACAATCCGGGCGGCTGGCGCATATCCGCCAACAAAACAACCTCGGCCTGGTCACGTTTGACGAGGCCACGCTCGAACAAAACCGCATCCGATACGGCTTGCTCGAACTGCTCAACGACCTGGAGCGGAACGGCATGCCCCATCAGCCCTTCGACGAGCTGCTGACAGCAGTGGAGCAAGAGAGCGCCCGCCCGGATGTACAGGAGGAAGTGGCCAACGCCATCAACATTGTCAACAGCAAAAACGTGGTGGCAGGCTCCAGCGTTTCGGCAGGCGGAAACGTACACATTGGCGACGTGGTGTATCAAACTGCGCCCGCCCCGTCCGGCACCGCCGCGCCGACAAAACCCCTCAACGAGCACCTTTCCAAAGTCCTCATCGCAGCCATTTGCCCGCACAACCCGACGGCCATCCGGTTTTTGGAACGGGCCGAAACCATCCCGAATTGGGAAACCAACGCGCAGGCCTCGAACAAGGCCAAAGAGATTTTGGCGTACAGTTTTGTCGGGGTCATCGGCATCCAGTTGAGCAAGCTTTTTGCCATCGGCAAGGAAGATTTTTCGGAAACGACCCAAAACAAGTTCATCGAAAAGTGCATCCAAATCGCCAAAAGAAGCCTCGATTTGGTGGTTTTTGCCCTCGTTTCGCAAATTTGGGAAAGCCAAAAAACAACGCCCCGCACTTTTTCAGCCAACCAAACCCGCGCCTTGCAGCATTTTTTCGACCGCCCTTTTGAACCCGACATTGCGGAACAGGTCGGGTTTTTCCAGACGCTTTGCGTACTGTTTGCCGAGCACGGATTGCCGTTTCCCTTCCCGCAATTGCAGGATTTCGGCCTGCATTTCCAGCCGGGCAGCGATTTCCATAAGGCCATCGGGCAATTGCAGGCACTCAACGCCCGACTCGACCAAAAATCCTGTTTGCCCGCCGATTGCACCGCCGCCGAACAAGCCCTCGCCGAGGTGCTGACCGCCCTGCATTTCCTCGCCGCCTGCCGCATGGCGAGCATGAAACGCATCGGTTATTGGCAGATCAGGACCGCAAAGCCGAAATTCCTGCACCGCTACGCCGCCCTTGGCATTGACAGCAAGGCCAATGTGGATGCCGAAAAAATCAATTTCACCTCCGACACCGCCCCCACCGATTCTGTGCTGCTCCATCGCGGCGACGCTTATCAGGAAAGCCTCAACCTCAGCCCTTTCATCATTGATTTCAACGCCCTGACCTACGAAAGCGGGGCCAAAATCTGTTTTTTCCGCGCCCGCGCCCTCGCCGACGACAGCCTCGATTTTACGTTTTTGGAGGACAACAGCCCCGTTAACCTCGCGTGGAAAGGCGTACTGACCGACCCCGAAAAAGCCAACGAATTGCTGCTGCTCCTCGAAAACCGCAGGGCATACAACCTCGATTGTGTCATCGAACAATTTCAGGAAGCCCGAAAAAGCATCCTCGGCGGCACCCTCCACTTTGATGACCTGTAGACCCCGCCCGAAATCATGCAAAAAAGATATCCGTTCAAGTTTCTCGACGCATACACCCGCGAAGACAGCGACTTCTACTTCGGGCGCACCGACGAAATCGACGCGCTCTACGAAATGATTTTCCAGACCGACCTGCTGCTCGTGTATGGCGCATCGGGCACCGGCAAATCCAGCCTGATCCAGTGCGGATTGGCCAGCAAATTCCAGAGCCACGACTGGCTCGCGCTCAATATCCGCCGCATTGGCGACCTCAACGAATCCTTTGAAAAAGCCCTGCATGACGCGGGCGGTATGCTCGACCCCGACACCGCCGACAACTTCGACTGGCTCGACGAAGACCCTGCCCAGTCCGAGCCCACCAAACCCGTTTCTGACCTTGCCCGCCGCTTCAAGGCCATTTATTTGAAGCATTTCAAGCCCGTTTACCTCATTTTCGACCAGTTTGAGGAACTTTACATCCTCGGCACCAGAGACGAGCAGCAGCAGTTTGTGGAAACCGTGCAAGAAATACTCCGCGTGGAGCAGCCCGTCAAGATCATCATCAGCATCCGGGAGGAATACCTCGGTCACCTCTACGAATTTGAACGCGCCGTGCCGGAACTGCTTCGCAAAAAACTCCGCGTGGAGCCGATGAACTTAGACAAAGTGAAGACCGTCATCCAAAGTGTCGGCGCACAGCCCGCCGGAAACGTGCGCCTGCAACCCGGTGAAGAAGATGCCCTTGCCGAGGCCATTTTTGAAAAAATACGCGGCGAGGAAAAAACCCTGCACATCCCCCTGCCCTACTTGCAGGTGTTTTTGGACAAACTTTACCTGCAAATCACCGACGACAAAACGCGCCAGGCCGAGGCCGTTTTTTCCATGCAGGCAGTGTCAAAAATCGGCGACCTCGGCGACGTACTCCGCAATTTTTTGGACGAGCAGGTGCGCGACATCGCCCCGGAACTCGGCCAGCCTCAGGAAATGCTTTGGCAAACCCTTTCGCCCTTCGTCACGCTCGACGGCACCAAAGAGCCGCTCTCGGAGGCGCAACTCGCCGACAAACTGCCCGATGCCGACGCTGATTTTATCCGCCGGGCCCTGCAAGCCTTTGTCAAAGGCCGCATCCTGCGTTTTTCGGAAGCCACCCAACGCTACGAAATCGCCCACGACTCGCTCGCCAGGCAGATACACGCCAAGCGCAGCGACGAGGAAATCGCCATCCTCGAAGTGCAGCGCCTCGTGAAAAGCCAAACGGCCATGAAAGCGGCTGCCCGCGAGTTTTTTACCGAAAAGCAGTTGCTTTTTATGGAGCCTTATTTGGCTAAGTTCAGTCCGAGCGCGGAGGAAAGCGACTGGATTGCGCGCAGCCGGGCGGAGGTGCTGGCGCAAAAAGAAGCGGCGGCGCTGCGCCAGGCGGAGGAGTTGGAAAATGCCCGCACCCGCGCAGTAGAGGCCGAACGGCTGACGAATGCCGCCGAACAAGGCCGCAAGCGCGCCCGCATGTTCTCCTATTTGGCGGGTTTGGTGGCGGCGGCGGCCATTGGTGTGGGGGTATATGCGTTTTTTCAAAAAAAAGAAGCCGATGCCAACCTCCGGCGCATGGAAGTTGCCAATGCCGCCCGTTTAAAAACCGAGATCGGCAAATACATCACCGCTGCCGAACGGATGCGCAAATCGGGCGACAAGGAGATGGCCCAAGCGATTTTGCTGGAAGCCAACAAATTGGATTCTTTGGAGCAAAACCCGGCGGTGGATTCACTGCTCAATCTATTGAAATAGACGATGGAAAACACCATGCCACAACTCCCCGACACCTATCCCCAATTGTTGACCGTCATCGGGGAAACGCTCGAAAGCGGTCGAATGACCGTCTATCAAGCCGCCAACGCTGCCCATTTGAAGACCAATTGGGAAATCGGACGGCACATCGTCGAATACGAACAAGGCGGCAGCGACCGGGCTGAATATGGCACACAATTGCTCAAACGCCTGTCGAAAGACCTTACTGCGCTGTATGGCAAGGGGTTCAGCCAGAGCAATGTCTATTATATGCGCTTGTTCTACCAGCGGTTCCCAATTTTCCAGTCGTCTGGAAAATTGGAGTGGTCACACTATTGCGAATTGTTGCCGCTCGACGACGACCTCGAACGCAGTTTTTATCTCAAACAATGCGAAATAGAGGCCTGGTCGGTAAAGGAACTCCGGCGGCAGGTCAAATCCATGCTTTTTCACCGCATCGCTTTGAGCAAAGATAAAGAAGGCGTGCTCCAACTCGCCCGCGACGGACACCGCGTAAAAGAGCCAAAAGACCTCATCCGAAACCCCATGATACTCGATTTCCTCGGGATGCCCGACAAGGCCAAATACAAGGAAAAACACCTCGAAAAGCGCCTTATTACCTATTTGCAGGATTTTCTCCTCGAAATGGGCAGGGGGTTTGCCTTCATCGGGCGGCAATACCGGATTCAGGTTGATGGCAATTTTTACCGCATAGACCTGCTGTTTTACCACCGCATCCTGAAATGCTTTGTCGTCATTGACCTGAAAACAGGCTCCCCGGAGCACAAGGATGTCGGCCAAATGAACATGTACCTCAATTATTTCAGCGAAGAGGAAAACCAGCCCGACGACAACCCGCCCATCGGCATCATACTCGCAGCGGGCAAAGCAGGCCTCGCCGTCCAGTACGCTTTAGGCGGCCTTTCCACCCAGATTTTTGTATCCCGCTATCAATTGTACCTCCCGGACCGACAACTCCTGGAGGATACCCTGCGGGGAATGTTGGATCAATAACCCTCCTGTTTTTATATGAAAACCACCTGTTTTTTGCTCCTCATGCTCTGCTTATCGGCAAGTCCCTTTTGGGCTCAGAGCCCCGCTTTTTGCGATGATTTGCTCAGCAAAGCCAAGGCTGAACTCAAAAAGAAAGACTACAGCAAGTCCCGCGACTACTGCGAGGCGGCCCTGCCGCTTTGCCCTGATTTCACCGACCGCTTTGGCAAAGTGCTCGAGGAAGTGAACACCGCCATTGAAGCCGAAAAGAAAAAGGCAGAGGACAACTTCCGGCTGGCGCAGGTGAAAACCAAAGAGGCTGAAAAAGAAGCCCAAAATGCTCGCCGTGCCCTCGAAGAGCAGAAAAAGGCCGTGGCGGCACAGCAAAAAGCCCTCGCCAACGTCGTCCGCCTGACCCTCAAGGACGCCGACAAAAAGATTTACACCCTCGACTACGAAGCCGCTTTGGGCATCATCCAATCCGCTGCCGCCCTCCAGGCCGCCCCGGAAGAAGTCGCTGATGCCCTCCTCGAAATCGCTTTTTTCCTTGCCGAAACCAAGCGCTTTGCGCGCGCCAAAAGCCTGCTCGATACCGTTGCGCACCTCATGGGCAAAACACTCACGCCCCCACCAGGGGGCTGGGAGGGACGTGCCGCCCTGCGCGAAGCCATCAAAACCCTCCGCCCCGACGCCCTCGATTCCTTGGATGTCCGATACTTCCCCACCATGATACCCATCCCCGGCGGCACCGACACGCTCGGCAGCGAGGAATTTGACGATGAAAAACCCCGCCATGCCGTCACCATTGCTCCCTTCAAAATGGCCAAAACCGAAACCACCTGGTGGCAATACAACCTGTTTTGCGAAGCGACCGGCAGAGAAAAACCGGGAAAGCCGGGCTGGGGCAGCGACGGAGATAACCCCGTCGTCAATGTTGATTGGTATGATGCCGTGGCGTATGCCAACTGGCTCAGCCTTCGGGAAAGCAGAGATACCGCAATAGCAATAACCGGCTCCGGAGGCGATGAGCGTTACGAAATCAACCTTCAGGTCAATGGCTACCGCCTCCCCACCGAAGCCGAATGGGAATACGCTGCCCGCGCCCATACACCATATATATATGCAGGCAGCGACGACCTCGACTCAGTGGCCTGGTATTCTAGTAACAGTGGCAGCCGCACACGCCCCGCCGCCGGAAAAAAAGCCAACGCTTTCGACCTTCACGACATGAGCGGCAACGTTTGGGAATGGTGCTGGGATTGGTACGGCGCATACGACCTTGAGGCAAAACTGAACCCGACCGGCCCGAAAGAGGGCGACTACCGCGTGGTTCGCGGCGGCAGTTGGCTCTACAACGCGGAGGATTGCCGCGTCTCGCTCCGCCGCAGCAGCACGCCGGCCTACCGCGACTACTTTTTAGGCTTCCGCCTTTCCCTCCAGTGAGGAGGGTTGTTATTCGTGCGTTCCTCATGCGCAAAAAAAAGAAAGCAAAAAAACAGTGGTGAAAGCAAAGGTGGAGGGAGGGACGACCCCACCGTGCTTTCACTGCTGTTTTTTGCTTGAGGGCATCCCGGTTTTTCGTCATTCGGCTTTGCCGAAAATTTTTTTTTGAAAAAGGGCATTTTCTTAAAACCTGGCTCTGTTTTTGAAGTGAATATGAAAATATATTTTTATGCAAATCAAAATATTCAGTATTCCAATTCTCGGCGGCGAAGCCGTCAACGAGGATATGAACGCCTTTCTGCGTTCCAAAAAGGTCATCCAGACGGAACAGCGTTTGATAGGCGACGGAGACGGGGCTTTATGGAGTTTTTGCATCAAATATGTGGAGGATTATTCCCCCTTCCTCAAAGGGGGCAAAGACAAGGTGGACTACCGGGAGGTTTTGGATCCGATCTGTTTCGAGCGGTTTTCAAAGTTTCGGGAGACCCGGAAGAAATTGGCCGCAGCCGAAAACGCACCGGCCTATACCATTTTTACCGATGAAGAACTGGCCGAATTATCTAAAATGGAAGAAGTGACCATCGCCAACATGAAAAGCGTGAAAGGGATCGGGGATAAGAAAGCAGACAAATACGGGCAGCATTTCATCTCGATAAAATAGGATGAACAGGGCCAACGGATTGCTCGAAAAAATAGCAGACCCCGAAAACCTGCGCTATGCCAGTTGGAAGGCAGCCAAGGGAAAACGGTTTTCGGCCTCGGTTTTGGCCTATCAGGATGATTTGGAAAAAAACATAGCGCTTTTGCACCAACAAATCAGGAGCGGGCAAGTAGTGGTGGGCGATTATCGGTATTTCAAGGTTTTTGAGCCGAAAGAGCGGCAAATCTGCGCTTCGGCTTTCCGCGAACAGGTACTGCACCATGCCTTAATGAACGTTTGCCATGACCGGTTTGAAAAGGTTCAAATTTTTGACAGTTATGCCAGCCGCAAAGGGAAAGGGCATTTTGCCGCCCTCGAACGCGCCCAATATTTCACCAAAAGGCGCACCTGGTTTTTGAAATTGGACGTAAAGAAGTTTTTTGAAAGCATTCACCATGGTGTTTTGAAAGCACAATTGGCACGGCTTTTTAAAGAAAAACGGTTGCTCGACATTTTTTCCCGGATCATAGACAGTTATAGTGCTTCCCCGGAGCGGGGCTTGCCCATCGGCAACCTGACGAGCCAGTATTTTGCCAATCATTTCCTTTGCGGCCTCGACCATTTCATCAAAGAAACCTTGCAAATCAAGGCTTACGTGCGTTACATGGACGATATGGTGCTTTGGAGCGACGATAAAGCGGCCCTGCAAGCCGCCTTGAAAAGCATCCATGCATTTGTGGAAAGTCAGTTGGGCAACGCCTTGAAGCCTATTATATTGAAGCGTTCGGCCACGGGTTTGCCATTTGTGGGCTTCCACATTTTCCCGTACCAAGTCCGGTTACTGCAAAAAAGCAAAACAAGGTTTATCCAAAAATTGCGCCTGATAGAATCCAATTATCATACCGGCACTTGGAGCGAAGCGGCATGCCAACGCAGTTATTTGCCGCTACGAGCATTTATAAGTCATGCAGATTCGGCTGGTTTCCAGCAAAAAGCATGGCACACGATACAAGGTCAATCATCGTAAGGGCGACAACCGCGTGAATCGCGGCGGCAGTTGGAACAACAACGCGGAGAATTGCCGCGTCTCGAACCGCAACAACAACACGCCGGACAACCGCAACAACAATTTAGGCTTCCGCCTTTCCCTCCAGCGCATGAGGAACGCCGGATGGCTCCCGATACACAGATGATTGCACCCGTTCCCGATATGGTTTGTTCGGGACAAACAGGGTCGTTTTGCACGATTTTGAGCGGCAGTATGAGTAGGCACTGGCCGAAAGTTCTGCCGTTTTTTTTTGTGCCGTTGCGGCTACCAGTCCTGCCTCGCTTCGGAGGTGGAAAGCCGTAAAATGCAAGGCTTTTCCCCGCGCAACCTCAAATACATGTGCAAGTTTGCCGAGGCATGGCCGGATGTTGAATTCGTGCAACGCAGCGTTGCACTAATTCCGTGGAGCAGCAACATTACCCTGCTCGACAAACTCTCCGACCCTGCGCTTCAGCTTTGGTATGCCCAAAAGACGCTCGAACCTGGTTTTGCCGCAGTTGGCGTCCTCGCCATAGCTGTCAGGCTATAGCGAGGACGCCAACTGCGGCAAAAATTGTACAGTTAGATGAAACGGCTGCCTTGATGCAAGGCAGCCGTTTTTTTGTTTAGGGCGGGGCGTAGCCGATTTATCCGGGAATACTCAATCTGCCAGTCCTACTACCCAAAGGGTAATCACTCGTTCAGCGTCATTGACCGTAATGGCTAAGTCCTTCGGTGTGATCAGGTTGAGGAGTACGTTGTTGTTGAATCCTTTGAACAGGCGCAATTCCATGGGTGCATACGAATCGCTGTGGTAATCGAAAAACCAGGTGGTCTCGGCCAGCATGCGGTCGAAGGAAAACCAATTGTCCGCATCTACGCGGAAAAACCAAAGCGCGAAGGCAAGGGCTGCTTCCGGGTGGCTATTGGTATAGGTATCGATATAATCCGTTAAAATACTGCCTGTGGCGCGTTCGGCTTCCTCGCTTCCATATCCCTGGGTTTCCATGGCCGCGCGAACAGCAAGCTGGTGTACTGCGTTGCGGAACGCTGTTGGATCGTCCACGAGCATGCGGTGCGCCTCGTCGGTTTCAGAAGTGTATTCGTAACGGATCACCGTCCAGTTGTCGTACAATAGGCTTTTATCGAACAAATTGGACTCAAACGATTCGGAAGCGGGCCGCCCAAAAGTATAGGTGAGGTCTTCGATCTTGTCCGGGCCGACACCGGTGATGGCATCAATTTGTTCGAGGGTATCAAATTGCCGGGAGGGCAGGCTGTTCCGCACCTCCAGGATGCGCTTGGCTACCTTGGTTGTGAAAACCCAGGTCTCGTTGTCGCCTGGATCGTCTTTTACCCCTTTTACAATTTCAGATGCGGATTGGACGCTGTTGAAAAAGCGGACAATCCTGTTCGCTGTTCCGGGTGTCATTGCTTGTTTCATGCGACAAATGTAGTTGCCAGGCAAAACCCTTAAAACAGCGTACGTTAAAATTAACGCAAAATTTACGACCAGGTCTGCCCCGGGGAAAAAAGTGGCTGTAAAATTGTCGAAGTTTTTACATTTTCCATATAACTTCAGGCCAGATGATACTCCTAAAAATAAAAAAGCCTGTCAGCTACAAACCCATAAAATGGGAAGCCGCCGATTTAACCGGTTTACAGGAAGGTCAATCTTTTGTTCGTTACATGGGGATACAAACAACTTGTGCTCAAAGGTTTTTATTCTGGTGAGGTGAATAAGTTATTCGGATATCCGGATAGCGTACAAAACTGTGTGGCTTATGAAGCCGAAATAGCGTTCAACCTACGAGCATACTCTGATGCCATTTACACGGATGCCGTGAATTGGTTGCTGCTCCTGCAAATTTCACCTTATTGCAAAAAATTCAAATTCTTTGATGAATTTGGAGATGGTACGATTTATTTTATGATCAAAGAAGCCGATCTGAGAAACGGTAATTTTGAGCATTGCCAGGTCATTGTTCAAAATACGTAAAGGGCAATAATGGGTTCTACACAAAACAGCACAACTACAAGTATCTGATTGTATCGCCCTTGTTGGCGTCCTCGCCATAGCCGTCAGGCTAAGTTCGAATTAGTGCCTACTTTGAGCAAAAAAAATATGGAATTGATACGTTTTCCGCACAAAATGATTAAAGAAAGTGGTCTTTTGGCTCAATTTAC
>Ga0247833_1008153_pt1 | contig 10745 bp, 8 predicted proteins | sample LaCruzMarch2015__7_FD_187117 | JGI IMG/M metagenome (GOLD analysis project Ga0247833, IMG submission 187117) | Freshwater microbial communities from meromictic Lake La Cruz, Castile-La Mancha, Spain - LaCruzMarch2015_8m | ecosystem: Environmental > Aquatic > Freshwater > Lake | place: Spain...
CATTCCTCCACCTCTCTGCATGCCATTGACCAACCACAACCAACACAACAACATCACCAATAAATCACGGCAGGTGTTACCCATGTCTTGAACCTAAAGTGTTACCTATGTCCTGACCGCGCCCCGCGCCGCTCCGCTCTTCGTCCCTCAACTCTCATCCCTCAACCCTCAACTTCTCCATGCAGACCGCCATCACCCCGACCCGCGCCGACAATTTTCCCGAGTGGTACCAGCAGGTGATCAAAGCTGCTGACCTGGCCGAAAATTCCGACGTCCGCGGCTGCATGATCATCAAGCCGTGGGGCTGGGGGATCTGGGAAAACATGCAGCGCCAACTCGACGCGATGTTCAAGGAGACGGGCCACGTCAACGCCTACTTTCCCCTCTTCATCCCGCTCAGCTTTCTCGAGAAAGAGGCCAAGCACGTGGAAGGATTCGCCAAGGAGTGTGCCGTGGTCACCCACCATCGGCTGGAGGAAAAAGACGGCAAGCTCGTCCCGGCCGGCGAGCTGGCCGAACCGCTTATCGTCCGCCCGACCTCCGAAACAATCATCGGCGCGGCCTATGCCCGCTGGGTGCAAAGTTATCGCGACCTCCCGCTGCTCATCAACCAGTGGGCCAACGTGGTCCGGTGGGAAATGCGTCCCCGGCTTTTTCTCCGCACGGCCGAATTCCTCTGGCAGGAAGGACATACGGCGCACGAGACCATGGAGGAAGCGGTGGACGAAACGGACAAAATGCTCGGGGTTTATGAAAAATTCGCCCGCGAGCATCTGGCCCTTCCGGTCGTTACCGGTGAGAAGTCGGAAGGCGAACGTTTTCCTGGAGCGGTCAGCACGCTCTGCATTGAGGCCATGGTCCAGGACCGCAAGGCGATCCAAGCGGGCACGTCGCATTTTCTGGGGCAAAATTTCTCCCGGGCTTCCGGGATCGAGTTCGCGGCGCGCGACGGAAGTCGTCAATTTGCCTGGACTACGAGCTGGGGCGTGAGCACGCGGCTTATCGGCACGCTCATCATGGCGCACTCCGATGACGACGGCCTCGTCTTGCCGCCACGCGTGGCGCCGGCCCAGATCGTCATTCTCCCCGTCATGGCTAAAGAGGAATCCCGTGCGGCCGTGCTCGAGGCGGCCGGGAAGCTGGCTGCCGAATTGCGCGGACAGACCGCGTTCGGCGAACCAATCCGGGTCGAGATCGACCGCCGTGATGCCGGCGGCGGGGTGAAAAATTGGGAGTGGATCAAAAAAGGAGTGCCACTGCGCGTCGAGATCGGTCCGCGGGACATCGAGAAAGGCTCGGTGGCGGTCAGCCGCCGCGACCGCGGACCCAAGGAAAAAGAGTTCCCCGCTCTGGCCGACTTCGTGGCCAACGCCGGCTCCGTGCTCGAATCGATGCAGGCCGGCTTGCTCGAGCGTGCGACCAAATTCCGCGACGAGCACACCCGCAAGATTGATTCGGCCGAAGATTTCCGCGCCTTCTTCACCGCGAAGAAGGCCAACCAGCCGGAAATTCACGGCGGCTTTGCCCTTGTCCACTGGGACGGCACGCGCGAAACGGAAGAAATGATCAAAGACGAACTCAAAGTCACCATCCGTTGCATCCCGCGCAACGGGGGGGGCGAGCCGGGGGTGTGTCCTTTCAGTGGCAAGCCGAGCGCCCAGCGTGTGGTTTTCGCCAAGTCTTATTGATGAGCCATCCCGCTTTTGCCAGTTGGCCCTTCCCGGCTGCTTCGCGCCGGAAAGGGGCTTTTGCCCTGGCGCTGGTCCTCTTTTTGTTGTTGTCCACCCCGGTATCCGCCCAATTCCCTTTCAGCGCCCTGCGCTTCCTTAAGCCCGACGGGCAGATCAGTCCGACACTCCTCACCGAGTGTTCCGGGTTGGTTCACAGTCTTCGTTACAACGGCGTTTTTTGGGCCCATGGGGATGGAGGCAGTGGCGCGTCCATCGTCCCGGTCACGGCCAGCGGCAAGCTGGCCCGCGGTTGGACCGGTGCGGTGCGGGTTGAAGGTTGCAAGAACAACGATTGGGAAGACATCGCGTTGGATGACAAAGGGAATCTCATCATTGCCGACTTGGGAAACAACAACGGCCGCCGCAAACAGCTCATGCTGCATTTTGTCAGCGAGCCCAAGCCGGGCGCCGTCTCGGTCCGGCCGACCCGGACCTTGCGCGTCCACTACGAAGACCAAAAGGGTGATTCCCCGGATTACGATTGCGAAGCGGTTTTCTCCGCCGCCGGCCGGATTTATTTCCTGACTAAACACCGCAGCGACAAGCGCACGCGCCTTTACCGGTTGGCCGGCGAATCCACCACCCGCTCCAACCCGCTTCGGCTGGTCGGCTCGTTCGACGTCGGCGGGATGGTCACGGCGGCGGATGCTTCGCCCGACGGCAAACTGGTTGCCGTGCTTACTTACACTACTCTTTGGGTTTTTTCCTACGACCGTGCTTCGGGCAGTATTTTTACCAAGAGCGAGAGCGTCCGCCGGACCCCAATTTTTGCCTGGCAGGCCGAGGCGGTGGCCTGGGAAGGCAATGACGCGCTGGTTATTGCCAACGAAAACGGCCAGCTTTTTCGGGTCGCCTTGTCCTCGCTGCAGGCGGCCCGCTGACTCCCGCCCCTTGCTTCCCGCGTTGCCCCGAACGCTGCGGTCGGGCATAACGTCGGGATGACAGACGCGCGTTACGACCGGCTGGCCGAGGTTCTGACCAAACATTCCACCGCTCTCCAGCCCGGAGATAAAGTGCTCATCGATGTCTCCGATGTTCCCGATGCCATGGTCATCGCCCTGATCCGTGCGGTGCGCAAAGCCAAGGCTCTTCCTTTTACCCAGATCCAGCACAGCCGCGTTTCCCGCGAAATGGCTATCGGGGCAACGGGCCCGCAGATTGGTCTGTCGGCCGAGGTCGAGATGGCGCGGATGAAAAAGATGGACGCTTATATCGCCATTCGCGGCAGCGACAACGCGACGGAAATGAGCGACGTGCCGGCGGACAAACTCAAGATGATCGCCGCAACGATGCGTCCGGTCATGAACCACCGCATCAACAAGACCCGCTGGGTCGTGTTGCGTTGGCCTTCACCCTCCATGGCGCAGCAGGCGCAGATGAGCACGGAGGCTTTCGAGGACTACTACTTCCGGGTCTGCACGCTGGACTACGGAAAATTGCGCAAAGGCATGGAAGTGCTCAAGGCGCTGATGGACGCGACCGACAAGGTGCAGATCAAAGGGCCGGACACGGACCTGCGGTTCAGCATCAAGGATATCGGTTCGGTCATTTGCGGTGGCGACCGCAATATTCCCGACGGGGAAGTTTTTACCGCACCGGTCAAACGCAGCGTCGAAGGCAAGGTTCGCTTCAATGTTCCCACCATCTACCACGGCACCGCCTTCGAGGATATCGCCCTCGAATTCAAGCAGGGCCGGATCATTGGCGGCACGGCCGGCCGGAATACGTCCAAGCTGAATGCCATTCTTGATGCCGATGCCGGCGCCCGTTTCATCGGCGAGTTTTCGCTCGGTTTCAATCCGCACATCCTTCACCCCATCCGGGACATTCTCTTCGACGAGAAGATTGCCGGGTCCTTCCACTTCACCCCGGGCCAAGCTTACGAGGTCGGCGGCAACGGCAACCGCAGCCAGGTCCATTGGGACATGGTCTGCATCCAGCGCGCCGACTACGGCGGCGGGGAAGTTTGGTTCGACGGCAAACTGATTCGCAAAGACGGCATCTTTGTCCCGCCGGAGCTAAAATCGCTCAACCCGGAGCGCGCGAAGTAGGACGGTCGGAACACCCCTCCCTTCTTCATGCTCTTGAGGCTGGCTGGCGTGCCGGCGCTCTGGGTCCGCAGCATCGCTTCACGGTGCCGCAGCATCCATCGCACAACGGAACCCGACGTGGCTGCTGCCGGTGTCCGGCGGAGTTCCACGGCGGGCCGTCGGGCGGTAGCTTTCGCAGTAGGCCGGATGACAGAGGAAGGATCCGCCTTTGGTCACACGGCGTTCCGCACCGGGAACGAGTGGCGGTGAGGGGTCGCCGGGGACCGGGGTTTCGCGTTTGGAGTCGAGCGGTCCGCCCGGATCGCAGCAGGCTTGTTGGTCGTCGGCCCGCGTGGCGAAGGTATCGGCGCGGTAAAGGTCACTGCACCAATTCCACACGTTGCCGCCCATATCATGAAGGCCGTATCCGTTGGGCGGGAAGGATCCGACGGGTGATGTGTCGGCAAAGCCGTCAGCTCGGTCGTTGCGGTAGGGGAATGTGCCGGTCCAGCGGTTGAGCATGAATCGGCCGTCCGGGTTCTCCTCATCGCCCCACGCGTAGCGGGCTTGGTCGAGTCCGCCGCGCGCGGCGAATTCCCATTCCGCCTCGGTCGGCAGGCGCTGGCCGGCCCAGTCGGCATAAGCCTGCGCGTCCTCCCAAGCAACGTGGACCACGGGATGGTTGCCGCGTCCTTCCAGATTGCTCGCCGGACCCTCGGGGTGGCGCCATGACGCGCCGGTGGTCCAAATCCACCATTGCGACATGTCGCGAAGATCGACTGGGCCCTCGGTCGGACGGAAGACGAGCGAACCGGGAGCCAGCACTTCGTCGGGTGGCTTCGGTGTGCCGGGCGGGACCTGTTTTTTCATTTCTTCCCAATCGACCGGGCGTTCGGCCACCGTGAGGTAGCCGGTCGATTCAATGAAGCGGGCAAAGTCGTCATTGGTCACCGGGTTCACATCGAGAAAGAACGGGGAAACGGTGACACGGTGCGGGGGACTTTCGTTAGGGAAGGCATAGTCGGCCTCGGTCCCCATGGTGAATTCGCCGCCGGGAATGAGAACCATGCCCGGTGGAACGGCGGTCGGCCCACAGGCGGCGAGGGTCAGAGCGAGGAGCGCGAGGGCTCGTCGAGAGAGCTGCCGCCATGGGGCGGGTGCAGGCGTTATCGCGATGGGGACATCGCGATCCACCTGCGGCTTGACTGCGGGAGCGAACTTCAATCTGCAAAAACTTCCGCCCAGTCCTTCTCCATGTCCACCACAATCCAGCCGTGTTGCGGCGCATCGGCCAGTGCTTCGACCAGCTTACCGCTGCTTTTCGGCTTCGCGTCATAAGCGTATTCGCGGTCGGCGTCGGTGTGGCGGACAAGGAGACCGAGCGACGGACGGGGGTTGTCGATCGTGGTGTATTCGAGCATTTCCTTGTCGCCATCGCTGTTGCCGAAGCAGGCGATCGGGCGGCGGCCGATGAATTGGTGGATGGCGACGGGTTTACCAGCCTTGTCGTCGATGAAGAGGGCGTCCGTCGTTTTGAGCAGAACCGGGCCATCCTCGCGCAGTTCGTAGACCGTGCGGGCGTTCGAGCCGATGACTTGTTCGGGCGGCACGCCGTAAATCCGCTCGCTGAAGACGCGCATGAAGTCCGCGCCGCCGCCGGAGACAAGGAAGGTTTTGAAGCCTTTCGCGCGCAGGTAGGCCAGCAGTTCGAGCATGGGTTGGTAGGCGAGCTGGTCGTAGGGGCGGTCGAAGCGCGGGTGCTTCGCGGCGGCGAACCACGCGCGCACGCGGTCGGCGAACTCGACCGTGGTCATGCCGGAGCCGGTCAGTTCGATGATCCGGAAGAGGCCCTTGTAGTGGTCGGCGAGCAAGGTGGGAAGGTTGCCGGCGAGAGCGGCTTGGACGGTCGGATCATCTTTCCACTCCGGTTCCTCGGGCAGTCGGCGTTTGAGTTCGTCCAGGGCGAAGGCCAATTGGAACGGCATCGGGTTTTCCGGCCAGAGGGTGCCGTCATTGTCGAAGACCGCGATACGCTCGGCAGGTGGGACAAAGTCGCCGGAACCGTCGCGGGTAACTTTGGCGACGAAGTCGATGATGGCTTTTTTGGCCTCGGTGTCCTGCCACGAGGCCAGGGGCACGGGGACTTTGCTGGGCGCATCTTCGGGGTCGGCGAGTGCGGTGGACGCAAGGAGGGTGAAAAATAAGGCAGCTGCTCTCCGAGGCCAGCGAGTCCTGCCCGGGGTACTCCGGGAGTGCATGGTCTCGAATCAGCTTTGCACGATGCGCATGGCCGGAAGGGGTCCGCTGATACCGGCGTCGTCGAGAGCTTTTTTGACCGCCTCATTAAGGGTGAATTGGGTGGGCCAAAAATTGGCGGGGTCGCACGAGACACGGAGTTCCATGGTGTACTTGTTTTCGCCGAGGTCAGCGAGAACGGCAACGGGTGCGGGGTCGGCAAGGACATGCGGGTTGCCGATGACGGCGGCGAGGAGGGTGGTGCGGACTTTATCCGTCGGGTTGGTGCCGGCCACGGTGCAGGGCACGATCACCACGCGTTTCGGATTCGCGCTGAAGTTGATAATGTTGCCGCCGGTGATGGCGGAGTTCGGCACGATGACCTTTTTGTTGTCGAGGGTGGTGAGCGTTGTGGTGAAAACGCCGATATCGTCGACCGTACCCTCGGTGCCAGCGGCAGAGAGATAATCGCCGCGTTGGAAAGGGCGGAAGAAGACGAGCAGGAAGCCTGAGGCGAAGTTCGAGAGGTTGCCCTGCAGCGCGAGGCCGATGGCCAGACCGGCCGCGGCGATGAGAGCAGCAAACTGCGCAGTGGGGATGCCGAGTTGTCCGAGCGCGGTGATGATGACCAGAATAAGGACGAGGGTGTGAAGGATGTTGGCGAGGTAGGTGGCGATGGTCTGGTCGGTGCCGCGGCGGTGGAGCGAGTTGACGACAGCTTTGCGGATCACGCCGGCCAGCCACGCGCCAACGAGGTAAATGATGATGGCGGTTGCGAGGGAGGCTGCGAAGGACAAGCCGTTTTCGGCAACCCAGTTGGAGGCGGTGAGAAGCATTTCTTTTCCATCGTGAACAATGGCCGGTGATGCGGCGTCGGGGGTGGCTTGGGCGAGGATGATCATTTTGTGATGTGGATGTGAGTTGGTGTTGTTTTGTTTACCACATCAGGGCCCGCTTTGGGCAGTTCCTGACCGTGGAGGTTCTATCCCGCAGTTTTTTACTGCTGCACGCTGGTGACAGCTTCCATCACGCGGTCGAGATTGAAGCTGCCGGGTTTTTGGCGGGGCGGATAGTCTTTGAAGCTCTGCAGCCATTGGCCGACGTAGGCGGTGGCCGGGGCGATGACGAACATGTGCTCGAGATACCAGCGGCCGTAGTCCATGCCGATGTCCTGGGCCAACTCGAACGGATCCATGCGGAGGTTGTTCAGGATGGGGGCGCGCAGTTCGACGAAGGGCTGCTGCCAGACGTGCAGCCCATGTGCCTGCTGCTCGAGGAAGGTGATTTTCCAGTTGTCATAGCGCAAGGCGGCGACACTGCCGTCATCGGTCCAGTAGATGAACTCGCGGCGCGGCCAGGCGCCTTCGCCTTGGAAGGCGGGCAGCAGGTTGTAGCCGTCGAGGTGAACCTTGTAATTGCGGTCACCGAGTTTGGCCCCTTTGAGCAGCTGCTCTTTGGCGTCAGGGTTGCCGGCGGCCGCGACGAGAGTGGGCAACATGTCCTCGTGGGCGGCAATGTCATTGATCACCGTGCCGGGCTGGATGGTGCCCGGCCAGCGGATCATGGCGGGGACACGATAGCCGCCTTCCCACTGGGTGTTTTTCTCGCCGCGGAACATGGTGGTACCTCCGTCGGGCCAGGTGAAAGCTTCGGCGCCGTTGTCGGTCGAATACATCACGATGGTATTTTCCTCGAGGCCGAGTTCTTTGAGTTTGGCCAGAACCAGGCCGACGTGTCCGTCATGCTCGACCATCCCGTCGGCGTAAATGCCGAGGCCGGTCTTGCCGTCCGATTCTTCCTTCAGGTGGGTGAAGATGTGCATGCGGGTCGAGTTCCACCAGAGGAAGAAGGGTTTGTCGTCCTTAGCCGCCCGTTCCATGAAGTCGAGGGCCTTGGCGTTGACTTCCTCGTCGATGGTCTCCATGCGCTTGCGGGTCAGCGGGCCGGTGTCCTCGATTTTGCCGCCGGCGAAACTGTGGATGACGCCGCGTGGTGCCCATTTCTTTTTGAACTCGGGGGTTTGCGGATAGTCAGGGTGCTCGGGTTCTTCCTCGGCGTTGAGGTGGTAAAGGTTGCCGAAGAATTCGTCGAAGCCGTGGTTGGTTGGCAACATGTCGTCGGTGTCGCCTAAATGGTTTTTGCCGAATTGTCCGGTGACATAGCCCTGAGCTTTGAGCAGCGTGGCAATGGTCGGATCTTCTTCTTTCATGCCTTCGGGTGCACCCGGCAGGCCGACCTTGGTCAGGCCGGTTCGGATGGGGGATTGTCCGGTGATGAAGGCGGCACGGCCCGCGGTGCAGGATTGCTGGCCGTACCAGTCGGTGAAAAGCGCGCCTTGTTTGGCGATGCTGTCGATGTTGGGCGTCCGGTAACCCATCATGCCCAGATTGTAGGCGCTGATGTTGAATTGCCCGATATCGTCACCCCAGATGATGAGGATATTCGGTTTCTTGGCGGTTGTTTGTGCCATTAGGTGGGGGGCCATGAGTCCAGTGATGGCGGCTAGGGTGGCCCGAAGGAGGCGGTTTTTAGTTGGCATGGTCGGGAGTGGGGAGTGGGTTGGTTGAAAGGTGGATGTTTTCGCCGATGGCAGTCCAAAATAATAGTCAGGCTACGGGGGGGCTTGCCATGCAAAATGCGTAAAAAGATGCCTCGGGCGACCCCGGGCCCCCACAGGAAGGAATCCCTGCGGTTGAGGTCTGGTCGAGTAGTAAGGCGCCGCAGTCAGTTGCTGCAGTGCTGGCGGAGAATCCTTGTCAACTCCGCGATGCCTTCGGGGTTCTCGTGTGAACCGTGGCCGGAGGGGACGATTTTTTCGGAGCGCGCATCCTTGAGGTGCGAACTCCAATAGGGCACGACGCCGTCGGAACTGTTCGGTGCGTCGCCCTTGCCGCGGTCGCCGATGATGGAGTGGTAGGGCACGCTGGGTTTCATCGGGAGATTGAGGATGGCGGCCAAGAGTGGTGACCTGGCGCGGAGGAAGACGATGCTGTTGGCGGGGGCGACAAACAGTTCGCGTAGTTCTTGGCGCAGGGCCTGGCGGATGGTGATCATATCGCGCTGGGCAATGGTAAAGGGAAGGCGCACGAGGCGGGCGAAAAATTCGGCGAAGGGATTCACCGCCAAATCGCTTCCGCGGTGCGGAGTGGAGAAGAAAACCACCCGGCCCACGTCGTTGCGCGGGCCGAAGTTGATGATCCTGAGCAGGCGCTCTTTGGTCTGCGGAGTGAGGTCTAGCTTTTCCGGTGGCGTATTCATGAACTGCTGCCAGAGATGCTTCCCGCCGGTGCGGATTTGCAGCCCGGAGACCAGCCCGCCCATGCTGTGTCCGACCAACACCATGCGGTCGAGGTTCGGGTTGGCCCGGCGCGGATCGAGCGTGGTGCGGAAGCGGTCCATCTCCTCACGCAACTTCGCCGCCGTGGCCCAGACGGGCAGGCCGGTCGGGTAGAGGAAAAACCAGAACTGATAGCGCTCGCGGATCTTTTCGTCGGCCAGCAAATCGTTGACGGCTGGCACCCAGGTTTCGGGACGCGACATGAGGCCGTGGACAAAGACCACGGGGATTTTGTCGGGATCATAGGGGGAAAATTGGAAGAGGCCGGCCTGGTCCATGGTCAGATCGGTGCGGATGAGCGAACGGATATCCATGCTGCGGTTGCGGCCTTTGGAGAGCATGTAAGCGAGCGGAGCGGTGAAATCGGTGGCGAGCTTGGCGCGACGTCCGTTGATGACCACATCGTCGTCCTTGCTCGTGCGGTAGAAAACGAGCTGCGGTTGGCCGCGATCGGAACGCAAGACGGCGGTGACGGCTTCGGTGATTCCGGCCTTCGGGGTGATTCCCGGTTGCCCGCTCAGGTGTGGTGAGGACGGCACATAGCGCACCACATAGGGCGCGCCCGCGCCACCTTGGGTGGCGCGAACCCGAAGCCTTTCGATACGCAAAGCGGAGGCCGGAACGAGCTCGTCCGCGCTGCGCGGGTCCATGGTCCGATCCGAACCACCGGCCACGCTCAGAGTCTTGCCGTCCCGCAAGGTGACCGGCGCGAATTGGCGCGCCTGCAGCGCGGAAACCAGGGTCTCGGTCGCCGTTTGATTGATCTGGTGCTGCGCGCTGCCGGGCCGTGCGGTGTTGGTCAGGCGTATGGCCTTGACGAGGTCTGAAATTTTCTCCGTCTCGCCCACGCCGCGCCCGACCGCCTGTTTGAGGAGTGCGGCGGCGCGGTCGTCACCGTTGTGCGCCGCCAAATTTCGTGCCTCGCCTTGCCGAGCCGATAAATTTTGCACCTGCAAGCCGACGACGGTGCAACCCGTGGAGAGGGAGACCATGGCGAGGGCGGCCAAGGCGTGGAGGGTGGCGCGAGGAGGACGGGCAAACATGGCAAAGTGAACCTATCGGGATAGGCGGTGATGGAAAGCCTGCCCTATGCTTCCGGCCCTTGGGTAAAGAGCGTGCGCCAGTGTGCCAGGCGTTCGGCGATGCGTTTTTCTTCGCCGCGGTCGGAGGGCTCGTAGAAGACGCGACCCTCGGGCAGGTAGGCCTGTGGGACGTAGGCGTCGGGGAAGTCGTGGGAGTATTGGTAGGAGGGCGCAGGATCGGTCTCACCGGCGGTTTTGGGGTGTTTGTCGCGCAGATGCTCGGGGACGGCGAGGGTGCGGCCTTTTTGCAGGTCGGATTGCGCGGCCCGGAGTCCGGCGTAGGCCGTGTTGCTCTTCGGCGCGGTGGCCAGATAAACGGTGGCGTGGGCCA
>Ga0247833_1008155_pt1 | contig 10744 bp, 8 predicted proteins | sample LaCruzMarch2015__7_FD_187117 | JGI IMG/M metagenome (GOLD analysis project Ga0247833, IMG submission 187117) | Freshwater microbial communities from meromictic Lake La Cruz, Castile-La Mancha, Spain - LaCruzMarch2015_8m | ecosystem: Environmental > Aquatic > Freshwater > Lake | place: Spain...
TTCCCACGCCCCGCAAGCGCCGTATGCGTGGGGTGGCTGCAACCGCCAGCCTCTGGTTCCACCTTTTGGAATATCACCGGTGGCCACTGCTTCACCATGGGCGAAGCAATCTGGCAAGTCCCGAACAACAAGGTTGAGCTGGATATCTTTGACCCAGCCGATAGCGCACGCATCGATCCCACCGAGCCAACCACCGCACAGTCAGTGTTCACCACCGCCATCTACAACGCGGTCGATGGGGCCTATCCGATCAACGGCACTTGGACCATTACCGGCGGTTGGATGCAAGGCCTCTCTGCAGGTACCACGCGCGGCGTGCTGATGTCGCAGCAGTTGGTCTTCCCAACCACCATATATACCTGCGATCCAAGCGGATTATTGCTGCAACTCGTGCGACCGCTGCGATTTGAATACGAAGACATCAACCCGATTCAGCCGATCGCCACCAACCTCCCCACCGCCGTCACCGACATGACGTTCGACTTTGTTTCACGACGCATCTACGCAATCCACGGAAGCGGCACCTCCGCGAAGTTAACGCTGACGGACGGACTGACAACGAGCACCACCGCCGTCACACTGAGTTCGCAGCCGCGCAAGGTGGTGGCTGGTCGCTTCGGCGAAGTGTTTGTTCTGGGTACGAACGGCACAAGCAACACGCTCACACGCCTCCTGACATCTGAGACATCCACTCCTACACAGCGAACTCTGCCGCAACAGCCAGACGCGATCTGCTACGACGATGCCAACGACCGACTGCTTGCGTACCACCTCGCGACGCGCACCTTGTATGTCATTCCACGCCTTGAAGCCGAGGCCGTGACATCATCCACCGCACCACTCACGGTGGCACTTGCGGGTGACATCAGTATGGCGGTAAATCCCGACAACGGCACGGTGTGGATTGCCGGCAGCGGCACCGCAGGCAAGTTCTATGTGTTGGCACTCAGCGCGTCGGGTGGCGTTTTGTCGGCTACAAGTATTTCGAGCACCTCCATTGTGGCTCCGCAGCACATGCGGTTGCTCGGGCGTGGCAAAGTGGTGTTCGCAAGCGGTGATTCGCTCCGGGTGCTTGCCGAGAACCCAACTGCCGGAACATGGTCTGCAGACACCACATCGCGGCTTTGGGGCGCAAGCGTCGGTCCGGCGTATGACATCAGCCGCGAGCGGAACAACTTCCCCGCCGGCCACCCCGCGCTGAACCTCGAATTTGCAGTGCTCCCAACCTCCACGCCAGTGATTCGCGCGCAGTGCCCAGCTGATCTGAACCTGGACGGAATTGTGAATGGTCTCGACCTCGCGATCGTGCTCAGCGAATGGGGCGCTGACGGATTGGGCGACCTCGATCGCAATGACGTCGTCAACGGCGCGGATCTGAGTGCGGTACTCGCGTCCTGGGGTCCCTGCCCCAACTGACGCGCGCTTACAGGGCGGGAATGGTGACAAGCTATGGGGAGGGGCGCCCCGCATCGAGGCCGCAGGATTCACAAATTCGCAAATTGTGTTCCCTTTGCTTGCCTTCCTTGAATCACGTGGCACACTTCTGACTCGCTGAGAGGCTGTGAAAAGGGGTCGTCCGCGCACATTCCCGTGTGCACGGAAGGGTGTGTTATTTGTTCCTTTCCCCTGTTAAATGAGTTTCCAGCCATGATCACCAACAAGTTGTTTCTCTCCGGGTTTGCCACCGTTGCTCTCATTTCATCCGCCGCCTCCGCTGACGTGACGATTTCGTTCACCGGCTTGACGCTCGCTGGATACCAATTCGCTGAGGCCATCGCGCCCGGGGTGATCGCTGGCACGCTGACTGGTGCCACCATCAATGTTGAAATGACCAATTCGTTCTGGTTCACAAAGGCCAACGATTTGACCCTGTACATGGACATCGCTCCCGTGAGCACTGGCGGCCTGCTGCAAATCGGTGGCGCCGTGAATACCGGCGCCGCTGAGCGTCGTGCATGGCCAACCGGTGGCGGACTCTTCTCCACTACCTCCACCGGGCGCGTGGACTTGAACAGCGCCATCAACCTGGCAAGCCATCCAAACATGTCGTTCTGGATTGGTAACGGTCGCGAGAGTTACATCGCGTCCGGGACATGGACCGGCAGCATCGTTCTGCACGGCGTCAGTCTGGTGGGCGTGCCCTCCCCAGGTGCCCTCGCCCTGCTGGCAGTGTCAGGCATTGTTGCCCGTCGCCGTCGCGCGTAAGCGTGGCGGTTGCCGAGTAATCTGCCCTGATGCCCGTCAATACCAAGACCGCCGCACGTCGTCACCTGTTCTTCAAGTGCATGGGATGTCTGCGTGGTGAATTGGATCGGATCGAGGCCGCACATCGTGCTGGAACGCTGAACACCACCGGCAACTGGACGCCTGGTCAGAATCTTGACCACTGCGCGGTGCCTCTTGAGGAGGGCCTTGATGGCTCGACCAAGAAGGTGCCGTTCGTAGTGCGAATGTTTGCAAAGCTCATCAAGCCGATGCTTCTGAAAGCGAAACCCGACGCAATGCGCCCGGGATTCAACGTCGGCAAGTCAAACCCGGAGCTGATGCCCAGCCCCAGCGTCACCTTCGAACAAGGCATGGGTCGCATCCGCCGCGCACTCGCACGGATCGAATCCGGCGAGCGCATGACCAAGCCCAGCCCGTAGCTCGGCGCGATGACGCATGAGGAATGGGTGCGGCTCAACCTCAACCACACGGCCATGCACTTTGGATTCTTGACGTACCCGGGCGCGTCGCTCCAATAAATGGTGACAGGGGTGAACGGCACCTATTTGTCGGTCTTGAGCCAGGTTGCTCGGATCTTCGCCCGCTGCGCATCGTTCCAGAAATGGCGAACTGATGGCAAGTCGAGCAAGCTGTCCACGTAGTCCGGCCGCGTGGCGATAGCTGCCTTGATGCGCACCCCCAACTCCGACGGCGCGCGACTGTCGTTGAGATTCTCGCGCCGCACATTCGGAACCGTCGGGCATTCCAAGAACTCGCGCAAGAGCGATGTCTTCTGTTCGTCCGGCACATCCACCCGCATGATGAGGCTGCGGGTACGTCCGGATCCAGCTACCGCCCAACCACGTTCAGTATCGAATGGCTGCGCAAGGGCGTCGTAGCCCACCGTCTGCGCAAACTCGCGTTGCCACCAGACGCTTGATGCTTTGTGCGGAAACGTTTTAAAGAACAACTCGGCCAGCTGCTCCGCGGGCATCCAGCGAACGGTACGCCAGTGGTGCCGCAACCAGTAGACGCGACCGAAGTACGTGAAGTTGCTGACATTGAAAGCGATCGGATCACGCACCATCGAGACGAACCGGAGCTCGCCGGAGAACGCCTTCAGAAATGGCAGCATGATGATGTCGCCGTGCGCGCGGTGACGCACGCCGCCATGCGCAGAGATCGTGCTCGTTCCTGGTCCGGGCCAAAGCGCCTCCGGCTGGGCGTGGTGAGCGCGAGAAACCGTGAACTCCCCACTCGCCGCCTGGAGCGCGCGCAAGACGCTTGTGGATGCCGTCTTCGGTGCACTCAGCACCACCACCAAATTCGGACGAATCTTAATCTGCTGCGTGAGGCGCTTTAGACTGCGTTTCTCGTTACGAGCGTGTCGAAGACCTTCGTGCACATACCGAATCGGGGTGTTTACCGGCTCTAAGAAATCACGAAGACGGGCAAGGATTGGAGGCGTAGATGACACATCCGAAAGGATAGAGAGTCGAGCGATGCGGCGCAAACGGATGAGGGGTTCGCGCTCGCATGCATGCACTCGCGCGCGGAGATAGTAAACTTAAAATTGACTAACCCAATGCCTACCACTGTTAAACAAATTGTCTGCGTCAAGTGGGGCACCAAGTATGGGCCGGAATATGTGAATCGGCTGTATGCGATGGTCAAGGGGAACATTACTCCGCCCTTCCGCTTCGTATGCCTGACGGACTCGCGCGCGGGAATCCGCGCGGAAGTGGAATGCTTCGATCTACCGGAACTCGGCTGCCCGCACCCGGTCCGCACGTTCGGTAAGTGGAAGAAGGTGGTGCTGTGGGGCAAGGAAGTGCCAGGCCTCACCGGAGTAGCACTCTTCGTGGACCTCGACTCCATCATCGTCGGCTCAATCGACGACTACTTCACCTACGGCGACCCCAACGACGTCATTCTCGCGCGTAACTGGGCGGTACCACTGCGCAAACTGGGACAAACGTCCGTGTTTCGCTACCCGGTGGGGGCCAATCCACACATCCTCGAAGACTTTCGCGCCGACCCACAAGGGATCGGCGATCGATTCCAGTACGAACAGCACTACATGACGCACGCGGTGAAGGGCGGGATCAAGTTCTGGCCCGAGCCGTGGACGAAGCACTTTCGCCTGCACTGCTTGCCCCAGTTTCCGATTCGGTTGTTCGTGCCTGCACGGCTGCCAAAGAGCGCACGCATTGTCACCTTCCCAGGTGGCCCCACTCCCGATGACGCGTTGCACGGCCGCTGGAACAAACGCACCCCAAAGTCACGCGGTTCCCTCGGTCACATTCTTGCCACGTTCCGTCCCGTGTCCGAACGCGTGGATAACCGGCGATGGCGCCACCTACGAGCGTTTCTGTTGCCAGTGCCATGGATCGCAAAGTACTGGCGAGAGTGACGTGATTAACCGTTCGTAATAATGGGGACAGGGGTGAACGGCACCTATTTAGAATGGCGGTATGAGATCGATCTACACGGCTGTCGGGGCACTCCTCCTTGCAACACACGCACTGTTCGCACAGACGGTCGCAACAGCGCCCACGACCCCACCAGTGGTCGCCGCGCCGGATTGGCTGCTTGATCAGACCAAGGTGATCGCAGAGGCGAAGGAGGTCACCACCGAGAAGTACCCCGACGCCGACACGGTGATGGTCTCTGAATACCAACGCACCGAATACAAGGCGGACGGAAGTTTTGTGACCCTTGATGATCAGTACGTGAAGGTGCTCACCGAGGCTGGCCGCAAGGATGCTCGGGAGCGCGCGTTTGGTTTCGATGCCGCGTACGGCGGAATGGAAATCCTTGGAGTCGATGTCATCAAGCCCAATGGCGCGGTGACTTCACATGATCCATCGCAGATCAGCAAAGAACAGGTGAGCACATCAAGTATGGGCGCGAACATCTTCGACCCAAACGAAAAGATGATCGTCGCCGCACTTCCAGGAGTAGAGATAGGCGACCTGGTGCACTTCTATGTCCGCAGCTGGGAATCAAAGCCACGCATCCAGGGCCACTTTGCAGACCTATGCGTGCTCGAATCGCCAGACCCAATCAAGAATTGCGTCTACGAATATGTATGCCCGAAAGATCGACCGCTGCGCAACAAAGCGCTGCTCTCGGAACTGAAGGGAACCGTCACTTCGTCTGAACGAACCGAGGGCGACAAAGTCATCTGCACGTGGATCGGCAAGGACATTCCGCAGTTGTTCCCTGAGCCGCAGATGCCTGACTACTACACGGTGGGGCAACGCCTACGCGTCAGCACACTTGCTGACTGGAAGGAAGTGAGTCGCTGGTATTCCAAACTCACCAAGCCGCACTTGGATACGGCAACGCCGGAAATGAAGGCGAAAGTGGCTGCTATCACCCACGGCCTCACCACGGACGAAGAACGCATCAAAGCGATCTTTAAGTTCGTCAGTCAAGAGATCCGCTACATGGGCATCACCACCGAGAAAGATGCCCCCGGCTACGAGCCGCACGATGTGAACATCACCTTTGAGAATCGCTACGGCGTGTGTCGCGACAAGGCCGCGCTGTTGGTGGCGATGCTTTCTGCGGGCGGCATTGAATCCTTCCCGGTGTTGGTGAACGCCGGTGAAAAACTTGATGCAGAAGTTCCATCCATTTCCTTCAACCACGCCATCACTGCGGCGCGCGGGAAAGATGGCACATTCATCCTGATGGACAGCACTGACGAAAGCACCGCTGATTTGCTGCCCCCGTATTTGCAGAACAAGAGTTTCTTGGTTGCCACACCCGAGGGCGAAACCCTCATGACATCACCGGTTGCATCCGCCGATGACAACATGATGACCGCCAAGACCACCGTCAAAGTGGCTGATGATGGAAGCGCTACCGGCACCACCGTGATCGCCTTTGAAGGCATCAACGACAACGCTTACCGCGGGTCCTTTCTGCAAGCCAAGCCCGCCGATATCCGCCGCGGTTTTGAGCGCGCAGTCAAAGGAATGCTGCCTGGTGGAACACTCACCGGCATGAGCCTCACGCCGAAAGACATGAAGGACAGCACGCAGAAGATTCGCCTCACTCTTGAATGGAGTGCGCCGAATCTCTTAGTGGCGGGCGGCAACGCTGCGCAACTCGATCTTCCGTACATGGGCTACGGCTTCGGCGTTGTCACACGGATGATCGGTGCGGGGCTGCAACTTGATAAGCGGCGTTTCCCGCTGGTGATGCAACAGCCGTGCGGCGTGCATGAAGACCTAGAAATCACCCTGCCCCCAAGTTTGGGAGCGCCGATTGCGCTACCAAAGTATGAGAACACCGAGCATAAGGACTTCACCGTTTCGCAGTTGATTTCCGCAACATCGGGGCAAATCAATGCCTCCATTGATATCCGCGTGAAGTCACCGGAGATTGAACCTACCCAATACCCGCTGCTCAAGCGCGCCATGGCAAACATGGAAATCAATGGGCGGCAGCAGCCCGTGTTTGCGCGGGTTTCAACCACTAGCGCACCGCCAGCTCCGAGCGCCAATGTAGAAATCACTCACACGGCGCGCACACTCCGTATGGACAGCCCAACAAGCTGGTCGACGCGACGCGAGGTGACGGAGAAGGTGCTCACCACTGCAGGAGTGAAATCGGCAAGCGAACTCCAGATTGCCTACAACCCTGCGTGGGAAACCGCAACGCTTGAGTATGCACGGGTCACACAGAAGGACGGCACCGTCCGTACTGTGAGGCCCGAGGAAATCAATGTGATGGACGCGGGAGGGGTTGCCAGTGCGCCGCGCTATCCGGGCGGGAAGACGCTGGTGGTTTCCTTGCCGGGCGTCGAAGTGGGTTCGACCATTGAGTACGCGGTGACTGAGACCGCCAAGGAGCAGCCCATCTTCAGTAGTGGCGCTGCATTCACAACCAGTGACCGCATTCGTGAGATGGTGCTGACCTACGACCTGCCGGACGGAGTCACTCCGAAGATGGAAATGGACTTCCCCGCGGAAGGCCACATGACTGAAGAGAAGAAGGACGGCCGGCGCGTCATCACCTTCACATGGAAGGACCTTGAGCCGCGCCAGCGCGAGGCATCTGCCCCGCCAACATGGATGGATTCACCCGATTTCATCATGAGCGCTGGTAGCTGGACCACCTACGCCACCGAAGTGGGTAGCCACGCAAATCCCATGCTTGTTGGGCAAACCGCCAGCATCGCCAAAGCCAAAGAATTGGCTGCAACCAAGGACACCCCGGTTGCCCAGATGACCGCCATCCGTGACTTTGTGGCGCGACAAATTCGCACCGACGGTCCAGGCCTCGGTTCGCTGCCGCTGTCCGCAGCATTCTCGCCAGCCGACGTGACACTGAAAGATGGCTACGGAAACTTTGACGACCGATCAATCCTCCTCTGCACCATGTTGCGCGGCGCGGGATTTGACGCGGAGATTAGTTTGGCTTCGTGGGGCACCAAGGAACCAACCATCCAGAAGCGTCAACTTGACTACCCGTCGGACACCTACTTTGGTGGCATCGTCTGCCGCGTAAAGCATCCGCAGAGCGGTGAGTGGCTGCCCCTCGACAATCTGTCGCAGTATGCGCCGCTTGGCGCAACATCACTGAACGGTCAGCCGGGGCTCACCATGGACGGCTCATCGTTCACATGGAAAGACCCGAAGGGCATGGAAGACCTTGGTGAGACTGAAATCACCATGGACTTTGACGCCGAAGGTACTGCGATCATCACGACGGTTTCGCACTTCCATGGCAATGATCACGCCGGATTCGTTCAGGCATTCACAGAGATGACCCCCGAGGAGCGAAGCCGTACATTCCAAGCGATGGTCAGTGGCATCGCGCAGAACGCTGTGCCGCAGGGCGAATTGGAGACGGATTTCACATATCCAGCGACATTGAAGTTCGCTGTAAAGGTAGACCGGTATGGAGTGAAGAACGCGGGCGGTCTGTACTTTGACCTGCCGAATGTTCCAGCACAAATCATGCCGACCGATGCAGATCACCGCGAACGCGCGCTCCTCTCCAGCACAGAACAGAAATCCCGCAACACGTGGAAAGTGACCGCGCCGCCCGGACTTGAGCCGATCATTCAGCCTGAGGAACTCGACTGGCGTGGACCGGGAAACCTCGGTTCGGTGCGATTTACTGCTGAAAACGGCGCAGGTACTGATGCAACGCGCTTGACCTACACACTCACCATGGACTTGGCACCTGCCATCGTCCCAGTGGGTAACTACCGCGCGCTGCTTGATTTGAATCGTCATTTCACACACCCGTCTGCGCGACGAGTGCTGTTGCAACCAGTTGCAAAGGCGGACGCAGTCACGCCACTCTCGCGCAAATGAATGACGCAAGTGACATCACCCGTAGCGGCGCAAGCGATGTCACTCTGCGAAGTGTTGCCACAGCGATTGTTCGATTTCAAGGCGATGCGCGCAGCGAACTGACTGACCGCGTGGCCATTGAAGAGCCGCTGGAGATTCGCGTTGACTTTGTTGCCAATGGCGAGCGTTCCGTCCGCAGTCTCTCCATCACCATGCGCACGCCTGGGCATGATGAGGAATTGGCTGCCGGATTCCTGATGTCCGAAGGGCTGGTGCGTTCTGCACGCGACATCGAATCCATTCGCCCGTGTGGTCCAGAGAGCGGCGCACACGATGGAAACAATATGGTCAAAGTGCGCCTTGCCGACCACGCCACCATTTCATGGCCAAACGTGGAGCGACACTTCTACGCAACTTCCAGTTGCGGCGTGTGCGGCAAAGCCTCGCTTGAGGCTTTAGAAGTGCCCGGACTGTGCCCCATTGCGCGCGATGGATTTCGCTTTCCAGTTGCTGCCGTCCGCATCTTGTCCGACCGCCTCCGCGCGCAACAATCGGTGTTTGAGGAAACGGGCGGACTGCACGCGGCGGCACTCTTTAACTCAGCGGGCGAGATACTTGCGATCCGCGAAGACGTCGGGCGCCACAACGCCGTCGACAAGTTGCTCGGCGCGCAGTTCTTGCAGGGGAGTACGCCACTTTCAAGCAACCTGCTCTTCCTGAGCGGACGCATTAGCTTTGAACTGGCGCAGAAGGCGCTGGCGGGCGGTATTCCGATGGTGGTAGCGGTGGGAGCCCCGTCCAGCCTGGCGATTGAACTTGCAAAGCGATTTGACATTACGCTGATCGGATTCCTGCGCGGCGAACGCTTCAATGTGTACAGCGGCGAATGGCGACTGACTGGCGACTGACTGGCGAAACGGCATGAAACTCCGAATCCGAAAGAACTCCCTGCGCCTGCGACTTCAACAACATGAAGTGAAGCAACTTGTTGCTGATGGCGCAGTGATCGATGAAACATGTTTCGGCACAGAGACGCTGCGCTGCTCGATCGAGGTGAGTGCCGACGTGAGCGCCATGTGCGCCGACTTCGCAAGCAACACCATCCGTATTCGCGTACCGTTGGCTCCTGCGTTGCAGTGGGCGAACTCCGATGAAGTGGGAATGCTTGCTGAACAAGTCACGCCAGCAGGCGCGCTTCTCATCCTTGTTGAAAAAGACTTTGCCTGTCTGCAACCGCGCGACCCGGCGCTGCGCGAGGACGACTCCGACGCGTTCATGAATCCAAATTCATCGTGTGGCCCGTGAAGCACATGCGCCACCAACTCATTTCATGAACCAACCCACCAACCGTCCACGCGCCCCGCTGTTTCTGAGCCCCGAGTTGCTTGATCCAGCAATTCGGATTGGCGCTCCCGCGACGGCTGCCGGCGGCGCACCAGCGGTCACGGTGGCGCTCACCACATCAGTGGCGCAAATGGGTGTGGCGCGCACCATGGCAACGCTCCTGCGTGTCAACCAAACCACCGGCTTTGACTGCCCCGGCTGCGCGTGGCCAGACCCGGCAGGTAGCCGTTCCAAGTTTGAATTTTGCGAAAACGGCGCGAAGGCCATCGCTGAAGAAGCGACGCTTGCTCGCGCCACTCCCGAATTCTTTGCAGGGCATTCGGTTGAAGAACTTTCCCGACAAAGCGATTACCAACTCGGCAAACAGGGACGCATTACCGAGCCGATGTATCTGCCGCGCGGGGGAACGCACTATGAGCCAATTTCATGGGCAAACGCCTTCACGGTGATTGCTGATGAACTGAAAGCGCTGAAATCCCCAAACGAAGCGCTCTTCTACACGTCCGGCCGCACCAGTAACGAAGCTGCGTTCCTCTATCAGTTGTTCGTGCGCATGTTCGGCACCAACAACCTCCCCGACTGTTCCAACATGTGTCACGAGTCGAGCGGCGTTGGCATGATGCGAACGATCGGATCCGGCAAGGGCACAGTGACGCTCAAGGATTTTGAGTCCGCCGACTGCATTGTGGTGATCGGTCAGAATCCGGGCACCAACCATCCGCGCATGCTGATCACGCTGCAAGAAGCCGCACGCCGCGGTTGCAAGATCGTGAGCATCAACCCGCTTGCAGAAGCTGGCCTGAAGCGATTCCGCCACCCGCAAGAAGTCGGCGGCATGTTGGGTATGAGCACCGCCCTTGCCGCGCACCATGTGCCAG
>Ga0247833_1008159_pt1 | contig 10740 bp, 8 predicted proteins | sample LaCruzMarch2015__7_FD_187117 | JGI IMG/M metagenome (GOLD analysis project Ga0247833, IMG submission 187117) | Freshwater microbial communities from meromictic Lake La Cruz, Castile-La Mancha, Spain - LaCruzMarch2015_8m | ecosystem: Environmental > Aquatic > Freshwater > Lake | place: Spain...
GGGTAAATAGTTAGATGATAGATTATTGCTTTCTATGGATTGAAATTGATTCATATTTCGTTTTTCTAATGTCCGATTCCATAATTTTTCATTGCGCAAAACTAAGTTTTCATTACTGGAAATATTATTTTGTCGGTATTCAAAAACCAATCCAATTGGAAATAAAAACTCTTTTATCGGGGATAAATATTCTCTTGGCAATGTCATAGACAAAGCAATGTTTTTATCGCTATTCAAATTACAAAAAGAAGCTAAATAACTCGTGTTTATTGTATTGCTCTTCGGGAGTAGAAATCCTTGCTTAGCCAAATGAAAGCGATAGGATTCACTTTGCATAAGATCCAACGAAATAGTGGTTAGTTCAGAATGAAATTTGTTAATGTATTGCTGATAGGCAACACCATAGGAATCAAAAAACCCATGAGTGATCAATACCTGATCTTCTGCGGCAGAGAGTAGCAAATCTTTTGCATAGGAGATAACCTCTTCAGAAAGTAAGTTATTGACTTCTAATTTTTCTAAATAGTTTATTGTTCCTGCGGAATCACTTTTCGCCATTGCATTTCCTACACATTGTGACAATAATGTTGGGTCTAATGGAGCCAATTCCTCGGCTTTAATTAATTCAGTTTCACGATCAACGTTATAATTACCCGAAATGTAGTAGTATAAATTATACTCAAAAGAATTTGGGTCTTCATCTTTTAATAAACGTACATCCTCATCCATTTTTTCTTGTAAAGGAATATCGGCAGATCGAGAGCTTGGCTGACTTGATGCCACTTTCTTTTTCTGAATAAATTTATCGGAGGTAGTACTAATCGATTTAATTTCCTGCTTTGAATTGGGGACAGCCTCCCTATTTTTGTTTGTTTTTTTTGTACTGAGGATTTCTACTTCATTCAAATTTTCCAATTGAATGGAATCCATCACTATTATTGGAATAGATGAATTAGAATTGAAAGATGAGTTGGTCACCTTATTTTCTTCCGGCGGTTGTGAAAATAAGATCGCAACTTGAAAAAACGAAATAGAAAAAATCAAAGTTTTCATGGTATTTTTTTTCAATTACAACTCTAGAACAAGAAGGTTCAAACTAACTTATTTTTTTAAATGTAGAATAAAGGTATTTATTTATTATTGATTGAAAATTGAACAATAAAAAGAAAAACGAATTGTTTATTAAAACCCTAATAATACGTAGATTTGCCCCTTGAAGAACCATGAAAAATAAACTAATCCCCTTCATTCTTTTTAGTTTCGTGCTCGGATTCCTTTCCCTTACTACAAGTTGTGGGAAAAATAATTCGTTTTCAAAAAAACACTTGAGTTTTTCCTTAGACACCTTGGTTTTTGACACCGTTTTTACCACTATTGGATCAACTACGCAGCAATTTAAGATCTATAACAACGAAAATAAAACGCTTATTATAGAGGAAATTGAATTAATGGGGGGAGCCAATTCTTTTTTCAGAATGAATGTTGATGGGATTAGTCAAAACATAATTAAAGACACCAAGATATTGGGTAATGACAGTCTTTTCGCCTTTGTTGAAGTCACCTTAAACACCAATGGACAAACACTCCCTTTGATTATTGAGGATTCTATTCGTTTTCGAACTAATGGCGTCGATCAATATGTAAAATTAGCTGTTTGGGGACAAGACGCTTATTTTCATTACAAGGACCTTAACGAAGGAACGTGGGCAAACGATAAACCACATGTTATTTATGGTTATGCAGCCGTAGATTCGGCTAAAACATTAACAATTCCCGCCGGGACACAAATACATTTACATAAAAATTCCCTGCTATATGTCTATAAATCTACGTTGCATGTGGAAGGAAATTTGGGTAACGAAGTTGTTTTTAAAGGCGATCGACTGGAACAAATGTATCAAGATGTAGAAGGACAATATTATGGAATTTACTTTCACGAGGCAAAAGAATCCACCATCAACTATGCGATTATTAAAAATGGAACTTCCGGCATACATGTCTATTCAAACGATAACGCCAACCCGAATTATACGCTAACAGTAAGCAATACGAAAATATTCAACCATTCAAGGTACGGCATCTTCATTTATTCTGGAGGGAAAGTCAAGGCCGAAAATTGCATAATTTCTAAATGCGGCACACATGCACTGATTGTTTTAGAAGGTGGCGATTTTAATTTTAACCATTGTAATTTACTTGGTTATGGCAATTCTCAAGCTCCTGCTGTAGGGATCAGTAATTTTTACAACGATTATTTTAATGGGACAACCAACGTTGGATCCATTGATGAAGGCAAATTCTATAATTGCATTATTACTGGAAATTTAAGCAGTGAATTTGCCATCGACACCATCCAAATGAACGGAGTAAACTTAAATTTTGACATAAAAAATTGTTTGATTCGCTCAGAAACGATCTACACAGATCCCTTCTACCAAGATATATTATGGAATGACAATCCATTATTTGAAGATACTGACCAAGGAGATTTTTTATTCACCACCAATTCCACACTAAACGCAAATGGAATAGTGACAACCGTCACGAATGATATTTATGGCTCACCAAGAAATAATCCCCCAGACATTGGTGCGGTAGAATTAAATTAAAAAAAAAAAGCGCTAAAAAGCGCTTTTAATATAATTCTTAAGTCAGTTATGCATTAGCATTCATAGCATCTAACACATCCATTACACTTTTAACTGCCTCAACCGATTCAGCTAAAAGCACTTTTTCTTCTTGGTTCAAATCCAATTCAATAATTTTCTCGATGCCATTTTTGCCCAATATAACTGGTACACCTAAATAAATATTGCTGAAGCCATACTCACCTTGTAACCAAGCACAAACAGGGAATATTCTTCGCTGATCACGAACAATAGCCTCTACCATTTGAGCAGCAGCTGCTCCCGGTGCATACCAAGCTGAAGTACCCAGTAATTTAACGATTTCTCCACCACCAAACTTAGTTCGCTCGATGATCTCATTTAATTTTTCTTCTTCAATTAACTCTGTAACTGGAATACCTGCTACTGTTGTATATCTTGGAAGCGGCACCATCGTGTCACCATGTCCACCCATCAACACTGCCTGAATATCTTTCGGAGAAACATTTAACTCCGTCGCCAAAAATGCACGATAACGAGCCGTGTCTAGTACACCCGCCATTCCAAAAACCTTTTTTGAATCAATCTTGGCATTTAGATAGGCGCAATAGGTCATCACATCAAGGGGATTTGAAACGACAATTACGATTGCATTAGGTGAAAACTTTATGATATTCTCGGTTACTGTTTTCACAATACCCGCATTGGTAGCGATTAAATCGTCTCTCGACATACCGGGTTTTCTAGGTAAACCTGAAGTTATTACCACAACATCAGAATTTTTCGTTTTTTCGTAGTCGTTTGTTGAACCAGTAATACGAGAATCGTACTGGTTAATAGGCGATGTTTGCCAAATGTCCAAGGCCTTACCTTCAGCAAAACCTTCTTTAATGTCCAATAATACAATTTCATTTGCAATTTCCCTATAAGCGAGAACATCTGCGCAAGTTGCACCTACATTTCCTGCTCCGACAACGGTTACTTTCATTATGTTTAGATTTATGTTTTATTGTTTGTGCGAAATTAATATATTTGAATTGAATTTATTCGCTTTCGACAACTTTTTAAAAGTTATTTTAATTGAAGGCAACTACTTAAATAAGTAATCGTTTTTGAATTAAACATATTGGAGAATAATGTTGACATAAAACAAATTGTTGAAGGCTGCCTTCGAAACGATAGACGTTCGCAAGAAGCTTTTTTCAAAATGTATTATGGGAAGTTAATGTCCGTTTGTCTTCGATACATTAACGATCGAGACAGTGCGCAAGAAGTTCTCCAAGATGGTTTTATTAAGATCTTTGAAAAATTGGAACATTTTGATTTCCGCGGCTCAATAGACGGTTGGCTAAGACGTATTATTTCTAATACAGCCATAGACGCCATCCGAAAAGCCAAAAGAAATCCTTTTCTTACGGAAAATGAGAATGATTTTAAACAATTAGCTGAAAATGAATTAGAAAAAAAAGAACATTTGATTTTTATGGATTTGAAGGCAAAAGTAGCAATGGAAGAAATCCAAAAATTATCTCCGGCTTACCGAACTGTTTTTAACTTATTCGTTTTCGAAGAATATTCCCATAAAGAAATTGCGGAATTATTAGGCATAAGTGAAGGAACATCGAAATCCAATTTATCAAAGGCAAAAACAAATTTACAGAATAGATTAAGTTTTAAATTTTCAAAGATCGAAGAATGATAGATAAAAATATAGAGCAAGTTTTCAAAGATGCGCTTGAGGGACACCAAGTTCCTTACGATTCTTCCTCATGGGATAGTCTCAACAAAAAGTTAAATAAAATTAATCCCACAAATGGCTCTATTAAGTTGTGGCCGTGGATTGTTGGTTCGTTACTGGTACTAACCGTGTCCTCCCTTGTTTTTATTGGTAATTCTCCAAAAAACATAGCGAAAACCGATAGCAATAAAACTACTTTCAACAAGGAAGACGAGAAAAAAACAACTGCTGATACCAACAAGCCTATTACTAAAAGCCAAAAGCAAGAAATCAAGCAAGTAAATAATAACGACAAAAAAAGCAACGTTGAGCAAAAAATCAATAGCCAAAATCAAAACGTCGAAAATTCTACAACCGAAGAAATGAAATTGGCAGCAGTTATTGTTAGTGATGAATCAATTAAAAATAATTATGTCACTCAGAATGATATAAAAATTACTGAAAAAACTACTGTCTTCAACTTAGACGAAAACACAAAAGTTGTTTGTCCTACTTTATCTTTCTCTTGCGTAGGTGAGGTAAAAGACATTAATAATAAGAACTCAATTGATTTAATTATACTTGATCCGTTTAATAACCAAATCACAATTCCTTCTAATAGTGTTAAACGCATTTCAATCGTTGACAAGGGCACCTACCGAATAGGGACAACCAATGAGGACGGATACTTTGTTGAGCTTGGAAAGCAAATTGTTAACGAGTCACCAAATTTGGATATGTCCTTGGAAGAATTGAATTACCTAAACGGACTTCCTACCCTTCCAATTAATGTTAAATCTTCAGAGCTTAGCTACAATTTATTACTAAACAATAAGTTAATGCAGCAAACGAGCTCGCTTTCAACAGAACTTTATTTATTCGATAAAGGAAATGTTGAGGTAACCATAACAGCCTGTAATGAATTTAAGTGTAACACATCTGTTTCGAAAAGTGTTTCTATCGAATCTGATTATAACTTACTCGCAGTTAATGCTTTCGATCCATTTTCAAGCGATAATAGAAAAAGCACCTTCATGCCTTATGCGCTAACCTTGAGAAAAACGGCCTTCAAACTTCTAATCATTGATCCGGCTGATGGTGGAATTGTTTTCGAATCGAATGATGCCAGTAACGCTTGGGATGGTTACGATAAAAGAAATGGTAAAATGATAAACGCCAATAAAGCATGTATTTGGAAAGTAACTATTCATACGCCAGAACAAAAAGAAAACCGCGAATATAAAGGAACTATCGTTCGTTTATAAATTGGATTAATTTAGATTAAAAAGTAAGGATTATCTTCACAGATAATCCTTATTTTTGTTTAATACACATGCCAAACGCAAAGCAACAACATATACCACATTTCAATTGTCTTAATTCAAGTAAACAACTTCATCTTTCGTTTTTGATAACATGGAGCTATAAGAAAATTATTTCATGAGTGTAATCCGACTTTTACCCGAGCATATAGCGAATCAGATTGCCGCAGGAGAAGTCGTGCAACGTCCAGCCTCTGTCGTAAAAGAATTAATGGAAAATGCCATCGATGCAAACGCAAAAAGCGTAAAAGTGGTTATAAAAGATGCAGGACGAACCCTTATACAGCTAATTGACGATGGCGATGGCATGGGAAGTGCTGACAGCAAAAGTTGTTTTGATCGACACGCAACGAGTAAAATAAGCCATGTTAATGATTTATTTCAACTTACAACGAAAGGATTTCGAGGGGAGGCCCTTGCATCTATTGCTGCAATTGCGCAAGTTGTTCTGAAGACAAAAAGAGAAGACCACGAAACTGGTTATTTTGTTGAAATAGAGGCCAACAAAATTGTAAAGTCTGGTGAAATAGTATGTGCAAAAGGCAGTAATTTTGAAGTGAGAAATCTATTTTACAATGTACCAGCACGACGGAATTTTTTAAAGTCCGATTATGTAGAATTCGGACATATTCGAGAGGAATTTATTCGTGTTGCACTAGCACACCCGGAATGTGAATTTATTTTAGTTCACAACAACGAAGAACTTCTCCAATTACCTCCGAGCATTTTAAGAAAAAGAATTGTAGACATTTTTGGTAAATCAATGAACGAAAAATTGGTGCCTATCGAAGAGGAAAGTGATATAATAAAAATTGTTGGTTTTATAGGTAAACCAGAGGCAGCAAGAAAAACACGTGGAGAACAATATTTTTTTGTAAACAAGCGATTTTTTAAGGATAATTATTTTAATCATGCGCTTTCAAAAGCATTTGAGGGACTAATTCCAGAAAAATCTTTTCCTTCCTACGTCATTTTTTTTACGATTGATCCAAGTAAAATTGATGTAAATATTCATCCTACAAAAACAGAAATAAAATTTGAGGAAGAACGCTTCATTTACAGTATTTTGTTGAGTGCTGCAAAATTGGCCATGGGAAAATACAATGTTAGTCCAACGCTTGATTTTGAATTAGACAGAAGTTTTGAAATCCCAAATTCGTATCGACAGAACGCAGTGATAGAACCACAAATAAACATCAATCCAACTTTTAATCCATTCCACAAACACACAAAATCAGATATTAGGCATGCCCAATCGTTGGGTATTCAAAAACAAGGCTTTGGAAAAATAGATCCAGAAGAATCGGCATGGGAAAATTTTTACACCATAAATCAAAGCGACGAGCACGTTCAGCAGCATTTGGCATTAAATAATGAAAATAACCATATTCCTCATTACTTGATTCGTGGAAACTACCTTATCACCAACTGTAAATCAGGGATTTTAATGATTCATGTTCGACGAGCCACAGAACGCATTCATTATGAACAATTAATGGGAGACTTTGTAAAAGCGCCTATTAATGCACAAGGATTACTTTTTCCTATAATAAAAACACTAACAAACGAAGAATGCATTGTTTGGGAAGAAAATAAAACATTATTGGAACAATTAGGATTCAAGGGCGACTTATTACAACACGACTTACACCTAAGTGCTGCACCTACCTTATTAAAGGAAGAACAAATTAGCCATTGTCTTACGGAACTTATAGCACGCCTAGTGCATAAACAAATTGATAAAGGCGACTTGGCACACCAAATTGTTAGCGTAATCACAAAATCAAGCTCTCAAGCTGGCGGCATCCAAGTACAAGAACAAGCGGCAGCGTTGGTTAATGCCCTTTTCCAACTGCCGGAACATACGTTCACTTCAGATGGGAAGCCAATTTTGAAAACAATATCAATGGAAGAAATAGGTTTAAAATTTAAATAATGCTCAATAATTTACCCCAGGTCACCAAAAACATCTTGCTACTCAACATCATGTTTTTTGTTGCGACCCTTATATTGGAAAGTCAAGGAATAAACCTCGTTGCAAAATTGGGGACACACTATGTCAATTCACCGCTATTCGAACCTTATCAGGTAGTTACCCATTTTTTTATGCATGCCGGATTCTTCCATATTTTGATGAATATGTGGTTGTTTGTCATGTTAGGCGCCTATCTTGAAAACCTATGGGGTCCAAAACGATTCTTTATATTCTATCTTGCCTGTGCAATGGGCTCGTTTGCACTTCACAATGCGCTCGGATTTTACCAAATCCACGAGTTAAGGAGTCAACTAGTGGCGACTAATTTACCAATGGATGCAATAGACTCGATAATCAAAAATAACGATAGCGCTTCGCTAATTAGCGCATTAGAAGAATACATGCAAAATAATAAATTTGATATTTCCAGCAATTTTAATAATTATTTTAGGTTGTGTTATACCCCAATGGTTGGTGCATCCGGAGCCATCTTTGGCGTACTTGCCGCATTTGCCATTTTATTCCCAAATACAGAATTCCGTCTTTATTTCGCCATTCCAATTAAAGCAAAATATTTTGTTGGCGCATACTTAGCATTAGAAATATACCAAGCCATTGAAAATAATGCAGGGGATTCAACTGCACACTTAGCACATATTGGTGGAGCCATTGTAGGCGCGATACTAGTATTGGTGTGGCGAAAAACCGACCGAACAAATTTTTATTAAACATGAACAACAATAGAAATTTTATTGCAGAACTTAAGCATGAACTTCTGCAGGGTAAAATGACACATCGTCTCATTATAATTAATGTAATCGTATTTATTTTTATCCAAGTATGGATGGCACTGGCCAGACTCAAAGGATACGAAGATGAAACAATATATACTATTTTCGCTTTAGATACCCGTCCTGATTTACTAATCCAACATCCGTGGGGTTTAATAACAAGTATATTCTCTCACTTTGGATTCTTACACTTGATTTTCAACATGCTCTTTCTCTATTTTTCAGGAAAGATTTACGAATCTATTTTTTCCGGAAAGCAATTACTTATAACCTATCTACTCGGTGGCATCTTTGGTGGCGTGGCAGAAATCGTTATTAAACTGCTGTTTTTTCAGGACATGGAACCGCCGATGGTAGTAGGAGCAAGTGGTTCGATTATGGCCATATTTGCGGCTGTTGCCTTTCATAGCCCGAAAACAAAACTACTTCTTTTTGGTAGGTTTCCAGTGCAACTCTACTTTATCGCCTTATTTTTCCTCGTTCAGGATATTATTGGTATTGGAAGTGGGGACGGTATTGCCCACTTTGCGCATTTAGGTGGAGCCGTTTTTGGCGTTTTATACGTTGCCATAAATTCGCCAAGTAATACCTCCTTCTTCACAACTAAATTTAAAAGCATTCAGAAGAAAAAGGTTCAAAGTCGTTATAAATCTGATGAGGAGTTTAATACTGAAAAAAGAAATAAACAGGAAAAGACGGATTTAATCCTTGATAAAATAGCAAAAGGTGGCTATGAATCGCTAACAAAAAGCGAAAAAGATTTTTTATTTAATCAAAGTAAAAATGGAAAATAAGGTAGTTAAACTTCGACTTTTTCCACTTATTTTTAAGTTACTCACAAGTTTAACCTTAGTTTGTTTGTTACTAAGTTACATCGCACCCTATTTCCATCCAAATACCATCACCATCTTACCTTTTTTTGGAATCTGCTATCCTATTTTTGCTATAGCTACATTTGTATTTTTACTTTTTTGGGCTATTTTTCGATCTAAATGGGCCCTTATTTGTCTTTTTTTCTTGTTAATAGGCGGAAAGCTTCACTTTCGCACGTTTGCCTTTCAACTGATGCCTAAAAGCGAAGTGCCAGAAAAGTCGTTGTCTATTATGAGTTACAATGTTCGTCTTTTTGGTATTTACGACGATAATTCTTTTGAAAAAAGAAACGCTATTTTTTCCTATATGAGAAATCAACATCCTGATGTGGCCTGTTTTCAAGAATACTACCATCAAGATAAACCCACCAAATTTGAGACCTTTGATTCAATTGTTAACGCAATGAAAAGCGTTGATTACCACGAACGCACTGCGCACAAAAGAAAAGGCAGAAAAAACTTTGGAGTTGCTATATTCTCAAAGTTTCCAATGATTGCCAAAGGCGATGTCATTTTTGAGGCACAAAGCGCAAATGATTTTAATTATTGCATATTTGCCGACATAATAAAAAATCAAGATACTTTTCGAGTGTATAGCGTTCACTTGCAATCCATCAAGTTTTCTGAAAGTGAAGAGGAAGTAAAAGGAACAGATGAACAAGCCATACCTATTAAAAGCACTGTAATCAGCATGATTAAAAAACTAAAAGAAGCATTTCAAAAAAGAGCAGAACAATCTCGAAGAGTTATCGCTCACATGCGCACTTCACCTTACCCTACCATTATTTGTGGTGATTTCAACGACACGCCCATGTCCTATACCTACAATCAATTCGATCGATTTCTTGTTGATGCATTTAGAAATTCGTCTTGGGGACTTGGTCGCACCTACACGGGTCGACTTCCTGCCGGCAGAATTGATTATATATTTCACACAGACGACCTTCGTTCCACTTCATTCAGCATACAGAAAGAAAAATTTAGTGATCATTTAGCTATTTCATGTAAACTATACAAACCATGATTATAGACATCGATCCCCAATCAATAGATACAAGGAAAATTAAAACAATTGTTAAACACCTAAACAATGACGGAATCGCTATCGTGCCAACAGATACCGTTTACGCTGTAGTGTGTAAGTTGCACTCGTCAAAAGCACTAAACACCTTAGCGTCATTCAAAAAAGAGAAATTAAATAAACTTAAATTCTCACTTTTATTGCATGATTTCACACAATTAGCTGCCTATACTGCACCTATTGATCGCCCTTTATTTCGGCTAATAAAAAATAATCTTCCAGGTCCATTTACATTTATATTAAAAGCAAATATACAAGTAGCCAAACTATTTTCTTCCAAAAAAAATGAAATAGGCATGCGCATTCCAGACAATACTATAATTGCTGCTATCCTTGATGAATTAGGCCAACCACTTGCAAGTACATCTCTACATCA
>Ga0247833_1008165_pt1 | contig 10734 bp, 14 predicted proteins | sample LaCruzMarch2015__7_FD_187117 | JGI IMG/M metagenome (GOLD analysis project Ga0247833, IMG submission 187117) | Freshwater microbial communities from meromictic Lake La Cruz, Castile-La Mancha, Spain - LaCruzMarch2015_8m | ecosystem: Environmental > Aquatic > Freshwater > Lake | place: Spain...
GATCTCAGAACTGCTTTGTGCTTCAAACAGCATCAGCGTGCTGATCAAAATTTCGGGATTTGGCAACTTCGCAGCAGCAGCGTCGAGTTCAGCCAGTGCAATTCGGGCAACAATACAAGCCTTAAGCACGGCTTTTGTCTCAACATCCCCGAAGGGAGGTAAGTCCGGAAGGTTGTTGTACGGCTGGTCGGGATCAAAGCTCATAAATCCAATATGTCGATGAAATTTGATTTTGTCGACACATCATCCCCGATCTGTCGATTTTGCTGAGAAGTGACGACCAATGGACGAGAAAAAGCCCTGCGCTTGCAGGGCTTCGTGTTCGAATTGCGAAACAGGCAACCAACCTCAGCGATTGAGCGCCATGATCAGCGCCTTCGAGCTTCCGCCGTTGTCGGCAATGTAATTCTGGAACAGCGTGGCGAGGAACGGCGTCATCCAGAACCCAAGGACCTGAGCGTCGCGGATCTTGAATGATGCCCCACTGCGCACGAGCAACCAGCGCACGTCATAGTTGGTACCATCTTTCAGGTAGATGCGTGTTTCGACGCTTGCCCCGCGTGCGTCTTCTTCGGACTGACCCAGGATCGCGGCCTTGACGACCTGATACTTCGAGCTTTCCTTGGCGGCATACCGTCCGATGAAGTTGACCATGCCGTTGTAATAGAGCGGGCGGTCGTTCTTGGGCAGGCTGGGTGCATAGTTGCCAAGTGCGCCGAGCCCGATCGCTGGCACGTCGCCGTAGCGGCGAATAGCTGCCGAAAAACCAACCGCCGACATCGTATGATTGGCCGCCAGCAGGTCCGACGATGCGCGCTGCATAAAGGCTGCAGCCGTTTCCGCATGACTAGCCGTTGTCGTGAGCATGCAAGCGACCCCTGCGAGGACCGCCGAAATCAAGCGCTGGCGCCAAGTTCCATAGATTGTCGGCATAACGCGTTCCATTCTTAAGGCTCCTTGATGCGCAAAACGTGGGTCGTGGCATAACATGGCGCGAGAAACCTTCCACGTTAGAGCGTTGCGTTCATTAGAGGCCAGCACTCGCCAGTCCGGCAAGATTTTGCCGAAACGCACGATGCTGCACCCGTTCGGTGTTGCGATAAAACACCTGCGGGGCAATTTCGCGGCAGCCCAAAAGGTTTCCTAATGTATCGATTTCCGCTTGGCCAATTTTCTCGGCGGCGCGTAGTAAAAGCGAGTGGGCAGGGTCTGGGTGGATGAGCAGCAACTCGTGGCGGGTGCCGGAAAGCGATGACCGCACGTGATGCGCGATCCCCCGGTAGGCAGTTAACGGCTGTTCCCAGGATTTGTTTCCCAGCAATCCCACGTCTTGAACGCTGACGATCCCATTGTTGATCGCCACATCGCGGCGGGTTGCCATCCGCTGCGTCCGTCGCAGGATAGGCCAGCAAAACACCATCGCCCACAAAGCCAGGGCCAGCGCGGCTTGGGTCGTAGCCGCTGTCCGGTCTGTCAGCAGCGAGCTGTCGCCCGCCGCATGAAAAGCAATCATGGAGTAGGGCGCGAGAACGGCGAGTGCGGCAGGCAGCGCCAGCGCTAAGAGCAGCAATGGCGAACTGCGCGATGGCGTCTGGACGAGGTTCAATGGCAACGCCGTAACAGGCGTGTTCGGCAAAATTGTTTCAAACGCAGCGGCACGCATCTCGCGGGTCTCCCTAAAGGCACATCCGCGCACAGTAAATTGGCTTGGTTACCATGGACTTAAAGCGCGTTTCAAAAACGCGGTTGATAACAGGCCGAGCCGACGACACTAGTGTAACCCGACACTTAAACTGAGACCCGGGATTGTCCGGGAATTTGCGGGATGAGGCGGGCAGACGCCAGCGTTTACGGGGTGTTAGGGCCGGTTAACGAGTTCTGACGCGAAGACAGGAAAAATGATACCCGCGCCTTGTCCGGCCTCTTTGCGCGGTGCGGCTGCAACGACTAACGCCCCGTAAACAGGCAACATGCAACTGACGAACATGCAACTGGGACAGGACAACATGCAACCAGTTGCATGTTCGGCGCTGGAGGCTCTAAACCCCCGTCGTTATTGGTTTGTTGACTATTTCAAAGAGCGGGCGGCTGTCACGCGAACATGCAACTGGCGGGCAAAAACGGTCTCTGTAGGATTGAGCAGAACGTGGGTAAGTGAGTCACGTTTTGTTCTGCTCAATCCTACGCGGCTTTTTTGAGCGGTTTTTAGAGCGTTTAGAGGGGCTTTTAGGGGTCGTTTTAGGCTCGTCATCCTTCCCGGTGTCGGGCTGATAATTGGGGTTCGCGCTGGGGCCGGTCGCGGGACCGCTCAGTTTGCTGGTATCCGGCCCTGTTGCTGGCTGGAATTTCGGGTTGCCGCCGGGGCCGGTTGCGGGACCGGTCTTTGGGCCGGTATCCGGCCCGGTTGCGGGCTGGAATTTCGAGGGTCCGCCGGGGCCGGTAATCGAACCTTGTTGCGCCGGATCGGGACCGATCTGGGGCTGAAAGCCGGGGCTTGGATCGGTGCCCGAGTCGGGCTGGAATTTTGGGTTTGCGCCGGGGCCGGTGACGGCTGCTGGGTCAACCGGATCAGGCGCGACGAGGGGCTTGTAGCCGGGGTTGTTTCCGGGCTTCAACGCTGGGTCTAATGGGGTTGGAACGCCAACCGTTCCCAACTCCTCTTTGACCAGCGTGCCGACGTTGCGAGCGAGTGCGATGTCGAGCAGCGCGGTGCGTGCGTCGATGGGAGTAAAACCGGTGATCACCAACCGCTCGCCACCCCTGATCTTCTCCATGTCGAGGGTCCGGTCACGAACGGCGAGTGTGACCTTGAAATACTGTCCGTCGATCTTGCGGTACACCTCGAAATGGTCAGGCATCGGCGTCTTGCGAAGCCAAGAAAAACGTCCCGGATCGGGCTTGTCTCCCTGCGATTTTCGCCGGATTACGGCCCCTTCGTCGATAGTCTTCGTCGCCTTCATCCATTCCTCGGCGGAATGCTGATTTTGACCCAGCGACCACGCCATGTCCGGCGTCAACCAGACGACGCCGTTCTTGAGCTTGGCTGCCTCGGCGACGGCGGGCGCGGCCACGCCCACGGGGGCGGCGAATTGAGCGCCCATCTGCTGGCCAAATTTGTAGAATTCGCCCTCGATCATCTTCTTAAAAAGCCAGTTCGAGGTGAGGTCTTTCTGGACCACGGCTTTGAGGTCGCCATCCAACTCGTTGAGACGTCCAGCGTAGTATTCTTCGAGCAGCATTTGACGGGTCAGGCCGGGGTTGGTTTGCCAGCCCGGATCGATGCCTGCGGGGACCTGATAAACGTCGCCCGTGCGCTTGTTGGTCCAGTCTTGCAAATCGAGGTCCGGTGCCGTCGTGTCGGGCGTCCAGCCAGCGGTGCGGGCGTCTTCTTCGTCGACCTGCAACACCCAGCATTTGCACTGCCAGCCGTTGGGGGGGAAATGCGTCTCCCACCATGGGTCATCGACCCGTAAAACGATGGGCTCGCGCGCCCACGTCAAATGCTCGTCGCGTGGCTCTGCCGACGTGGTCTCTTGGTAGATCAAAAATGGTAGGATTTCGCGGGTCCGCCAGATGCGTTCCCACAGGCCTGCGGCGTTGGCCGTGCGGACGTTGGCGTCGTAGATGATCCGCAGCCGGTGTGGCGACCCTAATTGCACCAATTCGACGGCCCCAGTTTGGGGGTCGCCCATGATCTGCTTGCCCCACCATCCCAGCGCCATCAAACGGGGCTGCAACTGGGCGCGGAATTGCTCGAACGGAACGCCGCGCGCGATGGCCTCATCGACGGCGGCGCGGATGGTGTTGACGATCTCCAGATTGGTGGCTTTGGCGACCGTAAAGGCGTGGGCGTGTTCTTGGGGCCAAACGTCCCGCCAATCGAAGCTCGTAACGGCCCCTTTGTTGCGGAAATAGGCCATCACCTCGGGTGACGGGTCGGCCATGTATCGGATCGTCTCTGCCATGGCTCAAATCCGCTGCCGAAGGGCGCTTTAGTGGGTTAGATTTTGGCGATCAGTTCGCGGGCGCGGCGGGCGGCGTGGCTTTCGTCGATGAAGCAGCGCTTTTCGAGGTCTTGAACGTGGAAATGAAGCACCTTCAAAGCGTCTTTGAGGTCTTGCGCGTGGAGGCGGGCAACCGCGCCCTTTTCGTAGTTGGCGGCGCGCTCTCGAAGGGCGATCAAACGCGAGAAAAACCAGCCTTCAACGGCGTGGAACAGGACGACGACTTTGCGCAGTGTGGCGGCGAACATGGGGAGGCTCCGGTATCGCGATAAAAGGGGTTTACTGCGCCCGTAAACGGCGCTTTTGACGCTTAGAAAGCTGGGTGTCCGCCGTGCTGCACGGGATGGGAACGTGATCTGGCTTCGACCGGCGCTGGGGTTTTTGGCCGGAACCGCGTTGAATGGCCGTTGGTTTTGGGGCAAGAACGAACGTGTCGGGGCCATGAGCCAGCAGCGCGGCCATCATCATCGACATAGACATCATCACGGCTTCACCCCTGCATTTCCGAGCCCGCGTGCGATCGCCATTCCGGCTGCCAGCGTCTCGACGAGGCGACCGGCGTCCATCTTGGTCATTGCCGTCGCAAGACCGGCGAGGAACTCGTCGTAGCTGTCGGAATTGTTGGCGAGATCGCGGATCGGCTTGAGCATGGGATCGGCGACACGCTCCCAATCGCCGAGAGCCGATGATGTCAGATCGTCGAATGCGTCGGCATGGCGCTCGTTGGCGGCATGCGCGACGCCGCACGACTTGCAGACGGCCACGACAGGGGCCTTCGTGCCGGAAGGTGTGCTGCCGGAAGACTTGGGCTTCTTCGCCTTCGTCTTACCGGGCTTACGCTGGCGTTTGGTGGGCTGGCGCGCGTTGCGTGCCTTGGCCTTGTTGGCGGATTTGCGAGGCTTAGCTGGCGTCACATCTTCGGGCTCGACGGCGTCGTCGGGTTCGACCGGATCGGCCTCGTTTTCGATCTCGCCGGTGTCGTCGAACTCTTGCTCGGGGTCAAAGTCGATCAGGCCGGTCGCGCCAAGAATAGCTTCCCCCTCTTCGGGCTCGTTGAACCCGAACCGGTCGCGCACGTGGGCTTCCGAGATGCGCAGGCCGAGCGGGACCAGCGTCTTCAGGTTCGTCGCAAGGCCCGTCAAATCTTCCGGTACCGGCACCGGCAAGACGAGCTTGGGATACTTAGCCTGAGGCCCGTAGTTCAGATCGACGAATGCTCGGATGAGGTCGCGGTTAATCGACGTTTCGAGTTGTCGCGCGTCCGCAAGTTTGATGTCGTGACGGACGTTTTCATGGACCTTGGCTTGAGCCAGCGATCCACCGGCGTCGCTCGTCATGGTCTGTCCGAGAACGAGCTTAGAGATTTGCTTGTCGAGATAGTCGGCAAGGCCTGAGAAGATCGCAGCACCACCGCCGCCCTTGCTGCCGCCACCTTCGACGAAATCGATGGTCATCGTCGCTGGGATGATTGCTGCAGCGTCGCTGCCGATGTTGCGAACGGCGTTGAGCAGTTGGCCGCGATCTTCGGCGGTCGCCATTGGCCCGTATTTGCCGACGCGGATCGGCATCCCGTAGACTTCACAGAACGCAACCCAATCCTTGAGGGTGTAGCTCTTGAAAACGAACGCCCATGCGGCGGGCTTGGCGAGACCGCCCCGGACGGGAATGCCCGATTTGAGGCGCGGGACGTGACGCACGAATTTGTACGGCGGCATCGGATCGCCGTTGACGGGGTCGGTCAGCGAGGCGAGCCGCATGACGCTGCGCTCAACTTGGCTGAACGTGAAGAAGCGGGGATCGCGGTCGCGATAGTCGTAGGGTAGCCACTGCTTGGCGCTGGTCTCCCACATGATTTCGGAGACGGCATAGCCCTTGCCGTAGGCGTCAACCAGGTGCTCGATCATCGAGGCAAAAACCGGCTGCTCAACGAGGTCTTCGACGGCGTCGGCAATCTCGCGGTCGCGCGCGCTTTCGCCGCCTGCGACTACGACGGGATCGATGCACGACAGCGCGCGTTTGCGGGTCGATAGAACGGCGGTGTAGTGCAGCTCGCGCTCTTCCATCTCTTCGGCGAGCGTCAGATAATCGCGGTGGTCGCCTTGATCGGCGGCACGCAGAATGGACGCGAGACGTTGGGGCGTCAGTCCCGGTGCAATCGCGTCGTGCCACAGCGTGCGGACGCCAGCGAGTTCGGGCGCGGCGATTTCCTGCGTGAGGACGCGGCGGGTGACAGGCTCGCCATCCGGTCCCAGAATTTGCGTATTGCGTGCCATCGTTACCAGACCCCAGATCGCGCCTTGAAGCCGCCCGTGGTTTTGACGGTGCGCCAGTCATCATCGGCGCGCCTGTTGTCGCCGGTCACGGGTGCGAGTGCCCCCGACTGGTAACCGTAGGCGACGAGGTCGAGCGTGGTGGCGTGGTAGGCAAGGGCGAGGCCGATGGCAGCGTCGCCGTGGCGGGATGCGCCGTCCTGGCCCTTGGTGCGCTGTGCCTTGGGGATTTGGCCAACGCCGTCGATGCTCTTGATCAGTCGCAGATCGCCGAGAATGTCGGCGTCCTTGGGGATGATCAGAGTGTCGTCTTCAAAGCCCGCTTTGAGCTTGGGCATGTTCTCGCGATACCATTCGACCGAAAACTTCACCTGCATGATCAGGCCAGACCCGAAGCGCTGCATGGCGACTTCTGCGAGATACGCGCCGTTGCCGGTGGCGTCGAACGCGCCGCCGACGAAGCGCGGTAGCCGGTCGATGATATAAAACGCGATGTCCTTTTGCTGCTCGAACGGGATGTTGCGCAGCTCGACGGCGAACGGCGTCTCGCGCTTCAGGTCGGCGCGGATCGTCAAGGGCCAAAGCACGGACAAGTCCGAGACGCGCCCGAAGTCCTGGCCGAACGCATGGGCGAAGCGCGGGTCGAGTTTGTCGAGCAGCGGCTTCAATTGCTGTTCGCAGAAGTCGCGGATTTCAGCTTTGCGCAGGTGTTCCGGCCATTCGGCGAATTGGGCTGGCTGTTCGTAGCGCACGACGGGGATGCCGTCCTTCATGCGGGCTTCGATCAGCGAGGCCGGGATGAATGCGCCCTTGCCGCGTGTGGGAATGCAGAACAGCTCTTCGTCTGCGGCTTCGCCGTAAAAGCCGATGACGCTGGCCCGCCACTCTGCTTCGCCCTCAGGGCTCCAGTCCTTGCCCGTGGAGAGGCAAACGCGCTGATACAGACCCTGACGTAGCGCCTCGTCGAAATCGCAGCGTAGCAGCGTGTATTTGAGCCGCCCGGCGCGAACGTCGGTGACCAGCGTGTTGAACGGGTTTGCGTCGCCATCATGCGTCGAGAGGATCAGGATTTTGCCGCCCCAGATCAGCAGCGCCATCGCGGCCTTGACGACTTCGGTCAGATCGTCATGGAACGCAGCCTCGTCGAGGATCACATAGCCCTGGCGACCACGCAACGAGCGCGGCTTGCTGGTCAATGCGAGGATCTCAAAACCAGACGCGAACGTGACGCGGAACGCCTTGATCGCGGCGTCGTCGTCGCCGTCGTAGAACAGCGTTTCTTCGACATCGCTCGCGGCTTGACCGAACGACTTCGCCCACATGCCGCAGGTGTCAACGAACTCACGGGCCATGTCGAGATTGTAGCCCAGATACAGCGTGTCCATGCCGCCAGCCTCGCGGGTGGCGGCAGAGGTCAACACAGCGTCCGCACCGGCTGCCCATGTGAAGCCGGTGCGTCGCGATTTTTCCACGAGCGTCACGGCGTTCGCCGCCGTCGTCGCGAGCAGAAGCTGCTGGTAGGGCATCAGCACATCGGGGATCGTGTCGCCGTTGGCGACGAGGTGAGGCAGCGCGAACCGCGCCTCGCGGCGATGCTCGATCCATTCCTCGCTGGTGACGAGGCGCGGCGACTTGGTCTCGGATGCGACGATTGCGGTCACGAGGGCTTGCTTTCGGGTTTCCACGCTTCGAGCGCGAACGGTTGACCGGTCTGGTCTGTGGCTGGAATAGGCCGCGCCTGTTTCTCAAAGGCAGCGCAGACCCTGCGAAGGGATGCTTCGGCGCCGTCGCGATCCGCGCGGATACGGGCGATGAATGCGTCAGCTTCGGCAAGTTGCTTGATGGCTTCACGTACGTTTTTTCGGGCCTCGCGCAGGTCCTTCGATAGTTCGCAGATCACGATGATGAGGATGATGATCAGCCAAGGGGCGAGTTCGGCCACGGCGCTCATGTACGGACGCCTCCCAGATACTCGGCACCGAGTTTGGCCCGCAGCGCTGCACGGGCGGCACGTTGGGCTTCGCGCTTTTCGGCTTTGACGCGGTCGCGTTCGGCTTGCTTTTCGGCGGCGTGGAGTAGAACGCCCACAAGCGCGATCCAGTGTTCGGCGACCAGCTTTGGTCCCATTTGGCCAAGGCCTTCGGCGATATCACCCAGCGAAGCGTCGCCGATCATGTAAGCAAGCGCCCTGCCATTTCCAGCGTGTGCGCGCTCGACTGCGCTCTTGACTTTGTCTTGTGCCGTGGGTTTTGCCTTAGCCATTGGTGGTCTCCGCTTGTGTTGGCTGCTTTTTCCTGAACTCCTTCTTCCACTGACTGAACTCGACGGGTGATTTGGTCCGCTTACCCATCACGCCACCTCCGCAAAGCGCGACCGCTTCTTGGTCGCGACCGGCAACGTGCCTTTGTCGGCGCGTTCATCGTGGAGCGCGTCGATCTCTTCCTCAATACCGTCAACAATGACCGCGAGAGCGTCGTTGGTTTTGATCTCGTCCGCGATCAGGTCGGCTTGCTCTTTTGTCCGCATCTTCGCGTTGTTGAGCGAGTGTCCGAATAGGCCTGCGATCTCGGCGTTGGTGGCCTGCGTGTGGCGCAGGATGAGGTAGACGGCGACCTGGCGCGCGCGCAGCGGCTTGGGCCGGTGGCACGATTTCCAGTTACCGAGAAACTGTCCGCGAAACGTCAGCGGCAACAGGCCGAACGCCTTGGCGGTCATGCACATGATCTCGCAGGGGGCTACGTTGCTCATGACGCATACCCCTCGTCGCCGTGGCGGCGCGCACCCCATGCGTCGCGGGCGTCCTTGCGCGGACTGCCGGTGAGACTGAGGCAAGTCGTGACGACATAGCCGTCTTCCACCATCCAGACGCAGGACGCGCCGCGCAGCCTGACCCGCGAACCGCGATTGATGACCGTGACCGGCAACAGCGAGTTCACCTCGCGGCGGATCGCGGCGCGGACGGTGCCGACGTCGTAGCCGTAGGTGTCAGCGGCCCAGCGGATGGTTTTCCACTCGCCGTAACCGCGCTTCAAAGGCCATTCGCAGTCGCATTGAAGCACGCGCTCGAAATAGCGGCGGATAGCGTGCTGTGAGATTTCGAGGCTCGCGATCATGAGCGCACCGCCGATCCCAACCATGCGGCTACGCGGTCGGCTTTACGGTTAGACCAACTATTGATGAAATCGTAAACGCAACCTTCGCTGACTTCGAGCACTTCGGCGATCTCGAATGCATCGAGCCCCAGCACCCACAGTTTGCGCGCCGCACGTTGTTTGAATTCGTCGTCCACGAGACCCCTCCCGCTGCCTACCTGACGCATGACACGGGATCAACGTGGATTGATTTGTGGGATCGGCTAGCGGGGGCAGATCACCCCGTGAGCGCATTTTCCGGCTGTTTGGCGGTGTCGCGGATGCCGAGGATGGCGCGCTTGATGGCGGTGACGGTGTCGGCGGACAAGCCCTTTTCCTTGGCGGCGCGGTCGACGGCTTCTTCGGCCTTCGCGCGGAAGTTCACTTCGATGACCTTGCGGGCGTCGACGTTGAGCTTGCGGGCGCGCTCCAGCGCCATCAGGCTTTCAGACGCCTGATGCAGCATCTTCATGCTGGGGCTTTCGTCGCTGATGGACGCTTCGCTCATCACGTCGAAGATGATGGTCTTGATCGTCTCGTTCAAAAGCAGGCCCACGTCGCCCTCGGGTGCAGCATCCAGTCGTTCGGCCATGATGCCGGCGATCTCGCGGGCGTTCTCCAATTGCTGGCCGTAGGCGGCTAGCCAGAGCGCCTTGCGATTGAATGCGCTCTTGCTGATCGACTTGACGCCGAGATCGGCGAGCGAACCGTTCAACTCGGCCAAGATTTGCAGCTGCGGTTTTTTGCGTTGACGCAGGTCTTGTAGCGCCGTCGCCACGATGGGCTCGGCGGCTTCGGGCAGCGTGTCGATGGAGGAGAGGCGTCCGCGTCCACGCTGTGCCATCTTAGGCGTCCAATGCAGGCTTGGCTACGCCGGGGATCAGCGCGCGGCGTTCGACGTGTTCTTGACCGCGCGTCAACATCGTCGCGATGAGCAGGCCTCCGGCTTCGATGAGCGAGATTGCGTGCTGGCGTTCGAGCCATGCGAGTTCGTCGCTGATGTAGGCAGCGGTCTTGCGGTGGCCGTAGCTTTCCAGCATGCGACCGATCAGGTTTTCGTTGAGCGTCGCGCCGGGCTCGCGGGCGAGCGTTTCCAGCACGATCCGGCGCACATCTTCGGCTACGTGTTTGCGGTAATCGGTCACGTTCTGGTCCTCCGTCGCGGCTGTGGTGGCGTCGGCTGGCTATGCGGCGTCCGGGCGTCCAGCAAAAAATCTTCCATCCGCTGGAATGATCGCTGCATCTGCGTCAGCTGGTCTTTCCACTGTTCCTTCATCTGGTCGACCGCGCCGCGCACTTCCTGCATACCCAGTTCGAGCTTGTGGATCG
>Ga0247833_1008166_pt1 | contig 10733 bp, 12 predicted proteins | sample LaCruzMarch2015__7_FD_187117 | JGI IMG/M metagenome (GOLD analysis project Ga0247833, IMG submission 187117) | Freshwater microbial communities from meromictic Lake La Cruz, Castile-La Mancha, Spain - LaCruzMarch2015_8m | ecosystem: Environmental > Aquatic > Freshwater > Lake | place: Spain...
CACGGAACTGTCGACCAGCACCCTCACTTCCGGCGATCGCGCAGCTTGTCGAGGTCGATCTTGAGGTCAATTTTGCCTTTGTATCTCTTGAGGCCGAGCGTCCGATTTTTCCGGATGAGTTCTTCGAGCGCTGCGATGATCACCGCCGTTTTTGTTTTTTGCTTGGTAACCCGCAGCGCTTCCTGGAGCAGCGGAGCAGGCAGATCGAGTGTCGTTCTCATGCCCCCACTTTATGCATATAAATCATGATTTCAATGCATAACACTGCGATGATGCCACCAGACGCAGGTGGCGCAAAGACGCGGCCAGAAGACGAGCAGGCCGACGACGAGGGCGATGATGGACGCGAAGAGGACGGCGGCGGCGGCGAGGTCTTTCAATTTTTTGACCTCGGGGTGTTCGTCGGGGTGCGAGAGGTCGGCGACGTATTCGATCGCGGTGTTCAAGGCTTCGGCCACGCAGACGAGGCCGATGGCCAAGACGACGGCGATCCATTCGCCGGGCGTGATGGCGAACCACCAACCGAGCGCGATAACTGCCACGGTGGCGACGAGATGGATGCGGGCGTGGACTTCGCTTTTGAGCAGCGCAGCAATGCCGCGGAAGGCACAGGCAAAGCTTTCGGCTTCGCGGGAGAAGAATCCGCGGCGGTCGGTCATGATGACAAACTATAGCACAGGGCCAGCGGGGCGCGGTAGAGACGATCGCCGCGGGGCGATCGTTTTTAAGAGTAAAAGCGGCTGGGACGCCGCTTCTACTTTTTGCCTACCGGGCGGAATCAGGCGGGAAAAACTCCGGCGGGTTTTCCGCGGCGCCCAGGGGCTTGCTTTCGGCTTTTTCTTCGGACGACTTTTTCTTGTCGTAATCCGGGATACTGACCGAGGGCGGGATGCGTTCGCAGGAAACCGCAGCCAGCGCGACGACAGCGACGAGCACGGAAAAATATTTCACGGGATCAATCGGGAACGACCAAGCGCACCTTGCCCCCGTGCTTGGCCGCGCCGGCGTCGAGGAGACTGCGGATGGCCTGGATGGTCTGACCGCGCTTGCCGATGATGCGGGGCAGATCGGTCTGCCGGGCTTGCACGGTGTAGATGTCTTTGCCGTCCACCGCGGCATGCGCGAGGAAAACCTCGTCGGGATGGCCGGCGAGGCGGCGCAGGACAAAGTTGAGGAATTCCTCCATGACCGGAGAGGTCAGGCCGCCTTGGCCGCCGCCGCGCGCGCTTTTTTGACGATGCTGCGCACGGTGTCGGACATTTGCGCGCCGTTTTTCACCCAGTGGTCGATGCGGTCGATGTTGACCTTGTAGTTCATGCCGGGTTTCTTCGGATCGTAGTTGCCGAGGATTTCGAGGAATTTGCCGTCGCGGGGGCTGCGCTTGTCGGCCACTACCACTTTGTAGTAGGGGCTGTTGCGGGTGCCTTCGCGGCGGAGTCTGATTGCCGTTGCCATAATTTATTCGTTAGTTCCGGCCCAGCATGCCCATACCGCCTGCCCTTGCCATCATTTTTTTCAGTTTGCCGGGCTTTTTCATGAGTTTTCTCATGTCCGAGAACCGCAGCAGAAGGTTGTTCACTTCGGTGACCGTCGTCCCGCTGCCCTTGGCGATGCGTTGACGGCGCCGGGCGTTGAGAACGTCGGGCCGCGCCCGCTCGCCGGGCGTCATGGAGAGGACGATGGCCTCTACCCGGCGCATCTGTTTCTCGTCAACGCCGGGTGACTTCACTTTATCCATGCCGGGAATGAGTCCAAGGAGATTCTCGAGCGGACCCATCTTGCGAAGCATTTTGAACTGCTCGAGAAAGTCATTGAGGTCGAAATTGCCGCCGCGCATCCGCGCTTCCATGCGGGCCGCGTCCTCCAATTCGAAGTTTTCCGCCGCTTTTTCCACCAGACTGACCACATCGCCCATCCCGAGGATGCGGCCGGCCAAGCGGTCCGGATGGAATACCTCGAAGGCGTCCATCTTTTCGCCGGTGCCGGCGAACTTGACCGGTTGACCGGTCACCTCGCGCAAGGACAAGGCGGCCCCGCCTCGCGCGTCACCATCGAGTTTGGTCAGGATGAGGCCGGTGACCCCGACCCCGCCGTGGAATTTTTCGGCCACGCCGACCGCCTGTTGTCCGGTCGCGGCATCGCAGACCAGGAGACTTTCGTTCGGTTGGACTAAGTCTTTTACTTTGCGCAGCTCACCGATCAATTCGTCGTCGAGATCCTGGCGACCGGCGGTGTCATAAATTTCAACATTGTTCCCCTGCGCCTTGGCCCACTCCATGCCATCCCGAACCACGCGCAGGACATTCTTTTCGCCGGGTTCCGGACGATACATGGGCACGCCGATCTGTGCGGCAAGTGTGGCCAGCTGGTCAATGGCGGCCGGACGCTGCAAGTCGCAGGCGATGAGCACGGACGTGCGGCCGCTTTTCTTGAGCCATGCGGCGAGCTTGGCGCAGGTGGTTGTTTTACCCGCGCCGTTCAGACCGACGACAAGAATGCGCGCCTGCGGTCCGAGATTGAGGGGCGCGGCATCGCCGCCGAGCAGCGCGGCCAATTCGTCGTGGAAAATTTTGACGATCTGCTGGCCGGGCGTGACGCTACGCAGCACTTCCTCACCGAGAGCTTTTTCTTTGACCCGTGCGATGAAGTCCTTGGCCACCTTGAAATGCACATCGGCTTCGAGCAGGGCAAGCCGCACTTCGCGGAGGGCATCGTTGACGTTCGCCTCGCTGATGCGTCCGTGCCCCCGGAGGTCCTTGAAGACATCCTGCAATTTGTCGGAAAGACGGGAAAACATACCGGGGCCGGGGCACCGCTGGAACTTTTAGCCGATCCCCAGATCGCGGAACACCTTGTCCACGTGACGGAAATGTCGGTCGAGGCCGCAAGCATCGAGCAACTCGGCCTGGTCCAGTACGGCACTGATTTCCGGGTCGGCCGAAAGATTGGCCAGAAATTCGCCATCCCCTGCCCATGTTTTGAGCGCGGCACGCTGCACGGCTTCGTAAGCTTTCTGACGCTCGAAGCCTTTCTCGGTGAGTTTGAGCAAGACGGACTGGCTGGCAAAGAGGCCGCGCGATTTGTCCATATTGGCCCGCATGTTCTCGGGATAAACCTGCAAGCCGCGCACCAGCTTGGTGGTGAGCGCGAGCATGTAGTCGAGCAGGGTGCAGCCATCTGGAAGAATGATGCGCTCGGCGCTGCTGTGGCTGATGTCCCGCTCGTGCCAGAGGGCGACGTTTTCCAAGGCCGTAACCGCATAGCCGCGGATGACACGAGCCAGTCCGCTCAAACGCTCACCGGTGATCGGATTACGTTTATGCGGCATGGCCGAGCTGCCTTTCTGCCCCTGGGCGAAGAACTCCTCCACTTCAAGGACTTCGGTGCGTTGCAGGTGCCGGAACTCGGTGGCCCAGCGGTCGATCGAACTGGCGGTCAAGGCGAGCACGGTGATGAACTCGGCATGGCGGTCGCGTTGCACGATCTGGGTGGAAAGGGTGGCCGGTTTCAGGCCAAGCCGGGCGCAGACTTCTTCCTCGACGCGCGGATCCAAGTGGGCCCGTGTCCCGACCGCACCGCTCAATTTCCCCACCGCAACCCGCTTGCGCATTTCGATGAGGCGCTCGCGGACACGGCCGAATTCGTCATACATGAGAGCCAGCTTGAGCCCGAAAGTCACTGGCTCGGCATGGATGCCATGGCTACGTCCCATCATGGGGGTTAATTTGTGGGCGCGGGCCTGCTCGGCGGCGGCGGCGCGGACTTCATCGACGCCTTGGACCAAAAGATCGATCGCCGCGGCCATTTGCACAGCGAGCGTGGTGTCGAGGACATCCGAGGAGGTCAGCCCCTGGTGCATCCAGCGTGCGGCGGGACCGACCGAGTCCGCCACATTCTCGAGGAAGGCGATGACGTCATGGTTGGTCCGCTTTTCAATCTCAAGGATGTCGGGAATGGAAAACCTGGCTTTCTCGCGGATGGCCTTGGCGTCTGCCTCGGGGATTTGTCCGAGACGTGCCATAGCTTCGCAGGCGAGGGTTTCGATCTCGAGCCAGATTTCGTATTTGCGCTGGTCGGACCAGAGGGCTCGCATCTCGGGTCGGGAATATCGGTCAATCACCCGGGCAACCTAGCTGATCACCATGCGCGGACAAACCACGAAAACAAGAAGGGTCGGCAGCCACCCGGCCCCGACCCTGCTTGCCATGAAAATTGTTGGAGTTAGGCGCTAACCCGGACCCTTTTCAGATGCCCGTGATCACGCAGTTGGACGCGACCGGTCTGGAAAAGGTCGATGAGGGCGGCCACGGCCTCGCGGCTGTCTTCGGTGGCGGCACCGACGGCGGCCACTAGTTCGCCGAGGGAATGGCGTGTGCGGTTGAATTTGCGGTAGGGGTTGAAGGCTTTGACTTTCATACCAACTTCGACCACCGCCCGGCCCGGACGTTCAAACATTCAAACGGACGTTTATGATTTTTCCGGCAGTACTTCTGCTTGGACAGAGAGGGGCCGCTGCGGGGTGAGCAAGCCGCCCGAGACAAGCATCTTGGTTGCCTCCTCCATGCTCAGGTCGCAGTCCCGGACTTTTCCGGCGGGGACGGCGATGAGCAGGCCGGTAGTCGGGTTGGGCGCGGTGGGTACGAAAACCATGGTCATTTCCCGACTGCTCCCCGCCTCGGTGAAGTGCCCGGTGGCGTAGCCGAAAAGATAACTGCCCGGCACAAGGTATTCCAAAACCACCGCGCGTTTCGGTTTGGGTCCGCCGCCCATGCCTTGGATGGTCTGCAGGACCTGTTTTGCTCCGGAATAAATCGATCCGGCAACCGGAATACGCAGCATGAACAATTCGAAGCGGTCGAGTAAGCGTCGTCCGATGACATGCGTTGCCATGAATCCGAGACTGATGAAAGCGAGGATCGTGATGACAAATCCCGCGCCGGGAAAATCCACCCCGAAGGCTTTGAGCCAGGGATCACTCAAACCGGTGACCACGCCGTAGCCGAAGGAGAGCACCCAATAAGTGATGACCAGCGGGATCGCGAAAAAGATTCCGGCGATAAGGCGATTGCCGAGCGTGCCGAGATATCGCGCGAGACGGCGATTCGCCGGGGAACACATTTCCGGTTGGTCGGACGAACTCATGTCCTATTTTATAACATGAATCGCTCTACTGAGGCAAAGCCGTGGCGGGAATAGACACCGCTTTCACCCGGCTCCTACGCGTTTCCGGAAAACCGCAGAAACAGCTCACGGATGGCGGCACCTCCGCCAACAATCAGCACCGTGAAATATATCACGGTCAGAACGTTAGCGAAGTGGCCGAGAACAATGAACAGGCCGTCGCGCTGCAACAGACCAATGGCAAAAAAGAGCAACGCGAGGGCCGGCAAGGTATTGCTGAACGGGATCAAGCCGAACGGCGCCATCAAAAGGACCGCCGCGGCGATCAGTGCCAAGTTGTTGATACTGTCCATAAACCCCGGGGAAGCGAGCCACGGAAGACGATGCGGGCGGCTGACGCGCTCCAGACGGTGCACCCAGACACCACCGCGATTTAGGGCCGCATGCAATTTCTCCGAAGGCAAGACCTTCTGCGCGATACGCCGCGGCAGCCACAGGTTGACGCCGAAAAGGCGCGTGATTCCAATGAGCAGAATTGCGGCGCCGAACACCGTGCTGACACCCGGAATTGAAACCGGCACCAAGAACACGATGGTCAGAAAAGCGGTGAGGATCAAAAGACCATCCTGACCGACAAGGTCACGTATTTCGGCCAAAGTCACTCCGCCGGGTGGAAGACTTTCCGTGATCGTCTTGATTTTCTCACCGAGCGATTCCGTTTTGAGAAGATCGCCCGAAACGTGCAAATGGGATTCTGGCCGGGACGGTGGGGTGGAGGTATCGCTCATTTTGAAATTCCTTTGGTCGTATTCTCTGCGCGCGATTCCGCCGCTGGAAGGCCGCATCTCCTAACAGGCCGACCGCACGCGGGCAAACGCCTTCCTTGTCGCCCGGGGCCCCTACCTGTTATGAAGATGCCCTTGGCGCGCGGTAAAACAACAGAAGAAGGCAGCAGCAAAGCGTGGAGTGAGGTGCTCGGGCTCATCCTGCTCGGCGCCGGCACCCTCCTTTTTCTTGCCCTGGTCTCCTATTCACCGGCCGATGTGCCGTCTTGGCTCTTCTTCAGCAAACAAGGCGCGCCCGAGGCGGTGACGGAAAACTTCATCGGACCGGTCGGCGCGGTGGTGGCTGGTTTCACTTACTTCCTGCTTGGTGCGGCCGCCTATTTGCTAGCTGTCGTGCTCATCGGTTTCGGCGGGGCCAAATTCCTCACGGCCGACCTCGGCTTGAAAAAACGCCTCGGGTGGATGGCCGCCTTCATTCTTTCCGGCGCTTGTCTGGCCGGTATCCAACCATGGCTCCTCCAATCATGGAAAGAACACTTCAACATCCTCGGCCCGGGCGGATGGATCGGGCTTGCTCTCGGGAAAACCGTGCTCGCCGGGCTGCTCGGGGTCATCGGCGCAACCATCCTCCTGACCATTTTTTACCTCGCCAGCCTCATCCTCATGACCGGGATGCACCCGGTCAAATTCTGCCAAGCGGTCATGGTTGCGGTGCCGGAATGGTTTCGCGTGCGGCGCGAAGCGAAGCTGGAAAAGAAGCGCCTCGAACAGGAAGCGGCGGTCGAAGAAGCCCTAACCAACACCCCGCGCTCGAAGCGCGCCACGCCTGCCCGGACGCGCCGGAAGACGAGCATGGAAGATGAGGAGGACACCGAAGAGGACGACACGGGAGAGGAAGAAGCGATACCGGCCGTTCCCTTCCCCGAGCCCAAAATCATTGATACCGGGGCCGCCCCGGTCAGAAAACCACCCGCACCCGCGCCTCCGAAAAAGAAAGAAACCGGCCCGCTCGGTGCGGTGCCCGAAATCCATATCGAGAACTACCAGATGCCGCCGCTCGATCTGCTCGACTCACCCGACATGAGCGACCGCCAGACCGCCGACCCGGCGGAACTTCTCGCCATGCAGAGCAGCATCCTCGACACGCTGAAACAATTCGGACTCGAGGCCAGCGCCGGCGACATCACCCGCGGCCCCACCGTCACCCGCTTTGAGATCTATCCGGCGCGCGGCGTGCGCGTCGATCGTATCGCCAATCTGGAAAAAGATATCGCCCGCGCCACCCGGGCCGAAAAAATCAACATCCTCGCGCCCATTCCCGGCAAGGACACCGTCGGCATCGAAATCGCCAACAGCAAAAAAATCAAAGTCGTCTTCCGCGAACTCCTCGAAAGCGACGAATGGGTCAACAGCAAGGCCAAGATCCCCCTTGCCCTCGGCAAGGACGTCTACGGCCGCACCATCATCGCCGACCTCGCCCAGATGCCCCACCTCCTCATCGCCGGCACCACGGGCAGCGGCAAGAGTGTGTGCGTCAATGCCATCATCGCGAGCATGCTCTACAAGTTTTCGCCCGAGGAACTCCGCTTCATCATGATCGATCCGAAGGTCGTCGAGATGCAGCATTACGGAAAGCTCCCCCATCTCGCGGCCAATGTGGTCACCGAGCCGAAAAAGGTTCTCCTCGCCCTGCGCTACGTCATCGACGAAATGGAGCGTCGTTACCGCATCTTCGCGAAGTGCGGCCTGCGCAATATCCACGGGTTCAATGCGCGACCGCTGGAAAAAAAGCCCGACGAGGATGTGTCGCCCGAGTCGACGCCAGCGGACAATGATGCGGAGGACGAGGGTATCGAGGACGCCGTGCTCGAGATCCTGCCGCCGAAGAAGGGTGAGGAATTGGTCATTCCCGAACGGCTCCCTTTCATTGTCGTCATCATTGACGAATTGGCCGATCTCATGCAGACCGCGCCGGCCGATGTCGAAAGCGCCATTGCCCGCATCACGCAAATGGCGCGGGCCGCCGGCATCCATATGATCGTCGCCACACAGACCCCGCGGGCCGACGTCGTCACCGGGGTGATCAAGGCGAACATACCGAGCCGCATCGCCTTCCAGGTCGCCTCGAAACTCGACAGCCGCGTCATCCTCGACGCCAACGGCGCCGACAAGCTTCTCGGCCAAGGGGACATGCTTTACCTGCCGCCGGGAACCTCCACCCTCGTTCGTGCCCAAGGCGTGCTCGTCACCGACGAGGAAATCCACCGCGTCGTCGATTATGTCGGCGCGCAAGCCGAACCGACCTTCGATCCCGGGTTCCATGAAGCCATGACCTCCTCCGGCGGCGGCGATGATGACGTGACCGAGGAGGACGAGGAGCTGGTGGCCCGGTGTCTCGGCATTATCAAACAGGAAGGCAAGGCTTCCACCTCCATGCTCCAGCGCCGACTCCGTCTCGGTTACACCCGTGCGGCCCGCGTGGTTGATATTCTCGAACAGCGCGGCATTGTCGGTCCGAAAGACGGGGCCAAAGACCGCGAGATACTCGTGGACTTGGACAGTTTGCCCGGTTGATGCATAGTGAAAATATCGATGAACCCTCATCCCGGCCAAGAGCTCAAAATGTCGCGAGAGGCCAAAGGTATCAGCCTTGAGCAAGCGGCGAAGGACACCTGTCTCCGTGCCGATATCCTGCGCCAGCTTGAGGAAAACGATTCGGTCGACAACATGCCGGAGGTCTATCACCGGCTTTCTCTGCGCATGTATGCGCGATACCTCGAAGTCCCGGTGGTCAAAAGCCGCGGCCCTCGTCAGCCTGGAGATGTCGCATTGTCACCCGTCGACGGTTGCGTGGAGCTGGCCTACAGCGACACCATGCGCGACGCACCCGAACCGAAAAAACGGCGCGTGGTCGGACCCGGCACAGTGCTGGCCGTCACGGCCTTGATCATCCTCACCACCGGCCTCTGGTCACTCAACGCGAAGCTTTCTCGGCTCAACTTCGAAGAACGGCCCGAGCACCCACCAGCGCCGTTGGTCAAGGAAACCCCCGCGCCCCGGCTGCCCGTCCAACCCGCCGAGCGCGTCAATCTGAACAACGCCCTCTACCTGAGTCTCACCCCGGTGCCGGCCGTGGACGGATCCAACGCGCCCTGATCGACCGCTCCCCGGTGGGTCACCATTATCCGCATGGCCACGGCAAACGCGCGCCCGAAGATCGGCATGGTCAGCCTCGGTTGTGCCAAAAATCTGGTCGATGCCGAGATCATGCTCGGCGGGGCCGCCAAAGATAATTTCGACCTGACCCGCGAACCCGACGAAGCCGATGTGCTCGTGATCAACACCTGCGGCTTCATCGACCAAGCCAAAGAAGAATCGATCGACACCATCCTCGAAATGCACCAGAGGCGGTTGTCCGACCGGCCGGCCCAGAAAATCATCGTCAGCGGCTGCCTCGCCCAGCGCTACCACGAGGAACTCAAACGCGAAATCCCCGAAGTTGATGCCTTTATCGGACTCGACCAAATCGCCGAGTTTCCCCGCATCGTCCGCGAGGTGCTCGAGCGGCCGGCCGCCGGAGCGGGCGGCCCTCTCGACCTGGTCACGCGCAAATCGCGCTACATTCCCGACTACGACACCCCGCGCTTCCAACTCACACCCCGCCACACGGTCTACTTGAAGATTGCCGAGGGCTGCAACCATCCGTGCAGCTTCTGCGTGATCCCGCAAATGCGCGGACGCCACCGCAGCCGGACCATCGGGTCGGTCGTGGCGGAAGCGCGCGCCTTGGTCAAACAGGGGGCAAAAGAACTCAACCTGATCAGTCAGGACACCACTTACTTCGGCATGGATCTCTGGGAGCAGAAAGCGGGACCCCGCCAGCCGGTCGATTCTTCCCGCGGACCAACCCTTGGCCGCCTCCTCGGGGAGTTGGATCAGATCGAAGGCGATTTCTGGATCCGCCTGCTCTACACGCATCCCGCGCACTGGAGTGACGAACTTATCGCCACGATTGCCCGGAGCCGCAAAGTCGCCCGCTACGTCGATATGCCGCTGCAGCACATCCATGAGGACATGCTCAAGCTCATGCGCCGCGAAACCTCACGGCAACATATCGAGGACCTCATCATCCGGATGCGCGAAGGTATTCCGGGTCTCGCCATCCGCACCACCTTCATCACCGGCTTCCCGGGCGAAAACGACGGACATTTCGAGTCCCTGCTGGATTTTATCAACCGCGTCCGCTTCGAACGGCTGGGCGTTTTCAAATATTCCCAGGAAGAAGGTTCCCGGGCGGCCAAGATGGACGGACAAATCCCCGAAGCCGTGAAAAACAAACGTCACGCCCGGGCTATGAAGCTCCAGCAAAATATCGCCCGTGAATTGGCGGTGGCGCAGCAAGGACACACGATCAAGGTGCTCGTCGAGCAGCCTCAGGTCGCCCGCAGTGAACACGACGCCCCGGACGTCGACTGCCGCGTGCTTCTCGAATCTCCTTTGCCGGTCGGTGATTTCGCCGAGGTCACCGTGAGCGGTGCACAGGTCTACGACTTGGTCGCGAGGGCGCCCTGCCTGTAGCGGCAGAGGAACACTGCACGGTCATCCGGATTCTCGGGGAGAGGGAAAACATTGCCCCAGCGGGGCAAGGGAGGCCTCACGCCGAATACGATGATTCCACCCGCGCGGCCACATCAAGGTAACCGTAATCGACCTCGTAGATCTCCTTCATGCAATCGAGGGATTTCCCGGCATCGCCCATTCGCTCATAGACCAAGCCGAGATTGTAGAGAATGTCCTTCTTTGTGCCATCCATGCCGGGAATCTCGG
>Ga0247833_1008173_pt1 | contig 10725 bp, 6 predicted proteins | sample LaCruzMarch2015__7_FD_187117 | JGI IMG/M metagenome (GOLD analysis project Ga0247833, IMG submission 187117) | Freshwater microbial communities from meromictic Lake La Cruz, Castile-La Mancha, Spain - LaCruzMarch2015_8m | ecosystem: Environmental > Aquatic > Freshwater > Lake | place: Spain...
CCATCCTTCAGGAAGGCGTCACCGCGTGAGTTGCAATTTACTTTTGCTGCTAACGCCTCTACGGCAGGCAATGGAGAGGATCAAACGAAGGCCAGGACCTCCTTGATGTGATCTGCATGCAGTTCCTTGCGGCTGGGGATGCACTCAAGCGATTGGAAAAGCACTGAAGGCTTTGTTTGTAGAAGCTGGAAATCCACCTTAAATTGGGCTTCAATATGGAGGCGCTAAGGCAACTTCATCGCCACCCGCTCACCACGGGGCAGGTAATACTCCTTCTGGTGATTAAGTAAATCCCAACAATCGTTCACTAATTGCAAACGCGGCAGGATTGCTAAAAGGCTTGGATGAATAGGGACCGGAGTTTCCACGCAGGATCAGCAGGTACTCGCTATTGCCGGAGGGGTTTCGCAAGAAAGCTTAAAAAAGCATCAGATTCAATATGAAGGTTATTCACAAACTTTTACTGGCTCTATTAAAATAATAAAATAAATGGCTATGATGGAATCTTTTCTGAGAGAAAAAAGAGCTAGATGCTGTTAGGTTCTAATAATTCGGCATGGATTATTAAACCAACAGTAACCCAAGAAACAAAACTTCACATACTATTAGCGCGGGAGGTATAAATGCCTCCAAAAGGTGTCACCTTTCTTGGCAGACAGCGCCATGTCGACGCAACTTGCGACGCAATGTCATGGGCGGAGACCAGGCTTCCATGCACCGGGGTAAATGAATTGTTGCTGCTGCTTGGACTAGTATTTTGTTGATAACAATTCTGGTCTTGTTATTGCACTGGAAAAGCAAGATCGTAAATTTAAATTACTGCTAGTGCGCTCTACACCTATCTTAAGAGAGAAGTGGGTAATGATCTTTTTATGAGCAATCCTTTAGTATTAGCTATAGGTTAAATAGGAATTTAACAGGTAACTTGAGTCCAGTAAGTTTGCTCTGAAGGCTGATCTAAGAGATCGCATAACATTCTGATCGAAAGGTAAAATCCCTAGTATTAGACAAAAGAAATTTATGTTTGGTAGTTATCAGTACGCAGAAGATAATTCTGTGGTAGAACAAATTCCTTGCGATTGGCTTTAGCCCGTTCAGCAAGTCAGAGTAAGATGTGAAAGGGAACGCGATCTGATTCTCCTAACAAATAAATTTATTGAATAGTTGATGGATCAAGCCACGCACAACAAGATCGTCTCCTTCATCTGGGGCATCGCTGACGACGTTTTGCGCGACCTGTTCAAGCGCGGCAAGTACCCCGACGTGATCCTGCCGATGTGCGTGATCCGGCGAATGGATGCTGTTCTCGAGCCCACAAAGAAGCAGGTGCTCGAAACCAAGGCGATGCTCGATGGGGCCCTGATCACCGAGCAGCGGGCTGCGCTTTGCGCCTCCGCGGGGCAAGCTTTCTACAACACGTCGAAGTTCACGCTCCGCGATCTGAAGTCACGCGGCAGCCAGCAGCAGCTTCTTGCCGATTTCGAGGACTACCTGAACGGGTTCTCGCCCAACGTTCAAGACATCCTCGAGAACTTCAAATTTCGCAACCAGCTGCCAACGCTCTCGAAGGCCGACGCGCTTGGCACATTGGTTGCCAAGTTTCTGGACCCCGCGATCGACCTCTCTCCCGCGGGCATCGACAACCATGCGATGGGCACTGTGTTCGAAGAACTGGTACGCAAGTTCAACGAAGAGAACAACGAAGAAGCGGGCGAGCACTGGACACCGCGGGACGCCGTGCGGCTAATGGCGAACCTGGTGTTCCTGCCGATCGAAGCCGAAATCAAGAGCGGCACCTACCTGCTGTACGACTGCGCCTGCGGCACCGGTGGCATGCTCACTGTGGCCGAGGAGTCCCTTGCCGCCATCGCCAGCAAACGTGGGAAGCAGGTGAGGAGCCTGCTCTATGGCCAGGAGATCAACCCTGAAACGTATGCCGTCTGCAAGTCAGACATGCTGCTCAAAGGCGAAGGAGAAAACGCCGACCAGATCATCGGCGGTGCCGAGTGGTCCACCCTGGCGCACGATGCGTTCCCGGCGCGCGAGTTCGACTTCATGCTCGCCAATCCGCCCTACGGCAAGAGCTGGAAGAAAGACCTGGAGGCGATGGGCGGCAAGGACGGGATGGGCGATCCGCGCTTCAAGGTGATGCACGAAGGCGAGGAACTCTCCCTGGTGACCCGCACGAGCGATGGCCAGATGCTCTTCCTCGCCAACATGGCCTCGAAGATGAACAACAAGTCGGCGCTCGGTAGTCGCATTGCTGAGGTTCATAACGGCTCGTCGCTCTTCACCGGTGATGCTGGACAGGGCGAGAGCAATATCCGCCGCTGGTTGATCGAGAACGACTGGCTCGAAGCGATCGTCGCCCTGCCGCTCAACCTCTTCTACAACACCGGCATCGCCACCTATATCTGGGTGCTAACTAACAAGAAGCCCGCCCAACGCCAGGGCAAGGTGCAGCTGATCGATGCCACGAGTTTGTACAAACCGCTGCGTAAGAACCTCGGCAAGAAAAACTGCGAGCTTTCACCTGAGGATATTGAACGCATCAGTACCACTTTCCTGGATTTCAAAGAGAGCCCTGAATCGAAGATTTTCCCCAATGCTGCTTTTGGTTATTGGAAGGTAACCGTGGAACGCCCCCTGAGGCTGCACAGCCGCATCACCCCGGCAGCATTAACCGCCTTGCAGATCGCCTCGGGCGACCAGGAGATTCGGCAAGCCCTGCTCGATGAGTTTGGTGATGACTTGGCTCGCAACGTACAGGTGCTTCGCAGCGAAATGGCCTTATTCCTGGATGGTTGGGGCGGCGATGACGATGAATCCGAAGACGATGAGGACACACCCAAACGAACACTGCCGGAAAAGAAACGCAAGAAACTCCTTGATGCCAGCACATGGGAGAGAGATCAACGGTTGGTGGATGCCGCTCAGGTTTTGCTTGAGATGTTCGGTGATGAACTTTTTGAAGATCACAATCACTTCAGGGCTGAAGTGGGCCGTGCGCTCAAGCTTCAGGGAATCAAACTTGGGGCAGCGGATCTCAAAGTGCTGTACAAGGAAGTGAGCTGGCGTGAAGAGTCGGCTCCACCCGTGATCGCCAAAGTGCATAAGCCTGGCAAGCAGACCGCTGACCCACTCCGTGGCTTCTTTGAAGACACCATCGCCGGGAAGCCAGCCATCGTGGAGTACGAGAGCGACAGCGATCTGCGCGATACCGAGCAGGTGCCCCTGCTGGAAGACGGTGGGATCGAGGCCTTCATCCGGCGCGAGGTGTTGCCCTACACCCCCGATGCCTGGATCAAGGAAGAGGCCACCAAGATCGGCTATGAAATCAGCTTCACCCGCCACTTCTACAAACCGAAGCCTTTGCGCACGCTCGAGGAGATCAGCGCCGACATCCTCGCCATTGAGAAAGAGGCTGAAGGGTTGCTCGATGGGCTGCTAGTGGGGGTGAGGTGATGGCGAGCCATGGGCAGGGCTGCGTTGTGTATGGGCTTACAGCCCAATGCTTGATAAAGGCTTTGTTTAACATGGTCAAATACCCCGTCTGCCCTGACACACACCCAAAGCAAGCAGGAGGTAAAGAATGAGCCGAGAGATCCTTCTTGAGCCCCGCTTTGAGGGCGAACGCTTTCGCGATCATTCGCTTCCTTTCTCGCTTCTGCGTGACCTTGATGCCCTGCAAGGAATCATTCTGGAGATCGCCAAGAGCGACTACAAAGAGAACAATCCAATTCGCCAGCGAATTCCCAGAGGCTTTAGCGATCAACTGGAACTTCATCTGAGCACCCGGGCTGGGAGCTTTGTGGCGGAAGTAGCACTAATCACGGATGGCAGCCTTCTCGAGGGTTGCGATCCGCGCTTTCAGCGGGCGCGTGCAGCCTGCGATCGTTTTTTGGCTTCTCTGGCCCACATACAGGAACAACGCCAGGGGCCTCCCCCCTCGCTACCGGATACGGCCTGGCCCTATGTGGAGAAATTCGGTCGAGGCTTGCAGTCGGACGAATCCATCTGCATGGCTTCATCTAAAAACGGAGACGTGCGGCTGACCAGGGAGATCCGCCGCCAACTACTGCGCAGCCGACCTGGAAGTAAACCACTCAGCGAAGACGTGAAGGTCCTGGCCAAGGTTGTGGATGTGCGGCCAAGAGATCGCGTGATGCCCATCGAGCTGAGGGATGGCCGTGTGATCCCTTGCACGATCAACGCCGAACAGGTGGCTGATCTGGGGGATGTGCGGGTGGGTGATTTCGGCGCGCGCTGGGCGTTGATCCGTGGAATCGGTTTGTTTGATAGCAGCCAACAGCTCCTGCGCGTGGAGGGCGCCGATGCACTTGAGCTGCTTGATAACACAGACCCCATCGTTCAGATTGAACAACTCAGGCAACTGCCGGCAGGGTGGCTCGATGGCAAAGGGGTGCCTCCATCCGCTCGACTGCTGGATCAGATCAGCGCCTGGCTGGAGAACCACCTCCGCGGTGAGGAGCCGTCTCCCAGGCTTTACCCCACCCCAGAAGGAGGTGTGGAAGCCGAATGGCTGATCGGTCGCCTAGATCTCTCTATCGAGTTCGACCCGAACAACAACACCGTGCACTGGCACGCCATGGATCTGGATCGCGACACGGTGGAGGAAGACATCGTGCCGCTTCACGATGCGGAGAATCTCCAAGCCCTGGGTAAGAAACTCGAAGCCGCGCTCGATGCAGACTCGCGAAGTGCCAGTGATGGCCAGGGGGGTGAGAATTAATGAATCACGAAACACCCCTTTGGCGACAGATTCATCCTTCTTTCATGGTGGCCAGCCAACCAGGCAGCCAGGCATTCCGTCCGACGCCGAAAGACCAGGACCTGCTGTCATTCGACGACGGCAGCCGCATCCCGGCGGAAGCCTCCTGGCAGCGCCACACTGGAGCGCGTGGCCTTGCCTCCATCGGCGTCTTAGCCGTGACGGTGGGTGAATGCGCTGGAGAAGGTCTGCCGGTGATCGCCGACGGCATTCCAGATCCCGAGCATGTATCTGTGGGTTTTAGTGGCAACACCACAAGTCAGCGCAAGGCCATCAGTAAACGCCTGCGCGACTTCGCTGTAGCCAGGGGCTGGCAGTTTGGTCCAGTTGAGGCCAGCGCATGATTGAGGATCTAAAGCCCTATGCGGAGTACAAGGAGTCTGGGTTGTCGTGGCTCGGACAGGTGCCGGGGCATTGGACGGTGCTGCCCGCATTTGGCGCATTCAAGCCCAATAAGGCCCGTAATAACGGCATGAAGGAAAAGACGGTGCTGTCGCTCAGCTATGGACGCATCGTTATCAAGCCAGCTGAAAAGCTCCATGGCCTAGTTCCTGAGTCCTTTGAGACATATCAGATTGTCGATCCCGGCGACATTGTGCTGCGAACAACTGATCTTCAGAACGACCACACCAGCCTTCGTGTAGGGATGGTGCGAGATAGGGGCATCATCACATCTGCATATCTGGCGTTACGGTGCTTGTCGGGTGTTGGTCCAGATTACGGATTTCAATTTCTCAATGTCTGGGATTCCAGTAAGGCAATTTACGGCTATGGCTCAGGGCTGAGGCAGAACCTTGACTTTTCGCATTTCAAGCGAATGCCTATCCCTATCCCCCCGCCCGCCGAACAAGCAGCAATCGTGCGCTTCCTCGACTGGTCCAACGGCCGACTGGAGCGTGCAATCCGGGCGAAGCGGAAGGTGATCGCGCTCTTGAACGAGCAGAAGCAGGCCATCATCCACCGCGCTGTCACTCGCGGCCTTGACCCCTCCATACCCCTCAAGCCCTCCGGCATCCCTTGGCTTGGGGGGATTCCGGTGCATTGGGAGCTTTCGCCAAATCGCGCTTTCCTCCGAGTAAGAAAAGATTTAGTAGGGGATCGGCACACTGAATTCACGTTGCTCTCTCTAACCAAGCGCGGAGTCATCGTGCGTGATCTATCTGGGATGCGCGGAAAGTTTTCTTCCGACATGGGAACATCGCAAGAAGTAAGGCCTGGCGATCTGGTGTTGTGCCTATTCGATGTTCCCGAAACACCCCGCACCGTTGGATTGTCGCACCACGCAGGGATGATCACAGGTGCGTATACCGTTTTGGAGAGCAGAAGTGCAGATATTGTCGCATTCCTCGAACTTTTCTACATCGCCATGGATGATCGCAAGTTACTGAGCCCTCTATACAGTGGTCTGCGCAACACGATCCCCAAAGAGCGCTTCTTGGGAACGAAAACGCCAATTCCACCTGAAGATGAGAGAACTGAGATTCTCAGAGCCGTAAAAGAACGAACGGCCTCGCTCAATACAGCAATCTCCCGCCTCGAAAGCGAGATCACCCTCCTCCGCGAATACCGCATCCGCCTCGTCGCCGATGTGGTAACCGGCAAACTTGATGTACGTGAGGCGGCAACCCGGTTGCCGGATGAAGAACTGCTGCCTGATCTAGCCGCAGCGGACGATGAGCCCGACGACCTGGCTATCGAAGAGGAGGCCGACGCATGAAAAGTCAGCGCAGCCAGGGCTACCTCGTGAGTCTCACGCATGAGCTGTGCGCCTCTCCCCGCGAGTCCGAGTCGGACGGGTTCAAGGCCGGCGCCACTGTCCCGGCGGACCCTGGCGCGGCCCCCAAGCTGATGCGATATCTGCCCTTTTGGGCATCGGCTCCAAGGGAGGGACGGGCATGAGCCAGGTACTTGATGGGTACTTGATCAGGAGGCTGGCCGGCCGCCACGATGGCCGAGCCAACGACAGTGTTTCCAGGCACCTAGACCACCGCGCAGTACTTGATGGACACTTGATCGGAAGCCCGCCATGACCACCGACATCAGCGAAAAGGGCCTGGAAGGGCTGATCGTGCGAGCCATGACCGGCCGCACCGACCTGCTTGTGCCGCCCCATACGCCCACTGGCTTTGACGCATCCGTCTCCGGCGGCACTGGCTGGTTGCTCGGCGACCCCAAGCATTACGACCGCGGCTTCTGCGTCGATCTGGTCCAGCTGCGTGGCTTTCTTGAGCTCACCCAACCCAAGGTGGCCGAGGCACTGGGCCTCGACATCGATTGCCCCACGCGTCGGCAGTTCCTCGCCCGTATTTCAGGTGAAATCGGCAAGCGCGGTGTGATCGACGTGCTCCGTAAGGGTGTCTCCCACGGCCCGCACCACCTTCAGCTTTTCTACGGCACGCCCTCGCCGGGAAACGCCAAGGCTGCGGAGCTGTACGCCCTAAACCGCTTCTCGGTATCGCGCCAGTTCGCCTACAGCAACGACGAGACTCGCCGCGCCCTCGACCTGGGCTTGTTTATCAATGGCCTACCCGTGGCCACCTTTGAGCTCAAGAACAGCCTCACCAAACAAACCGTCTCCGACGCCGTGGAGCAGTACAGGCGCGACCGCGATCCACACGAGCCACTCTTTGCCTTCGGCCGCTGCGTGGTGCACTTCGCCGTTGATGATAGTGAGGTGCGGATGTGCACCGAACTCAAGGGCAAAGGCTCGTGGTTTCTGCCGTTCAACCAGGGGCACCACGACGGCGCGGGCAATCCCCCTAATCCAAACGGCCTTAAGACCGACTACCTCTGGCGCGAGGTGCTGACCCCGCGCGGCCTCACCGACATTCTCGAAAACTATGCCCAGATCGTGGAGGAAAAGGATCCACGCACGGGCAAAAAGAAACGCAAGCAGGTTTGGCCGCGTTTCCACCAGCTGCAGCTCGTGCGCCAGGCGCTCACCGATGTGGCCGCCCACGGCGCGGGCAAGCGCTATCTCATCCAGCATTCAGCGGGTAGCGGCAAGTCGAACTCGATCGCCTGGCTCGCGCACCAGTTGATCGGCCTCAAGCGCGATGGTGATCCCGAAGGAGAAGAGATCTTCCACTCGGTCATCGTCGTCACCGATCGGCGCATCCTCGACAGCCAGATCCAGGCCACGATCAAGCAGTTCATGCAGGTCGGCGCCACCGTCGGCCACGCTCAGCGCTCAGGCGACCTGCGCAAGTTCTTAGAGGAGGGCCGAAAGATCATCGTTTCGACCGTGCAGAAATTCCCCTTCATCCTCGATGAAATCGGCTGTGAAGCCGGCAAGTCCTTCGCGATCCTCATAGACGAGGCCCACTCAAGCCAGGGCGGCAAGACATCAGCCGCGATGAGCGAAGCGCTCGGGGGCCGGGCCGCCGCGAATGCTGCCGCTGCGGACGATGAGGGGCCCGACCCCGAAGATACGGTGAACGAGGCCCTCGAGCGCCGCATGGCCGCGCGCAAGATGCTCACCAACGCCAGCTACTTCGCCTTCACCGCCACGCCCAAGAACAAGACGCTCGAGATGTTCGGCGAGCCGCTATCCCCAGACGGCGAGGGCAAGGTCAAGCATCGGCCCTTCCACAGCTACACGATGAAGCAGGCGGTGGATGAGGGGTTCATCCTTGATGTGCTCAAGGCCTACACGCCGGTGGACAGCTACTACAAGCTGGTTGCCAAGGTCGAAAGCGATCCGGAGTTCGATACCAAGAAGGCAAAGAAGAAGCTGCGGCGGTATGTGGAGAGCCACGACCATGCGATCCGGCTTAAGGCCGAGATCATGATCGACCATTTCCATGAACAGGTGATTGCCGCGGGCAAGATCGGCGGCGCGGCGCGGGCCATGGTGATCTGCAATGGCATCGAGCGGGCGATCCAGTATTTCCACGCCTTCAAGGCCTATCTGCTTGAACGCAAAAGCCCCTACCAAGCAATCGTGGCGTTCTCAGGCGAGCACGAGTACGGCGGCGGCAAGGTGAGCGAGGCGTCGCTCAACGGCTTTTCGAGCGGCGAGATGGCCGACAAGATTCAGGAGGATCCGTACAGGTTCCTCATCTGCGCCGACAAGTTCCAGACCGGTTACGACGAGCCGCTGCTGCACACGATGTATGTCGACAAACCGCTCTCTGGCGTCAAGGCGGTCCAGACGCTATCGCGTCTCAACCGCGCCCACCCCAAGAAGCACGACTGCTTCGTGCTCGACTTCCAGAACAACAGTGAAGCCGTGACGCTCGCCTTCCAGGACTACTACCGCACAACGTTGCTCGCCGAGGAGACCGACCCCAACAAGCTTCATGACCTAAAGGGGGCACTCGACGTTTCCCAGGTGTACGCACCGGCCCAGGTGCTCGAAGTTGTGGAGAACTTCCTCGCCGGGGCAGACCGGGACACCCATATCGATCCGATCCTTGACGCCTGCAGGGCGGTGTATGAGGAGCAGCTCGATGAGGGCGGCCAAGTTGAGTTCAAGGGCAAGGCCAAGACGTTCTGCCGCACCTATTCCTTCCTCTCTTCGGTGATCGCCTACAGCAATGCTGAATGGGAGAAACTATCGATCTTTCTTGATCTGCTCACGCCCAAGCTGCCGGCGCCAAAAGAAGAAGATCTCGCCAACGGCATCCTCGAAGCGATCGATATGGACAGCTACCGCGCCGAGAAGCAGGCTGCCATGAAGATCGCTCTTGCCGACGAAGATGCCGAGATCGAGCCGGTGCCAACCGACGCAGGCGGCCGCAAGCCGGAGCCCGAGCTCGATCGGCTGAGCAATATTCTGCAAGCATTTAACGATCAATACGGCACGTTGTTCGATGACGGTGATCGCGTTTTGCGCAGGATCCGTGAGGACATCGCCCCCAAAGTGGCCGCCGATGCCGCCTTCCAGAATGCCAAGGCAAACACACCGCATACGGCGCGCATGGCCCACGACGCCGCCCTCGGCCGAGTAATGCAGGTGCTACTCAAGGACGACACCCAGGTTTACAAGCAGTTCGTCGAAAACGAGTCATTCCGGAGGGCCGTGACGGACATGGTGTTTGCCATCGCAAATGAGTAACTATTCAGCAGGCGCGGGATAACATCAACCCGCGTGTTACAACCAGCGATAATTATTGATACTACAAATTTATAGTTTTTATATTCGAGTCGAAACTTTCTATCATCACTTCCTCCAAATACACCTATAACTCTTCCTTCTCTGTCATCTGGTTCATCGCAACAACCCTTACTGCACATGCTTCTACGATTTCAGCCCAGCAAATAGCTGTTTGGGCACTTGTCATAACCGGAATATATAACAAGAAGGCTTAAAATAGTGATATTCAAGCGTTGAAGCTGTTAATAGATTACTACTTGATCTGTTGAATTAATAAAATTGTTAGTTGTAAGGGCATTTTGCTGATACGGGAAGGGGTTGACTAAGTATTAATGAATTTCAGCTAAAGTTGGTTTAGGTATCGCCTCCATCTAGCTGGCTAAACAGCTGCCTGCAGTGGTTGATTAACACTGGCAGATCCGTTTGGATTGCACCCCAAACCACCTGAACACTCACATTCAAATATTCGTGGGTGAGCAGGTTGCGGAAGTCGATAATTTGCCGACCTTCAGGGATTGCTGCAAACAGTTGTGGATCCCGCTGTGAGATCAGTTTCAAGGCTTCACCCGATGCTGCTTGTTGATTCCTGAATGGCAGCTGCAGCCTCCAGGATGTCGCTCAGATAGGCCCGAGGGTCACGCTCCATAAATCTGCTGCTTGCTGGCTTCGATGCTTTGTTTAACGTAGGGATTGCGGACGGCATCGGCCATCACCAGATCGACTCGCGAGGCCAAACCCAGACGCAGGTCGTTCAAGAGTGCGAAATAGGCCTTGTAAAGGCTGCTGGAATCAAGTGGCAGGAACTCCACCAGCAGGTCGATGTCGCTTTCTCCAG
>Ga0247833_1008177_pt1 | contig 10721 bp, 13 predicted proteins | sample LaCruzMarch2015__7_FD_187117 | JGI IMG/M metagenome (GOLD analysis project Ga0247833, IMG submission 187117) | Freshwater microbial communities from meromictic Lake La Cruz, Castile-La Mancha, Spain - LaCruzMarch2015_8m | ecosystem: Environmental > Aquatic > Freshwater > Lake | place: Spain...
AGGGCATCGTCCGCAGCGAGGGAAACAGCTTCACCGTCCCCATTGTGAAAGGCGGAAAGCTCGCTGGCCTGCTGCTTAACTACGACTCGAAGAACCAGCTCACCACCGTGCTGCCTGGCGTGATCATCGAGCACTTCCTTAAAGACATGGAAGATGGCAGGATCGAAGGCTTCCCCAGCCTCGGCATCGAGTTTCAATCCACGCTCGACGAGCAGTTCCGCGACTACCTGGGCCTGAAGCCTGGCCAAGGCGGCATGTTCGTCAGCGCGGTGTCCAAAGGCGGCTCGGCCGATGCGATCGGCGTGAAGAAGAACGACATTGTCCTCGCCATCAACGGGCACAAGATCGACTCCCGGGGCGACTATGACGATCATGACTTCGGGCGCCTGAGCATGAGCCACATCGTGCGAGGCAAGGCCTTCGTGGGTGACAAGGTCGAGATGGTGGTGCTGCGGGACGGCAAGGAACTCACGCTGAAGGGAAACCTGACGCGCAAGCTCCCAGAGGCCAACCTCGTGCTGCCTTACCTCTTTGACCGTGGGCCGAATTACGTCGTCGCAGGCGGGCTGGTCTTCCAAGAATTGACCCGCCCTTACCTGAGCGCTTTCGGTGATCGCGGAGGGGCTGCCTTGGCGCGCCTGTCCTGGGTAGCCAGCCATCCTGAAGAGTATGAGGAAGCAGGGAAGCGGAAGCTGGTCTTCCTCAGCGCCGTATTGCCCACCCCTGGCACGCAAGGCTACGAGCGCATCAGTTGGCTGATCGTCACCAAGGTCAACGGCAAGGACATCAACGACCTCAAGGATTTGGACGCGGCATTGAAGGAACCCCAAGACGCGATCCACACTTTCGAGTTCGAAGACGTCCCGAAAAAGATCTTCCTCGACGCCCTCCAGATGCAAAGGGACAACCTCAATCTCCTCGGCGGTGCCTATCGCATTGGCGAGTTGAAGCGCATCGAGTAACATGCTGCTCGACCTCACAGGCGCACAGCGCGACGACGCCTACATGATCCTGGCTGGCCTAATTACGCCACGCCCCATCGCCCTCGTCACCACCATCGACGAAGACGGTCGGATCAATGCTGCGCCCTTCAGTTTCTTCAATGTGCTGGGCGACTCCCCGCCCATCATCGGCATCTGCCCCGGTGACCGAGCCACCGGCGTGCCGAAGGACACCGCGCGGAACATTCGGCTAACACACGAGTTCGTGGTTAATCTGATCGATGAACCGCTAGCCGAGGCCATGAACCAATGCGCCACCTCCCTGCCACCCGGCGAAAACGAACTGCGCCACGCCGGGCTAACCGCCGCTGAGAGCGTCGCGGTGAAGCCCCCACGCATCGTCGAATCACCGGCCAGCCTGGAGTGCCGCCACCACAGCACCATCGAGATTGGCGACAACCGACTCATCATCGGCGAGGTCCTGCGCGTGCATGTGCGGGATGGCCTTTTCGACCCCGAAACATGGCTAGTGAACCCCTCCAGCTACCAACCCATCGGACGAATGCAGTCCCCGCACTGGTATTGCCGGACCACGGATATGTTCGAGATGCGCAGACCGCGCTAGCATTCCGCTCAATCGAGGCGTATAACCAGCCGCGCTAAGCCGGCATGGCGAAATGGTAGACGCAACGGACTTAAAATCCGTTGGTGGCAACACCGTGTGGGTTCGAGTCCCACTGCCGGTAAGCGCTTCAAGCCTTATAAAATAAGGGATTGAGGCTTTGGGGCGTTTGCGGAGCGAAGCGGCCATTTGCGATGGTTTGCGAGTACAAACGGATACAAATCAGATACAAACTGGAGGGGCTTGCGTGCATTGACACCGGCCTCGGCACTTGGGAGGGCCGCCCCGTCGCTCTACTCCGTCATGAACACTTCCGGCAAGTACTTGGCGCGTGACGCCAAGATTCTGGCCCATTGTTCGGGGGTCTTGCGTGAAATAACCTTGGGCTGGAGCAAGGCGTTCTTTGTCGGTGGCTGTGATTTTTGGGGCTGCTCCATAAGATAGGATAACACTCCTGCGGCTGGATCATCAACCTTGTTCCTGCAAGATACCCAAAGGCTCCGGCATCCTTTTCAAACCATCGCTGTAATGACGAGAGCAACGGTAGGCCTAGACGTCACGGCTTGCTTTTTGCTGCCGCCTTGCGGGCGCGATCACGCTCCCGCTGCTTGCGTGCCTTTTCCCGTGCCGGGAGTCTGCCGCTGGCCATTTCCTCCACGACATGGGCGGCGGTGAGAATGTGCTCCATGCTGAACGGGGGCAGGGTGGTGCCGGATTGCAGGTAAGGCCTGCTTCGATCAGCAAAGGTGTGGGTGTAAAGATGAGCGTGTGATCGTCACTGATGACGAGGCCGATGCGAATGCCATCCTGATGACGGCAGATGAGGGTGCCGTGGCGCGTGGCCGCCTCCTGAAGCTGTTGCAAGCCTTCCAAGGTGCCGTAGCCGAGACGATAGACTTCCGGGTCCACGTCCAAGATGACTGAGCCTGAAGCCCCGCCTAAACGCGCCCAGAGGGCGTCCATGGCCTCCACGATAGGCTGGGTGATGCCTGGAGCCATGTAGAGCCAGCGCCGGCGTGCTGAGGTGAGAATCGAGACGATCTTGGCCTCGTCGGCATTGGTGATGGAGGGAGCGGGAGGCATAGCCAAAACCTATTTTTTGGCGATGCGGGGCTTGGGCTTCTTGGCAACGCTATCACTTATCTTCTTCTCTGCTTTCTCACCGATGACTGGGGCGGCTGGGTGGAATGAAATGGATGGCAGAAGCAGCGGTAGGTAAGGACCGGTGGCCATGACTGTCCTGAGCATCTCTCGGGCAACACCGAAGAGGATGGAACTACCTGTGATCTCGATGAGTTGGGTAATCTTATCCTCAGGGAATGCCCCCTTTTTGACACTGAACCAGCCTTGAATGGTGATGTGAAAGTTATAAGGCGAGTTCTTCTCAGGAAGGACGTTCTGCTTCGCACTGAGCAGAACGCGCCACATGCTCTCTTCGTGGTTGCCATCACTGTTGGGAGGGCAAGCAGTAGCCGTTACCTGCAAATCTTCGAACTCCAGTTTGACCGACGCTGTGGGGTCATACCTGGAATTCGCGGTGCAGCCAATTTCGGTGACGAAATACGAGTGCAATTCAAGCGGCGACACACGAGCTTTCATTGGCAGCATAGGTGATGGTGGTTGCGGCGGGTGAGTGCCGTCGATAGGTCGGAAAGCGCTTGGGCATCGCAGGCTCAGCGAAGGGCCGGAACAGGGCTTGTTCTCCGAGGAAGTCGGGGTGACGACTGCGGAGGTAGCCTGCATCAATGCGGCCATCCATGAGTGCATTGAGCAGTATGTTCATGGAGCGTGAGGGGCGCTCACGACCCGACTCCCAGCGGGTCCAAGTCTTCTCGCCCAATTGGAGCAGACGGGACATTTCCTTCTGGGTGAGTTCGAGATATTTGCGGAGTTCGATCATCTGCTCTGGAGTCAGCAGGCCCATGTGGCGGGCCTTCACGGCATCGAGTTCAGCCTCGGCCTCGCCGGTGAGGTAGATTTCGCCATCAGCGTCTTTCCATGCGCTGACCTGGACTTCGATGGTTTCTGCAATGCCATCGCCAGCGAGTGTGGGAATGTGGACGGGGACTTTAGTGCGGGTGGGTTTCCAGCCTGGAACAGGGGGTATCATAACTTGTCTTCTCCTTTGAGCGGCACATGCGCCGAGTAGATGATGATCAGCTTGCCAGATGGCGTGAGATTGATCTTTGCGTAAAGCTTTACGTTGCGGAAGTGAAACCAGAAGGCCCAGACTTCGCCCGGTTCGTCCATCCCGAAGATGGGGCGTCCTAGGACCTCCGTGGGGGTGAGCGCATCAGCGAGCGCACCATTGCGGTCGTAAGGCCAAGCATCGGGGAACCGAGCCGAGAACTCGTCGCGAGCACGCTGTTTCACCACGATCTGTGCCTTCTCCCCTTTGCGCAGGATCGCAACAACCGACTTTCGCCACGCGGCGGGGATAGGAAGATGTGGATTTGGCTCATGACTCATAAACGTATCAATTGATACCTTGGACGCAAGTTCGAGTTCAATTTGGTGATGTTAAGCTTTGTATTCGACTGAGTCTTCCCGGATGACAAAGGGGCGCTTCGGATCATCGAGCCTGATTTTATAGTGCTCGATCTTGACGACGGGCTGCCAAGGGAGCATCTCGAATGGGTCTCGAAATACGTTAAGTGATGGCTCGCTTGCACAGTGAAGAACAACATAGAGCCAGTGGTCTCGGCGCAAGCGTCTGGCGGTGTTGTATTCGTTCGATGTGAGCGCGATGTCGCCGTCGTGCGACCGCCCTTTAACCTCAATGAAACGCACATCGAGCGCCGTTTTCGGGTCCTCGGGATGTGGCAGGCGGGAGATAAGATCAAAGCCCCGGTTACTTACTGATTGAAGATGAACTGATGGGTGTTGATCAATGCGTAGATCAGGTCCTCCACGGTGTTGAGGCCCTTGTCCTGGGCCTGAAGGCAAAGGCCCTTTTCCTGGGCGGTGGGCTTGCGGGAAAGCACGGCCATGTAAGCGGCGTCGATTCTTTCGTCGGCAGACCGGGCCTTGCCCACGGTGAGCATGAGTTGGCTGTAGCGGTGAACGATCTGCGGCAGGAGTTCTCCATTCATCAATGCCAGAGCCTGGGGAACGGAGGCTTCATGGTTGCTGTTCTCAATGATTTCCCGGTCGCTCTGGCCAAATTCGCGCAAGTAATGACCGCGCGGGGCAGGGCTTTCGATTTCCGCAGCGCGCAGCCACTGCCGGGACTGCTTGGCCCGCGAAAGGAAGTAGTCCCGCCACTGCCTCCGAGGGAGAGCATAATACATGGCCTCTTCGCTCCAGGCCTTTATCTGAGCTTCGGCGACCTCCGCCTTGGTCGGCTTGGTCTTGCGATCCTCAGGGGCCATGTTGCGCCCGCCTTCGGCAGCACCAGCCGCCTGCATGTCGGAACTGGGGGCGGCTTGAATCGGAACCTCCCGATTGGCTTCATCAGCAATGGTCTCGAAGGGCTTGCCGGTGACCTTCTCGAACAGCTTTTTTTGGCCGGGAATGATCACTTCCGCCATAACGGTGCGGCGGGCATGGCTGTAAAGGGCAGTGATCTCACGGCTGATGGATTTGATTTTCGCATGGCACTCAGCAGCGATGGTGGTGGCAGCCTTTTTTTCAGGTCCGGTGGCTTTGGCGGCGATGGATTGGTATTTTTTGGCCCCCTCGCGGGCCTCCGCCAACAGCTTCTGCAAGGCCTCCATACCTTCCGGCTGCTCCTGGTAGTTCTTGGCGGCCACTTGAATGCTCTTGAACGCTTCAGCCGGATCGGCGACCTTTTCCACGGCCAGCCTGCGCTGCTCCAAGACTTCGTGGGTGGTCATGTTTAGCATGTCGGGATTCGGGTTGATCAGCGTCACAAAGCTGTCCCACAGTTGCTCGGCTGTCATGCGGCGCAGCAGCGGGCCGGTGAAGGGGTAGGCAGTCCCGGGTGCCACCTCCTCGCGGGAAGCCTGGCGCTGGTAGGTGCTCGTGTTGAAAAGGATGCGCAGATACGCCTTCATGTCGTAATTCAGGCTCACCATCAGCTTTTCAAGATGGCTCAACAGTTCAGGATTCACCGCCACGGTAGTGTCCGTGAGATCGTCGAGCGGTTCGATCAGGGCGAGGCCGAAGGCCTTTTTCCACAGGCGATTGACCACGACCTTGTTGAAGCGGTCGTTATCGGGACTCGCCAGCCAGCGTGCGTAGGCCTGAACCCTTGTTTCACCTGGCCGAGGAGCACATGCATGGCCCATGATGGCAGTCGCTTTCACGAGGGATTTGGGCTTCGCATCGTCATACTTGTAATCCGGTGGCAGAGTGACCTTGCGCCTCTCGTCAAAGGTCACCTTCGGGTAGCGCCCGATGCCACGAGGCTCGCTCATGGCCTGATTGTATAAACGCTCAGCCTGGAGCAAGGCCTCCTCAGCCGCCCGGCGTGCCCGCCCCACTTTCTCCAACTCCGCCCAGTAAGCGAGGCGGTCGGCCTGGTTGGTTACGTTTTTGGGCCATTCAGGCTGTTTGAACGTGGTGCGAATAGCCATGCCTTGATCACGCAGAAGGTCGCTGATGCCGCCCGTGAAACTGCCGCCCGAGTCTCTGATCTCCACGCCAAAGGTGAAGGCCGCCATCTCATAGAACTGCCTCTGGGTCCACCTGTCGTAGGGGTGATTGTGGCACTGGGCGCATTCAATGCGGGTGCCCAGGAAGACGCGCAACGTGCTCGCCATGTTGTCCAAGGGCATGCCACGATCACGTGTGTAGTAGCCAATCGCACCATCGGACCAGGCCTTACCATCTCCGGCGACCATCTCCCGCACGAATATGTCGTATGGCTTGTTGCTGCGCAGCGCATCCTTGACGAAATGAACATACGCGGGGCCTGTTCGCTGGCCCTTGGATTGCACACGCAGCACATCCGCCCAGTAATGGAAGTAGTTCTGCACATAGCCCTCGGAATCGAGGAGCTTGTCGATCAGTGCCGCCCGCCTTTCATCTTCTCTGGAAGCCAGAAACTCCTCAGCCTCACGCGTGGTAGGAATGCGGCCCACCACATCCAGATAGATGCGGCGCACGAAAACACTGTCGTCCGCCGGGGCGTTGGGCGTCAAGTTGTTAGCCGCCCAGTCCTTCGCCAAAAGCGCTTCAATTTCATCGGCGGCGGCGGAAACTTTGGGGTCGGCTCGGGCGATCGTCCCAAGCCAAAACGTGACAATCATTGAACACGCCAGGAGGCCTTTCATGCAAGGGGTAGAACGCAGGATCAAGCCCTGGAGTTGCAGACGGTTGCGTCGGCCCACATCTTGTGGAGCGGCACTCCTTTGCTGGAACCTGCACGCACAAAGACCAAGTTGCTCCCTCGCTCGCCGTCCGGTGCTGCGGAATCATCGTTTACCAAGGCGCAGCAGGACTGGGTGGCCATGATGCGGGCCAGTTATTTCGCCGAACGCACGCCCCCGTAGGGTGCGGTGATACCGGAGCTGCGCAGGGATCAATCACAGCAAGGAGCAGGAGCGGCTTGTGTGGACGCTCCTGTCGTTCGGTTCCTGTGCCCACGACACCCACGCTGAGGTGATACAAGGCTTCGATGGCTTCGCTGATGTCGTTCTTCTGACTTTTGAGCGTGTAACACAGTTGACGTCAGTCTTCAGACCGCAAGGCGAAGGAACAGCAATACGAAGCGACGCTGCGCTTTCACCCGGGAGTGTTAGCTTACCTCATGCACCCCTTCGCCGATTTCGCCAAAGCCCTGAGCCGGTCCACGGTGTATCTCTCCGGCCTGCAATCTCTGCGACGATGTGGGCTGAGGATGCAGAACGGATGGCACGTCCTTCTCGATGAACGCCGGAAACACCAGCCACTGAAAACGGGCGTCCCCCGATGCAAGGCACTGGAACTAGGTCACTACAACGGTAGGTGCCAGGACGCGCCCGTAAAGGATCGGCAGCAGGTCTTGCTGTGCGATGAGACAGAGATTGAGCCCCACCGAGGTGTCGGTGATGACCGTCACAGGTTGCGGAGGGCGCTGACTGTTGCCAGGTCTTCGGCGAGCCTGTCTTCGTCATAGGACGGAATGCGCCGGGAGAAGAGCACCTCGTCAAAGGCGTGGCGATCCATGCCTGCCATGCGGGCGGCAACTCCGCGAGAGACGTGCCCGGCAGCGTAGGCACCGCAGGCGAGGTCGAGCAGGATTTCAGGTTCGCCCATGTCAGCGAGCGCGGGATCGTCGGGAAGGGTAATCGTCATGGGCGGACACTGCGAGAAGATGGTCGCTTTGCCAAGGCGACTGGTGCGAGAATTGTTTTTTGTTTTCGCGGTGTCGCTGATCGAAGGAAAAGACGAATTCCAGGAGAGTTGACGGAGATTCTCTGGGGCACCTCTGGAAACCCGTTTTCGACTGCCGTCGCAGTGTCCATGATCGGTAGGGCGCGTTGTCTCAACGCGCCGGATACACGACAGGATTTCGCGTCAGAGTGCGCATCGCCACGTCCCACGCTTCGGCGGCGGCGCTATGGGGCCATAGCGCCCTACCAGCGCGGGGCGAAGTCAAGTCCTCTGCGAGAGGAGGTTTCCAGAGGTGCCCTCTAATCACTTGGGATCATGGGCAAATGCCTCACTCGGACGCGGGTGCCTGAGATGGTCAGCAGTGCGCCAGCTGTGAGCGATGCTTCGGCAAGTGCGATGGCTGCACAGACGTGGTCGCGGGCGGAGGTGTCGAATTCGTTGTCCATGCGCAGCAGGACAACGCTCGGTCCCGCCTCGCGTGTGACATAGAGGATTTGAGAGAAATCGAGGTCCTGTGTGACGATCACATACTGGTGCTCGCGCGCCCAATTCATCAAGTCGGTATCAGGCGCGCCGCCAGGGCCGACTGTAGCCCAATGGCGCACCTCCCAGCCGTGGGAGGCGAGCAGAGGCACCCAGTCCTGACTGAGGTTCATGTCCACCAGCAACTTCCTGCTGCGGCCATGACGAGTTCTTCGTCGTCCACTCGCAGAGCGGCATAGGCGAGGCAGGCATCAATGTCTTCCGGCTCCAGATAGGGGTAGGCGGCAAGGATTTGCTGAGGCTGCCGATGATTAGCAAGCTGCCGCAAAATGTTGGCGACGGTGACACGAAGGCCACGAATACAAGGCTTTCCCGACATGACGACTGGATTCAGGGTGATGCGTTCGAGGTTCATGTGGAGGATGCGTTGATGGAATGATAGGCGAGGGACCTCGTTTCGCAAGGACCCACGCATGTCACGAGACTTTGCGCTTTGTCTTGCTTGAGGGAAGGCCAGCACTTAGTTAGAAATGGGGCGCGGTGTGATCTTCCAATAGAGCACCACGGATTCCGGGCGAACGAGGTTCTGATCATGCGTGCGCACTACCTGGGGGCTGTTGCCCATTTCGTCGGCAACCTGGGCGGCTTTTTTGATCTGGGCGAGGCGATAGCTGCCGTAGCTATGGCGGAGCAAGTTTTCCTCCCATTGGATTTCAGCCACTTTGGCCACTTTGCTCAACTCCGAGCGGTAGATGGTCGCTGACAATCCCAAGGGCGCGCTGCTGTTCGTGGCGAGGGGCTTTAGCCATGCCACGGCGTTGGGGGAGAGTTCAACACTGCGGCGGCGGTTGGTCTTGGTGACTTCGCTGAGAAGCTCAATGCAGGGGGAGGCGATGTCCAGGTGGATGTGTGCCCATGACAGCCGCTCGGCTTCGGCGCGACGCAATCCCGCAAAAGCCTGGAGCACGAGCAGGACACGCAGCCTTGGCGTAGCGGCAGAGAGCACAGCGTGAACCTGATCGGGCGCGAGAATGGCGGGAGCAGAGCGAGTGATCTTCGGCGCTTCTACGCGGGTAACGGGATTGCTGGGGAGCCTGCATTGCTTCACCGCAAAACTGAACACGCTCTTAATGGCTCGTTTGAAGTTCGCAAAGCTAATGGGACTGAGCGCTAACCCATGCAGCCATTGCTCGATCTGGCTCGGCTCCACATCCCCCGCGTTCCGCTTTCCGAAGGTCGTCGCAAAACGATCAAGGCGATGGGTGAGGTCGTCCAGATGGGGCTTGGAACTCCGTTTAAATCCGTTGGTGGCAACACCGTGTGGGTTCGAGTCCCACTGCCGGTCATACTCAGCGCATCCCGTGGTTGACTCGCCCCCCGTGCTGTCTTTTCTGAACTCCCCATGAATGACACGCTCAAAGTCCTCAGCGGTTCTGCGCATCCCACGCTGACTAACGCCATCTGCGAAAACCTGGGCGTGCCGCCATGCTCGGTCACGTTAGACACCTTTCCGGACGGTGAGACCTTTGTGCAAATCAATGAGAACATTCGCGGCCGCGACGTCTTCATCGTCCAGCCCACCTGCCCGCCGACCAACCAAAACCTGATGGAACTGCTGATCATGGTGGATGCAGCGCGGCGCTCTAGCGCTGACCGTATCACGGCGGTGCTACCCTTCTTTGGCTATGCGCGCCAAGATCGCAAGGACCGCCCGCGCGTGCCGATCACGGCCAAGTTGGTGGCCAATCTACTGGTGGCAGCAGGCGTGCAGCGTGTGCTGACCATGGACCTGCATGCGGGACAAATTCAGGGCTTTTTCGACATTCCCGTGGATCACCTTTACGCGGCACCTGTCCTGGTGAAGGCGATCAAGGAGCGCGTGGGCGAAGATTTGGTGGTGGTATCCCCAGACGTCGGCGGCATCAAGATGACCCACGCTTTTGCGAAGGCCTTCAATGCGCCCATGGCCATCGTGGCCAAGAATCGCGTGAGCGCTGAGGAGGTCCAGGCGCTCAGCGTCATTGGCGATGTCGATGGTCGCAATGTGCTGCTGGTAGACGACCTGACCGAGACGGCGGGCACGCTGACCGCTGCGGCGGGTCTGCTGCAAAAGCACGGTGCCAAAAACATTTATGCCGCTGTTTCGCATGGCGTGCTGGGTGACAAAGGACGCGAGCGCCTTGCCAAATCGCACATCATTGAGCTGTTCGCTACCAACAGCGTGCCCCAAGCGCGGGGGGCGAAAGTGACCACGCTGGACATCGCCCCGCTGCTCGGTGAGGCCATCAAACGCATCCACTCGGATGAGTCAGTGACATCGCTATTTGACATCCGGGGCTAGGATGCTAGTATATCACCCCCTTTTCCCGCCTTTAAACTCAGACAACCACGGACCA
>Ga0247833_1008178_pt1 | contig 10721 bp, 7 predicted proteins | sample LaCruzMarch2015__7_FD_187117 | JGI IMG/M metagenome (GOLD analysis project Ga0247833, IMG submission 187117) | Freshwater microbial communities from meromictic Lake La Cruz, Castile-La Mancha, Spain - LaCruzMarch2015_8m | ecosystem: Environmental > Aquatic > Freshwater > Lake | place: Spain...
ATTGGCAAGACTTAGCCCTAGCATGCCAGAACCACCTACCCGCAAAACATCACGACGGGATACGGGCAGGTTGGGATCACACAAATCTTTACCTGCGGAACCGATCAATCGAAACATGGCTTTCAAGTCCTATTTATTAAAGTGTTCTGAGTACGTATCCATGCACGTGTCCATGCACGGTTCCTGGCAATCGCGGTCTAATGGTTGAACAAAAATGCGGGGCTGTTGATCAGCGCCCACATAATGTCCTCTGCTGCGGTTAACCTTCCTTGCTTCCGCTGAAGGTCACTTTCTTTCACGTCGTTCCGAAGTCGAATCAAGCCGCTATCATCGGCGATAGCAACAGAAAGTCTTTCGATCCGTTTCTTGATGATTGTTACGAGTCCGTCTTCAGGCATAGGCTGACTTTCTCGATTCAAGTCCGCCGTTCGTGCTGCTAAGTCTCGATCGGTCTTTCGGAAGTAAGGGAGCGTGTCTTTCACAATCAGGTCGTTGCGAGCTTCCTTGGCAACTTGAGCGACCGCTGCTAAAGACTCGGGTAACCCAAGTACCAAATCGCCGGAGTGATTCGCAACGCTTAGACGGAACCTTCCCAGGCGGTGTTCAGGCGCATCGTGAAATTGATGGAGCTTCCATTGAAGCACTTCACCTGGTTGCAACCGAATGGGTTCTTGCGTGGAAAAGACAGCCCAATGCTCGACCCCTTCGGCACCATGAACTGCCCAACCACCTTGATCTTGCGGCTTATCATCGATAACCGCTGCCGCTGAAAAGCCAGGTTGATCGAAATCGGTGATGCCTTTGACCAGCTTGATCTTTCGCATGGTTTCTGGCTTATCCGGCACGCCTACGAAAAGCTCCAGTTCGGTCAACACGAAATTACCGTTGGGAGAAAGTCCAGGTCCTTGGGCTTTGAATTCTGGCGACGTTAAGGCCTCGATGCGAACCGCGTTGATCTCGGCTGCATTCGACGGGGTTTGAACGGTGTAGGTTGTCTTTTCGGTCGATCCTCGAACGATCAGCGATCGATCGGATTGAGGAACAAGAACGGCGCCATTGGTCGATTCCAGTTTCGAACTAGCCAAGGTTTGCCAAACGGTGAGTGTTTTATTGCGATCCAAGAAGTCACTGAACCGAGCTTGTGCGGCAGCCTCCAATTCCTCGACGGACTTTTTGATTGCAGCGACACGTTCCAACCGAGCTTTCTCGGCCGCTTCACGATCGGCTCGAATCGCTTCCACCCGAGCCGCCAATTCGGCTTCCGCCATAGCCTTGTCGGCATCCTGCTTGGCTTGCCGTTTCGGCTTTTCGTCGATCCACCAGGCTTCGCGGTCTTCCAACAATTTTGCGAGCTTCGAATGGTCTTCTTCGATCTTCGCCATGACCGAAGAGGCTACTTCAATTTCACCTGGAGTGGCTGGCCGATTCAAAACCTTCATAAAGAGATCGTCCACCAACTTCGAATCGAGCGTCGCATTATCGACCAAGCCGCGGATCGAATTGGCTTGGTCCGAAATGGCCATTCCCAAAGTGGGTCCGCTGACCAAGGCCATGATCGAACCTAAACGCAGTTCACTGGACCGTTCGCATTCGCACGCGCTTTCTCGAGGTGGTCGGCCCAGATTGTTCAAGAAACCATCGGGCAGGCCAGCATCCGCGTCCGCCAACGAAGCAGCCCGTGCCCCTGGCTTCATTCCCGGCAGCTTCGATACGGAACCCGTGACCATATGAATGGCGTCGTACAGCACTTCGGCAGGCAATCGACGAGGCATCGCATGAGAATAATTACGATCGTCGTCCTTATTCCATTCGTTGGAAGACATCGACAACTGATAGGTTTTCGATCGACAGATGGTGCGAACCAGATGCCGAACATCAAACTTGTGTTCGACAAAATCTTGCTCCAGAAACTGAAGCAATTCTGGAATGCTGGCCGGGTTGCCTGCGCGAATGTCATCGATGGGCTCGATCAGACCTTTGCCAAGCATATAGCCCCACATGCGATTCACAAAACTGCGAGCGAAGTAGGGATTGCTCGGACTGGTCAACCATGCACCAAACTGGGCTCGACGCGAACTGTCTGCGGTTGCTTGATTCGAACTTTCAAATGGAAACTTCGGGTTAACAATTTGTTGCGTTTTTTGGTGACGAATTTCGACGTTGCCTGTATCGGAAACTTCTTCATAAAGAGGCTTAGCCCCTTCGACGGCCGATCCACCGATGGTAGCGTTGCCCGACGCTTCATCCTTTTTGAGCGATACTTGCGAGAAGTACGCTGCCGTTTCATAGTACTGATCTTGGGTCCATTTTTCGAATGGGTGATCGTGGCACTTGTTGCAATTGAATCGCACCCCCAAGAACAGATGCGTTGTGTTTTCGACAGTATCCTCAGGAGTTCGTAAAATCTTGTAATACGAAGCTGGCGGATTTTCGCGGTTGGACCCCGTTGCAGTCACGATTGCATGAACAAATTTGTCATAGGGCTCGTTCTTGGCAACACTTTCGCGGATCCAGTCCCGAAATTTAGTAGCCCCCTCTTTGCCTAAGAATTTCGAATTCACTTGCAGTAAATCAGACCATTTGTTGGTCCAATGATCCACAAAGGCATCGCTCGCAATCAGACGGTCAATCAAAAGATTGCGTTTCTGTTCAGTCTCGGTCGCGTCCGCCAAAAATGCACGCACCTCTTCCACCGTGGGGGGCAAGCCTGTTAAATCCAAAGTGACTCGACGAAGAAAATCCGCATCCGAACAGAGCTCGGACGGCTTGATCTTCATGCGTTCCCACTTTGCTGCCACCAAGCGATCGATAGGATTGGATTGTTCGGTCGGTTGCCAATCGAAACCGGATCGGTCCCCCATGACGGTAAGGGTAGTCGCAGAATAAGCACCTTCATAACGAGCCAAGATCGGCGCTTCACCGCGACGGATCGCTTGCACTCGACTACCATCAATGACCGAAGCGACTTCGCCGTTCCCTGTTTCTACAAAGGCTTCACGAGTTACATCGCGAGTTCTTCCATCTGCGTAGGTTGCTAAAACGCGAAATTGCTGGATAGCGCCCGGCATGGGTGCGACCGGATTGGCTGGCGACAGATCCAGCTTAACGACGCGCTGCGATCCCATATCCACTTTGCCACCTTCAGCGATCCATTGGCGAACCACCAAAGCTTGCTGGTCTCCTGGTTCAAAAAGTTTACCGCCAACGTGAGGAACTTCGCCGAGAGGTTTGGTCATGATCAAGCTAGAGGTCGGCGATGCCGGATTGATCCGTCGTCCTGCTAAGTCGTCGGCGAGGGAACGAACGTCGTACAAAGGGTCATACCCTCGCAAGGAAAGCTTGAATCCGTTTTTGCCGGCTTGTGCACCATGGCATGTCCCTTGATTGCAGCCCAATCGCGAGAGCACTGGATTCACATCGCGAATAAAATCCATTTCCTTGGTAGGTTCCAGCTTCACATTGATAGGCAAGGATTTCTTATGTCCCCCCAATTGCACTTCGATCTCGCACTGGCCGTTGACCAGTGGCTGGATCCAGCCTCGTTGCGACAACCAAACATGATTGGAATTGTTGGTGAGCGAAGCGATGCGGCTGGCATCGCGAATCTCGCCATTATCAAGAACCGCCGAAACAACGATCTGCGCCGAATCGTTCCAGTGCGTCAATTCGAGCGTTTCCGGCTGGATCAAGATCGATGCAACTCGGGCCAGTGGGAACTCAGCAAGCTCCTTGGCAACCTCTGGCGTTTGACGTTCCGTCGCGTGCGATTGAGCGATCGCATTCAAGCGATTGATTCGTAATTCTGCCAGCTGATCCGGCGATTGAGTCGTTGATTTCGTTTCGGGCGTGATGTTGACATCGCAAACTGCTTCTTTGGAATCACAGTTCCACACTCGCAAGTGACCATCTGTCCCTCCGACGGCCAAGCGATTCATCGAATCAAAAGCGATCGAATAAACGGCGTTGTTCGGCAAACTCCATGAAGCAACTTCTACGGGTTTGGCCGTGACATAAACTTGAAGCTGCTTGATTTCCTCGGGCGAACGAGCAGCAGGCGGCTTGTCTTGAATGGTCTTGATTTCTGGAGGTAACGTATGATCGTAAGACCAAACCTTGACCAGACTTTGCTTGTCAAGAGTCGATGCGGCTGCAAGGTACTTGCCGTCCTGGCTGATGGCGACATCAAAGATTCGCCCAGCCATAGGTTCCATTTGTTGCACCAAATTGGCGTCATCACCGATCACACGAGCGGTTTGACGAAAGACTCGATAAATTTTAGGAGTTCCATCGGCACCTCCGACAAGAATTTCGTCCCGTCCTGGATGGCGAGCCAGAGCTTGAACACCACCACGTAACGCTCCTGGGGTAATCGACGTCACGTTATCAATGAATCGCTCCGTTGTAATTTCCGTAAGTTTGACCGTTCGATCACGGCTTGCGGATAGAAGATGCTTGCCGTCCACCGTAAAGACGGTAGCACGCGGCCAGTCTTCGTGAGCACGTTGATAGAGAGTCTGCTGGCCCGTCAGAGCGACCACCCGAACGGTGTTATCCGCCATCCCGAACGAGATCGACTGCGAATCCGGCGACCAGTTGACTCCGAAGAGAGTGTCGCTACCCAATTGGAAACTGTGTTCGAGTTCCAGGGACTGAGCATTCCAAATCTGCAACTCGCCTCCAACACCTTGTTCACCCGCAGCCACCGCCAGCCATTTTCCATCCGGAGAGTATCGCAATGATTCGATTCTCGGACTCAACCCGATCAAGCGCTTGTGCAATCCCCAAGAGTCTGTGTTCAGAATCAGCACTTCATGAAATCCGCTCAATGCAATGTGCTTTCCATCCTTGGAAAAATCGAGCGAGGCAATCGTGGGCGGTTGTACGTACGCTGGTGGGTTATTGACGGAGTACTTGGGTCCAGTCGAAACAGAGTCGTTGACTGCCCCGGCGTCAATCCAACGCGTCAGTAGATCGATTTCGATCTCGGACAATGGCTTTCCAGTCTTAGGCATTTCGGCCTTACCATCCACGAGTTTCACTTCGTGGATCAAATGACTTTCCGAGGACTTTCCTGGCACAATCGCTGCGGTTCCTGTTTCCCCTCCTGCAAGCAACGTCGCGAAATCCGTCATCAAGTAACCGCCCAGCTTTTTCGCATCTTGATGACATCCAAAACAATTCGCCCGCAAGATCGGCAAAATGTCTTTGCTGAAGCTTGGCGTGTTGGATTCCGGAACGGATTCGCTCGCAGTGAGAATCGAGACGTTACCCAGGGGTATCAGGATGCCAAGGATGCAAAGAATACGATGAGCGCAAAACTGCATGGATAAAGCTCCAGGTAGGGCGAGAACGCGTGACAATCCAGCCCTGACAACGATGGACGTTTCCTTCGGGCGGGCAAAACGCTAGGCGGGTAAGACCGCTCAATGGTACCCCACATCCATAACGGGGTCAACCAAACCATAAGCAGCAAACAATGCGAATCCCAACCCCGAAATCAGGTCGAACTTTTTCTTGAACACGATTCTGGTCGTTCTTCTGACGGGTGCGTCAGGACCAAATGGGTCCGAGGGAATTGGCTAACACATGCGTTTTGCAGGGAATCTGGAACGCTCATCCCCTTCAGTCCATCGCGAATAGGCCACTCGGGACCGGAAATTCGGATTCTTTTACACAGCGCCAGTTGACAAAAATGCCTTTTTTGCGACGCTATTGAGACTGTGTCTCGACAAGAAGCCGGATTACGCGTGTTTGCGAGAGGTTGGAGATGGTAAGGAAGGGTCGAAACGGGTTCACGTTAGTTGAGCTGTTGGTGGTGATCGCGATCATCGGGATTTTGGTCGGACTTTTACTTCCTGCGGTTCAAGCAGCGCGCGAGGCTGCACGACGGATGAGTTGCTCCAACAACTTGCGGCAAGTGACTCTAGCACTTCATAATTACGAGTCGGCGCTCAAGACGTTTCCGCCTGGGTTCATTTCCCGGGTGACTGGGACCTGGTCGGGGCAGTCCAATGACGGGATCCCTGAGGCGGGCCCTGGCTGGAGCATGTATGCGATGCTGTTGCCATTCATCGAGCAAACGTCGCTTCACTGTTCGATCGACTTCAATCGGTCGATTGGCGACCCCATCCATCAGATAGCTCGATCGACACCGATCGCCATGTACCGGTGTCCATCGGATACCTGGAGCGGCCCAGTGACGGTATGGCCGTTGACCATCGGACTGACGGACTTGGCTCCGACGAGCTATGTGAGTTGCCTGGGTGGAGGCAATCCGGCCGACGCACCTCGTTACAGTGCAATGTATGAAGAGGCTGGATTCAATGGAATGTTCCATCGCAATCGGCCGGTAGCGATGCGTGATATTCTAGATGGCACATCGAACACGATTGGCATCGGCGAACGCGCGAGCATGTTTTCGCCTAACTCTTGGACAGGTGTCATTCCCACTGGAACGACTGTTTTTTCGCCAGAGATCGCAAGTAAGAGATCTCAAGTGGTTGGCTTTACGCGTCGACCTGCCATTACCATGACAACCGTTCACGTTCGGTCGGGTGGGCCGAATTCACCGAATGGAAGTCCCGGTGGATTTTGGAGCCCTCATCAAGGCGGTGCTTTTTTCTCCTTGATAGACGGTTCGACTCAGTTCATCGCAACCAACATCGACATCGCAATCTTTCGATTGATGGCCTCCAGAAACGACGGACAAGTCTTTTCTTTTCCAGAATAGCCAGGCATTGGTATTCGGCCTGTGCGCTCAGCCACCCGGAAAAACGCGGTGTCCGTTTGATGCATCTTCATGCGAACGAAAGTACTAAAAGAGTCTGTCGAAAAATGGGGGGCGAAAAATTTCAGAACCTTGCTTTCGCTGACTATCTTTCGACCCCCATTTTTCGACCGCAAGCATTGTTCTCTGCGTTTCAAAAAACTTCGCGGGAGTCGAACTTAGGTTTTCCCGCCCGAACAAATGCGGTGTCCCCCTTTGATGTTTCCGCGTATTTCATTGTAAGACGGCAATCGATCAGATGCATTGGCGGGCTAGAAAGACCAAATACGTTTCATTCTAGATGTTTTTGTCATCTTTAGTCTTTGCCGCGATCAATGGAAGGCGTTTGATGGCAATTCGGCGATTGGTCACTGTCACCGCGGCACCAGCTTCGAGGTCTTCAGTGGCCAATTCGGCCACACGCTGAATCATCAGGGCTAAGTCAATGCTTTTGAGCCCCTCCATTCGAATGCGAACCACCGAAGGCATGGTAGCATTGGAAAACGCAAGTAAACTGTGGAAGTCTGCGTCTAAAGTTACCACGATCGCATCGCGCCTAATACCTTCTTCATACCTTCTTCCAGAATCATCGCGTCACTTGCTGCGGCCATGCCAAGATCGCCTACATGGACTGACTCGATTCCCGCTTGCCGAAGATACTCTACCGCAGAACGCGCTAACCCCTGGTCCAGTAGGTATCGCATTACACACCGTGGAATTCACGAACTTTGTCATCCAAGGTAGCTGCCGCGTAGGTCAAGGCTTGTCGAATATCTTCGCTCTCCAGCTCCGGGAACTCTACAACCAGTTCTCCGCGATCCGGATATAACGCCACCAACTCCAATACGCGACGAACTGTCAGGCGAAGCCCTCGGATGCAAGGCTGGCCGTTCATAACAGTAGGATCGATAGTAATACGATTGAGTCCAACCACGCGGTGTTCCTTAAGAGAGACTTATTGACCTCCCTACATTGTACAATGAGCACTGACAAGATGCATCGGCTGGCTGGAAAGCCCAAAGGTTTTTTCATTTAGGTGTCAAGAACAGACGTGTGACTTGAGGCGTAGAGCCTTCGGACAGTGACGCACAATGTTCGCTTGACTCCTTAGTACGAACGAGAGTACTAAAAGAGTCTGTCGAAAAATTGGGGGCGAAAAATTTTAGAACCTTGCTTTCGCGGACTATCTTTCGACCCACATTTTTCGACCGCAAGCATTGCTCTCAATTCCGACCGTCCTTTCGGGGGGCACTCCACGCTTGATGTTGAATCGTCACAATGAACGGTTTCTGTCGCCTTCTCGCCTTCATGTAATCCGCTTCGGTTATTGCCAGGAGATGACGAACTAGTTGGATGTCATTTTGTTGCGACTCGTCTGGCTATTTGGAAACGCAGAAACGCGGAGGACTCAGAAACGAAACGCCCACTGACTCTGCGTTTCCTCCGCGTTTTAAAAAACTTCGCGGAAGTTGAACTTGGGTTTTCTGTTTTTGCTGGCATCATCGAAAGAACCGGTACAAGAATTATCGATTCAGAATAAGGAATCCAAATTCAGATTGCAACTACCCACCCGAACAAATACTGTGTCCCTTTGATGTGCCCATTGCCTGTCCTTACAAATTGTGGACAGATACACTCGGATAACACGCTGCAAGTGTATCGCATAGTATAAAATTTCGCGATGCCTTGACGCACTAGGTGAATGGCGCTACATTGAAACGGCGAAGAGTCGTTCTTTGGAAGCATGCTATGAAGCGAAGAGTGGAATCAATGCAAGCCAATGCAAGCCAATGCAAGCCAATGCAAGCCAATGCGAATGTCGGCACCACTCGACGGCATTGCCAGATCTCGTAGTTCCGAGATCAATAGCGAGTCAGTTGGCAACGTAATTTCTTTAGTCTTAGCTCCTTGGTTTTTAATTTCTAGGCTGCTCAGGCTTTATGATCGTGGACAGTCGTGTTGCTCTGCGAAGGCCTATGTGCGGAAGGCAATATCATTCGCACTTCTCGTTGCATCTTGCTGCTCGTCAGTTAGCCAGGGACAAGATTTGGATCGGCAAAAGGCAGTGGGTGAAGTGGGCTCATGGAAACCGACAGAGGACGAAGCAAAGAAGGCTGAGATGATTCGATCTCAGATAAGTACTGGGGAATCAAGTAACTTTTCTTCCTCAATTCATGAAATCATCAACATAGAAAAGGGTCTCAAAAAACTTTTCCGTATTCGGCTCGAGAACACCACGGATACGGAATTCTCGTTCAAAAAGATTTCTCGGCAATGCAATTGCATGAACGTAGAACCCGATGAAGGAGTGATTGGTCCTGGGGGATCGCTCGATGTTATGTTGCGAATGCAGGCGCCAGGTAAAGTCTCTGCCGCAAAAACAACCTCGTCGATTGTATTTGAGTCTGGGTTGCAGGATGCTCTATCGCATACGGTTCAGATAGTATTTAAGTATGATCAGCTGGTAGGGTTTTCAACCAATCTGGTAGAGTTGCAGGTCGATGATGCTCACGTAACCGACCCAGTTCAATTTACGGCCCCCATCATGGTTGGGGAAAGTGTACCCGCTGATGATATTGACGTCATTCTCGGAAAGTGTGATACGCTTGACCGTCCTGGATTCGCGTTTGAAATCGTGAACGGAAGCCTCAATGGCACTATTGACCTGAGCAAATCATCGCTAGCGAAAGGAGGGGATCGTATTTTTTCTACCTTAATCATTGGCAGGAATTCGAACGACCAGATCGATAGTGTGCCTTTGGTTATTGAAAAGATAGATCAAGTGAGGATTTTTCCACGATTCGTGAATTTTGTTCAAGCAGATGAGAAGAGTGATTGGATTGGCTTCGCCCATATTCGAAACCAAAATGCAACCGGGGGCGATGCAGATATGAGTAGTTGGTCTTGCTCGGCCCAGATTGGAAGTGTGAGCATTCCCCTGGAATTGAACGTACTCAATCCAAGAATCGGTAAAATCACCATGAAAATCCCTAGTAATTTTGATTTCCAGTCTGCCGGAAACGTCGTTGGAAGCCGGAAGATCGATGTGAAAATTTCAGTAAAGACTAACAATCGAGCTTTTGCCCTTAGTGTTTCTGGTGTAGTTCCTGTCACGAAAAAGGATGATGTAAAATGAGCTTGCTGTTGAAGTCCGTTTCTGGTTTGGTTTCTATGATTTGTTTGGTGTTCTCTTGTCAGTTGAGTAGTGCGCAAGGGTCCTCTGGTAGACAAGGTTCGTCTAGCCCGTACTACCACTATATATCTCTCCTTTGTCCGTCTCCCGCACCCAATCAGGCGAAGTGCAGTGATTATCCTTGCGCCGAGGTAATCACCTACGAGGGAGGTGGCTCAGGCGGACAGCCACCGACAAGAGTAACTAAGTATTTCTGCCGACAGTCTCAAATAGTCCAGCAAATCAATGGATCTTGGTGGGCGGCACAGCAATCATTCAGTGGCGATCCGCGAAAGGGGAACAGCACGCAACCATCAAACGTTATAACTCATTGTGCGCTAACGCAAGCCTGCAACAATAATCAAGAATGCGGCTCCAGTAATCTTTGCTCAGAGGTAGGCAGCTCGTCAGGAACGGGCACTGCTCACGTAGACGCGGTGATTGTTGGCCAATGCCCCCCGCTGTAGCACCAACGCGAACGGCGAGATGAAAGCAGCCATAGGCTTGGTCCATGATACCGGCATACAGCTTGCTCGGGACAGTGCACCCAAGCTACCTTCAGTGGAGTGGGAATTGGCAATTGCCAAATGAAAAGAATAGTCACCGTTTTACATTGCGGCATTGATAGGAAGATCGTTTATGACAAAATCAATTTTTTGGGTTCTTCGCCAATTTTAGTGGGTGGAAACATTGGGAATTAACTCCAGTCGTCCACAGAAGAACAGGATTCGTGTCCGGTAGTTTTCAAAGTTTCTAAAACCTCGTGCGGCGCTTTTGATCGAT
>Ga0247833_1008182_pt1 | contig 10719 bp, 11 predicted proteins | sample LaCruzMarch2015__7_FD_187117 | JGI IMG/M metagenome (GOLD analysis project Ga0247833, IMG submission 187117) | Freshwater microbial communities from meromictic Lake La Cruz, Castile-La Mancha, Spain - LaCruzMarch2015_8m | ecosystem: Environmental > Aquatic > Freshwater > Lake | place: Spain...
CGACTGCCACTAGCTCTTGTTGCAAACGACTCCATACCCCATGAGATACTCTGTGACACTCCTGGTCTGTCTACTTCTCCTTGCAATTGTAAATTTTGATAATAGGACCAGTCATCGCCTGCTGAGAGTAGGTAGTTGGGATGGAAACAAGAGAGACAGAGAAATCAGTGAGAGAGAGAGTTCTACTCTGCGTGTACCAAACAAAAGATTTCGTCAATGCCTACACACACTCCTCATCCAACCAATCTAACACGCAAAACCAACACAGCATTCATAAATGAAAATAATTCTCACACAACAAAACCACCACACGTTCTACTCTCCCCTACCATTCACACAGGAAACCCGCTCTCCCCATGCAATGTATAATACCAAGACACAAAAATAAATCCTACTCACCCGCCAATGGCTGTTGCAAAGACTTGGCCGCGGTACTGCTAATATTCGTTGCATCATCATCATCATCATCTCCTCCCCCCGAAGGAATGGCGCCAGGAGCGGACACCTCGACCGAATAATCGGCGGCCCCTCCGTCGTTCTTGTTCCTCCTCTTCTTCGTTTCGCCGCCACTTTTACTCCCACCGCCGCGATCGCCACTGCCGCCGACCTTGGCCTGTAGCTTGGTCGACGACGTCGTCGTATTCGTGTGTCGTGGAGTTTGGGCCGCGGACATGATCGACGCCTGTCGCAGCAGCTTCCGCTGCTGCCTCGCGGCGCCGTTGGCATCCTCGTCGCGACCGCTCTTTTCGTCCTTCCTGCCGTCGCGATCGTCCGGGGGAGCGGCGGCGGTGGTCGTGGCGTCGGCTGTGGTCATGGTGTATTATATTATTATTCTTAATCTGCTACGATTAACGGATATATTATATTTGACTTGGCCAAATTTGTCATCCCATTCCCCATCGCATCCATCGCGTGGACGTTATTATTTCGAACCGCTCGTGGGACCGTTGGCGACGACGGGTAGGAGTTTTGCCTTCTTCTCTGGGAGACTACTTTCTTTCTCCCACGCGTAAATCGCCTAACGGTGTTTTCTACGTGAAGTAAACGGTTTGTCGCGATAGTGGGGGAAGGGAGAGGCGGGGTACTTTCTTCTTCCCGCCCCCACTCTAGCACAACAATGACGACGCAACGATGATGGAGGCACCACCCACGACAGCAGCAGCAGCAGTAGTTGCAACTACTCCCATCGTCCTGCCGACGCTCTTCTTCTTCTTCTTCGTCTATCAAATCTTGATCGCGCGTCCACGGAGCAAGGGCGGGGTCGCCGGTCCGCCGTTGGTCACCACGAGTCCCGTATGTGCCATCCCGTTCATCGGGACCATGGTCGAGTTCGGACGAAGTCCGGTGAAGATGGTATCGCGGTGTTATGAACAGTACGGTCCGGTATTCACGGTCCCGGTGAGTGTTTATCATTGATCTGCCGGGGGGATATATTTGCGGCAGGAATGCATTGTTGGCCTCTCGTTGGATTTTTGTTCCACGACGCACCAATATCATACTTTTTTTTGACACCTTCTACGCATACTAAATCATAACATATAATATACAGTTCTTTCACAAACGTCTAACCTTCCTCATCGGCCCAGAAGCACAAGAACCATTCTTCAAGGCGAGCGATGACGTATTATCGCAGAACGAGGTGTACGGATTCATGAAACCCGTCTTCGGTCCGGGAATCGTCTACGATGCGTCCAAGAAAAATCGACAGGTACAATTCCAATCCATGGCCCATGGACTGCGCACGGCGCGTCTCAAGGGGTATACGAGCAAAATCGAAAAAGAAACGCGACAGTACCTGAAGGAACATTGGGGCGGCGATAACGACGAAGGATCGTGGCAGACCGTGGACTTATTCCATGCATTGAGCGAATTGACCATCCTCACGTCGAGTCGGTGTCTCCATGGAGATGATGTGCGCGAGAATCTATTCAAGGAGGTTAGCGAATTGTACCACGACCTGGATCGCGGACTCACGCCGTTGACCGTATTCTTCCCGAATGCGCCCACGAGGGCACATCGCGCCAGGGACGTGGCGCGCGACAAAATGGTACGATTGTTCGGCGCCGTGATTAAAAATCGACGCGAGAATCCCAATGTAAGGCATTCGGATGGGACCGATATATTGACTATATTCATGGAAACGAAGTATAAGGATGGGACGCTTATTACCGATGAACAGGTTACGGGATTGTTAATTGCATTACTCTTCGCTGGGCAGCATACTAGTTGTATTACTAGTACATGGACGGCATTATTCATATTGAATAACCCGGCATTGATCGAACGTGTCGTGAAGGAACAATGTGATGTCTTTGGTAACACTACTACCAATGATGAACCAGTCGATTATAAAATGGTCAATGAACAAATGCCATTGATGCATAACTGTATGAAAGAGGCATTACGATTATGTCCACCGCTAATACTGTTGATTCGGTATGCACTCCAGGATGTAAAGGTAACCGCCAATAAGAAAACGTACACTATCCCAAAGGGGGACATGGTACTAATTTCACCGTCCGTGGGGATGCGTCTGCCCGAAGTATTCCCCAATCCGAATACCTTCGATCCTGACCGTTTCGGTCCTGGACGGGAGGAGGATAAGAGTAGTCCATATGCATACATGGGATTTGGGGGCGGGATGCATAGTTGTATGGGCCAAAACTTTGCTTTCTTACAGGTAAAGACAATATTGAGTGTTTTGTTCCGAGAGTATGAAATGGAGATGGTAAGTAAGGATATGCCCGAGATTGATTATGCAGCCATGGTCGTTGGACCGAAGGGGGATTGTCGTGTTAGGTACAAGAAAAGGAATTAAATTGGGAGAGGAGAGAGATGGAGACATGGGGGGAGGGGGAACTGAGATCAGCAGGTCGATGAATTGGCTCCAGCATTTGATATGGATTCATAAGAGACGACGGCATGTTACAAAGGAGGTAGGTCGGAATAATTGGGACTTTGTATAAACGGGATATGCTAGTAGCTATAATTATCAAAGTCAGTTGAACCATCCTCGAAGAATTCTATTACCACTACTGCCTCGTCTCTTTTCAGAATCTTTGACAATGATTCCTTTAATTTTCAACGTGAGAACGAAATGTTGCATAATCTCACAATCTCGAATAAATACTGGTGGTTCATCCACTGGAGACAACACTTCGACAGTTTTACCATTGTTCAATTCATCAGTCATCTGTTCTCCGCTCCATAGATGTATCCATGCACCCTGTGGTAAATAAACTTTCTTTCGAATTACTCCACATTTCAATATTGGTACAATGTACACTAAATCGCCCAACATGAAAGCTGACGATGATGATGATGCATCACTACTCTTGTGACTGCTCGAATGATTATTAGTCCTCCTTCCAATGAAGTTTACATCATTTGGAAAATGTAACAAAGGATGTCTCACAACAGGATATCCTCTCTCACTTGATTCCTTCATCAATCGTAGCCGATAATCAGACAATGATACATATACTTTCGACCACCGTGACAAGGATTTCATAACCAACTCATCATTGTATGCACTAATCCAATTATTACTGCTGTTACTGCTAGTACTACTCATTCCATAATCTCCATCATGTGTACGAAATAATGTGGTGAATGCTGTCATTTCGAACCAACGACATATCATCTCACGTGACAGTGAATCAATGACACTACTGTTGTTCTTTAAACGTGGTACGGCTAGGTTGACGGCACAATGACCTTGTGTTAATCCTGACATACCACCATTGAGCAATCCATTCAAGACGGATTGCAGTATTGTACTACTACTTTTACTTTCACTGAACTTGACAACATTGTCAGCCAAAGATGTAGTCCGGGCATACTTGGATGTGGAGCCGTAGGCACAATTAATAATGAAGAATCCATCACCCTCTCGTCCAGCATCGGTAATTGTTTCATGATTGACCTTGGCCCACTGCTCAGCGTAGGAGTTGTGCAGGAGCAATCGTGGTCTACTACTACTAGATGTACTGGCCATTGACAATGTTGAACCCCCGCCGGTAACTCCTTTATCACCTCCAATTCCTCCAGCTTTTTGGGCAGTAGTCATTCCAGTAATGAGTACATGATTGCCAGGGTGGTGGTTAGCGCTAGTAGTAGCAGTATTGTCTGTTCTACTACTAGCACTATTCTTCATCATCATGGATGCGGGAGAAGAGTATACTCCATCAACAGGTGGACCGCCCATACTCATATCTGCTAACCAAAATGATGCACCTGCATACTCCATCACTTCCTCCTTTACCACATGTTTGTACCAGGATGCTGCAGTAGGATTTGTCGGATCAAGTATGCCGCACTTGCTTTGTTGGAACATGTTGTACATTGCTGCCGTTGCTGATGTGGTTGTGGTGGATGCCCCGTCTCCTCCTCCTTCACATGTGCGGTTGCTATTATTACTCATGACAAAGCCTGCTTTTGTAATGAATGTCGTATTCTTCCTACTAATATTTTTCTCATCACGAATAATCTTCATCAGCATTATCTTTCGTTTACTTATTGGTGGTGGTTCTCTCTTGACAAAGTATTCATCTTCTTGAGTCTCACCATACAGATATCTCCTACCCGAACGTAACGGCAGTGGTACTTCCTCCAGGTAAGGGCATAAATACAGTCCCACTGATATCCCACGACGTTCTAATGTATCCACAAATGCCTGCCATTCTGGATAATGAGATCGTTCTAATACCCAATTGTACCATGTTGAATTACATTTACGACCATCTTTATTATTGTGAGTAGTAGTAGCAGTAGCAGCATCTTTACTACCAGTCCAATCCTTAATTAGTACACCACCTACGTGTACATCATGTTTGAATAGTGCCAATGTACAAATCTGTTTTACAGTACGTGTCCCACCTGTCATACCCGCGAGTATGCCATTACATTGTGTCCATTTAGGCAATGGCTTGGTCCGGCCTGTTATACTCGTATGTAGTTCCGTGACATGTAACATTGATGTACCCACGAGGAATATCCCATGAATTGAGCTTGACATGCTTCGTATTGAATACCAATACTGACTATTATTATCATTTGTTGAAGAAGCTGACTTACTGCTGGTTGCATTAACAAAGTCAAATATTGTTGGTTCAACATTATCCAAATGCAATGATATACCTGACGTTGATATAAAATGTGGCATTGTCAGTGAAGAAGAAGACGATGATGATGTCGTCCTACCACTACCATTGTTGTACATTGTTGGATGACAAATTTGTACCTCCAAACCACATATATTCGGCTGGGATGTACGTCCGCCTAAACCAAAGTACGATTCACCAGCAATCTGTTGGAAGAATATATGTGCCGAGTTTACTGCATAGCTATAATCGGATATTACTGGTGATAGTGATACTGTTGTTGACCTACTATTACTTACATCGTCATCATCAAAACTTGTGGTTACACCTTTCGTTGTCTTGTCATTATGATCATCATTGCCGCCACCACCCTCGATCCATAAATCAAATTTCAAACCCCGACCATGATTGCAGCGATCATTACACCCTCCTCCACTTCCAACATCGGTTGTTGTTAATGTTGGTAGTAATGAGAATGTCAATGTATACCTAGGTGCATTAGTAATAGGCAGTAATTCACCAGATGACAATATATCATGTCCCAATTGACCACATATTGTTACCTTCTTCCCAGTACCTTCGTCGTTGATATCACCACTATGCATTACAAAGTCATCAATAGTTTGTACTGCATACATTTGATTACATCTTTCCTTCATACTACTACTACTACTACTACTACTCTTTTGTGTAGCAGTATCATCTGATATTAGATCACTATTACTAATTTCAACAAGTGATAATGAAGATGCACCTACAAAGTTCACACCGGGTGCTGAACTCCATATATCCTTGACTGTTGTATATATAGCCTTGGTTGTATTAGCACCCGTAGTTGAGATTGTAGATTCACTACTATTAATAATAGTGGCACCGTGAGCCACTAGATAATTGTCATCATCGCCGTCATTATGATAGGAGGTGTGTGTGATATGAAGTGATGGCATTGTGGGCTTTCTTTGTCGTTCTTTGGGTCCACGATCACGCAATGCCGCTGCGATGGGACGTGTGACATCATTCACTTCCTCACGTTGATCTTCAACTATATCTAATGTATCTTCACCAATGGTATACACTTTTCCCATAATTTTAGAAGCGGGGGGTGTTGCGTAGTCACGTTTCCAGGGCGTGCGTGCACGACGTGTTGCCTTTTGGTTTTCAGCAGCGCGTAGCCTATCAACCTGTTCCCATGCCTGCTGGAGACTGTGTGGATCGACGTGAGTGTATCGTATAGCTATGCGGAAATCACCCAATTCAAATGCTAATTCCTTATTATTGTCATTATTTTTTCTGTCATCATCGTCGTTGTAATCATTAGCCAGGAGCATGCGCATAAATAGCCGTCCAGGCTTGACGACTGCAGTCGAAGATGAAGATGGGGAAGCAGTAGCGGTTGCCTTTGTCTTCTTGAGCCTATTGCTAGCCGGCCGGCGAACTCTGAAGTTGCTGCGCTGCTGGCCGACAAGTGGCGGACACCTCCTCTTTTGTGTCATTGCTGACGCTGATGATGATGATGGTGTCTGATGCTGCGTTTCAGGTAGGACGCCATTGTTGCTGGGGCTGTAATTATATGGCGGCATTGTTATTGCTCCCTGACTCGTTATTATTGATGGCGATGGTTACATTGCGATAGATGCAGATGCTGACGGTATTACCAGCGGCTGGTCGCGACTTTGATGAGAATAATGATGATAATTCAGGTGTCGTTGGTCCTCCAATGCCGCGATATTGTGGTGACTCGCGTGACTCAAATTGTTATTACCTGGCACTATTTGCTGAACTGTAGCAATTGCAGCTCTTGCTCTCCTTCGAGAGAGAGAGATGCGATGCGTAAACCATCGTCGCTTCTCTTGATCTAATCGCGGAGAGGTGATTTGAAACGAAAGCAAATGAAATGAGACTCAACGCATAAAGAGACTCAACGCATGTTGTATCTCCTATCCAGCTGATCAATGTGGCGGGAACAGTACCGTGAAGAAAGGCGTATCTACATACGACTCCGCCAAGATAGTGTTTCTCGCTACATTTCTTTCAGCGATGAATTTGACTTACCGCCGGCCCAAAGGAGTAAGAGCACCCCGTGTCTTAACGCTGAACGAACAGCAATGACGATGAGTAGTAGTAGAGTAAATGACGGAAGATGGTACGGAAGGAAGAGAATAGCAATCCTATCCGTCGCTGCTGCTGTTGTAGTCGTCGTTGCTGGGAGTTTTCGTGGCGATCAAACGATAACAGGCGGGCTTGATCACGATGATCATCAGAGCCGTCAACTCCGCGGAGAGGATGATACTACATTTGCTGACATATTTATTACGCGATCATCATCGTCGTCATCGTCGTCGTCGTCGTCGCCGAATCATTGGTCGGCTCAGCCTGGAAAAATCGTGGATGCCATCTTTACGTTTATGGATTCGCCAGTACCCAACATGACACAGACTCGGACGGTGGACAATACATATACGCCTAGTGATTCTCCCAGTGACGCACCAAGCGATGCTCCAAGTGACGCACCAAGCGAAGCACCGAGCGACGCTCCAAGCGATTCACCCAGTGATGCACCCAGTGATTCGCCGAGCGATGCACCATCAGTAGCTCCATCGTCGTTAAGTCCTACGTACGATCCTACATTGTCGCCGCTGTCACCGTCACCGACATCGTTAAGCCCCACAGATGTAATCACATTGAAACCAACGATTTTATTGCCAACGACGTCAATTCCGACGACGAAATCGACAACAATTCAGCCAACAACGATAACGCTGAGTCCAACTGCAAATAATTTGAGTACATTGAGTCCAGTGAAAGTGAATCCAACCAACAGTGACGACAGTAGCAGCGGTGGAAAAAACAGCAGCACGGGTGAGCTTACGAGCATTATAGATAAAGGTGACTCTACAATCGAAGAACCAACGATGCAAGTCACTAACGCACCAATTATTAAATTCTCGATAACGGAGAAACCAGCTGACGAGGTTGTACCGACATATTACCCAACATATTCACCATCCAAATCCACGATTAAACTTACGGTAAAGCCTACATCCAATAAGCCTACTGATGTTTCCACTTATAAACAAACGACAGAGGAGCCAAGTAGTGATGCACCAAGTCCAAATCCAAGTGATTCTCCCACGTCTGAGCATCCAACTAGTAATGAGCCAACTTTGATCACCACTGCGTCTTTGGTCGCTTCTACAAGGCGACCAACGCTGAAGCCTTCTACAAAGCCAATCTCGGCAATTCCAAGTGAAAGCCCCAGTCTGCCAACTGGTACAGTTACCACTTTTAAGCCCCCAGACGATGCTGTTCCCGCTGCTCCAACATATATCCCAACATATAACCCGACATATTCACCCTCCACCAGCATTCCAGAATTGACGTTATCGCCCACGTCCAAATCCACTGTAACACCTACGCCAGAGCCTACATCCAAAAAGCTTACTGATGTACCCACTCATATACCAATGACAGAGGAGCCAAGTAGTGATGTACCAACTCCAAATCCAAGTGATTCGTCCACATTGCTTCCCCTAATTAGCAATGAGCCAACTTTGATCGTTTCATATTCTTTGATCACTACTACAAGGCGACCATCAATGAGACCATCTACAAAGCCATTAACCCGAATGCCAAGTGAAGGCCCAACATTGAATCCTGCATCCCTGATCACAGATTTGCCAACTAGTACATCTCCCACTTTCAAGCCAACGACTCGAAAGCCTTCGTCAAAGCCTACGTCTTCTCCAACGACAGAGGAGCCAAGTAGTGATGCACCAAGTCCAAATCCAAGTGATTCTCCCACGTCTGAGCATCCAACTAGTAATGAGCCAACTTTGATTTTTATGACGACGCGACCGACTTCCAAGTCAACAGCTTCACCAAGTACGTCTCATCCTACTTCAGTTAGCCCAACATCTAAATTAACGGCCCGACCGACTTCTAAATCGACGGAAGCTCCCACCTCTTATCCCATTATGTTGATTGTTGATGAAAATACGGGAGAGGTGGCACCATCGACGAATGAGCCGATGACGTCAAATCCAACTCACACTTCTACAATGCTTACTGCAAAGCCGTCGGTAAAGCCAAAGATAAAGCAAACTGAAATCCCAATTTTAGAGCCTTCTTTCATACCCAGCGACGTCGTAACTGCCCAGCCGACGACATCACCCACTGATGAGCCTTCAATGAAGCCTTTATCTAGCCGGAGTGAATCGCCAACAGAAATTGTAACTCCAACTGAGTCCAAGGATGAGCCATCGCCAAACCCTAGCCCTGTCCCAACAGATGAACCATTGAGCTATCAACCAACATCAAAATCAAGCGAGTCCTCCATTGCATCGCCATTGAGTGGCAATCCAACTTCAAGTCCGTCTTTGCGATCATCGGAATCATCATTTCGACCATCTGAGCCTGATGATACGTCTGTCACACCAGATAGCAGTACCTCAGTCAACAATACAATCATTAACAATGTTGTTGAAAGTGTACAACCTGAAGTGAATAAAGATACGAACATGGTTGTCTATTTTGTTAGTGGAGCTGTTGTGTTACTGGCAGTGTTGGTAGCGAGCTTTATAGCCCACCAACGTGAAAGAATATACGATGACGTTGATTTGGAGGCCATTGCGTTACCAACAGATAGAGCGGCGAATACTGCAAGCTCACATCGAGCGGGGAATATTGTAATCTCACCCCGAGAGAATTCAACAGTGAAAAAAGCAAGGGTGACAAGCCATTTAGACAATGTAAGTATCCTTCACTTCTGGATCAAATGTGTTTTCTGTATATTCAACTCTTCTCTAACACATGCACCGTCGTTGTATTCCAATGCAGAACGATTCTGAATCCAATAAAGAGCAAAAAGAAATATCGGCACTGGATTTAGCACCGGATCAGCTTAAGGTTGCCATCAAACAAAAAGATCGAAATATATACGTCTTTCTCGATGAACCGTCTAGGAAATTAACTCCAGGGCAACCCAATCTCGACATAAAACACAGCGTATCTTCTTTGTCGAACCCGAGCCAAATAGACGATCAATTTACGCCAACACCACGGGGAGGGCATAGTTTGGGTTGTCGTTTCAATTATAACAATGTTGAGAAAATGATCGGTGATCAATTTGACACGCGGGCCATCTTAACCCCATTCGCACCCAAGGGTAATGGCAACGTGACTCCATCGCGTACGAACTATAGCTTCAGCTCGCCAATGAGCGTAAGCCAAAGCCAAAAACGAACCTATCAAAAGGATAAATTATTCGATGTGTATGCCCCTCCAGGACCCTTAGGTATCATAATTGATACCACACCAGAGGGTCCCATGATACACTCATTGAAGCCATCATCACAGCTGCTGGGTTTGGTCAACCCTGGAGATCTGATAGTTGGACTTGATAGCGTAGATACTCGAAATATGACTGCGGCGACATTCACTAGATTAATGGCTAAGCGCAGCCAAGGTGAGAGAAAGATTACTCTTTTGAAGGGGTTGGAGCCAATGACTCCGAGATAATTTAACAATTCAAGTTGGTCTTGTATTGTCTTGTATATTAAAAAAAACAACGTTTAATTTCGTATGATTCGGTTACAAAATACCATATACAGTCTGATAA
>Ga0247833_1008186_pt1 | contig 10714 bp, 7 predicted proteins | sample LaCruzMarch2015__7_FD_187117 | JGI IMG/M metagenome (GOLD analysis project Ga0247833, IMG submission 187117) | Freshwater microbial communities from meromictic Lake La Cruz, Castile-La Mancha, Spain - LaCruzMarch2015_8m | ecosystem: Environmental > Aquatic > Freshwater > Lake | place: Spain...
GAGGCTCCAGCCCCGCCAGGCGTAGAGAATCCCGAATGCCGCACCGGCGAGGTGAGCGATGTGGGCCACGTTCCCGACCTGGCTGCCGGCGCCCCGCAGGTCGGACAGCAGATAGACGATTCCCAGTACCCAGGCGGGCACGGGCAGCACGCCATAAATCAGGATCGTTTCCCGCGGGTAGTACCAGATGAAAGCAGCGAGCGTGGCCATCACGCCGCCTGAGGCTCCCACCAGCCGACTCGGGCCGCCGAGCCCGCTCACCTGCTCGCCGATCACCCAGGCCAGCCCCGCCAGCACGATCGCCGTGCAGTAGAAGCGGAGAAACTCGGCCCGCCCCATGATCTCCTCGACCTGTCGGCCGAAGAAAAAGAGCGTCAGCATGTTGAACACGATATGCCACGGAGTCTGATCGTCATGCAGGAAGCCATAGGTGAGGAGCGTCCAAAACCTCCCGAGGTGGCTGGGGAGGTCGCTCCGCAGGCAGAACAGGTCGTTGAGCGAAAACTCGAGCGAGACAAACTCCCGGACCAGGTTGCCGGCGAGGATGAAGTTGCTCAACCAGACTACGGCGTTCACCACGATGATCGCGTTGACGGCCGACATGTCGGGCGCGAAGCCGCCGACCGAGGAGCGAGAGTAGCCGCGATCCTGAAAGCCCATCGGGAGTCGCCGCATGATGCGGCGGGAGTGAGGAAGGAGTTGGAAAGTGTGCATGGTAGGCCTGCGACCGGGCCTCGGGCAACCGCCGACTGGCGACAAGCCTCCAAGCCGCCGCCCGCCTGTGCTACGCTGCCCCGCACCGCGGCCCAAGGGAGGCCGCACGAACCGCTGCGGCGGCACCACACCGGGAGCGAGCGATGGCAACCAACGGGGCGTTGGGCAGGAAGCTGCGGATGGGGATCGTGGGGGGCGGGCAGGGGTCGTTTATCGGCCGGGTGCACGTCACGGCCGCGGTCCTCGACAACCGGGCCGAACTCGTGGCCGGCGCATTTTCCAGCGATCCGGCCCGCTCCAAGGCCAGTGCCGCCGACTACGCCGTGGCTCCCGACCACGCCTACGGCTCCTACCAGGAGATGCTCGACACGGAGCGATCCCTGCCGGCGGGGAGGCGGATCGACTTTGTGACCGTCGCCACGCCGAACCACATGCACTTCCCCGTTGCCAAAGCGGCGCTGGCCGCCGGCTTCCACGTGGTCTGCGACAAGCCGCTCACCCTCACGCTTGCCGAGGCGGAAGAACTCGCCACGCTCGTCGCCGCCGCCTCGACGCAGGTGTTCGTGGTCACCCACAACTACACGGGCTACCCGCTCGTGCGCCAGGCGCGGGAGATGATCCTGGCCGGCGAGCTCGGTGAGATTCAGGCGCTCCGGACCGAATATATCCAGGGCTGGCTGCGGACCAGGCTCGAGAGCGAGGGGCAGAAGCAGGCCGCCTGGCGAACCGATCCCACCAAGAGCGGTGCCGCCGGCTGCTTCGGCGACATCGGCACCCACGCCTACAACCTCGGCCGTTACATGACCGGCCTGCTGCCGGAGAAGATTGCCGCCACCCTCAGGGTCTTCGTGCCCGGTCGGTCGCTCGACGACTACGGCCACGCCGTGATCCGTTATCAGGGCGGGGCGCTCGGCACCGTGACCGCCTCCCAGATCAGCCACGGGCGGGAAAACGACCTGCGGATCCAGATCGACGGCACGCTCGGCAGCCTGGAGTGGCATCAGGAGGAGCCCAACAAGATGCTCGTCCGCCACAACGGCAAGCCGCATTTCATCTACACCCGCGACCCCAACGCCCCGTTCACGAACGAGGCCGGCCGGGCCGCCTGCCGGCTCCCCGCGGGCCACCCGGAGGCCTTCTTCGAGGCCTTCGCCAACGTTTACCGGGCCGGCTTCGACGCTATGGCGCTGGCCCTCTGCGGCAAGCCCTTCGAGACGGTCGATACGGTCTACCCCAACATCCGCGATGGCGTGGAGGGGATGTACTTCATCGAGCAGGCGGTGGCTTCGAGCAAGGCCGACGGCGCCTGGCTGCCACTGGCCCATCCGCTGGCGAGGCGCTAGAGCATGGCTGCGGGTGAACCACAGGTTCTTGTGTTCGACATCGAGAGCGTGGCCGACGGAGCGCTCGTCTCGCGGCTGCGCTACGCTGCCGACAAGCTCTCGCCCGCGCAGGCGATCGCCCGCTACCGCGGGGAGCTTGAGGCCGACACCGGCAAGGACTTCATCCCCTATACCTTTCAGCTGCCGGTCTCACTCGTGATTGCGAAGGTCGGGAAGGACCTCGCGCTCCAGGACCTCGTGGCGCTCGACGAGGAGGAGTCGCGGCCCCACGAGATCGCCCGACGGTTTTGGGAGGGCTGGCGGCGATATAAGCGACCGCAGCTGGTGAGCTTCAATGGCCGCGGCTTCGACATTCCGCTGTTGGAGCTGTGTGCCTTTCGCTACGGCATCCAGATCCCCGACTGGTTTGCCGAGGATGCCCGCAGCTTCGACCAGCCCCGCAACCGCTTCAACACTCAAGCCCACTACGATCTCCACGAGTGGCTCACCAACAACGGCGCCAGCCGATTCACCGGCGGCCTGTCGCTGGCGGCCAACCTGATCGGCAAGCCGGGCAAGATGGACGTGGCGGGTCACATGGTGCAGGACCTCTGGGACTCTGGGAGAAAGTCGGAGATCCACGATTACTGCCGCGGCGACGTGCTCGACACATACTTTGTGTTTCTGCGGAGCCGGGTGGTGGCAGGCGACATCACGCTCGAGCGGGAGCAGGAGCTGATCGAAGGGACAAAGGCCTGGATCGAGGCCCGCGTGGGCTCGAGTCCTGGGCTGGCCCGCTACCTGGCCGCCTGGGGCGACTGGCAGGATCCGCGGGGCTGACGCGCGGGCTCGGTGGGTCACTCGGCCGCGGCGGCGGCTGGTTCGGCGAGTGGCGCATCCGGCGTGGCGGCTGCGGGATCGGTCGCGTCGGCCGCGGGTGTGTCGGCTTGTGGTGGCTCGTCGACAGCGGCCGGTTCCTTGCCCGGCTCCTTAGCCGGATCGGTGGGCTCCGGTGTGGGTTCGGTGGGCGGCACCAGCGGGTCAAGTGTCTCGGTCGGCTCGAGCAAGGGCACGGCCAAGGCCGCGGCCACTGCCCGGGCCGCCGCCCGGCCTGCGTCGGTGAGCTTCCCGCGGGGGGCCCAGGCCTCCACGGTGTAGAGCCGGCCGTCGACAACCAGGGCGGTGCATTCCCGTTCGATTTTTTTGCTCGTGCCATCGAGTTTTGCCTCGCCACCGGCAGCCCAACTCACGGCGCGGTGCGTCCCCACCGTGGCACGGGCCGGCTTGCGGATGATGCCCTTGCCGTCAGCCACGGCCACCTGGGCCGCGACGGCCTCGACGAAGGCGGCGTGGTTGTCACCCGTCACGGCTGCGAAACCCTCGGGTGGATCGGACGCCAGGACGACGACTGCGGGGTAGGGAAGTTGCGGCGTCGATTGGTAGCGGACGAGATAGTCGTACGACCGCGGTGCCCGCCGCCAACCCAGCGGCGAAAACACGCTGATGCGGCCGCTGTCGAGATCGAGCCGCGAGGCCGGGTCGAGGCCGGGTAAGGCGACCAACCCGGGCTTGCCGCCGGCGGGAGCGGCCGGGTCCTGGCTGGAGCAACCCCCAAGCAGGGCCGCCATGACGAATAACTGCGCGGCGACGAATCGGTGCATGACGACCCCCTGATGGCAAGCGTGGTCTTCGGCCCGCCGACGCGGTGGGCCTACTCGGTGATCGGCTCTTTCACGAGCCCAACGAAATGATGAACCCGCGACGAGGCCACAAGATCCGCGGCCTTCTTCTCGGCCGCCTTCTTGTCGGCATACTCAAACATCGCGACCCGCTTCATCGCCTGGGTGAACACGCCCCAGTAGGCCTTCAAGCGGACCTCCTTGGCGACCTTGCGGCGGCTGGGCTTCTTCGCGGCGACCTTCTTGGGCTTGGGCTCCTTGGCGACCTTCTCCTTCTTCGCCTTAGGGGTCTTCTCGCCGGCCTTCGGCTTGGTTTTGGCCGTCTTGCCGAGGGCCTCGGCGGCCTCCACCTGGGCCCGCATTTCCTTGATGCTGCGTGTCTTCTTGGCCATCGCGTGGCTGAGTCCTGTGGGGTGTGTTGGGAATCCGCCCGGGATCCGGCTGGGATCCGCCCCGGCGCGGAGGTCGGAGTATAGCGTCGGCGGTCGCAGGGCGGGCCTATACTTTCCCAGATGACCACCACCGCCCTCGACCTGCCGCTCGCCAGCCCGTTCCCGGCCTACCGCGGTCTGCCCGACGACCTGCTCCAGGAGCGGATCGAGGCGGTCCGCCGGAGGATGGGCCCACGACTCGTGATCCTCGGCCACCATTACCAGCAGGACGGCGTGATCGCCCATGCCGATCTCACGGGCGACAGCTACCAGTTGTCCAAGAGCGCGGCCGAGCGGGCCGGCTGCGAGGCGATCGTGTTCTGCGGTGTCCACTTCATGGCCGAGACGGCCGACATCCTGGCCAACCGCCCCGAGCAGGTGGCCGCCCGCGGCGGCCGGCGGGTGACGGTCGTGCTCCCCGACCTGGCCGCCGGCTGCTCGATGGCCGACATGGCGGCGATCGACCAAGTGGAAGACGCCTGGGAGGATCTCGGCACCGTGATCGACACCGGCCAGATCACGCCGGTGACCTACATCAACTCGGCCGCGAGCCTGAAGGCCTTCTGCGGCCGCCACGGCGGGATCGTGTGCACGTCGAGCAACGCTCGCGCCGTGCTGGAGTGGGCCTTTGCCCGGCGGCAGCGGGTGCTCTTCTTTCCGGACCAGCACCTGGGCCGCAACACCGCCCGGGCGCTGAGCATCCCGCTGGCCGAGATGGCCCTCTGGAGCCCGCACGACCCCACGCTCGGCGGCAACGCCCGCGCGCAACTCGAGCGGGCCCGCGTGATCCTCTGGCAGGGTCACTGCAGCGTGCACGCGATGTTTCGGCCAGAGCACGTGGACGCGATGCGAGAGCAGATCCCGGGCGTGAAGATCCTTGTCCACCCCGAGTGCTCGATGGAAGTGGTCGACAAGGCCGACCTCGTCGGCTCGACGAGCTACATTCTCCGCCAGGTCGAGGAGGCGCCGCCGGGCACGGCGTGGGCGATCGGCACGGAGCTGCACCTCGTCAAGCGGCTCGAGCAGAACCATCCCCAGCAGACGGTCCGGTTTTTGTCGCCCACCGTCTGCATGTGCGCCACGATGTACCGAATCGACCTGGCCCACCTCTGCTGGAGCCTCGAGCACCTGGAGCGGGGCAAGCCCGTGAACGTGATCCGGGTGGACGACGAGACGGCCCGGTGGGCCGTGACCGCGCTCGAGCGGATGCTGGCGGTGCGGTAGCCGCTGGGTGTCGCAGGCTCGGGATTGCCCATGCCAGCTCGCCGGACGCTCCCTGCGGGCATCCTGCCCTCCGGTCGCTCGATGCTGGCTGCGCTTCGGCATCCTGCCTGCGCTTGCCAGCAACGCCGCTCGATTGGCACGGGCAACCCCTCGCCGTCAAACGGGTGTAACCGCGGACCTCCGGTCCGCGGAATCCGCTCGCCATCCCGTTCCAGGAACGGCGGGGCCAAGCCCCGCCGCTACCGACATTCGCCTGAACGCACGTCGCGGGCCACAACGCGCACGAGCACGGCCGCCCGGAGGTGCCGCCGGTTTACCGTAGCTCCACCAGCCGGCGGTGGCGGGCGTAGGAGTGGTCGAGTGTCGCGGCGGCGGCGGGCCGCGGGGTGAAGCGGTGGGCCGGCGGCTCGGCGTGGCTGGCGAGAAACGCTTCCCATGAGCTCGTCTTGCCCGCGAGTCGCTGGTCGCGGTAGGCGGCCAAGAGCGCGGCGCCCCAGCCGCTGCCTTCGCTCGCGCAGTCGAGGATCACCACCGGCGTGTGAAAGGCGTCGGCCACGAGTTGGCCGAGGGCGGGCGTCTTGACGAGGCCGCCGGAGAGCACGATCTCCTGGCGGGGAAAACCCTGGGCCTGGAGCATGTCGCTGCCCATCCTGAGGTTGAAGATCGTCGCCAAGAGCATCGCCTTGGCGGCGTTGCCGGGCGTGGCATTGGCGGCGTCAAGGCCCACGAGACAGGCCGTTCCGCCCTGAGACACGCCGAGCCCTGGCTCGTCGTCCATGAAGGGCAGGGCGGCCAGGCCGCCGCAGTCGTCGGGCGCCGCCAGCACCAGCGGCATCACGGTGGCAAAGGGGTCGTCGCCCGCCGGTAGCACGCCGCCAAACATGCCCACCACCGTGTTCATCGCGGTGGTGCCGTTTCGCAGCCAGACCATGTTGATCGGCTTGCCGTCCACCGCGCAGAAATGGTCCACCGCTTTGTCCACGCCCTGGAAAGGCCGATCGCCCACGGAGTTGGCCACCACGCTTGTGCCGAAGCTCATCGAGACCGTGCCGGCCGCGGCGACGAGCGACCCGGCGAGCGCCGCCGGCTGGTCTCCCTCGGCGGCCGCGACCGGAATGCCCTGCGGCAGGCCCATGAGCGCGGCCCCGCGGGCGTCGAGTGAGCCCGCGTCGTCGCCCGCCCGGCGGACGGCCGGCAGCAGCTCACGAAGGGGCGGCAACGCCAGGCCCGGTGCCGTGCGGGCCACGAGCGCGTCGAAGTCGGCCAGCCGCTTGGCGTCGTAATCGAGTGTGGCCTGGTTTATCGGAAACATCCCCGAGGCGTCACCGATGCCGAGGGTCCATTGGCCCGTGAGCCGCCGGGCGATCCAGCCGCCGGGTGTGGTGAGGTGGGCCACCTCTGTGGCGAGCTCCGGCCGATTGCGGATCGTCCACAGCCAGCGGGAGGCGGTCAGCCGCTTGGGGCACTTGACGCCCAGGAGCGCCGTGAGTTCGTGCTCCTCAGCCTCGTTGCGGCCGTCGCACCAGAGCCGCGCGGGGGCCAGCGGCTTCCCGGCGGCGTCGCACAGCACCTCCCCGTGCATCTGCCCGGAGATTCCGATCGCCCGCACCTCCGGCTCGACGCCCAGGATCGCGAGCTTGGTGCGGAGTTCGGCCAGCGCCCCCCCAAGGGCCCGCTCCCAGTCGGCCGGCCGCTGCTCGTACGCCCCCGTCTCGAGGCCCGGCACCATCTCGTAGGAGCCCGCGCCCGTGCCACAGATCCGCAGATCCTCGGCGGCGAAGATCACCGACAGCCCCTGCGTGCCGACGTCGATCCCGAGATAGCCCTGCGTCTTCATGATGGCTCCTGGCCGGGGGTCGTAACCGGCCGGCATCATCGGAGACGGCAGGGCGCCCGAAAGATAGTCCGGTCAATGGCACGTCCGCAACCGGTGCCGAACTGATGAGCGGCTCGTGAGCCGTTTCCCGGCCCCGAACAGGCGGCACCCGGAACGCCTGCCGTCCCCGCCTGGAGTGGCGTTTTTCTGCTGTCGGCACGGAGTGTCTCTGAGTCCGTCCCCTGGCGTCTTTGTGATGACCTCGCGTCCGGCAGGACTCAGAGGCTGTGGATATCGATGGCGGGCAGCTCGCGGGCAGGTGCAAGCGGCGGCGGCACAAGGTCCGTCAAGCGATCGAGGAACTCAAACGGCGAGAGCTCGACGACACCGCCCGCTCCCGGCCGCGTGGACTTTCGCCCGCGGCGTCGAGCAGCCGAGAGCGCCTGAACCAGCGGATCACCCGGCGGCGGACCCGCTCGGTGAGCGCGGCCAGATGGAGTTGAGTGATCGGTCGGGCCGGCCGGAACACGGGCGCGGTGTCAGACCCTGCTCCGTCAATAGGCGGCATGAAGACGCCGTCGGTCACGCATGCGTGCCGGTGTACATGGTGGTTGAGCGCCGAGCCGAAGCGGTGCAGAGAGGAGATGCCACCGAGCCGCGGCCGAGCCGCTCTGGGTGTGTCGGCATCAGGGGGCAGGCCTGCCAAAGCATAGAGCAGTCGCGCGATCTCGTCAAGAAAAATCTTCGTGAGCGCCGCGACGGCCTGAGGTCGGTCGGCGAGCATGCCCCGCAATCGCTTGGGCACGGAGATCACCACTGCCGCACGGGCACCGGCGGGATGACGTGATCGACAAGATGCGCGGCCGTCTCTAGCCATGTGCCTGCCATTACAGGACGGGCAGACCCCCCGGGCCTTGCACGAGAACGCCACGACGAACGTCTGCGTGCACCGTGTGCAGCCCGCGCGTGTGAACCTGAAACAGAGCAGCCCGCACGTGAGATACCCGCGGAACTCCTGTTCGCCGTAGCCTGCGACGGGCTGCTCGCGGGCTGAGCGATCATCGAGCCAGCCCTTGAAGCACTCCGACACGACCTTGTGGAGCGGCGTCTTCTCGCCCGGAACCTTGACGCGAGGGGTCAACGCCGCCGCCATGCGACCGGACTCGGAGAGAGTCTGCGTTGACGCAACAAAATCGCCCCTGCAGGGGGGCCGCGTACGTAAACACCCGTCCGCTATTCACGGGTCGCAGCCCTTTGCGACGAGCCCGCGGCCGCTTTGCGGCTGCCAGCCCGGAGTTGCACGCCATGGGACTTGTGCGGGCAGTCCTCCAGTTGCACGCGCAGCGCAGCCCTGGCCCGCCGCCGACCTCGTGTTCCAGACGTAGGTCGCCTGCTGGCCGGCGGCATTCGGCCGTCATCTCCCGGGGCTGCGTATGCCTCAGGCCACGTTGATCGACGACCAGGCCATTGCCGAGAGCGTGCGTTCGAGGCCACCCGCGTCAGCCACTCGCTTGGAGAGCATGATGCCCAGCGGACGCGATCCGGATCCGGCGGCCATCGCGGTGTACGCAACACCCGGAGCGGAGTTCGTGAAGAACCGGTTCAGATCGACGAGCGTGCCGGTAAACGTGCGTTCCCGCGGCGTTCCCCCGACGACCACGCCACCGCCGGAACGGGCCGTGATCGCCCCGTCGGCGACGGTAAGCGTGGCCGTGAGCCGTCGGCTCGGAGCACGGGCTGCGTCCGGATCGGAGAACGGCGTTCCGGCAAACGCCAGCGGTGTCGCGACGCCGCGGATGGCCGCGAAGGCCGCAACCGGGCCGATCTGAGGAGCCTGCGGCACCGGTACGATCCGGATCCTCCGCGCGACGGGTGTCTCGTCGATGCCGTCGGCGGCCACGATCGACAGCGTCTGCGGGCTCGTGTCGCCCGCCACCGACGTGTAGCGGACCCGGCCTTGGCTCGCGAAGTAGGCCGACAACGCCCGGGGTGAACCGGAGAACGCGAGCCTCGCGGAGGGGCTATTGGCGACCGTCACGCCGGCCGCCGGCACCGCCTGCAGGATTCCCGCGCCCACCGCCATCGTGACCGTCACGTGCGGCGAATCGACGTCAGTCACGGCCCGTGTGGCAGCCGCCCAGTTGAGCGACGTCGGACGTCCCTGGCGGACCACAAGCGGGCCGGCGGTCTGCCGCAACTGCGGGGCGTCGTTCACGGCGACCATCCGCAGCGTGGTCACGGCCCGCGTGGCGAGACCGCCCGCTCCCTCCCGAATCACCACGGTCAGTAGCCGATCGGTCGCCGCGTTGGCAGCGGGCCTGTAGGTAACATGCCCGCGCGGGTCGGTGAAGTAAGCATTCAGGGCGCCGATGGTGCCCGTGAACGTCCGCGCGGTGGCGGTGCCGCCCACCTGTACCCCGAGCGCTGTCCGGGCTGCGATCCCGCCGTCGGGAACCCGGAGGGTCACCGTCATCGGCCGCGAGGCGGGGGAGTCGGCGTCGGTGAACGGGGTGCCGTGAAACACGATCTTCGTGGGCGTGTCCTCGACAACCGAAATCGAGGAAGGGCAATAGGCCTGCGGCGGTGCAGGGGCCTCGAGCAGATCGAGCACATTCACGGCCACGGCCCGCTCGGCCGACAGGGCAGGCGAACCGCCGTCACTGACCACGACCGTGAAGGAGTATGTCGCCTTGGCCTCGTAGTTCGCCGGATTGCGGAGCCGTACCTCGCCATACCGGGGATCGATCGTGAGCAGGGAGGCGTCGTCGCCCAGCCCCGGCTTGAGGGAGAAACGGAGCGTCCGGTCGGCGGCCGTAGCCCCGATGTCGGTCGCCTCGGCAAGGTAGATCACGCGGCTTGTATGGGCATTCTCGGGAACCGAGCCAGTGGCTCCGCTGACCAGAATCGGCGCCCTGTTCTCTTCCGCCCACCGGTTTGCGTTTTGGGCCGTGAGCCATTCGGTCGGCAGGAACGCGGCGTCGTAGACCTGAAACGTGACGTCCTGCGGCCGCATGCTCGGTGTGCCATCCGGATTTTTCGGCGCGTTGCCGGCGATGATCGTGGCAGCGGTGTTGAGAAAGGTGACAAAGTTCTCATAACTCAAGCTCGAGAGACCGGCGAACGTGCCACCCAGCGTGTTCGGCACCGTCAGGGCGTCTGCGGGCTGATACTTCGAGTCGAGCGACGTGCGCGTCGTTTGCCCCGGCACATAGTTCCCGTTGTCATCGAAGGTGTTGGACCGGTTGAGCGACTCGATCGAAAACGTGGCGATCGCCTGCTGCGGGGTCTTCGTGCCGTCGGTCGAGTTCGGCGTGTTGAAATCAGTCCACTGCAGCGGCCAGTAGAACTCCTCGCGCAGCTTGGGCAGGGCGACGTCCTGATACCGCTCCTCGTCGAACATCGCGGCCAGGAGTGCTGGGCTGTCCTTGTAGAAGTCGTAGACCGTGTTCACCGCGGCCGGGCTGATGACCATCACATCGCCGAGTTGGACCGTGCCGGTGGCCGGGGTGCCAGGCCCGCCGGGGGCCG
>Ga0247833_1008189_pt1 | contig 10708 bp, 9 predicted proteins | sample LaCruzMarch2015__7_FD_187117 | JGI IMG/M metagenome (GOLD analysis project Ga0247833, IMG submission 187117) | Freshwater microbial communities from meromictic Lake La Cruz, Castile-La Mancha, Spain - LaCruzMarch2015_8m | ecosystem: Environmental > Aquatic > Freshwater > Lake | place: Spain...
AAATCACAAAACGAAGATCCCGATGGAACGAACCTTCCATAAACCAATCGCACTTCAAATTTGGATTCTTACTAGACGTTTTCGTCCCGCTTAAATCTGATGCCATTTTACTCGACGACTCAGCAGCTCGTTATTTGATGCCCACCTTGATGCAACCGCCGGCTCCCAAGGGCCATCTGGGTCGGGCTATGCCAACGCCGCCTTCAGCTGAGCTCCAGCGAGGACAGCTCCAGCTCGCGGCCTTGCAGAAGCCGCCGGCTGAAGCTACCGCAGCGGAAACAAAGACAATCGCCCTGTTCGCTATCGAAGCCCTGCTGACAGGACTCACAAAAAAAGCTGGCGATCACAATCTCAATGCGCAGCTCGGCGCCAGAGGCGATCGTGCCGGCCATCACCACCGTGTGCGCGAAGCGCAACGCCTCCGGTTCCACCCCGGCCAGGCTGCCGATGCGCAGGCTGATAGCCATGATGCGGCTGGCACCCTCAGCGCGGGCGGCCGCCAACGCCTGATCGCGCACCGCCTCCATCAGACTGAGTTCATGCATGGCGCAGCAGGGTCAGGGCCTACCAGGAACAGGTGATTGCAGCCAAATAGATCATGATATTTTGACAAGCGCGGAGGGAACTGATCTTTTTAATAGCTATCAATTGAATTCAACCAGACTCCTGGAATTACTTAGGCAGCAAGCTCACAACTCCAGTGCCAATATCACAATAGGAACTATGTATGGTCAGCGTCCCTTCTGCTTCTGCGAATTTCAGCACATCGCTGCGTCTGGTGAGCTCGGTGGCTGAATGGCGAGCGTTGGCCTGAACAGCTTTGCTCAGATCGTCACCACTTTGAAGACTTGCCTTGATCGGTGCCACTAGCTGCTCGAGCAAGGGCGTCAGCGGTGCCGTATCCATGGCCGCCTTAACCGCGCCACAGCCACTGTGACCCATAACCAGTATCAATGGAGTACCGAGAACTGACACGGCATATTCCAAGGAAGCAATGGCCTCATCAAAAGCTGTGTTTCCTGCAGATCGCACTTCGAAGAGCTCACCGGAACCACAGGCAAACAACCAGCTGGGATCTACCCGGGAATCCGCACAGGACAATGTGGCCGCAAACGGCTTCTGCCCCAGGGCAAGCGCCGCAGGATCAATCTGACATTCGTTTTGCCAGATTCTGTTGAGCACCTGCATGCGCTCGACCGGTGTGGCGATGTCACTGGCCGCTGCCCAAGCCTTGGCGAAGCGCCCATTGCCGCTCATCAGGCGATTCAAAGCATCCTTTGGGGTGCACACCTGAAGGCTGGCCAGCAACTGGCCATCGATCGGATCGGAGGCCCAGGCACGCTGGGCCCCGATCATGGACCAGGCTGCCGTTGCCACACTGAACGCCGTGCCCGCCAGGAGATCGCGCCGGTTCATCCCCATAAGACCAGGCCAGCTGCTGGCACGTTAATCAACACCCCTAAGACAACACTAAAAGCGCAAACAAAGCAGTAAAAATTTAGAGAGCTGAGCCCACCAGTCCACCTTCCCGTATTGAAGAAAACAAATTAAGGAGCCAGTTCCACTCCAAAGAGCGCAGGTATGAGGCTCAGCTCATGCATGGCGCATCAGCCAGCCCTGCATGAGCGCCTGGGCCCGAGGCAGGGCCGCCTGGAGCTGGGCCGACAGAGTGTTGCCGTGCTCAAAAGCATGGGCTGGCACCTGGAGCAGGCAGGCTGCAGGGGCGCGGCCATAGAGCGCCTGGCTGATCGCCAGCAGCTGGGCGGGCTCGAGCCGGTGGCGGTCCGGCGCTCCGGCCCCGGACGGGATCACCTCTACCAACTTGGGGGCCCCACCTGCCGGAGCTAGCCAGGCATCGATAAACAGCACCTCCTCCAGCTCGGCCAGCTCCGCAGCCAGCTCCGGGGTGAGCTGCTGCACGCTGCGGCCTCCCACCTGTTCGGCCAGCAACGCCCCAACCCCGTCGTCACCGCGCAGGCTGTTGCCGATGCCGATCACCAGGCGGCTGCCCTGGGGGTGCTGCTCCATGGCAAACCAAGAGAGGGGGGAGGCGAGCTCCTAATTGTTGGCGGCGATGACCTGATCCGCAGCGAGGCGTTGCTTGTTCAGAACCAAGTTGATCCTGCGGGCAGCTTCCGCAGCCCCTCCTGCAGCAGCCATGGGGATCGGGGAGATCGGACCCCTTGCCCTGGGGTTGCCCCCTTAATCCCGCACCCGCTCCGCCAACCGCCGCCCAGTGGCATCCATCAGCTCTATCCGCAGCGGCATCTGGCCGGCCGCGTGGGTGGAGCAGGAGAGGCAGGGATCAAAACAGCGGATACCGGCCTCCACCCGGTTGAGTAGGGACTCAGGAATTTCGGCGCCCTCGGCCAGCGGCGCGGGGCCGAGGTAGTGGCGGGCGATCTGGGCCACGGTGCGGTTCATCGCCAGGTTGTTCTGGCCGGTGGCGATGATCAGGTTCACCCGGGTGATCAGGCCGTCGTCATCTACCCGGTAGTGGTGAAACAACGTGCCGCGGGGCGCTTCGCTCACCCCCACCGCTTCGCGGGCATTGAGGCTGGCATGGCTGCGCACGTGGGGGGATTGCAGCTCGGGATCCTGCGCCAGCTGGCCGATCGCCTCCAGACAGGCCACGATCTCCACCAGCCGGGCATGGTGATAGGCAAACGACGAAATGGCAATCCGACCGCCGCTGGCCGTTGTGCCGTTGCGGGCGCGGAAGGCCTCCAGCTCAGCATCGGCCCAGGGGGTGCCGATCCGCTCGCACACGTTCAGGCGCGCCAGAGGGCCCACTCGATACATCCCCTCCGGATAGCCCAGGGGCTTGTAGTAGGGAAATTTCAGGTAGCTCCAGCTCTCCACCGCCTCGCCCAAGAAGCTGGCGTACTGGTCCTCTGAGAGGCCATCAGCCACCACGGCACCGCTGCTGTCCACCAGCCGCAACTGGCCATCGATGCAAGACCACTGACCCTGGTCGTCCACCAGGCCCATGAAAAGGGAGTCGAAGGTGCCAAACACTCGCTGCTCTTCAGCCAGCTGTTGATCCAGCAACCGCTGAAACACCTTCAGGGCCAGCCGCACCGTGGCTTCGGCTTCGGGCAAGCGCTGCCGGATCCAGGCCGCCGTCTCAGGCGTCATCGGCGTACGAACGCCACCGGGCACCGCCCAGGCCGCATGGATCTTGCGGCCCGCCAGCTGCTCGATGAGCTGCTGGCCAAATTGGCGCAGGCGGATGCCGGCGCGGGCCAGCTCCGGATCGGCCGCCATCAGGCCAAACACGTTGCGCTTGGCCGGATCGCTATCCCAACCCAGCAGGAAATCGGGGCTGCTGAGGTGAAAAAACGAGAGGGCGTGGCTTTGGCAGATCTGGGCCAGGTTCAGCAGCCGCCGCAGCTTGCGGGCCGCCGCCGGCGGTTGCACCGCCAGCAGCTTGTCGCCGGTTTTCGCCGCGGCCAGCAGGTGGCTCACCGGGCAGATGCCGCAGATGCGCGCCGTGATGCCCGCCATTTCCGTGAAGGGCCGGCCCTCACAAAAGGTTTCGAAGCCGCGGTACTCCACCACATGGAAGCGGGCATCAGCGATCCGGCCCGACTCATCCAGATGGAGCGTGATCATGGCGTGGCCCTCGATGCGGGTCACCGGATCGATCGTGATCGTGCGGGGGGTGAATTCAGAGCTCACAGCGATCTCCCTCAGCCGAAGCTCAACATGGCCTGACCTTCCGGCAGCGGCTCGCCGCGCAACAGGGCCTCCAGAAACGCCCGGATCCGCTCGGCCGAAGGCGGGCAACCGGGCAGGAAGTGATCCACCGCAATCACCTCATGCAGCGGCAGCACCCGCTCCAGCAGCTCCGGCACGATGCCGGGGGCGTGGGGGTGCTGGGCGCCGCGATCGGCTAGCTCCACATAACCGCGATCCAGCACGCTCTGGCGGCTGCCACCAGCCACTCCTGCCCAGAGGTTGCGCAGGCCCGGCACGTTGGCGCTCACGGCGCAATCACCGAAGGACACCACCACCTTGCTGCGGGCCCGCAGCTGCAGGGCCAGCTCGAGGTTGTCGGCGTTGGCCACCGCCCCCTCCACCAGGCACAGATCCACCCCCTCGGGAAATACCTTGATGTCGCTCGCTACCGGTGAGTAGACGATCTCCACCGCTGCGGCGAGCTCAAACAGCCATTCATCAAGGTCGAGAAACGACATGTGGCAGCCGCTGCAGCCGGCCAGCCACACCGTGGCAAATCGCAGCTTTGGGCGTGGCACCTGGGGAGTGGTCATTGGTTGCGCCAGCGGCGGTCAGTGCGCGCTTCAGCCAGCTGCTGGGCCCGCTCAGGGTGGGGCTGCTTCTCGGCGGTGGCGTCCTGCTTACGGAACAGGGCGCCGGTGGGGCAAGCATCCACGCACTTGCCGCAGGAGGTGCAGGCTTCCACCTCGCCCCAGGGCTGGTCGAGGCCGGCAATGATCGAACAGGCGCTGCCCCTGTAGCCCACATCCCATACGTGCGCCCCTTCGATCTCGTCGCACATCCGCACGCAACGGGTGCAAAGGATGCAGCGGTGGTGATCCAGCCCAAACAGGGCATGGGAAGCATCGACATGGCGCTGGGGGTACTGGTAGGGAAAACGGGAGTGGTCCATGCCCACCTCCACCGCCACGTCCTGCAGCTCGCAAGCGCCATTGGCCACGCAGAAGGCGCACACATGATTGCCCTCTGCGAAGAACAGCTCCACCGCCATGCGCCGGTAGCCCTCCAGCTCGGGCGTGTGGGTATGAACCACCATCCCTTCAGCCACGGTGGTGACACAGGCCGGTTCGAGTTTGGGGTGGCCTTCAAGGGCCACTAAACAAAGCCGGCAGGCCCCCACGGGAGTGAGGCCATCGAGGTGGCAGAGGGTGGGCACGTGCAGACCGGCGCTGCGGATCGCCTGCAACACCGTTGCATCGGCCGCCACCGTGCAGGGTTGGCCGTTGATCTGCAGGCTGACGCTGGGCAGCACTTGGGTCATGGCGCAGCTCCGGCGATCGCCGCCTCATATTCAGCGCGAAAAAAGCGCAAGGTGCTCAGCACCGGATTGGGAGCCGACTGACCCAGACCGCAAAGGCTGGTGGCTTTGACCATGCCGCAAAGCTGCTCGAGCTGCACGAGATCCGCGCCGGTGGCGCGCCGCTCAACGAAGCGATCGAGCAGCTGCTCCAGCTGCACCGTGCCGGCCCGGCAGGGCAGGCACTTGCCGCAGCTCTCGGCGACGCAGAAGCCCATGAAATAGCGGGCCAGCTCAGGCATCGCCAGCGACTCGTCGATCACCACCATGCCGCCCGAACCCATGATTGATCCCAGCGCCTGCAGTCCCTCGTAGTCGACCGGGGTATCGAGCAGCGCTGCCGGCACGCATCCGCCTGAGGGGCCACCGGTTTGCACAGCCTTCACCACGCCATGGCTGCCGTTGGGGTTGGCAGGCACCCCTCCTCCCATCTTTTCAACGATGGTGCGCAGGCTGGTGCCCATCTCCACCTCGATCAAGCCGGTGTGGATGATGGCACCAGAGAGGGCAAACACCTTGGTGCCCTTGCTGGTGGCGGTGCCCATGGCGGCATACCAGGCGCCGCCCTGCCGCAAGATTGCCGGCACGGCGGCAAAGGTTTCAACGTTGTTGATCAAGGTGGGCAGACCCCACAACCCCGACACCGCCGGATAGGGCGGCCGAGGCCGCGGCGTACCCCGCCCACCCTCGATCGAATGCAGCAGGGCCGTTTCCTCGCCGCATACGTAGGCCCCGGCACCGATGCGCAGCTGGATGGCCAACCCCGCCAGCAACCCCCTGGCCTCAGCAGCGGCGATGGCGCGGCGCAACCGCTCAATGGCTATGGGGTATTCGGCCCGCACGTAAATAAAACCCTCGCTGGCCCCCACGGCATGGGCTGCGATCGCCATGCCCTCCAGCAGCCGGTGGGGATCGCCTTCCAGCACGGCCCGGTCCATGAAGGCACCCGGGTCGCCCTCATCGGCGTTGCACACCACCACCTTGCTGCTGCCCGGCTGAGCTGCCACCAACTGCCATTTGCGGCCGGTGGGATAGCCGGCCCCGCCGCGGCCCCGCATCCCGCTGCGCTCCAGTTCCTCCACCACGGCTTTCGGTGCCAGCTGGCGGCAGGCGGCGAGGGCCGCGTAGGCGCCTTGGGCAAGGGCGTCGTCGAGGCAGCCCGGATCCACCAGGCCACAACGCTCCAGCACCACGGATCGCTGCAGGGTGAAGAAGGGATGCTCCGGATCCAGCTGGCGCTCAGCGGCCACGCCGCCAAACAACTCGACGCGACCGTCGCCGTGATCAGCGGCTGCCAAGGGTCCCTGACCACACAAACGGAGGCAGCCCACCGATTTCACCCGCTCCGCCCCATGCTGAGCCACTAACCGCTGTCGCAGGGCCAAACCCCCCGCCGCCCGGCAGGAGGTGGCATCACAGCAGCGCCAGGAGACGGCCGCCGTCATGGTTTTGGCAGCGCGCCGGGGTCGCCGCGACCAACCGACCCATCGAGCACCAGCACCGGCGCCTGGCTGCAGGCCCCCACACAACTGGCCGTCTCAAATGCCACCCCCAGCTGCCGCAGGCCGGCCTCCAGCCGCTCTGCACCCCGCACGAAGCAGGCTGTACCGCGACACACCACACAGCGGCGCAGGGGCGGGGGGGCAAGGCGAAACAGGTGATAAAAACTTGCCACCCCCATCACATCGCTAAGGGGTCGCTGCATGGCAACCGCCAGCTGCTGCAGCTCAGCTCGCGGCAGATAGCCATGCCGCTCCTGCACAGCATGCAGGCGTTCGATCAGCGAGGCATCCAGGGCATGGCAGCCGGGGCGATCAGGTGTCGTTGCCACCGAGATCGTCCTCAAAGCCCTGATCGGGATCGAACTCGCTCCAGCCGGGGCTGGCTTCGTTAAAGAGTCCATAACGGGCAGCCTCGTCATCCATCTGGGTGTTGCCGGTGGGACGGGTGTCGCAGCTGTTGGTGTCGCTGTGGCTGCTTCTCCGCCCCTCTCCCGCGGCACAAGGCCGGCGCCCAAATCAGCGCCTATTATGACGTCCACCAACACAGGCCATGCCTCGATAAGGAGGTGGGGGTGGCCAGTCGCAGCCACAAGGTCTGCCCTCCTTGCCTTTACTTCCACCACCGCCCCGGAACTGCCGGCACCCAGACAGTGCTGCTCAAGTCCGTCACCGGAGGGTGGATTGCAGGAATTCCTGGGGTTACAGCGTTACCACCCCGCGCCTTAGGCACGCGCCGATTTGTGCCGGTTTCCTGACATCCCCACACCCCCTAGGCTTGAAGAATGTAAGTTTATGGCACCACGAAAAATACCGGTTTACCTTGGAAGTACCGACTGAGACTCATGTCCTGGCCGGCGTCAGCATTGGCCAATAGTCGTGGCAAGGCTGATTTTTCGTGGTGCCCTTTAGGGATAATCATTGTTTTATTATGTCTAGATTAATCTTTTTATCAGCGCTAGCCTCCTTGGGTCTGCTCGCTGGAGAAGCAAAGGCTTTAACCGTATCTCCTTACACAAATGTCAATGATCTGGCACAGGCGTTGCTCGTGCCTGGCTGGGCTCCAGTACCTGGTTCGATAGTAGCAACACAGGCTACAACCAATGCCATCGGCTTCTTTGATAATGCCGCAGATATTGGCATCACTGATGGTGTTCTGTTGACAACTGGAACTATCTTCAACGCATTAGGTCCAAATAATTCAGGAGGGAGAACAGGACCTGGAGCTCTTTCTAGTTTCGGATTTGATTTCGTTGCTGTTTCGCCAGGCATCTCCTGGCGATATGTCTTCGGCTCTGAGGAGTATCAAGAATTTGTAGGCTCCGAATTCAATGACTTTTTTAGACTTACATTGAATGGCGAAAATCTAGCGTTAATTCCGGGAACTTCCACAAATGTTGCAATTAATTCTGTTAATCAGACTTCGAACACCGCCTTCTATCGCCCAAATGTTGGCGCAGCGCTGAACACATTCGACACCCAATACGATGGCTTGACCACACTCTTAACAGCTTCCAAAGGTGATTTGATTGTCGGGAATACATATTCGGTTGAATTCTTGATCACTGACGTAGGCGATCAGGCTTGGGATTCTGGAGTGTTCATAGGTGCAAATTCCGTTATTTTTGACGGCGGTTCACCGGAGGTACCTTTGATTCCCCCAACGCCGGCCAATCCCACCGATCCGTGGGTTTTCCCCGATTTCACCGTATTTGATCCCGACTTCCAGTGGTGGCTTGATCCAGATGTTGCTGTTGGCTACACCTACAATGTTACCGGCGGGCCCCAGTTTGCAACATATCAAGCGCCCACTCTTCCCTTTGACAACGACTACGAACTCTTCGGCTCCAGCGACTCTTGTTCCACCTTCACGAACTCTCTTGGGTCAATTATAGGAGGTTCACAATTCTCGTTCGGAGCCCCTGTAAGCTGCTTCGCGATCAAGGGGATTGATGTAGCCAACAATCTAGATCCTACCAATACGTCCGCCTTCGTTGCTGGCGTCACCTTTGACTCCACCGGAATAGTTAGTGTTACCCAAACCCCGATTACTCAGTATGTGCCGCCCGTAACTGTACCTGGGCCCCTCCCCCTGCTAGGTCTCGGAGCAGCCTTGACTTATAGCCGCAAACTAAGGAAGCGCCTCAAAACCCGCAAGACTCTTGAGGTGAAGGGCACAATCGCTTGAGCCCTTCATTTTTACAATGGCCTCAGCGCCTTGGTAATCAAGATCCCCAAAGCTCCGCCTTCAAGCGGGGCTTTTTTGTTGGAAAGTTCGTGGTGGGGAAAGAGATGGTGTTGATTGACGGCACTCTCAAGCGGGGCCGCCGCATTCACCACTGGCTGATGTTGGGCGGCAGTGCTCCATGATCTAGGCACCTTCTCAATGGCAATCGTGAGTGATGATCAGATTTGTGGGAGGTTGATGCGCTAACCCCTGACTGCCCGCGTGGCACAGGGCAAGGGCATCGACACCCCCACCAGTGGTTCGGTTGCATCATGCGGCTCGCCGCGCCCGATGACTGACTGGAGAGCCCTTCACGACTCAGTTCCCGCACGAGCGGCTCAGCGGCTGAACGCTCGCTTAGCAGTCCACAGATTGCCATGCGCAGGGCACCGGTCCATGCCTGCTCCTCTCAACGTTCAACAAATTGCGCTGTACAGGAGATCACCCTGAGGGGAAAACCGTGTCCGCTCCCTGCTCAGGTTGAGCATGGTGACTTCGCCGCCGGTGACCTTACCCAGGTCACCACTCCAATTACATCACGTTCCTTCGGGAGTGGCCGGGTGTAACGCCGAAAGTCGCTCTGAGGGAAAGCGAGCTTCGCGAGTCCGCCGAACAGATGGTCGATCCAGCGCCGCGGGGCTTATTGCATTGAGGTTGCCGGCGTGCTTGAAGACCCGGCCGTGATCTCACTGAGAGGAGCAGCAAGATGGATCAGAGCGTAACGCCATGGCGCCCTCTAATTCAAAGCGGCCATTGGGTTTAGATCGTGAGGTCATTGAGAAAACGCTGGGAATCGGTGGAACCATTGAGTACCGAGGGGCTGTTGGTAGTAATAAGTAGGCAAGAAACCGAAGGATTAGGGGAAGAAGGAAGGCGGCCTTTGATCAATGTTCTCAAGAAATCTTGGCTACTTCTAGCACTGATGCCCTCAAGCTTCTTGTTACTGAAAGCGATGCCCCCTTTTCTCGTGAGGCATGTCTGGAAAGTGATCACGCCTTGAATCCGGCCGACGGCAATTGGCTGGGTCTTCTCCTGTAATGAAAGTAGTTTTGGCCTACTTAGAAGTAGCTCAGGAATGCTGCTGGAGATCTCCAACCGCTGATACGTACGATCCCAACCGGTCGAACGAATGAGCAGCACTTGGCGGCCGTCGTTCAACAACCCTCCTATGAGGTCTGGGGGGCGCGAGGTGATGATCTGCTCATGCCTCTGTGAGTCGGACCTCGATCAGCCAGCAGCCGCCTGCCGCGCCCCACTGAACACCTGGAACAGCACCCTGGGCGATTTCTTGAGCAGCTCGATCCAGTGGCTGAGATAGGCGGCAGGCGGCGAGGGCGTCTTCGAGGCAGGCCGGATCCAACCCGCCCACACAGGGGCAAGCCGAAACAGCTGATAAAACTGGCCACCCCCATCACCTCGCTGAGGGGCCGTTCCATGGCAACCGCAAGCTGCTGGAGCTCAGCCCGCGGCAGGTAGCCATGCAGCTGCTGCACGGCGTGCAGGCGTTCAATCAAAGAAGCTCCCAAGGACTGGGAGCCCAGATCATGGAAACCCAGACGGTCAGGTGTCGTTACCACCGAAGCCGTCCTCAAAGCCCTGGTCGGGATCGAACTCGCTCCAGCCGGGGCTTGCGTCGTTGAAAAGTCCATAACGGGCAGCCTCGTCATCCATCTGGGTGTTGCCGGTGGGACGGGTGTCGCAGCTGATGCCGCCATCGGCGGTGGGCTGGCAGTTGTCAAATTCCACGCCAGCACGGGCCGCTTGCCCCAGGAGCAAGCAAAAGCACATGCCGCCTGCTACGAGGGCTGGGCGAAATATCAGCTCCATGGGAATCGGCAACCAGAACGGCTTACTGGGATGATGGCTCCGGTTTGGCCTCTGAGCGATGTACACGGACTGGACTGCCGTGATTTTGCTGCTGTTAACTGCGGCGCCCCTAGCCGT
>Ga0247833_1008191_pt1 | contig 10708 bp, 6 predicted proteins | sample LaCruzMarch2015__7_FD_187117 | JGI IMG/M metagenome (GOLD analysis project Ga0247833, IMG submission 187117) | Freshwater microbial communities from meromictic Lake La Cruz, Castile-La Mancha, Spain - LaCruzMarch2015_8m | ecosystem: Environmental > Aquatic > Freshwater > Lake | place: Spain...
GTGGTCGAAGCCCGTCTGCGCGTTCATCCCGGATACCCTGCGGAAAAGCGCGCACAACTAGTGCAAGTCACCGGTGCCAGTTTGGCCTACGGCATGGCTCGCGAAGTCATCGCCAACCTCACCGCCCGCGGTCCGCACGGCACGTTTTTGCTGCCCTCTATTTCGTTTCTCGAAACCAAAAGGAAACCAGCCAAGTCCGCAGTTCGCTGAGAGCAGGACCTTCCTCCCTGTCGAAGTTGCGCAAGTCGTTGCCTCTCTGAGGCTTTCTTGCTGAATACTGCCAGCTGAACACTGCCCACTCCGGCCTTCGGCCGGTTATGACTCACAAAGTTATCTGAAGCGGCTCGCAATGGGGATCGCATTTTTCTAAATTAATCAGATATGCCCCGTCGTACTGCAGCAATTAACCTCTTCTGCGGAGGAGGCGGCCTCACTCACGGTTTGGAGCGGGCGGGCAGCGATGTTCATCTTCGGGGTGAAAGCCGGACTGGACCCGCCCTTTGCGTCTCCTTCATGATTCTCCTTGGCCGCAAGTCGATCAGCAAGACGGCGCTCCTTCGAGAGCGCTCAGCTGCTGAAGGGGCGCCCAAGCGTCACTTGCATGCAGATGGCCAACAAACACGAAGAGACCATCGCTCTTGTGCACCACGAATAGGAGTGTTTGGAGGTAGAATTGGCGTGCCGGCAGGCGGGCCCGGTGCTGATTGCACCTTGAATTGGCAAAATGTCTAGCACCCATCAATCCAAGTGATACATCCGTAGCTACCCAAAGCGTTCATCACAATCATATATGTCAAGTCTAGTTGAATATGCTGCCGACCTTCATCAAGAGGTCCTTGTAAAATGCGCCGATGATGCCAATCAAGAGACAACAGAGGACTCGTTTGTTGAATTCGTGACTGAGCAGCTTTGTGATCATAACGAGGCTGATGTTGCCGAGGTGATCCGACCGGCCTCTAGATGGAATGCAACAAGGGGAACACGTCCCCAGCCATCTGCAAAAATCAACGCATGGGCTATTTCGGGGGACGGTTCCATGTTGGACCTCTATGTGGCTGCCTACAAAGGTGGCGGAAGTCGTTATGACCTCGCTCGTTCCGAGGTCTTAAAACACTTCGAACTTATCAAAGGGTTTCTTACAAGGGCATTGTCAGGAAACACTCTAACGGTTTCTGAGGATAACGATGCATTCGAGGTCATTTCAAAAATCCGCGAATCCTCAGAGGAGCTTTCGAAAGTCAGACTGATCCTAGTCACCGACGGTGTGGTAAAAGGCGATATATCGGAACTAAAACCCTTCAAGGTTTCCAATGTAAATGTGTCTTTTGTTCGTTGGGATTTGGTCCAACTGAGCCGTCTGCAACCTGGAGAGCAGCATGTGATAGAGTTGGATTTCGAGAAGCTGCAGACATTCCCGTTAGGCTGCATCGCAACAGGCGATGTAGCAGGGGAATACAGGACATTCCTTGCTTTCATGCCCGCCCCTTTGCTTCGACGCATCTACAATGAATACGGCCAACGATTGCTCGAACGAAATGTGAGGGCATTTCTCCAGGCGAAGAACGCCGTCAACAGTGGAATTCAGCGCACCCTCAAGGAAGAGCCGGAGCGCTTCCTTGCGTATAATAACGGATTGTGTTGCACGGCATCGGGCATCGACGTGGAGATCGGAAAAAATGGCCTTGGATTGATAAAAAGTGTTTCGGATTTTCAGATTGTCAATGGCGGGCAGACTACTGCGAGCATCTTCCACGCGAGCAAGAATAATATAGATATTTCCAGCGTGGTTGTGCAGATGAAGTTGACCGTTGTATCCGATTCAAAATCCGTCGAAGCGATTGTCCCGCTGATCTCAAAATTTGCCAATAGCCAGAACAAGGTTGCATCCGCTGATTTTGCTGCAAACGGAGCTTTTCATCGCCATATGGAGCAGGTTTCTAGGTTAAGCTGGGCTCCAGGAAAAAGTGATCTGGAAAGGGGCACACATTGGTATTATGAACGAGCTAGGGGCTCGTATGAGGTAGACAAAAGCAAGGCTACGACGCCTGCAAGAAAGCGTGAATTCGACAAGGAGAATCCCCGCACGCAGAAGTTTACGAAAACCGACTTGGCGAAGTTCGAACTCTCCTGGATGGGGGATCCCGATCTCGTGTGCAAAGGAGCCCAGAAAAACTTCGCCGAATATGCACAGCTTATCGAGGAGAATGGGGAGCCGAATGTAACTCCAGATTATTTTTCCCAGGTCATTGCGCGAGGCATCCTTTTCAAGACAGCAGAGCGCATCGTGTCTCAGCTCGAACTTGGTGGATACAGGGCCAACATCGTGGCCTATTCGATTGCTTGGCTTGCAGAAAAGTCCGATTTCAAAATTGATCTGGAACAAATCTGGAAAAAACAGGGCTTGTCGGATGATCTTTGCAAAGCCATCGAGGCTGTTGCCAATGCCGCCCATGAACATTTTTGCGCCCTTGCAAAGGAAGGTGGTTCATGGAAAACCAATATCGGTGAAAACACCAAGAAAAGGGAGTGTTGGGAGAGATTTAGGAGCCTTGACATCGATGTTCCAAGCGGATGGTTGTCCAAGCTTTCAACAAAACGCTTTCTCTCGTTTGAATCCGACGCCGAGAATCTCTCGGCCATGTGGGATGAAGTGAGGTGCGGATTCCTTGCTTCGGCCCTGACGACTAGGGCCTTGGAAATCTCAACGGGCAAAAACTGGCCCGTTAGAATGAACACCACTGCCGTAGCCGCCATTGCGGCTAAAACATATGGTCAAATGATCGCCACCAAGGGGATCGGAGAGAAGAAGATGAGGCTCATCATTGAGTTTTTCGCAGCCGCCAAAGACTAAACTCAAAATAATAGAAACCATGTGTGATATAAGCACTCCGCAATTTGATCCAGTCCGTGAATTCATGCGCCGCCATAGGAATGCCGGGAGGGAATGGACTGACCATCCACTAACCGTAACACCTGAATGGCTTGCCGGAAAGATTGTAGATGATGCATGGTCCGGTGCGCTGACTTTGCGCGTTTGGGAGCGCATTAGGGAGTCCGAACAGGATTCGGAGGAGAGAAGACAGGAATACATCAGGCTGCGCGAGGCGGAAGCCAACGAAGCAATGCTTGGTCAAAATGTGGCCGCGGATGTTCATGTGCCGCAAAACCCCGGAAGTTGCTGGCAGAGATTTAAACAACATCTTTTGGCTCAAGGTTCATTGGATGAAGGGGATGTTTTTGCTTTGGAGAATTCAGTTCTGGAAACAATGGGCCATCTGCGGCGTGACACTTTAAGATCTGATCCGGTGAAGGGACTTGTGATCGGTCACGTTCAGTCCGGAAAAACGACCAACATGGCGGCATTGATGAGTTTGGCCGCCGACTGGGGCATCAACCTTTTCATCGTTCTTTCGGGGAGAATTGAAAGTCTTCGCAGGCAAACATACTCCAGGTTGGCCGCGGACTTGCTACCTGGACACCCTAATTGGAACGGTTTGGATCAGCCGAACCCTGCAGCACTGAATCAACAACTCCACACCCTCAACTTGAACGGGGAGAATTCCCCCCGCTATTTCACTGTTGTACTGAAAAATCAAACTCGGCTCAGAAACCTCAGGAACTGGCTTCAGTCATATCCGCTGGCTCTCAATAACATGAAAGTTCTGATTATCGACGATGAGGCTGATGAGGCTGGAATCAATACCGGTAACCCTGCTGAAGAGGCTGACAGAACTGCAATAAACGCACTGATTCTGGAAATCACCAGTCTTCAAGCAAGGGCCATTAATTATGTGGGATATACCGCCACTCCATACGCCAACGTATTGAACGAAGGACCTGGACGGACTCTCTATCCATCGGACTTCATAAGATCCCTTGGAATTTCCAACAAGTATTTCGGACCCAGAGAGATCTTTGGCATCGAGGGGGCTGCAAACGCCGATGGGATGGCAAATGCAGACGGCTTAAACATTCTTCGTAAGATTCCTGCTCAGGTCAATCAGGCAGGAGGCCAGGAGGAGATTGATGAGGCAGCCATTATCGCAGAAATACAAAATGGAATCCGGACCAATTTGGATGGGGCAAAGAGTCTCAAGGATTCCATAGTATGGTTTCTGTGTGCGGCAGCCACTCGCAGGTTTTGGGGGCACATAAAGCCCTCAACGATGCTTGTTCATACAAGCCAGAGACAGGGACATCATATGCACCTTGCAAGTGCAATAGAGCAATGGCTCACGACAACTCCTCCTGTTGAAATTACCGTTTTTTGCGAAGCAATTTGGAATACTGAAGCTGCTAGGTTTGCTCTGGAAAATCTACGGCAGCAGTATCCGGATTATCGTCTGCTCGACGCGGTTAGGGATTATCCTGATTTTGTGGAAATACATCCCTATATCATGGAACTGTTAGCTGATATCAGGGCAATTCCAATTGATGACGAAGCAAATCAACCAGCGTTCCACAGGGGCCTTCACCTTTGCATCGATAACTGCGCACAAAATGGAATCAACGATGAGGGCGAGCATGTCAGACTTCTGTACCCACAGCCTGAGCCAGCACCCCAACCCGGTTTCTCCACTGCATTCATCGTAGTCGGAGGGGCGACGCTTTCTAGGGGGCTTACTTTGCAGGGATTGGTTTCGACCTATTTCTTGAGGGATTCCACACTTGGAGATTCCCTGCTGCAGATGGGAAGATGGTTCGGATACAGAATGGGTTATGAACTTCTCCCTAGAATATGGATGACGGATGACACCAAGGAGAAATTCCGTTGGCTCGCCGGAGTAGAGCAGTCACTGAGGGAGGAGTTGAAGCGTTATGAGGCCGCCGGGGCACTCCCTTCTCAATTTGGACCGAGAGTGAAAACCCATCCGAGCGTGTCTTGGCTCAGGATCACCGCGCCCAACAGAATGCGGGGAGCCGCAAATGTCGCATGGGATTTCGCCGGTATCACCAACCAGACAACCATGTTTAAAACCGACGTTCACTGGCTCGAACATAACATAGAGAGAGCGGCGAGCTTCCTAGGCGCTCTTAATGGTCCCCTCCCGGAACTTATCCGGGGAGGAGTTGTCTACCGGAATGTTGATTTTGACAGCGTTGAGGCGTTCTTGACGGCGATGAGATTTCATCCCCGCAATATGGTTTTCAAAGAGATCGGGGCATTCATCCAATGGTACCGAGGCGTCATGGTTGATTCCGGCTACACTGCGTGGAATGTCGTGGCCGCTGGCTTCGACAATGCCGTGACGGAAATCCCTCACGGAGAAGATCCCCTCCGCTGGTGGACGGTGCCAGGTGGACACGTAAAAAAAGTAACCCGTACCAGAAAAGGCAACATACTGGCGGATGGATCGTTCTCGATCGGGGCGCTGCTTTCGCCGAGGGACCGATTGGGGGATTACAACGGGGAAATCCAACCGGGAACTCCATCCCTTCCCTATGTTGCTGAAAAAAGAAATGAGGCGGATTTGTCACTGACGCCATTACTGATTCTCTATCGGGTCAACAAAGACAGCGTATACACGGGCGGTCAAAGGGGCGTACGTCATGACCTAAACTCTCCTCGTGATTTGCTGGGAGTAGCATTTATCATTCCAGGAGATCGGACGCAAGGCGGACTCGTGAGGGAGGTTGCCGTAACAATAGAACATTGTGACTTGGATCAGCCAGATATAGAGGATCCAGAGCCTAGGAGTAGCGCCAACGACTAATCATCATGCCGTTGCCATTGGACAGAAAGGTCAAGACGCTGGATGCACTCACTTACACTGGGGAAACCGCGCTCAGACTTCTTATGGCTGCGGACACGCCCGGCATTGATCTGCTGGTGAGGGAGTCTATACAAAACAGTCTTGATGCATCTGTGCAAGCCACCAAAAGCGTGACGGTTGAATTCAAATATGCACGGTTTCAAGCCGAATTACTCAGGGGTATTCTGGACGATGACACAGTTGATGGTCTCGTTCGCATTCATCCCGGAACAAGCACTTCCCTTTACGTGCGCGACGTGGGAACCGCGGGGCTCTCAGGGCCGACCCTTTTGCGCACACTCTCACAGGATGACCGTGAGGGAAATTATTTGAAACTCTGTTTCTCCATGGGGGCGGCACAGGACCAGGAGGGTGCTGGGGGATCGTGGGGATTTGGAAAGACGGTGTTTTTCAGGGCATGCCATGCTCCGGTCCTATTCTATTCTAGGTTTAAGGATGGGAATAATTACCGCGAGAGGCTGATTTTTTACATCATCGAAGATCCCGGACAAGAAGATGCACTTACTCGGAGAGAGGTGGCGCCGGCAAGCACCGGGTTTGCGTGGTGGGGCGTTGCATCGAACGAAGATGACATTCTTCCATGCGAGAGTGACGGTGAAATCGCAGATATTCTAAGTCGGTTGGGTAATATTCCGAGATTCACCGGGGAGGAGACGGGAACATTGATTTTCATGCCTTGCCTGAGAAAGGAGGGGCAAATGCCTGCGGTTCTCGATCCATCGGACAATGCCCCGTATTGGATATCGAGAAACCCATCGCCCACCATTAGGGATTTCGAGGAGTACACAAAAGTGACGATCCAACGTTGGTATGCAACAAGGATTAATAACCCAGGTTTCGCGGACGGTGAGAAACCCTACTTGATCGCGAAGGTCGGAATAGCAGAAGTCGGATCGGCGGGATATCCGTTACTTCCTTTGCCGAGTCTCATGAGACATCTCTACGATGTCGCTACCGGTATGAAAGTGGATGATCAGGTGATCGTGGACGATATCGAATTGAGAAACACATTCACAAACGGATCTTCTGCGGGGAAACTGGCGGCGATAAGGGTTGCCCCTGACAACCCCGTATTAGGAATGACCCCTCCTGAAAATTATCCGACTCCGATAGTCCAAGCCGGGGGTTATGAATTGAACGACCAAGCTGGCACAGCTCCCATCCTAGCAATGATTCGAAAACCGGGCATGATTGTTGCTTATGAGAATCACGGTGACTGGGTTCAATCAATCAACCCTGATCCCGAGGGGCATCACCTAATCGCCTTATTCATCCTCAGAAGTGAGGCACTGATGACGGCCAAATACCGAAGTAGCACCCTTGAGGAGGAGTTGAGGCTGAACGAACCGGCGGCGCATGACAGATGGCTGTCGGGAACCGGCCGTGGCGGCGAGCGACTAAGACTTGTTGAAAACTTACGATTAGGTGTTCAAAGGGCCATAAACCGGCATTTTTATCCCACAAGACCTTCCGTGACGGTTCAACGGGATTCCAATCTGGCCGCCATTGTGGGGGGGCGTTTGCTGCCGCCGGGATTTGGTGATGAGGCTGATCTCCCTCCAATTAATCAGATCTGGACTTGTCCGAACCACCCTGAAATCAGAGTTCGAGTGCCGGGAACCTGCCCTCTGTGTCATGCTCAGCTGATACTTTTAGGACGCGATATTCCAGTCCGCGGCAAATTGCCCCAAATTTCCATTCTTCAACAAAACTTCCTGCCAGACGGTATAATCGAGTTAGATATCCAATTATACAATGGCGAAGCCACCAGCGTTGACGTCTCGCTAAATGCCGCCACCGAGGGCTCCCACATTAGTGTCAGGGAATGGGATAATGAGATTCAGACGGCCTTTCCCTTCGAGCTGCTCTCCGGAAGGGTATACAAGTACAAGCGAGGTGTTGGAGTAGGCCGACAACTCAGTTGGGATGACAGAGATTTGGCATTTAGTCCCCCCGCTGGAACCAATGCCGATCCTGAAATCCACGTGCACGGCCCTCACGGTGCCGGCGGATCCTGCCACCACCTTGTTTTTGAGATCACTCCGAGGAAATCTCGGATCAAGTGCAGGCTTCAGATACGCATGCATTCTTCGGAAGCAATGCCCGTGCTTATGGCAAAGCAAATAGCACCCTGAATCGGACACCACGTGAGTAAGCTAAGAATAGCACCTTACAGGGTAATCTCAAATACTCCGGATTCTGACTATGGTGTGACCATAACCGCGGCAAGGTGTTATTCAGGGGGTAGGCTACTTCAGTTAAAAAACACCGATCCCATTATTCCAAAGGAATTCAATTCTTCGATTGATTCTTTGAGGATCGAGATGACATTAACAATTAGGAACCTTGCGGGCATGTTTCATCCCGAAGAGACCGCCGTGGCAACAAATGAAGCGGTGCTGGGGATTGCCCTTTTCTGGGAGTCCCGGCCATCGGGTCGGCGAGGAGTGGGTAATTGTCACTATTTTTCAGAGTACGATCAAGTAGCCGACATTCCACTTCACATCGACTTTTTGCCCGGGGAGTTGAGAGATGAAATTGTCTTTATCCCCAAAGTCTTTCTTCATGATGCAGGTGGAGTTATTCCCGGATATTGCTCCGTTCAGGGGGGACTTCTGGGTAATCTAAATAAGAAACAAACCGTAATCATCGACGGGGATGGTTCAAAATTTCCGATATATGAGGCTTCCGAGGGGTCGAAAGCCCCATTGTGGAGGGTCCAGATGGATTGGAATGATCCCTTGGAAGACGCCTTTTTTGATCATTTCAAAATTATCATAAATACGGACCATTCTGATTACCCCATGGTCCGACGTATAGATAATCCGGCGCCTGGCCATGATGTGGTGCCGGTAGCTCTTAAGGAGATCCTTGCCTCGACCCTTTTTGGAATGATGATGAAGTTAAAGGACGGCACTGATGATTGGAATGCCATCAACGAAAACAAGAGCCAGCCCAAATCAGTCGGTCAACTTGCATGGACATATATGCATCAGCAAGAATGGAACATGGTTTCCCCGTCCGACCTGCTGCAGGATATACGGAAAACCGTTGAGGGATACCCAAACCCATGAATATTAAAAAACTGGGCCGGAAATCATGCGAGGAGATCTGGGGGGACGGAAGCGTTCTTCCTGCAGTTGACGGCGACCTAACTGCGGATGAAAACCACATCAGGGAATCCTGCCGTGTTTTCTTGGACGGCATTCGGGGGGCGTCCGAGTATGACGTCGACTGGCCATTTGCCTTGGAACTCTACTTCAATATTCTGCCCTTGGCTGGCACCTTTACTCTACGGGAAGCTGCTGACAACGATGTATGGAGAAGATTGGCCGTGCAGGTAATGCCTGACCTTGTGGAGAGACGGTGGCAATCAAACAATGGCATTCACGCGAAAGATCATTTCTGGGCAAAGCCTCAAAGAAGCTGGTTAAAGAGCCTCTGGTGGTATGCTCACCTGTCCTGTCAGAACGATGACCGTGCCTTGTCAGAGAAATGCGTTCTACTGGGAAATACGGATTCCATCCAACACATTGTCGAGCGACCAGGGCCGGGAGGATTCAGGGTTGATCTTTGCCGGGAACTAATGAGGCGTATTGGAAATCGTTCCATCAATGTGAGTAAGCTTAAGAAAGTCCTGAAACTCAACACCTCGCGAGTGTGTCTTGTTGAACCGGAGTTATATGCCGGTGGTATTGCCGGATACGTGGACTCGCTCGTCCAAAGCATCCCGTGATGTTATCCCAAATCACCATGGGTCTTCCGTCAATTATCGACCTGTTTTCAGGATGCGGGGGGCTCTCATGGGGATTCAAAGAGGAAAGGTTCCCATTTGCGGGATGCATTGATTCCAATGAGGAAGCAATCCGCACTTTGCGCGCCAATACATCGACCCATGTCTTAAAAGGTGCATTATTTGAGGCTGCCGATATCGCGGTATGCGACCTTGCCAAATATGCATCAGCCTCCCATCGTGGCAGCATCGTGATCGGAGGACCTCCCTGTCAGGCATACTCACGCGTAGGACGCGGAAAGCTCAGATCACTTGGCCATCACCGGCATCATCTTAAGGATTCTAGGGGGAGGCTCTATGAGGAGTTTCTCAATTTTGCACTTGGGTTGGATGCGCGTGCTATCGTCATGGAAAACGTACTCGATTCCGTTTCGTATGGTGGAGAAAACATACCGGATGCGATCTGTGAAGATTTGGGTGAGTGCGGATACAAAGCTGGATGGAGCGTATTGAACTCAGCCGACTTTGGAGTTCCCCAAGTCCGCGAGAGGGTCATTTTGATTGCCATCAGGGGAGATCAGGGCTTTTTCCCAAAATGGCCCATGCCTACTCACAGACCTTTATCGGGATACCACGCCGGCACATTGGGCCAACTTAAAGCTGTTATAAAGGGGTCATCAGAGCATTTCATTGACCCGCTTGGATGGGAGGATGCCTTATCGGGGTGGGTGACCGTAAAGGAGGCTTTGGATGATCTTCCTGTCCTCAGGAAAAACGCAAAAGAGACCTATCCGTTGCGCAGAATCAATGAGGAGCTTCCGTACCGGACTGAACCCACGAACCCTTTTCAGCGCAGCATGCGCTCAAGTAACTCAAGCTGGAAAGGAACCACTGGACATATCTACAGAAACACCGCGCGCGATTTTGAAATCTTTGACAGGATGCTACCCGGACAAAACTATATCGATGCCTCCCGTATTGCGGAACAGTTGCTGGCGGCGGCATGCGTAAGAAATGGCATCGACCCTGTATTGAACAAAACGGCTTACGAACATCTTAGGAAAAAAATCGTTCCTCCTTACAATCGTGAGAAGTTTGATGATAAATGGAAGCGTTTGGATCCGGAGCGCCCTTCTCGTACGGTCGTTGCACATTTAGGGGTGGATACGTACAGTCATATTCACCCGTTCGAGCCCCGGGG
>Ga0247833_1008200_pt1 | contig 10698 bp, 9 predicted proteins | sample LaCruzMarch2015__7_FD_187117 | JGI IMG/M metagenome (GOLD analysis project Ga0247833, IMG submission 187117) | Freshwater microbial communities from meromictic Lake La Cruz, Castile-La Mancha, Spain - LaCruzMarch2015_8m | ecosystem: Environmental > Aquatic > Freshwater > Lake | place: Spain...
TCCGCATCCGGAAAGATCACCGTCATATTGAGGTGGATGCCGGCGCAGCCCGGTAGCGCCATGGCGCCGATTTGCGATGTCACGGCGCCGCCCCAATCACCGCCTTGCGCCACCCAGCGCTCATAGCCGAGGCGCGGCATTAATTGGCCCCAGGCGGCGGCGATGTGGCGCACGCCCCAGCCGGTTTCGCTTGGCTTTTCCGAGAAACCATAGCCGGGCAGCGATGGCGCCACGACATGAAAGGCGTCTTCGGCCTTGCCGCCGAATTTGGTGGGATTGGTGAGCGGTTCGATGATCTTCACGAACTCAATCACCGAACCGGGCCAGCCGTGGGTCATAATGAGCGGCAGCGCATTTTCGTGCGGCGAGCGCACGTGGAGGAAGTGGATGTCCAGGCCGTCGATCTTGGTTTTGTATTGGCCGAAACCATTCAGGCGCGCCTCGATCCGGCGCCAATCATATTTTCCGCGCCAATACGTACAGAGGGCTTGCACCTTCGCCAGCGGTGAGCCCTGCGACCAATCCTGCACCGCTTCGCGTTCAGGCCAGCGCGTTTGATCAAGCCGGCGGTGCAGGTCGTCGATCTGCTCTTGCGGAATCGCCAAGGTGAAAGGTGTGATCGCGTCGCTCATGTTCCGCCTCCCATTACGTTTGAGGCAGACGCTAAAGGATCACGTCTTGGGCGCCAATAGCGCCTTCGTTTCGAGAAAGTTCGTCAGATCGCTGGTGACGTAGTCGGCGAAGGCAGGTTTAGCGCCGAGCGCGGCGGGGCGGACGCCTTCGGGCTCGTGACTCCAATCCTTATTTGAGGTCACGAGGACGGTGGAGAAGCCAAGCGCATAGGCTGTTTCGAGATTGCGCTCAAGATCCTCAAAAAGAACAGCCTGTTCCGGGTCGATCACATGCCGTTCGAGTAATCGATGGAAGGCGTCGGCGTGCGGTTTCGGCGTGAAGTCTGTGGCGACGATGTCGAACAGATCGTGGAAAAGGTCGTTGAGGCCGATCTTATCCAGCACGCGTTCGGCATGACGGCGCGAGCCGTTGGTGAACACGAAGCGTCTGCCAGGCAGCGCCGCGACCGCCGCAGCCAAGCGTGGATTGGGCGCCAAGGCTGATAATTCGATGTCGTGCACATATTCGAGATAATCGTGCGGATCGACTTCGTGTAGGGCCATCAGGCCCGACAATGTCGTGCCGTGATCGACATAATAGAGTTTCTGCAGGCGCTTGGCTTCCTCGCCGTCGATCTTCAAAAGCCGCGCGACATAATCCGACATCCGCGTATCGATCTGTTTGAACAGATCGGCGGACGAATCGTAGAGCGTGTTGTCGAGGTCAAAGACCCATTCGGATACGTGCGAAAGATCGGTGCGCGTCTTCATTGCAGGTTAGGGCTGCTTGACGTCGGCGCGAACCGGCTCGGCTGCGGCTGACCGGTTCGAGGCGTAGGTTGGCCCGGTGCGGCGTTCGGATCTTTGGGTGGAGCCGCTGCCGCTGTGGTCGGGCTTGGCGCAGCGTTTGGATCGAACGCTGGCGTTCGCGGCGTTTCGGTTGTCTGCAATTCGCTGGAGGCGGCCATGGCCGCCGCCGCCGCCGCGCGCGACAAAGCTCTCCGTGCAGGCGGTGGACCGAACGAGCTTTCCGGCAAATCGACAGTGAGGCCAGCGCGTCCCTGCGCCGACACCGAGAAGAACGCCGCCGTTTGATAATAGCGGCCTTCGCAATTTTCCTGGCCCACGATCACGAATTGCGAGCGCCCGACGCAGAACGGCGCATTAGCCGCTGCGATTTGCCGGTCACCAGTTGGGCTCTCAAGCACCGAGTGCACGTAATATACGGGTTGATACAGCGTATCATTGATCACTTTTGAGCAGGTGCCCGGCGCCAACGACCACCAGCCGCGCGTTTCCCAGCCGTCGGATTTGCGCTGTGCGACCGCAGTCCAGGCTTTGGCTTTGGCCCGATTACAGACTTTCAGCCCGGAATTTTGACGTTGGCGCTTTGCGTAGTTTTCCAGTGCATCGACGACTTGCGCATGCGACGCGTTTTGCTGCAATCGGGCGTCAGTCCGAAACTTCGTCAACATTTCAGCGCCCGAGCGCTGGCGGACCGAGCCGTCCGCCCGGCGGGATTCATAACCTGCATCTTCCAAGAGGCGCGATACACCAGAGGCGCGCGCTGCGGCGAGGGTGCCTATATCGGCCTCCATCAACCAAGTCGTCCAATTGTCGCGATCATTGATCTGCACCAAGCGCCCGAGCCGGTGCACAAGGCCCATAACGCTGCAATCCTTCGGATTTTCGACCGAGAAATTCGGCCGTGAATCGACACAGATCTGACGGTCGCCGGCCCAGACCTGCTGGCCGCCGCGATGGACCGGCGAGGATTGCGCGAACAACAGGTAATTGCCGCGATTGAGCGGCGACTTCACGGCCTGGCGGCATTCGCCCGGCCGCATGCGGATCCAACCTTCCACGATCTGTTTATTGGATTGCGGCCGCGCTACGGCCGTCTGCAAAATGTAAGATGTCGCGTTACAGACCACCCAGCCTTGCGCCTTCGCGGCTTGCGCAGGACTCGCCTGGAGCACGGCGAAGCCGGCGAGCGCCAGCGCGCAGAGACCCAAAAGGCTCAGCGTCCAATGAGCGAGGCGAGAAGCCTGTGCTTTAGCGAATGAGCGTGCCCGAGCCATGTTCCGTGAATAATTCCACCAGCAGAGCGTGCGGTTTGCGCCCGTCCAAAATCACCACCGCCTCGACACCGTCATCGAGCGCATCGACAGCGGTTTCAAGCTTTGGAATCATACCGCCGGTGGCGGCTCCGTTGGCAATGAGTGCGCGGGCTTCCTCGCGCGTCATTTGCCGGATCAATTGTCCATTGGAATCGAGAACGCCGTCTACATCCGTCAGCAGCAAAAGCCGTTTTGCATTCAGAGCGCCGGCGATCGCGCCTGCGACCGTATCGGCATTGACGTTGTAGCTTTCGCCGGTTTCGGAAGCGCCCACAGGCGCCACCACGGGGATGAAATCATCTTCGGACGCGGCCAGCGTTTTCAAGAGTGACGCGTCGATCGTTTCCGGATCGCCGACAAAACCCAGATCGACTGTCTCGTATTCGCCGGAGGCGGTCTTGCGTTTCTTTTCCGCCTTTTTGACCGTCAGCAATTTGGCGTCCGCGCCGGCGAGGCCGATCGCTTTGCCGCCGGCGGAATTGATGGCTCGGACGATCGCGCCATTGATGGTGCCGATGAGCACCATCTCAACGACTTCCATCGTGGCTTCATCCGTGACGCGCAGCCCGTCGACCGAGGATGATTTGATATTCAGCCGGTCCAGCATTTTTTCGATTTGTGGGCCGCCGCCATGCACCACAACCGGGTTGACGCCCAAATGCTTGAGCAGGACGATGTCGGTGGCGAACAGCTTGGAGAGTTCGGGCTTGGTCATCGCGTGGCCGCCATATTTGATGACCACCATTTCACGGTCATAGCGTTGAATGTAGGGCAGCGCCTCGGTGAGCGTGCGCGCAGTCAGATAGCCCCGCTGTTCGATCTCGTCCGCGCTGGTCATCTTGTCCCGCTCCTTCACCCGGTAGAGCCTTTCCCGATCAAATTGAATCAGTTTGATCGGATAAGAAAGGCTCTCATTCAAAAGTGTAGAGCCCGATGCGATCAAACCGAGCCAGTTTGATCGCATCGTGCTCTAGACCGCGAACCTATAGAGCGCATCGCTCAGCGCGCCAAGGCTGCGATCTCTGCACGCAAGACATCCAAGCCGTCGCCCGATTTCGAAGAAACCGCGACGAGACGTGGAAACGCGCCGGGCCGCCGCGAAATCGCCTTTGCGGTCGCCTCCGTGACGGCTTTGATCTCGGCCGTCTTCAGTTTATCGGTCTTGGTGAGCACGATCATATAGACGACCGCGGATTGGTCGAGCGCGTCCATGATCTTCTCATCCACAGCTTTCAGACCGTGGCGTGAATCGATCAACAGCAAGACACGGCGCAAGGTCGTGCGTCCGCGCAGATAATCTTGAGTGAGGCGGGTCCAGCGTTCGACCGCGTCGGCAGAGACTTTGGCGTAGCCGTAGCCGGGCAAATCCACCAAATAGATATTCGCGGTGTGCGGTCCACCGAGCGCAAAAAAGTTCAGCTCGCGCGTGCGGCCAGGATCACCGGATGCGCGGGCCAGATTGTGGCGATTGACCAATGCGTTGAGCAAGCTGGACTTGCCGACGTTTGAGCGGCCTGCGAACGCGATCTCTGGCCGGTCGTCAAGCGGCAAGCCGTCCATGTTCACGACGCCCAGCGCGAACTCGCATGCCTGGCTGAACAACAGCGCGCCGGCGTCAAGGTCCAGGTCTTCGTTCACTCGCTTGCAGGCGCGGGTAGGCCACGTCGTTCACGCAACCATTTGTCAAACTCGGTCTCCACGCCGTTCCGCCGCATGATGAGATATTGCTGCAGGATCGACAGGAAGTTGGACCACGTCCAGTAAATCACGAGCCCTGCGCCAAAGCTGGCGAACATGATCGTGAAAATGATGGGCATCAGCCCGATCACTTGGCGCTGAATCGGATCCGGCGGCGGCGGGCTCAAGCTCTGCAGCAGCCACATCGTCACGCCATAGAGCAACGGCAGAATCCCGATCCACAGCATCGGGCCGATCAAAGGAATGCTGGTCGGATCAAACGGCAAGAGGCCGAACAAATTGAACATATTCGACGGATCGCGTGCAGATAGATCCTTGATCCAGCCGAAGAATGGCGCATGCCGCATTTCGATCGTCACAGTGAGCGTTTTGTAAAGCGCATAGAAGACCGGAATCGGCACCAGCATCGGCAAGCACCCCGCCAGCGGATTGACCTTTTCCTTGGCGTATAACGCCATGGTCTCTTGCTGCATTTTTTGCGGGTCTTTGCTGTGCTTCTTCTTGATCTCCTCCATTTTGGGCTGGAGCTTGCGCATCTTCGACATCGCCACATAGGACTGATTGACGAGCGGGAAGAAGATCGCTTTGACCACGACCGTCAGCATTAAAATAGCGATGCCGAAATTGCCGACCAGCTTTTCGAAATAAGAGAGCAGGCTGAAAATGGGCTTGGTGAAGAACCAGAAATTACCCCAGTCCACAGCCTTTTCGAACGAGGCGATGCCGAACCGCTTCTTGTAATCGTTCAGCAGATCGACGCGCTTGGCGCCTGAGAAAATCTTTGTTTCTTCGGTCAGCGTGGCGCCTGGCGCCAAAGTGCGGCTCGCGCCAATAAAGGACGCCTCGAAATTATTGACGCCATCGGTTTTGCGCACCGCAAGCTTGGCGTCGAATTGCGCGCCGCTGGCCGGAATAAGGGCGGTCAACCAATAATGGTCCGAGACGCCGAGCCAGCCTTGCGTGCCGGTCAGTTCAAGATTTTTATCGCCCTTGGCGAGGTCATGATATTTCCGGTCGGTCAGCTTTTCGTTGAAGACGCCCATCAAGCCTTCGAACACGATGGCGTTTTTGCCTGCGTCCTTGGGAATGCCGGTGCGGCGGATGGCGCCATAAGGATAGAGCGTGCGCGCCACACCCGAGGGATTGGCGACCACATCCTTCACTGAGAACATAAAGTGCTCGTCGATCGATACTGTCCGGTCGAACACCAAACCATCCGGCGCTTGATAACGGAGCGTCAGCGGGCTTTGCGGCGTGAGCGGGCCTTGCGAGATTTGCGTCCAGATCGTGTCCGGCCCCGGCAGGCCTGTAGCGCCGTTGGCGTCTGTCCAGCCGACAAAGGTGAAATAACCGCCGGGCGAATCCTGCGGGCTCAGCAGCGTGACTTCAGGGCTGGTCGCCGCCAATTGCTCGCGATAATTTTTAAAGTGCAGATCGTCGAGGCGCGCGCCGCGCAAGGAAATCGATCCGTCGACTTCAGGCGCGTCGATAATGACGCGCGGCGTCGCCGCAAGCACTTGTCCACGATTGAGCTGCGGCACGGCTGGGCGCAGCTTTACGTCTTCTTGTTGAACCTTGGCGACTTGCGCGCGCTGCGCGTCGCGCTCGCGCTGCGGCTTCGAGACGAAATGATCGAAGCCGAACAGCACGGCGACCGACAGCACCATCGCGAGAATAAGATTGCGGTTTTCTTGGTTCATGGAGCTGGATGGGGTCCTGGTCGCGATTGGCCGGGCGTTACGCTTGAAACCCCTTCCTTGGGGCGGGCAAGCGTTAGCAACGCGCTTCTTACATCGTCAAGCAACAGCGTCCATGGTCTTTCAGCGGTTTCTCGCCGGGCGATGAAGACATAATCCCGTCCGGGCAGGCCAAGTTCAGGCAGCAATAGCCGTACGGCTTCCTTTAATCGGCGGCGGGCGCGGTTGCGGATCACTGCATTTCCGACCTTGCGGGAGGCGGTGAAGCCAGCGCCGATATCCGGTTCACTTATGCCTTCGAGCTTGGAGCGCTCGATACATTGAACCAGCACGCTTGGCCGGCCGGCTCTGCGGCCGCCATTGGCGCGCAGGAACTCTGACCGTACACGTAAGCGACGGATTTTAAAGCGATTTGGGTCTTTGGGATCGCTCATATGCGCCCCCCGAAACGGTGACGCGGGACCCTGAACAGGCGCAAGAATGCGCCTAAGTCACGGATTGCTAAGCGGAAAGGCGCGCGCGGCCCTTGGCGCGGCGGCGCGCAAGGACAAGACGGCCATTCTTGGTGGCCATCCGCTTCCGGAAACCGTGGCGGCGGCTGCGCACGAGCTGGCTCGGCTGAAAAGTCCGCTTCACGGCGGCGCTCCTGGATTAAAGCCACGCGCAAAGGGCGCACGCGGCGGTCAATTCGAAAGCGAGGCTTCTAGCCAAAGAGGGGGCCTGCGTCAATCGCGGCGGGAGGGAAACCCTGTCTTGAAGGCTCAAAATCGACGCCGGACAACATTGCGCGCAGACGCTACATCGCGATACGGCTTTACCAACAAACCATGCTGATCGAAGGACTCACCATGCCCAAGGGCTATCTCATTGCACGCGCGCACGTCACAGACGCGGAAAAGTGGGCGCAATATGCAGAAGGCACCAAAATCGCCTTGGCGAAATTTGGCGGCAAACCACTGGCGCGCGGCGGACGCTTTGAGATTGTCGAAGGCGAGGGCTGCGCCCGGAACGCCATCCTCGAATTCCCGACCTTTGAAGACGCGCTCGGCTATGCGCGCTCCCCCGAATACGCCGAAGCAAAAGCCCTGCGCGAAGGCGCGGGCATCATGAACATGACGATCGTGGAAGGGCTTTGATCCGGCCTATGCCGACGGCTTGATCTCAGCCAGGAACTTCAACAGGATTGCGTTGAACGCCGCAGATTGCTCCATCTGCACGAAATGCCCGGCGTTCGGGATCAGTTCGAAGCCGCGCAGATCCGGCATCATGGACTTCATCGCTTCGACGGAGTCCGGCGTCGTGTAGTCGCGGATCACCGTGTCCTGTTCGCCGGAGATGAACAGCGTCGGCATAGGCAGTTTTTTGCCCTCGAAGCGTTTGGCGATCTCCCAGTTCGCGTCCATGGCGCGATACCAATTGATGCCGCCGGTAAAGCCCGCGCGTTTGTATTCGGCGATGTAATGATCGAATTCGGCCTGCCTCATCCATTTCCAGGGCAGAGGCGGGTGCTCTGGCAGGACGTCGATATAGCCCTTCGCATCCGGGTTCTGGCCGGCGAACTTGTGGCCGCACTCGGCCGACAGCGCCCAATAGAGGCGGCCGATATAGCCGGCGGGGTTCGCGTCCAATTCGCGATCGCCGGGGCCGACCTCCTGAAAGTAATGCATGTGCAAGAAGGCATGCTCCGCCGCCATTTTGAAGGCCTCGGAGGGCTTGATCGGAATCGGTGTGGAATTGAACGGCGCGCTGGTCACGCACAGGCCCAAAAAGCGCTCCGGATTGCGTTGGCCCATATGCCAAGTGAGGTTCGATCCGAAATCGTGGCCGACGATCACCACCTTTTCTTGGCCGAGGGAATCGATGGCGTTCAAGATGTCCGGCCCGACGCAGTCCCAATTGTAGAGCGCAGGGTCTTTCGGCGCATCGCTGCGCCCGAAGCCGCGCAGATCGATGGCCACAGCGCGCCAACCTGCATCCGCGATCGCCGCCATCTGATGTCGCCAGCTATAGGAAAGACCGGGAAAGCCGTGGATCAACAGCACGACCGGCCCTTTGCCTTGCGCGACCGCGTGCAGGTTTAAGCCATTGCCCCGCAGGGTCAGATGTTCGAGTTCGGCCATCAAGCGCGCCTCCCCAGCGCAATTTTCGTCTTTGCGATCTGAACTTGGACCATCTCGCTGTGCGGGGAAAGAGGCGAGCGCCAAACATCGCTATTGCAGCCCAGCGGCTCAATTGCCGCTTTGGGGTGGATGCGCTACGTCCAATAGGAATATGGCCTCTTTAACCGCAGATACCCCGAGCGCACCGCGCGCCCACAAATGGCTGCCGGATTTGGCGCCGGGGCGGAGCCTCTCCGGACGCCTATTGCTCGTGACGATCCTGTGTGTGCTTGTGGTTGAAGCGCTGATTTTTCTGCCGTCCTCGGCGCGCTACCGCAAAGAATGGTTGAAAGAGCGCCTGAACGCGACGCAGATCGCGGCGCTGGCGGTGCAGGCCGCGCCTGGCATGAAGGTGACCGACGAACTGGCGATGAAATTGCTGGATCAAGCCGGAATAATCGCCGTTTACGTCAATCAAGACGGCAAGCGCGAATTGTTGCTGGGCTCGCCGATCATTCCCGGTCCGTCGCAGGTTGTTGATTTCCGCCACGCCAATGGTCCGGCCTTTTGGCTGGATACCGTGGGCTGTCTGACGGCGCCTGCCGGGCGCTATATGCGCGTCATCGACACGCCGATGGGCGATGGCGATTTGATTGAAATGGTGATCGCGCAACATCCTCTCCAAGTGGCGTTACGCGCCTATGCTTGGCAGGTCTTCGTCATGTCTCTGACGATTTCCATCCTCACGGGCGCATTGGTTTATTTCGCGCTGTATCAAGGCGTGGTGCGGCCGATGGAGAAATTGTCCACCCACATGCAAAGATTTCGCGACGCCCCGCATGACGCCTCCAACGCAGTGCCGCGGAGCGACCGGAAAGACGAAATCGGCCGCGCCGAAAATGCGTTGGCCGATATGGAATCGCAGGTGCGCGCCGCGCTCAAATCCAATGAGCGGCTGGCGGCTTTAGGCGGGTCGGTGGCGCGCATCGCGCACGATCTACGAAATTCTCTGGCCGCGGCGCAGATGGTCTCTGAGCGTTTGGCCCACAGCGACGATCCGAAAGTGCGCCAATCTGCGCCGCGTCTTGAGCGCGCCTTGGAGCGCGCGGTGAAGCTGGCCGAAAGCACCTTAAGTTTTGGCCGCGCAGAAGAGCCGGCGCCGCAGATCCAAAGTGTGACGCTAAAGCCGGCGCTGGTGGAAGCGGGTGCGGATGCGCTGGCGGCGTTTACGCAGATTCGGCTGGAGATCGTAACGCCTGCCGATCTCATTGTGCGGGCTGACCGCGACAATCTGCACCGCATAGCCGTCAATCTGGTGCGGAACGCCGCTCAAGTCATCACAGGGGCCGGCAAGCCCGAAGGCGCTGTCGTAATCGACGGCGCGCGCGAAAATGGCGCGATCCTTGTAACCTTCACAGATACCGGCCCGGGCGTTCCAGAACGCGTGAAGGCCAATCTCTTTGCGCCGTTCTCCGCCTCAACGCGCCAAGGCGGATCGGGACTGGGCCTCGCCATCGCCCGGGAATTGGCGCGCGCCATGGGCGGCGACCTGTTCTTGATTCCTTCCGAGACGGGCGCCCGGTTCGGGCTAAGGCTGCCGGTCGAATCGCGCGATTCTTAAGTCCAGGACCGAGGCGAGACGCTTGGCGACCTTGACGCCGAGCGCACCCCGGCTTTAGCCATGCCCCGTCATAAGATGAAGGACCGACCGCACCGATGCCGAACCTCACCTTGCTCCGCCACGGCCAAAGCCAGTGGAACCTCGAAAATCGCTTCACCGGCTGGGTGGACGTCGACATCACGGTGCAAGGCGAAGCCGAAGCGCGCCGCGCGGGGGATTTGTTTAAGGCGGAAGGCCTATTGTTCGACCGGGCGTTTTCCTCGCTGCAGACGCGCGCGATCCGCACAATGTGGCTGGCGCTCGGCGCCGCGGGTCAGGCCTGGATCCCCGAAGAAAAAGATTGGCGGCTGAACGAGCGCCATTATGGCGGTCTCACCGGGCTCGATAAGGCCGAGACCACGGCCAAGCACGGCGAGGAGCAAGTGCTGGTCTGGCGCCGGTCATACGATGTGCCGCCGCCGCCGATCGAGGCGGCGTCCGAATACAATCCGGCGAATGATCGGCGGTACAAAGGCATCGACGTCCCGGCCACGGAATCCTTGAAGACGACGCTTGAGCGCGTGCTGCCGTATTGGAACGGCGCCATTGCGCCGAAGCTGTCGGCGAAGGAAAACGTTCTGATCGCGGCGCACGGCAATTCGCTGCGCGCCATCGTGAAGCACCTCTTCCAGGTGCCGGACGCAGATATCGTCGGCGTCGAAATGCCGACGGGCAATCCGCTGCTGATCGATCTCGACGCGGCCACCTTGAAGCCGAAGGCCGCGCGCTATCTCGACGCCGCGCGCGCGACCAAGCTGCCGCCGATCCCCGCGTGATCGATGACCTGACCGCCATGCGCCGGGCCTTACGGTT
>Ga0247833_1008206_pt1 | contig 10691 bp, 7 predicted proteins | sample LaCruzMarch2015__7_FD_187117 | JGI IMG/M metagenome (GOLD analysis project Ga0247833, IMG submission 187117) | Freshwater microbial communities from meromictic Lake La Cruz, Castile-La Mancha, Spain - LaCruzMarch2015_8m | ecosystem: Environmental > Aquatic > Freshwater > Lake | place: Spain...
GTACGTTGTGCGATCAAGTTTGCAACGCGGTTGATAAGAACAGCTAGAGCAGCATGTTCGTCACCAACGTAAGTGGCAGTACCTGAAACAGTTGCTTGGTTGAATGTGAATTCAGTTGAAGCAAGAGTTGCAAGTGAGAGCAAGATTTCTTGGTCGATTTCAGCAGTGATTTCTTGTGCAAGAGCAGCCATGATTTCTGCTTCTACGTCGATACCGTGCTGTGATTGTGCGTCCTGTGCAGCTTCGAAAGTCCAACGAGCTTGTAGCTTGCGTGACTTGGCTTCTACGGCCTGACGAAGGATCTGAACAGAAATCTGCTTACCACCGTTACCTTCTAGTGAAGCAGTATCAGCACCAGTGTAGAAGTTAGTGCTTGTTGCATCTAGAGGAACGCGTGAGTATGCCTGTGCAATCTTGAACGGTGATAGTGCTTCTTCACCAGCAACTACTGAAGTTGCTGCTGCTGAGTTATCAGTCAAGCTATTTGCATAGCGAACACGTAGAGTGTGAATCTGACCAACTGGGCCAGTCATTGGCTGAACGCCGACGAGTTCGTTTGCGATAACAGTTGGCATGACACGACGAATTACTGGAAGAATAACGCGGTTAAGTGTTGCGATATTACCAGCAGTTGTAGTACCAGCTGAGCTTTCAGCGAGCAACTGCTTCTTTGTATTTTCTAGCAATACGCTCATCGTTGATTTGCGATTGCCTTTCAAGCCTTCAAGCAGGGCGTCTTTAGTCTCTCCCCAACGGCTTTCTAAGAGTATTTTTGACATTATGTTATTCTCCTAAAATATGTCTAATTAAAGCCCTGCCAGGCGCTTAATATCGATTACATTATCTGTGTCATACGAATCGATTTCTTCAATTTTCTTGGCAGCTTTATTACCAGTAGCTTCTCCAATAACAGATTCATTCAAAGTCTTCTTCATTGAAGTTGGCTGTGTTGAACCGTTATTAAGGACTGCTGGCAAATACTTATCGAATGCGGCAGACAGTTTTGGTGTCTGGACGCTTTCTAGTAAAGTCTTCATTACTGAGGCCTTCTCAGCATTCAGAGTTCCTAGGAGCTTGCCTAGTTCTCTTTCACGATGAGTTGATTCCTTGATAATTCTGACTTCACGATCCTTGCTTTCAACCAACTTAGTTGTTTCTGACAATCTATATTTGGCTTCGGCAAGTTGACGGTCTTTGTATGCAAGTGCCTTCATCACCTTACGAGTCTCTGCCTTATCATTTAGATGAGTTACAGAGAATTCGCTTGCGAATGATTCAAAGATCCTGCGACCGAAATTGTTTTCTTTGGCGAGCTTGATATCTTCCTTAAGCTGAGATAACTCAGCCTTGAGATGTGATGTGACGACTGAACTGACTCTCTTTGCGCTTTCTGCAATGAATCTTGCTTTGAGTGCATTAAGTTGCTTGCGGCCTTCAGTAACGAGCTTGACTTTAGCTTCCACAACTGCTTGTCTATCTTGAGAGAACTCTTTGATTTCACGAGCTAAAGCATGAACAATGAATTGTTCTAGCTTCTTGTTGTTTTCTGTCTGAAGCTGGCGATCAGAACGCAATTCTCTGATTTCTTCGGCTAGTTTAGTAACCATGAAGTCATTGAACTTTGTTGCATTTTCGCGTAGCTTTAATTGAGCTTTTACACGGTCGTCGTTCATTGCTTTTCTTTCAGATGCAAATTCTGCAATTTCTTCTGAAAGATTTTCTGTCATCATCTTATCAAGGGCTTCGACCATCACGCTACGATCATGCTCGTAGCGATTAGCAAACTCCTCATGGAGTTCTGCACGAATCTCATTGCGAGCTTCATTTAACTTAGCTTCCCAGGCTTCATTTAACTGAACCCCGATATCTTCGTTAATAAGGCCGCTTTCGAGTAGTGGCTTGATAGCATCTAACATGCTTTAATCCCCTTATTATAATTTGAGTTCTGAGATGAGACGTTTTACTTCTGCACCTAAGAATCTCTGTACTTTTCTGTCGCCGCCCGCTTCCTTAGCAATCTCAAGGATTTTATGACCATGCTTCATATTCATGACGCCTTCATAAATTGCCTTAGGGTATGCGTTTGGTGCGCTTGGTTGAGCTACGATGTCTACAGTGATTATTTCAAAATCACTGACGCGGCCATCCACATCGTTTACATTACCTGATCCACGACTGGATACGCCTAGTTTGACTCCTGATTCCAACATAGTCTTTACGAGTTGACCCATTGGAGTTGGGAGAATTTTCAGTTTCCCGAAACCATTGGGACCGTCCATCCACATACGAGTGATCATATGAGATACACGGTCCAAATTAATCTTTAAATCATCTGGGTGATCTACTTCACCCAACACCGAATAACCTTCTTCAATCTGCTTATTCAATGTATCTACTGCTGCTTGAATTTCATTGACGGGGTAAACACGCTCATTTGCGTTCTTTACCCCGCCTTGAATGAAAATCCCCTTCATATATAGGGTCTTTAGCTTGTCGTCGCCTTCTGTTACGGACTCGACAATCAACCCCGCCTTATCGAAGGTTAGATTTTCCCTAAGATACAAAGCCATTTGTTCTCAGATTCCCTTAACGTGCTGGTCTACGAGCAGGTCTACGTGACTCTGCTACTGGACTCTTGGTGCCCGATGCTCCGTCTTTTGAGACAGGCTTTGGAGTCTTGTCTAGATCGAGGCCGCGATGCCCTGGTGCATTCTTGAACTTGCCTGCACCTGGAAGATTGCCTTCTCCCTTTGAATATGCATTGCTCGGAGCCTTCGGACCATTTGGAGCAGATTCAGTGTTGCCTGCAAATCTTACTGGCTTGCTTGCCATTCCTGCTTGACCTGCGTTAGCTGCCGAACCTACTGCACTTTTATTTTGTACACCGTTGTCACCGTGAGTTACAGAAACTTTCTGAAGCTGTACAGCTTCCATCATTGCTTCTTCGTCATCTTCTTCGTCATCGCCACCGAAGTCTTCATCACCGGCGCCCATCATTGCTTCATCGTCGCCTTCGTCACCGAAGTCGCCGCCGCCCATGATTTCTTCAAACTCAGCCATCAATTGGTCAAGCTTGTCTTCGATGCGGATTACTGCATCTTCAACTTCTTCGTGTTCATAATCTTCGCCTTCGTCATTGTCCATTTCCATGTCATGAGTAAGGTCTTGTCCTGCTTCTTCAGCGTCATCATCAAAGTCAATGTCAGCTTCGTCATCGTCTTCCATAACGCCTGATTCTTCAGCATTGATTTCGTCAAGTAGATCACCTGTTTGGCCGCCCATATTTTCTTCCATAGAATCGTCCATGTCGTCGGCCATAATTGACTCGAAGATTTCACGAGACTTTTCAACGACGATTTCGTGGAATAGTTCACGGGCCTGATCTACGTCCTCATTGATGATGAGATCGTGTAGTTGCGAAAATTTTCTAATATCCATTGATTTGTTTCTCCTGATATAAATGGCTTTGTATAAATTACTTATGCCGTAGTCAGGAAAACGTCGGATTAACTACTAGTTTTTTACGTTTCGGTTAACGAAATGGATTTACGTAGGATTAGATTGAAGGGCCGCCGGCATCACCTGCAGCCGGTGCACCGTATTGTTTCTTTACTTTCTTAAGATATGTGGTACGTTCGTAGTTTCTAACGTCAAGCATTCGACGCAATTTGCGGATTTGCTTTAGTGTTAGTTTGGTTTTGCGGGATGTTCGATACACAGGTCTGCTATTGTCAGAATTGACATCTTGCATTCCTTGAACGGGCGGGTCAAACATCTCTAGCAGTCGCATAAGATTATTTATCTTTCTGTGATTTATAATCTACCAAAAAGCCAATTGCAACCACGACATGCATACCCAACGAAGCTATCAGCATATGAATGTCTTTATAGATTCCCATATGCATACTTAAATGCACATGTCCTACTATCCAAAATGGAATAGCTAAGTTTTGCGAAATCCATACCAAAAGGAATTTGACAAAACTTAGCATTTGTTAGATTTGCATAGCGCCAGCTGCGCCGCCGCCTACGGGACCTGCACCAGCACCTGCTGCTGCTGCACCCTCTGGTCCTGCAACAGGGCCTGCGGTTTCAGGTGAGCCTGGCTCTTGTTCCATTTCTGCATTTTCAAGTTCGTCAGCAGTATCAGAGTCTGCTTGGAAGTCTCCAGTAGATACACCAATGTTTCTGAGATCAGAACCTTTAGGGTCTTGTACTACGTCTTCAGCATTTTCTTCTAACCAAAGCTGCTCATTCTTCTTGATTTCTTCTTCACTCAGTCCTAAGAATCTTTCGAGTGCAAAACGCTTTGAGATATAAGGGAACGCCTCCATGCTAGCAAACGTTGATACTCTTGCGTTGTCCAGTTCACTCTGTCGATATGCAGCAAAGTTCTGAGGTGGATTGAACGTAATCTGGAATAAGCCAGTATCAATATTGAAACCTCTCCAGCGCAAGAACAGCTTGAATTCTTCATCAAGCTTCATAGCCATGTAGTTTTGTAGTCTTTCACAATACTGATTGAATCTGAATTCTTGAATCATCGCAGTACCGACACGCCCGTCACTTAGTGGTGTGGTGTTATCATCTGGTCCAGTTGGCAAGTATGATGAAGGTACACGAAGACCACGAGCAAGACGATTGTTGAAGTATTTCAAGTCATCGATTTCACCAAGATTCTGGCCGCCAGGAAGAACTTCGACTGATGATCCGCGACCTTCAGCAGTGACCGGGAAGAAGTAATCTTCGTTCATTGATAGTGGATTGTACGAAGCATCAACGATTGACTGTCCACCGTATACTGAGGGAATTCTTCGTTGGTGAATCTCGTTCTTAACCCGCTCAACGAATGCCATTGCTAAGTGAGATGGCATGTTGCCAACATCGATCTTGAACATTCTACGTTCAGGAGCACGTTGTACACGATAGATAAGAACAGCGTCTTCTAGAAGTTCTTTCTGCTTGTAAACTTTAAAGATGTTCTCTAGAATCGATTGACCGAATGGCCAGAATCTATCAAGCCCTTCAGTAAGTGACAAGTGAACGATATGCTTTGCATCTACTGCTGATTCAGACTGACCCAAAGTAAATCTTGAACCAGATGTGTTATAGGGCATTGCAGGAACAGTATAGGGTGTGTTTGTTCCGCCGCCGCTGCCACCTAATCCAGTTGCTGGGTTAGCAGCAAAGTCAGTATTGGTTTTCTGTGCTACTGATAAGTTCTGTAGATTGATGTTGATATCTTTGATGACATACTGTTCCGGTTGCTTGCCTTCAGATTCATTAACAATAACCTTGATGACTTTTACCATATCAACCCAGTATAGCTTGAAGTTTTCTGGGTCACGGACAAAGACTTGGTCACCGTACTTTACAACGTTACGGAAAATCTTGAACATACGACCATCGAATTCATTAAGCTTGCACCACTGTTGTAGCTGCTTAGTGAGCAGTTCTACTTCACGCGGAGTAGGGTCATCTTTGTATTCGAAAGAGAACGGAGTCTTGTTGTGTTCGTTGCGCTGAGTGGAGAATTCTGCAAGAATGTCTAGACACGCATTGATCTCAGCATCAACGTCCATCATCTCGTATTGATTATAACGTTCGATACGATTTGGGTGACCGGTATATACTTCCGGTAGTCTGGACATGTAGTTCTTATATCCAAACTCAGTACTGTTATACCCATCCTGAGTACCAGGTGAGTTATTCCAAGCTCCGGCGTTACTGTTCATGCCAGAGATCGGACTAGATATACCGCTCTTGTTTAGGAATTTCTTCTTGTATGACATAGGTACCTGTTCTCTTATCGTAGTCTATTTAGTGTCAAAGCACCTGTTTCAACAACTTCTTCTGAACTTGATCAGTGCTTTCTATCTTGTTGACTACACTATCAAACTTCGCAGACAATGCATAAATCATTTCTTTGCTGATTCCGACTGTTTTTTTAGGAATACCAGTAGTAGAAGTTGGTTTAGGAACAGCCTTGACACTCTTACGTTGCAAGTCTTTTGCTACAGCCTCTGCGCTGGTTGAAGCTAGTTTAGAAAGAATTGAGTTGGAGTCGATTGGAATTATTAATTCAGTGCCGTGCAGTTCGATCGGGTATCCGGTTGAAGGACCTGACATTATTCCACCGTCTCTTGCCTGCAAGCTTCTCACAAAATCACTTCTGGATGTTAAACTATTGTTGCTGCCGACACCTGCATAGTAACTTCTACCATTTGGCATCGGCAAACTTGCCCACTCTTTTGCAAGATTATTTGCATATTGATCTACACCGAGTCTGCCGGATCGGAATCTCTCTCTGCCGCGCACATTCATCAGGTAAACCGCTGCCTTATCCTGCGTGGTTTCACTAAATTGATCATTGGGATTTACTGTTCCGGATCTGACTATGCCACCGAGAGTTCCTTTGATAATCTGATATTTTCCAAGAGCAGTTGATTCATGTCCGTTATCCCTCATTGTATCTTGATAAGCCATTACCTGACCGACAGTCATACTGGTTAACGGAGGATCATTTTTTACCCTTCCGCCGACTAGCTTGTTATAGTTGTTTCCTGATTCTATCCTACCTATAAAATTGAGAGCCGTGCTATCTGGACCGGGTCTAGTGAATAGACCCCTAGCAAAATCTCCTACTGCCGTACCGACTTGCGTGACAAGTTCTCTGCCGCTATCTACTGTTCTTGCTACGGTTCTTGCTACAGGTTCTCTTAAGTTGCTAACTAAATTATTAAACCATCCTCCGCCACTGCCGCCTGAAAGCACTCCCATAGCCTTAGAGAAATTCAAGAATGCTTGTGAGTTTTCGGCCGCTTTTGGACCAACGTTTATAGCAGCAAAATTTTCGAAACTTTTGATTGGCCCATCCATCCCAAACAACATAGATAGCTTAGCTCCTGCAATTATACTAACTGCCTCTCTCAACCCCACGCCGCCTTTATATGCTGCCATTGCACGAGAGAATTCTACAAACCCAGTTGCGTTGATACTAGTTTGTTTTGGATCAATCTTTAATTTCGAGAACTCTACGACTTGTTTTTCCGGTGGATTTGTGTTGAAGAAACTAACGGTTGCTTGTGCAAGTGAAGATGTTATTACGCTTAGTCCGTCTCCGTACCCGCTATAAGAAGCCATTGCACGAGAAAATTCTACAAATGAGTCTGAATTAATCTTTACTTTTGCCGGATCAACCTGTAACTGTGAGAACTTTTCTAAGTCTTTGTAAGGAGGGGTAGCACCAAACAGCTTACCAATACCATCGTAATAACTTCGCATTGCGTCGGCGATTCCTGCTCCTGCTCCCAAAGCTGCCACTGCTGCCATAGCCTTAGCATATGCCATCAGAGATGCACCGTTGTCTTCAATTTTCTTTCTATCGAGGTTAACTGCTTGTAGTCGGAACAGCATTTCAGATGCTTGAGTTAGAGGGTCTTTGTCACCGGTGAAAAATCTTATGATAGTACCAAACGCTTGAGCCATTGTTCCCGCGCCCATCGCCAGAATGCCGATACCTAGCCCTGCCATACCTAGCCCTGCCTGTTGTAGATTTTTACCATCAAGATCATTAAATGCTTTTAGACCATTCGCTAGAGACGGAAGTGCTTTTCCGATGACTGCGACTGCACCTGCTATACCTGCACCGAAAGAAGCAATTGCAGTTGCTAATGCAGCCGCACCTAAGATAACCTGCGGGCCAGCTTTACCCGCATTTGACAACGCACTAGCGACAGATTGCAATGACGCACCGAATCCTCCAGGTTTACCAACTTGTGCTGGGCCTCCTCCAGTAAGTTTAGCAATCCTTGCGCTTCTGGCTCCGCCTCTTAGAGGTCTACCGTTTTTATCTAATAGTTGATCTTCTGCGATTTCTGCTACACTTGCGGCTGCTCCTGCGGCTGCTCCCCCGCGACCTAACAAGGCTTGTAGGCCTTTAGCTGCTACTATAGTACCTAGTGCGATTGCTGCTGCTGACACCGCACCCATCAGTAATAAATTTTTGTTGAGAAATTTATCAATGAATGCTTTAATTGAGTCCGGTCCTTCAAGCAGGGCCGATTGTACATCAAGCAGGGCGTTTTGCACCTTACCTTGTGCCTCACGCTCAACCGAGCGAGCCGTTTCAACGCTATTGGCTAGCGTGTCTGTATCTTCTTCGCTTTTAGCAGTAGCTTCGGCTAAGATTCTTGCAAAATCTTTTGATACGTCTATCCCTTGACGCCTCATCATAGCGCCCACTACTTGTTCTTCAGCTCCTACCTTTTTACCGAATTCGGATCCTAGCACCTCAAAAGCTACACTAAACGCTTCTGCATTTGCAGATATAGCACTATCTAGTTTTTCAGAGTACGCTAATAAGTCTGCTTGTGCGTTAGCTGATGTCTTCAATCCTTGAGTGAAGGATAGAGGATCAGATCCTCCCCTCATTTGTAGCATTGCTAAACCGGAAGTGAGCGAATCATAGTATCCAGTACGCATTACCCTTGCCATCTGGTTTGCTTTGTCTGGGCCATACAACGCAGTATATGTCTCAATCATTTTCTTGCGGTTGTCTTGTTCAAGCTTTAATGCAGCAGCCTCGCTGTGCCGACCCTCGTCCTGTAGCTTTCGTATTTTGGCATTTTCAGCCATAGTTGCAACCTGTTCTTCAAACACCAGTTGAACTTGATTTATTTCTTCTTGCAACGCATCAGCAGATTTACCAGTAAGAGATGACAACACCGTCATGTTCTTCGCATAAACAAGCGATTCTTTTTGAATTTGTTCTATTGACTTAGATTGATTTACATAAGCATTACCTGAAATAGCTTGAGTTTCTACATACTTTGCTTGCAGATGCAGCAATGCATCTTGGTTAATACCCATTCTACCAAATTCTCGACGAACATTGTCACTTACAGCCGCTATCTTCATGAATTTGACAGCACCTTCACCGGCATAACCGCCTAATCCTATCATCTTTCCACCGAGATTTTCCATCTCGCGGCCCAGCGTTGCCATATTATCAAGCGAAAATCTAGCATTTGCTGCTAATTTACCAATTTCTGTCATTGTTATCGGAATGATTCCGGATGTTTTTGTAAAATTATCTCTAATTCCAACAACACCGTCTGTGACCTTCAGTAGTTCGTTAACTACTTTACCAAATACACTAAGGATTCCGCCCGCCGCCGTCCCCAAAAAACCAAAATTTTGACCAATGTTATAGGCACCGGTTCCTAAAGTATCTATAACATTACTATATTTGACCAAACCTTCTTGACTACTTAATACTGCGTTTTTAAACCCCATAAGCGCACTAACTCCGGTTCCAAACGCTTCTTTATAAATTTGAGATTTTTCGTTGACAATAGACGCAGCTTTTGTGTTGGCTTCAGCAAATCTATCAATCACATTGTTGTTTTCTTTTTCTGCTTGAGTATTAGCAGTTTGAGCTTGTGTTCCGTTTTTTAGTGCAGGTATAGTATCGGCTAATGATTTGACCGTACCTCCCAACAAGGAAGTTTGCTGAGAAAGCAGCATACTAAGTTCACGCATTGCAGCTTGAATTTCTTGTTGTTCCGGATCCATCTACGTTACACCATTGAATGTCTAAGTATTTTAGATTGTGTACTATAACTGCTATCTAGCGCATTAAGCACGTTATCTAATTTGTGTTGAATCATGTTATACAATTCTAAATTCATTGCACCTTGATCTTCTGCGGCGTAGTTATCAGTAGCAGAAGATGTAGAAGACGTAGACGATGCCGCCGCCGGATTGAGTGATTCTGAACCAGTTTTAGCCAATTTCATCAACAACGAATCAAGTTTAAGTGGGCTAATCTTTTTGCCCTTATCAGAATCTGAAGGGAAACTTGCACCAGGGCCATCAAAAACGCCACCGTTTTCTGCTCGTTGCAGGCCTCCGGCGCGCAATAGATTAGAAATTGTTTTACCTTCATCAGGGTGTTTATGGCTGCTTGTTTCGCCGTGACCATAAACAGCACTAATGCCATATTTTCTCATTATTTGTTGGCTCAACTGAACTGCTGTTTGTTTTTGTGTTCTAGTTATGTCTTTGTCGTCTTTTGCTATTAGTGAGACACCTACTGTATTTCTATTACCTAAGTTTGGTTTTTTATCAGTTTTACCGGCATGCCATGTTATTTGACTATCATCGACATAATTGACTACTGTACCATCTCTATCAACAAGATAATGATATCCTAATTTTCTTGCCCTTAGTGTATCAATCGCAGCTTGTAACCCGCGGCCGCCTGTGTGGTGAACTATTAGTCCTTCTGTCTTTCTGCGAAGGCCACGAGCGCTACCTTCGCCAGCAGCACCTCCGGAAACCACCGCCCCAGCACCTTCGGATTGCCCGCCGCCACCGCCGCTAGCAGCACCACCGCTCGGGGTGTCCATGTCGCCGCCTTCACTAGGAGCGGCACCGCTGCCACCGCCAGAAGCACCTCCACCGCCAGAAGCACCTCCACCAGAAGCACCTCCACCTTCACCACCTCCTCCGCCACCGCCAGAAGCACCTCCGCCAGAAGCACCTCCGCCGGCCGGTGCAGCAGCACCAGGAGCCGTAGCGCCCCCATTCCTAAGCAGGTTTGCCGCTGTTGCATAGTTGAAGAATGCTTCTGAATTGTCTTTAGCTTTAGGACCAAAATCTCTTTGAGCAAATTTAGCAAATGCTTC
>Ga0247833_1008212_pt1 | contig 10687 bp, 7 predicted proteins | sample LaCruzMarch2015__7_FD_187117 | JGI IMG/M metagenome (GOLD analysis project Ga0247833, IMG submission 187117) | Freshwater microbial communities from meromictic Lake La Cruz, Castile-La Mancha, Spain - LaCruzMarch2015_8m | ecosystem: Environmental > Aquatic > Freshwater > Lake | place: Spain...
CGCTCAGCTTCTTTGCCTGCCTTCTATTGCATCATCTGGGTTCAACGAATCAGCGGACAATCCCCTGGAGTCTTTCCGAGGGACAAGAGCGACCTGAAACCAACGACTGCAGCCATCAGCAGCGATTTGACCTATCAAGAATTGAGCGCAGGCCACAGCCATTGGATAGTGGAGGGCACCTCTGGAAACCCGTTTTCGACTGCCGTCGCAGTGTCCATGATCGGTAGGGCGCGTTGTCTCAACGCGCCGGATCCACGACGGGATTTCGCGTCAGAGTGCCGCATCGCCACGTCCCACGCTTCGGCGGCGGCGCTATGGGGACATAGCGCCCTACCAGCGCGGGGCGAAGTCAAGTCCTCTGAGAGAGGAGGTTTCCAGAGGTGCCCTGAAGGCGGGCACACAACGTGCTGCACCATTCATATTGTGTGAGATTTCAACCTTGCCGACACTGCCAGCACTGCCTACGCTACAGCTTATGTTCTATCGACGCTCTCTCCTTCAACTCACGGTCTTTTCCGGCGCTCTCGTTCTTGGCTTCACTGGCTGCAAGCAAGGCGGTGGCGACACCATCCTGGTGGGTGAATTCGCCTCGCTCACGGGCAAAGAAGCCACCTTTGGCATCTCTTCCCATGAGGGCACGCAGCTAGCGATTGAGGAACTGAATGCGGCGGGAGGCGTGCTTGGGAAGAAGCTGGAACTCAAAACGGAAGACGACCAGTCGAAGGCCGGTGAGCCTGCGAATGTGGTGAACAAGCTGATCTCCAAGGACGGCGTCGTCGCGGTGCTGGGCGAGGTCGCCTCTAGCCGCTCGCTGGAAGCCGCACCGATCTGCCAGCAGAATGGCATCCCGATGATCTCGCCTGCTTCGACCAACCCGAAGGTGACGGAGACCGGCGACTTCATCTTCCGCGTCTGCTTCATTGATCCCTTCCAGGGCACGGTGATGGCGAACTTCGCCACGAATACGCTGAAAGCCAAGAAGGTCGCCGTGTTCACCGACGTGAAAAGTGACTACAGCAAGGGCCTCGCGAAGTTCTTCAAGGAGGGATTTGCTAAAGCGGGCGGCACCATCGCTGCGGAACTCGACTTTAATGGCGGTGACAAAGACTTCAAAGCCCAGCTCACGGCCATTAAGTCCGCAGCGCCCGATGGCGTCTTCGTTCCCGGCTACTACACGGATGTGGCCCTCATTTGCATCCAAGCCAAGCAACTCGGCCTCGCGATTCCCTTCTTCGGCGGCGATGGCTGGGAAAGCGACACCCTGGTGAAGATCGGCGGCGACGCTGTGGAAGGTCACTACTTCTCCACGCACTACGCTGCGGATGCCGCCTCGCCCAAAGTGACGGCCTTTGTCGAGGCCTACAAGAAGCGCTACAACGGCAAGGTGCCAGATGCGATGGCTGCCCTGGGTTATGACTCGGCCTTCTTCCTCGCCGATGCAATCAAGCGCGCAGGCACGACCGAAGGGGCGAAGCTGCGCGACGCGCTTGCTGCTACCAAGGAATTCGACGCCGTGACCGGCAAGATGACCATGAACGCGCAGCGTGATGCGGTGAAGTCGGCGGTGATTCTCCAGGTCAAAGGCGGCAAGTTCGCCTTTGTTGAAACGGTGAATCCATAAGAGTTGATCGTTGAGGGCTGATAGTTGATAGACCAAGACAGAAGCAAGCCGATGTTTAACTTCGAGAAGCTGGAGGTTTGGCGAAAGGCGATTCAGTTTGCTGACCTCGTCTATTCTGCGACTCGCAGTTTCCCGGCAGATGAACGTTTCGGGCTAACCAACCAAATGCGTAGAGCCGCTGTTTCGATATCATCAAACATTGCTGAAGGTTCGGCACGCATTTCACGCAAAGACTTCGCTAGGTTTGTAGAAATCGCATCTGGCTCAGCATTCGAAGTGGTATCCCAATCTTTTGTCAGCCGATCCCAGGGATTTCTCGATGAGCCTAGCTTCCAGCACATTTACTCCGCCGCAGAAGAGCAAGGCAAAATGCTGAGTGGTCTGCGGCAATCTCTGCTCGATGAGGGACCCGCGCAGTAAAATTAGTCCATTAACTATCAACTCTCATCTATCAACTTCTCTTGGACTGGTTCCTGCAACAGCTTATCAACGGTCTCGCGCTCGGCAGCATCTACGCGCTCATCGCGCTAGGTTATACAATGGTGTATGGCGTGCTGCGGTTCATCAACTTCGCGCATGCCGACGTGCTGATGCTGGGCGCGTATGCGGCGTATTTCCTGGCACCGGCGGTGTCGAGCGTGCTGCCGCTGCCGTCCATCACCGGTGCGCTGATCGTCACACTGCTGGCGGCGATCATCTGCGCGGGCATTGGCATTCTGATCGAGTTCCTGGCATATCGACCGCTGCGGGCGAGACCGAAGCTCACCGTCTTGATCACCGCCATTGGCGTGTCGCTGTTTATTGAGTTCACCTGCCAGCACAAGGCAGTCTTCGGGGCGGATACCAAGCCCTTTCCAAAACTGCTGCCAGCCGCCGACTACAACTGGGGTGGACTCGTGGTGAGCAGCAATGATTTAGTTGTCGTCGTTGTCACGGCACTGCTGCTAGCAGCCATGTGGTTCATCGTGCAACGCACCAAGATGGGCACCGCCATGCGTGCGGTGTCATTCAATCAGCAAGCAGCCGCCCTAATGGGCGTGAACATCAACCGCATCATCAGCTTCACCTTTGGACTTGGGTCCGCTTTGGCTGCCATCGCAGGTATTTTGTATGCGTTGAAGGCACCCGGCATCGAGCCACTCATGGGAGTGCAACCGGGTCTGCGGGCCTTCGTGGCGGCTGTGCTCGGCGGCATTGGCAACCTCCCTGGCGCGGCTCTTGGCGGCCTGCTGCTTGGCTTGCTGGAAACGTTTGCGGGCGGCATCTCGGGCCTGTCGAACTACCGCGACGGCATTGCGTTTGCCATCCTCATTTTGATCCTGCTCTTCAAACCCGCCGGACTGCTCGGCAAAGCCACGGTTGAGAAGGTATGAGCCAGAAAGTTGATCGTCTTTTGTTGATAGTTGATAGCCAGAATTGAACTTCGCAGCAACCCAAGCTTCATGCCATCAACTCTCAACTCTCAACCATCAACTAGCAGCCAAGGTGCGAAACGCTGGCTTCTACTGGGCATCTTGCTCGCTGTCGTGGTGTCGATGTTTTCGGCGCAGTTCAATCGCTACTACCTCGGCATTCTGATCGACTGCGGCATCAACATCATCCTCGCGGTCAGCTTGAACTTGATCAATGGCCACACCGGTCAGTTCAGCCTCGGTCACGCGGGCTTCATGGCCGTCGGCGGCTACACAGCCGCGAAGTTCTCGCTGGTCTTCCTGCCCACGGTGCCGGAGCCGCTCCAACCCGTGCTGTTCCTGGTCGCGCTGGTGCTTGGTGGTTTGGTTGCTGCCCTTGCTGGACTCGGAGTTGGCGTGCCTTCGCTGCGACTGAAGGGTGATTACCTCGCCATCGTGACTCTTGGCTTTGGCGAGATTATCCGCGTGGTCGTGCAAAACATGGAAGCCGTGGGGGCGGCCAGCGGCTTGAAGGGCATTCCCAAGTTCGCAACGCTAGGCTGGACCTTCGCACTGGCGGCAATCACCGTGTATGTCGTCGCTGCGCTGGTGAACTCAACCTATGGACGCGGCTTCATCGCGGTGAACGATGACGAAGTCGCAGCAAGCAGCATGGGTATCAATCCTGTGCGCTACAAGGTCACGGCGTTCGTCACGGGTGCCTTCTTTGCAGGCATCGCAGGCGGGCTGTATGCGCATCACAAGCAGTTCTTGTCACCCACTGGCTTCGACTTCCTCAAGAGCATCGACATCGTGGTCATGGTCATCCTTGGCGGCATGGGCCGCACGGCAGGTGTGATTATTGCGGCGGTGATTTTGACCTTACTGCCGGAGGTGCTGCGTTCGTTCGCAGACTACCGCATGATCATCTATTCGCTGCTCATCATCGCCCTCATGATGGCGCGCCCCCAGGGCTTATTTACCCTGGGCCAGAAAAAGAAAGGAGCCGCAGCGATATGAGTGCTCCCCTGCTCCATCTCGACCGGGCGACCATTCGCTTCGGCGGCTTGACCGCCGTTGGCGATTTCAGCCTGAGCGTGCAGCCGAATGAACTCGTAGGGCTCATCGGTCCGAACGGCGCAGGCAAAACCACGGCCTTCAACATGATCACGGGCGTCTATCAGCCCACCGCTGGCGCCATTCACTTCGGCGGCCGTCACATTTCTGGCGTCAAGCCTCATGACCTGACCAAGCTCGGCATCGCACGCACTTTCCAGAACATCCGCCTCTTTGGTTCGCTAAGCGTGCTCGACAACGTGCGCGCCGCGATGCAACTGCACTGCACGAACGGCATTCGTAGCGCCCTCATGCGCGGCAAGAATTTCCACTCGCACGAACGAGGCATCGAAAAGGAAGCACTGGAGTTGCTGGACATTTTTGACCTCGGCAAGCTCCGCGACGAAGACGCGAAGAGCCTGCCCTATGGTGACCAGCGTCGGCTGGAAATCGTTCGCGCCCTGGCCACCAAGCCTAAGCTATTGTTGCTCGACGAGCCGGCTGCCGGCATGAACCCAACTGAGAAAGAGGAACTGATGCACCTCATTCAGTTCATCAAAGACAAGTTCAACATCGCTATCATGCTGGTAGAGCACGATATGAAAGTCGTCATGGGCATCTGCCAAAAAATCGCCGTGCTCGAGTATGGCCGGAAGATCGCCGAAGGCACGCCGGATGAGATTCAAAAGAACCCAAAGGTGATCGCCGCTTATCTTGGAACCGAGGAGGAAGACGATGCTTGAGATCACCAACCTCGAAGTCGCCTATGGCTCCATTGCTGCCCTCCATGGCGTGTCCTTGAAGGTGCCTGAGAAGAGCATCGTCACCCTGATCGGTGCGAACGGTGCGGGCAAATCCACCACGCTGAGAGCCATTTCCGGCCTGATCAAAACGCGCAGCGGCACGGTGCGCTATGCCGGTGAGGACATCACCAACCTGCCTGCGCACAAGATCGTTGCCAAAGGCCTCTGCCATGTGCCGGAGGGGCGGATGGTCTTTGCCAATCTCACGGTGGAGGAAAACCTCAAAATGGGAGCCTACCTGCGCCATGACAAGGCAGGGATTGTGGAAGACGTAGAGTATTGCTTCCACATTTTCCCGCGCCTGAAGGAGCGCTTCCAACAAGTCTCCGGCACCATGTCCGGCGGCGAGCAACAGATGCTCGCCATCGCCCGTGCCCTCATGAGTAAGCCACAGTGCCTGATGCTCGACGAGCCCTCGCTCGGCATCGCCCCCATTCTAGTGCGTTCCATTTTCGATCAGATCGTGGCGATCAACAAAGAGCGCGGTATCACCGTGCTGCTGGTGGAGCAGAATGCGAATCTCGCTCTGCGCATTTCCACACACGGCTATGTGCTGGAGACAGGCAAGGTCTTGCTCAATGACACCTCCGAGGCGCTGCGCACCAATCCCCAGGTGCGAGAAGCTTACCTGGGCGGCTAACTTTCTTGCGATTGCGGCGTTGAAAAGCCACACTTTCACTCATGCCCGCTGATCACGCCCCGGATGACTTCAGCCACCTGCCCCAGGTGGACGACTCGGAGCCGCGTCTGGTTAGCGCTCCAGGCAGCACAGAATCGACAACGCAGCCACCTGCTGAGCCACGAGTGGCACGACGCATTGTGGTGCCAGCGAGCACCAAACCCGCGCCGCCACCCGAGGAAGCGCCTGCGGCTCCCAAGAAAAAGATCCGGCTTAAGCTACCCATCCCAGTGGCAGCCAAAGCCACGGCCGAGCCCGAAACGGCCGCCAGCGAGACTGAAGACCTAAGCTCCTCCGAGCAGTCTACCCAAGAGGTGAGTCGGGAAGAAGATACCAGCGCCCCTTCCGATTCCCAACCTGAAGAGTCACCCAGCCAAGAAGAGCCCGATTCAGATAGCGAGAAGAGCGATGGCGTGCTCAAAATCATCGTCAACGCAGCCTCGGGCGAGGTGCGTGAGCTAACGCAGCGGGAGAAGTTCTTGCAGATCTGGGAGAAGATTGGCGGGCGATCCCTCGGCCTCAGTCTCGCCATCCATGCGCTCATTCTAGTGATCGCTGCCTTTGTGGTCGTCAGCTACACGCAGAACGAGCGCATCGACTTCATGCCTGGCGGGGGCACACGACAAGGCGAGGCCGCTTCCCAAGCGCTGGAGCAAACCGTTCAGCGCAAGAAGACGCCCTGGATGAATCGGAAGCTGCCCATGCAACGCATCGCCGTGGAGAAGTCCATGTCAGCCATTACCTTGCCCGAGGCTTCGCCCGAAATGTTGGAGCTGCCCATGTCCCAAGATTTCCTCAGCGGCGGCAAGATGGGTAGCATGGGCTTTGGCAGCGCCGGTGCGGGGGGAGGATTCGGCAATGGCATCGGCACCGGTGGCAAATCCGGCGTGACCTTTGGCCCGATTATGATGTTCGGCAAACAGATCAATGCCAAGCGGATTGCCGTCGTGCTGGACGTGTCGCGCTCCATGACGCCGTTTTTGGAAAAAGTGGTGAATGAACTGGATCGTGTCGCGCGCGGTAGCACCGTGGTGCTCTACTACGGCTGCGGGCTCCTGCGCCCAGATGGCCGTATTGACGAAACGGTGCAGCGTACCCAGAGCAAGGATTTCGAGCGCTTCTGGCGCATCTGGCAGGGCAGCGCGATGCTCGGCTTTTCGGGGCAAGACCTGAAGAAAATCACCTTCGCGCCAAGCGACCCGATCCCCCTGGAGAACCTGTATCGCTTCCTGTCGCGTCGGCTGGGCACCTACTTCCTCGACTACAACGGCATGGACTTCGCCTGGAGCGCGCTGCTCAGCAATGAGGTGCGCAGTGCCGATGCGGTCTATTGGTTCGCCGATTTCGAGGACAACGTGGACAATCGCCAAATGAAGACGCTAGCTGAGAACATGCGCCTGCGTCGCCAGCGCCTGTTCATTCATCCGCAGGTGCACGGTGCCTCTTTTGAGGATGTCGTGGACAAGGTGGTCAAGGTCACTGGCGGAGAAGTCATCGAGCCTGATGAAGCGAATAAATTGAGGTGACTCCAGGGCCTCTATTTGGCCGCCAAGCGCTTTTCGTGTTCGCGAAAAGCCATCCTTGCCTCAGTATCGCGCCCTGCTTTCAAGTAAGCACGGGCGCTGTTCATCCATGCGTGTGGATGCTTGGGATTGAGCTTTGCAGCCCGGCGAAAGGCTTCGGCGGCGACGAGGGGTTGCTTGTCCGCGTCAAGCAGGAGCCCCTTGAAAAACCAGGCGTCCGCGAGGCTGGAATCTAACTCCAAACAGCGATCAATCGCTGCGGCACTGCCCTGGAGGTCCTTGGCGCGGCTGCGCGTGAACGCTAGCAGATAGTAAGCGGGTGCATAGTCGGGCTCCAACTTGATCACCTGCCGCAGCGCATCATCGGCCTCTTTGTTGTCACCATTCCTCAGACAACGCGACGCCAGCAGTAGCCACGCGAGCTTGTCAGTGGGGCGCAGTTCCACCGCTTGCTCCAGAGCTTCGCGACTTTGAGCTAGGTCCTCTGTATCCGTTGCATTCCGGCGCAGTTGACCCATGGCCATCTCATACCAGTAAAGACCCGACAAGGGATCGAGTGCCACAGCCTTTCGCTGGCAGTTCACCCCTTCGGAGATGGCCCCGAGCTGCGTGGCCGCCAGCCCTAGCAAGGACCAGCATTCGGCACTGCGAGGGAAGCGATTGGTCAATGCCAAAAGCTTGGGCACCGCCGAGCTGACCTTATTCTCTGTCAGCAATTGGAAGGTACGCAGGAATGCTGTGTCCTTGGTGACCTCCGCAAGTTTCGGCCGGGTCGGCAGTTCCTTCAAGGGCTTCAGGTCGCTCATCGCATCATTGGCCAGCACCGCCGCCGCGATGTCGCAGGGTAGGGCAAAGTTTAGCCAGTTTTTTAGTGGGACACGCAGAGCGACCACCGCAATGACATCTCCTTGGTTGTTGATGATCGGAGAACCCGGCGCACCTGGCGAGTCGTTCCCCTTCACGCTGAGCCAGCCCTGACCAGCGAGAGAACCGTCTCTGACAACGGTGGCGTCTGCGAGCACCAGACCGCGCTTCTCACTAACGGCGAGCACGGTGCAGGGGCGCTCCTTGGAGAAATTCTCCTCCGTTTTCAAGTTCAGCGCCTGCACCTGCACATCGTCACTCTGCAACAGGGCCACCCCGGAGCGTTGATCAGCAAGGTAGTAGCCGACAATGCGATGGTTCGTGCCATCAGCCGCCGTGGTGGTGATGTAGTCCACACGGTCAGCAATCTCTGGGTGCAGCAGACCCGCGTCAGTGAGCAACAAACCCCGTCGATGAATGAAGGTGCCCACACCGCTTGCAATAACTCCACCAAACTCGTCCCAAACCCGGATCGTCACGACTGACGGGGCGATCTTCATCGCGAGTTCCATCAATCTCTGCTGCTCAGCAGTCATGCCCGAGTCCTGCGCCTGAGGCGGCTTCATGTCCGGTGTCTGCGGACTGAACGGGATCTGCGGCACGGGTTGCCCTGGCTGACCGAGATCAATCGGCGGCACGCCCGGCATGTTCCGGAACTGGAACAGCGGGTTTTCATAGTCCTGCATGTTGACCGGCACCTGCGGTAAAGGCGGCGATGTGGGGTCGGTGACAGGCACCTTCTGCTCTTGAGCCTGCGCAACCAGTTGGCCTGTCATCCAAACAAAGCAAAGGAGCGCGGGAAGATTTTTCATGAACGGTGAAGGTGGAAAGAATGCCGACTGAAGGCATTCGCTTTCATGTGACGAAATGTTCACACATCACCCTCCAGGGTAGCGTGACTCTCTGCTGTGCACATCTCTGTGCGTCACAGGTTTGTGACGTTGCATTGCTTTACTCACTCCTAGCGTGGTCCATCCGTGGGCTCCGCATGAAAGCTCATCTCGTATTCCCCCTAGCCGTGGCCATAGCCGCGCTCCCCTTCCAAGGGCACGCCATCTCGGTCTTGTCCTCTACCAACCTCGCAGCGCAAGACAGCGCTGAGATCCTCGACTACACGTCGAACGAAAACACCCTGCTCTCCACCATCTCACGCACCACGGTCACTGCGACTCCAGGCTTGGGATACGGTGCTCAGATCTTCACACTGCCTGCTAATGGCGTCCTTAGCTCCCGAGGTGTTGCATCGTTTAATTTCGCTTTCGGTGGTGCAAACATCACTGGCGATACCACAAACGCATCTGCTGTGATCGCTAATACGGTGACCACCGGTCTCGAAGTCGGCATGGCTGTTTTCGGCACCGGCATCCCCTCGGGCGCGCTCATCCTTACGATCGACAGTGGCACCCAACTGACCCTGACCGCCAACGCGACTGCACCAGCACCAGCAACGGCAGTCAGCCTGCAAGCCACCGGCATTGGCGCAACCAGCACGCTGGCCGTCGATCCCCTCGGTCGTGGCTTCGGCGCAGTTGCCTTGATCCCAAACATTCTGGCCCCCGGAGCGGGCTATTCAAGCGCACCAGTTGGCACCAAGCACAACGGTAACACCGCTGGCAAGATCGCCTTTTTCGACTACCGCACCGCCACCGCTGACGGAGCCCGCCAGCTGGTCGTCCTTAATGTCGGCTTCCACCCAGACCACGTGAAGTTCACTGCCGATGGCAAGAAGCTCGTTGTCATCAATGAAGGCGAGCGCACCACCGGCGGCAGCACTGATGCCCCTGGATCGATCAGCGTCATCAACCTCAGCAGCGTCACCACAGCTGCCTTGGCCATCGGCCAAGTCACGGCTTTGACTTCTGCCGCTGTGTCTACCTACGACTTCCAGGCCGCCAACCTCGGTGCAGGTGTCATCATCTCGGGTCTTCGCTACAATGAGGCCGGATTAGCCCCAGCTGATTTGTTCAAGCACGTGGAGCCCGAAAGCTGCACGATCCTCGGCAATACCGTGTATGTCACGCTGCAAGAAAACAACGCCATCGCCACGTTTGACTTGGTGACCAACAAGTGGACCAAGATCTCCTACCTCGGCACGATCACTCAAACGATTGACGCCTCGGATAAAGATGGCCCTTCGGCAGGCAAAGCCCTGAAGATCGATGACGTCGTGGTTGGCCTTCCGATGCCCGACCAGATTGGTGTGTATCAAGCCAGCGGCGTGACCTACTTGGTCACCGCCAACGAAGGTGACGCGCGCACGGATGACGGCGACGCCTCGCGTCTTAGTGCAGCGACAACTGATGCCACTTTAGCCTCAAAGTTGCCGGATGCAGTGCTCGGTCGCTTGAATGTTTCAACCCGTGACGGTGACACCGACCTCGTTCCTGACGGCGACATCGACGTGCCAACCATGTTCGGCACGCGTTCCTTCACCATCTGGAATGCCGCAACGGGTGCTAAGGTCTGGGACAGCGGAAGCTTGGAGCCACTCCTTGCAGCCTTGAATCCAGCCCTGCACAACATGAACGATGGTCTTGCTTCGAAGTGGGACGAGCGTTCCGATGATAAGGGCCCAGAGCCCGAAGCAGTCACGATTGGCACCTTCGGCAGCAGCACCTTCGCCTTCGTCGGTCTTGAGCGCCAGAATGGCATCCTCGTTTACGACGTAAGCGTGCCGACCAAGCCCATCTTCATGGGCTACCAGAACAACTCACTGCTCACCCCGACGGTCATCTCCCCGGAAAGCCTCG
>Ga0247833_1008217_pt1 | contig 10683 bp, 9 predicted proteins | sample LaCruzMarch2015__7_FD_187117 | JGI IMG/M metagenome (GOLD analysis project Ga0247833, IMG submission 187117) | Freshwater microbial communities from meromictic Lake La Cruz, Castile-La Mancha, Spain - LaCruzMarch2015_8m | ecosystem: Environmental > Aquatic > Freshwater > Lake | place: Spain...
AATTGGACAATTAATTGGGCTACGGTCACAGAACAAAATTAATTGATAATTGCAATTAATTTCAATTAATTTTAATTGCAATGATTTTTTGGGGGGTATGGCTCGGGGACTGAGTAGCGGTCGCTTTGCTGTGTGGCACCGTGTTTTTGCACTGTATGAGGTGGGATAATGGAAATACCCCATCAATCAACCGGATGAGTGTTTTAGAGGCTCCATTGTGCTTCATATGCATCGGATATTGTCGGAAATCGGCCACGCCCAAGCATAGAGGCGGAGAAGTGGTCGAACTGTAAAATCGATAGTAATATACTGCACGAATGAGAGGGTATGGCAGGAAATGGGATATATTTCATGAAATAATCGTCAAATGACACAACAAACGGCGACTAACTGACGGGGGATGATACTAGGATGGATTCGGCGTGATGGAATGGCGAGAATGTCGATGACAGGAGGCGTACCGACCCCATTGAGTGGAGCATGCATTTCATGGAATTTGTTAGTGTTAGTGAATTACTATGATGTGAGAGTGATATATTATCCCAGCTGCTTTCGGAACAATGTTACAATTAACAACCACTGGAAACACTATTAAAATAGCGTTAATAATCTAAAAAATTAGCTACGATACATTTTTCTGTTTGAGCTCAAAAAGCAATCATTTCATTGCAGACATTTGAAGACATGTCGCGACATGTCTTCAAATAATGTCCTGTCGTTTTGACCCCCTGGCCGACACAACATTTTCTTGTGTCGGCGACATGACCAAAGACATGTCGCCAACATGACACGCCATGTCTGCAAATGAAGGCTTGGGAAGACACGACAGAATAAGACATTCCCTGCTAACTGCTAAGTTAATCAGCAGAAGCAAAATCTTCAGCATTCACACCAAGATTGATGACACCAAAGTTACTATCAATATCAGATCTTGAGTCAAAGTAACTGATGTCTTAGTGACACGATATCCTTCTTCTTGACATGCACGAGCAACTTAATAGCCATAGGGAAGTGGAAACACATCATCAACGTAATCATGACCAATTTTAAGATACCAGATTAGATTCAGCAATCCACCAAACCATTAAATTTGGATCTGGGTGAAAGGTTTGATGACCAAAGAAAACAGTTTCTTCTCAACGGTGCAGTTTGACATATGATAAATGTCAATTGCAAACACTACACAAAGTACTTCTATTTAGATGATGATCTCTACTAGATTTTTGGACGCCAAGGCTATTAACACAAGAGGCTCACGACGACGTCGAATAGAGAGTCCATCAACATCAATGGTGCTTCATTACCTCCAAGATACTGATAGTATACCTCACCATGTACACACAGTAAAAGAGCATCATTACTTAGTAGTGATAGGATGTCGGATGCAAGTACAACAAGGTATGGCGGAAGGAGGAAGTGGAAAATATTATGTCAAGGTGTGTAATAGTAATTTGCACCGATAGTAACGCTCGAGTCAACGATGACAAGTCAACGGCCTTATATATTATATAGCCATTCACTAACTTATAAGGATACGATCCAAGTCAACCTATAAAGTAGCTTAGGTATGAGAGGAATGATTGTACGCGTATAAAACCTCACATCGTTGGTGGCATGACTAATTAATTTATGTCACCACATTTGAGACAATTACTTTAATGAGAATCTCTACGATTGAAATCTGTTTCCTCGAATCCCACATCAAAGTTGATTTTGTTCAGGAAAGTCAGGGACGTGATCCATACTATCAAATAATATCTTCCTTTGACCATTGCGAGCATCACCAAACTGATGCATCATCTCCTGTAAAACTGTCTTACCTTTACCGGCGGCAAGTAGTACCACCATCAAGTGCTCCAATGCAAGATGCTCGGCACGGAACTTGGCACGTATTAGTGGAACATGTGTCTTATTCTCGTCACAATGTGTAATCCCACGTTTATAATGTTCTCCTAACCACTGTGCCTTTAATTCATCCTCAAAGCCTGATTGGAAGACACTATTACGTGCAATTTCGGATATATCCGTCATTGATAAGTCGAATGATGCACGAGCTACAGAATATTCCTCCAATAGTGCATCATCGGACATGTGAAATAGTAATGGATCATCCGTCGATAAAGTAACATTCAATCCACGTTTGAAAAAGTTGGGGAATGGATTGGAAGCCAGCTTGCGAAATAAAAAGTTATTGGACAATGGAGAGCATGATAGTCCAATCTGATCGAGGTAGTACAGGTACTGTAATGACACCTGTTTGTCAAGATTAATCCCATGATTAATCGACTGACTAAGCATATATGTCGATGCCAAATGCATAGGATCGCCAGTCTCACCGGCATGGGGACGGAATGCAAATTTGTTTAGTCCCCTGGTGTCACGTACTCGATTTAATACTTCAATATTTGCCCATAGGTAGTACATTTGCCAACTATACGAGGGGTTGTCATCTACCTTCCAATTTGAGGGGAGACAGTTGGATAATGGTGCTTCGAGTGCACCTTCATCATCGACACTGTCAAACCCGACAATATGTGTTAATAATTCTGCCACCTCTGGATACTTCTCGGGATGTAATGTTGCTTCGAAGATGGGGCCGAATAGATTCTCTAACATGTTCTGAAAGGTATGCTTCCCCTTACCCTTTTGACAGTATACACGCCAAAGACGAGGTATCTGTACCAGCCATCGATTGTGTGAGGATATCATACTCCCGACCTCCCAATCACATAGTACCCACTTGGCAAGCTTTGCCCATTCATCACTCTCCATACCGTAGATGGATAAACGCATCTCAGCGGCCGAGCAATGACCCTTGGCCTTCTCATGACGAGATAAGACCTTCCTCGTCAATTCAGCAAAATACCTGATATTGTTATTATAAAGACGAATAAATTAAATGATTGCAACCAAAATGAAGCGAATGATAAAGTAAGTCCAACACTAACAACAGAGTGTACGCTTACCTGCCATTAATATGATTATCCGTCTTTAGAAAAATTTGTCTCATTTGTGCCATACGAAACGGACTAAACTTATCATTAAAATTATCAAATCGTTGATAACTCGAATAATCTGCCAACACCGAAAAGGCATCAATTGTCAAATGATCTAAATCTAATCCAGCCGTTTGGAAAACTTGTTGAAGTGTTTGTCCATTGGGCATGACTACTGTATGACCTTCGGTCTCGAGTTTGGTACGTACAAAGTTAACAAATTGTTTCGCACTGGCCGCGGCGGCCAAGTGTATGTGATTATCTACCTTCATTGTTCGGTAAAAGTCAGTCCCGAGTAGTTCGCTCTGTGCCTCGTCTTCTTGTGCTCCATTGATTGTCATGTGCATTTTAAATGCAGAGCTTAGCATTTGTAATCTTTGAAAGGAGAAGGAACGCATGGCACCGGATGATATCATAGATATTAATCGATGATAGTCGGTAATAAAGGTTGAGAGAGGTGGGACAGTAATTAGACTGTGGGTACGCTTAAAGTCAGATGCAGCATATATTTCTACTACCCCGTCAGTACCAAATACATATTCTAAAACATGATCGCCTGTTGCCGCTGATGGAGTTGCTGCTGGCGTTACTGAATCGTCGATAGATTGAGAGGAGGAGGAGGAGGAGGAGGAGAGAGTATCTGCTAGTACTGAACTAATGGACGTCACCACGCCTTCTCCACCAAAATATTTCTTTCGTAATAATCGTGCCTCTTGTATATTCCTAGCAGCCATTTCATTCTCTTGTGTAATAGCACCTGCACCATAAAAGATTAATGATCTTGTAAATGATAGTGATTCACGAGTTGGCCAATTCCCATCCGCCGGACGTTCACGTGCCGGTGCATCACAGCTATTACTATTACTACTACTAATTAAATGACCATCCTCATTGGCATGATCATAATTCGTCATGGCATTATACTGGTGTGTTGACGTAGCATTCGAGCCTGACGATCCACGTGATGCCATACGACGCAGTGTACTGTGTATTGGAGAGGGGACATTCTCTTGATATCCAATTGCAGTCGCTGGGTCGGTGGCGGCGACGGCAGACGATGACGACGATGACGTGTCAATACCTCCATCGACTACACTTGCATTACTAGCCAATGACGCTGATAATAATGTCACATCATTGTGTGTAGGTCGATGACGGAATTCCGTCCCTGCTCCCTCGTAGTTATCCATCGATCGTGAGATTTTTGAATCTTTGAAAAAGAAATAAAGGGACGTCCCGCCATGTTCTTCAAAAAAAAGGAAACGTAATCATGATGGAGGAAACGTAATCATGATGGATTCGTCTACGACCTCTCGCGGAACCATCACCAACCGCACCGTCCGTCGGTTTGTACGTCGTCTCTTACTAGTGTCCGTGATGACAATGGCGGCCACTCCTGGTGGTGCTTCGTCGACATTATTGTGGAATTCAAACGGCCTTACTACTTTGGCATTCACGACCTCTCCTCCTCTTCACCACCTTCTCCCCACTGAGACTGTACGGATAACATTGCAACAGCGAAGGATAATAGGCAAAGCATTTCCAACTATTAATGAAAAGAAGAAGAAGCGAGGAATATTGCACTATGTTCGTGAGCCGGCAAGTGTAGTTGATAATGAGAACGAATTAATAGTAGACCTCGAGGAGAAGAATTATAACGACAAAGAGCAAACACGTACGTCGAAGAAGAATTCAGTATCAATAAGTGTGAATATTAATCCACTCAAGACACGTCCGTTTGATAGTGGCGATATACGAATTCGTCGTGCTACAAGAGAGACATCTTCTTCTTCGTTTCAAACAACCAACAACAACATTAACGATACTAATGATGGTAACAATAATAATAACGGGTCTAATGATGATGACAGTAGTAAGGGGGGACCACAAAATGGAAAGAACAACAATAACAATAATGATAAATCGGTACAACGATTACTAAAAGCCAAGCGATTACTTGACCTATCACAAATATCACCTTCGCAACGATTAGAACGCATGTCTGCACAACAACAACAACAACCTGTTGTTGTAACATCAGCAGATACAGTCGTGCCAATGGGTAGTTACAGTATGAGATTTGGTGGATATGGATCACTTGAAGAAGAAATTGAGCAGAATAATAACATTGCTGTAGAAATGAGAATGGCAGATACATTTGATAGTTTAGACAATCCCGTGGATAAGAAGAGTAGTTTATTCCAGCAACAACGACGGAATGCTAATGCTAATGGACAAATGTTAACAGCAGCAACATCAACGTCAACAACAACATTGTCAACGGCTACTACTACCAAATCAGTATTCTTATCCAACAAATATTACAAACCTCCAGGTGTGGGAGAGGTTGGATATAAAGCTACTGACAACAATACTAAAACAACACCACAGCAACAGATGGATGGCGGAAGTAGTAGTCGGACACAGGTAGTAGCAACGCCCACAATACAATATGACCCCATCGCCGCTGAACAGTTATTATTCTCACAGCCGACTAAATGGGTTGTACGGAATATACAAATTGCATTCCCATTCACGGTATGGATAAGTAAAATTATATTAGATGTACTTCGTCAGAAAGAGGTGCAGAATAGAACATTACGTGCTTCTGAATTAAATACGATTATTGGTAATTTAGGTCCAGCAATAATCAAGGCGGGACAGGCATTGGCATCACGGCCGGACTTATTACCCGGTGAATATCTCGAAGAATTACAAAAATTACAAGATGATGTACCAACATTTAGTAATGAATTAGCATTCTCTATAGTGGAGGAGGAATTGAAATTAAAGTTCGATGACGTGTTCGAGCTAATTGAGAAGGAACCGATAGCAGCCGCGTCGATCGGTCAAGTGTACAAGGGACGACTCAAAAGTAATGGTCAAACCGTGGCAATTAAAATCCAACGTCCTAATACAGAAGAAATCGTTGCTTTGGACCTGTACGTATTACGTTGGTGGGGAGGTGTATATAATGGTATATTCCGTTTTTTCGGACGCTCTATAGATTTACAGAATGTAATGGATGACTTTGGAACATTATTGTATGGAGAAATTGATTATGTTGCAGAGGCTGCGAATGCACGTCGATTTTCGGAACTATATGCCGAGGATGCTATCACAGATGTATTTGTACCCAAGGTCTACTCAGAACTGACCACAAGGAAGGTCCTAACAATGGAATGGGTCGATGGTTTTCGTTTAACAGACAGTGAAAGTTTGGAGGCTAACAATTTAGACCGGAAAAAACTTGTGGATACGTTGGTGCAGTGTAGTCTGAGACAGATTATGGGTTCAGGCTTCTTTCATGCGGATCCCCATGCCGGAAATCTCCTTGCCACTCGAGATGGACGTTTATGCTACCTTGGTAAGTAGTTCGACCTTGGCTTTGTAACATTTTATCAACACCAAGCTAATTTATACATCCTTTCATCTTGTACAACTTTCTCTTCAAACTCATTAAGATTTTGGAATGATGAGCTATGCAGACGTAGCCCAGAGAAACGGCTTTCTCCTCGCCGTTGTACATATTGTGAATCGGGACTGGAGTGAGCTTGTGCGAGTATATCAACGATTGGGATTCATCCCATTAGATACGGACGCAAGACCCATCGAGCTCGCATTGGAACAGGCATTACCTGATGTCTTAAATGCAGATATTAGTGAATTGAACTTTAAGAATGTCGTTGGGAAGTTGGGGGATATTATGTACAAGTTTCCATTTTCGCTTCCACCGTTTTATATTAGCATTATTAGATGCCTCGGTGTATTAGAAGGACTTGCAATTCAGGTCGATCCAAAGTCGAGAATCATTAGTGAGGCATATCCCTACGTTGCGAATCGTGTCTTGACGGACGATTCGCAAGAGGAGCTTAGGGAGGCGCTACGCAGATTGATTTTCACTGCCGATGGACATGTACGATGGAGTAGGTTAGAGTCATTACTTGACGAAGCCAAAGATTCAAGTGGCTTCGATATTGTGCCGGCCGTGAGCAAGCTGGTGGACTTTATTATTTCGAATGAAGGAGGGGGACTGCTTGATGACATTGCCGACCAAATTGTATTGGAGGCTGATTCGTTAGGTCGGGATACCTTGCTGTACATTACAAGAGCATTTGGGGCATTGTCGAATCCAGATGGGCCAGCAGCCACAGCGAAAGCATTACGAATCCTGGTCGAGCACATGCAAAATGAGCAAGAAGCTGGAAATGATTCAACATCATCTGCCACCAAAGCCATGACCAAAGTTCTTAGTATCGTCGTAGACACTCTTCCTGAGCCAACCCCAGCAATGAAACGTACACTGAAAATAGGGCGAGTCTTGGGTACAAGAGGTGTATCTACCTTGGCAGCTACATCAAATAAAAATGCTGCTACTGACACTATCGACGCTGTGAACAAATTTGTTCCTCTCATGCGTAAGCTTTCACAAGAACCAAGGGTGACGAGCAAGGCAAGTGAAATAGTGGCAAGACTGAGTGAACGGTTTGTAAGTAGAGGTTTGAGAGCCGTTTTTGGATTGCCTCCTCCAGCATTTGAAACAATTAATACCAGCAAATAATGATCTTTCATGTAAACAATCTGTTAAAACTACGCCAGACCTCATCCAATTTATATTCATCAACATTGACTTTATGCGCTGGCATTGACAGATTTGAGCGCCGATTCAACCTCCTTGTAGGTACTGTGATGAGGACCGAGGACTTGCTTGCTGGTGATAAGCAACTTTGTCAAAAGAGCCCTTGCCTCATCCCCACAATTGGCTGTATGTAGGTCAATAGCATAATGCTTGCCCGATTCAATTGTGTATTCTGTGTCTTCGCCATATTTGGAGCACGCAATTTGTACAATTCTTTGTTTGCCTTCAACAACTCCTCATCATTATTGCCTCTTTCATACATAGACTTGGCATAAGCAATATTGCGCTTTGCGAAGGCATCCCCCAGATCATTGCCAATTGCTTCAAACACTTCAAGCTGGTTCTCAAAGTGAACCACTGCCCTCTTTGCACTCTCTTCTGTCCCCTCGTCAAGAGCGATGCTCCCAAGAACGCCATGTGCGTTTGCTTCTATTTTGGAATAACGCATTGACACCTGCGGTGAATCTTTCCTCATGCGATCAATCAAGGATATAATTACATTTGCAGTTACTCCAGCTTCTCTCTTTTGCACAGGTCGCAAACGCTCAAACACGGAACCGAGTGCACACAGCTTCAAATAAAGAGCCTCCACCCGTCGTCGTGTATCGTCGGGGTATTGCCTTCGGACGAACGATACAAACTCGGTCGCGATATCAATTCTAAGCTCCTTTTGATATGGCAGCCTGGGCAAACTTGCCACGGCTCGACGAATTTATTCATACCACTAGCCTGCTTACTCTTGGCTGCCGCATATTCAGCGAGGCATTCGAGGTGGGTCAGATCGTTCTGGTATTCTTGATGGCAACTAGTACAAAATAGCCACGGATTCACAAATTTATTCATACCACTAGCCTGCTTACTTTTAGTTTCTGCAAATCCAACAAGGCAAGAGAGATGGACAAATCCGGCATCTGTGCCTCGGCAAGCACAATCACGTCTCAATGGCTGACCAGTCTCGTCAGCTCCCCCATCCAGGCACAAGTAACACACCGGTGCTGAGTCGTCGATCGTCGCCATCCTTTACTATGGGGTGAGGTTGGTGATATCACGGTCCTGACCGCATCGCCATGAATATCACACGGATGCGCATGTAGTACATAAATATTTCGCGAGTCTCAACCCCAATCATCCACATCCCCATCCTTGTGCTCTCTCAAACAACCTCCAACTCAACCCCTTCAACCATTCGTCAGACTCCGTCTAACTTCGGAGATACTGGCTCCAACTCAAGCGATATGAAACAGAAACACCTGGAGTCATGCCTCTCGTCGCTTCCAAATCGCATCTTCACAAGCCCTAAAATCGAGCTTGAGCAATACCCCACCTCCGTCGAACTAACATCCTTGTTAAAACTACGCCAAACCTCATCTAATGTATAACCATCAACATTGATTTTATGCGCTGGCATTGACAGATTTGAGCGCCGATTCAACATCCTTGGTTACATTATGATGAGGACCGAGGACTCGCTTGCTGGTTGCTAGCAACTTTGTCAAAAGCTCCCTTGCCTCATCCCCACGATTGGCCTTGTGGAGATGAACGGCATAGATTATAACCGCATCAATTGTGTCGACATGGTGTTCACCAAGTTCAGCGACACGCAATTCATAAATTTCCTGGGATGCCCTCAACAACTCCTCATTAATATTATTGCCACCTTCATACTTTGACTTGACAATAGCAATATTGCGCTTTGCGAAGGCAGCCCCCTTATCATCACCAATAGCTTCGAACACTTCAACTGCTTTCTTGAGGTGAACTACCGCCCTCTTTGCACTCTCATCTGTTACCTCTGCGAAAGCAATCTCACCATGGGTATTGTGTGCGTTTGCTTCTATTTCGGAATAACGTTCTGGCAGCGGCGATACATCTCCTTTCATCCGATCAATCAAGGATAGAATTACATCTGCTGTTACTCCAAGTTCCCTCTTTTGCCTAGGTTGCAATCTCCCAAGCATGGAACCGAGTGCACGCATCTTCAAATGAAGAGACTCCACCTGGCTCTGTGTCTCGTCTGGATACTGCCTTCGGACGAATGAGACAAACTTGGTGGCGATATCAACTGCAAGCTCGTTTTGGTATTCTTGATGGCAGCTAGGACAATCTAACCACGGTTCCCTGAATTTATTCATACCACTAGCCTGCTTACTTTTGGTTTCTGCAAATCCAACAAGGCAAGAGAGATGGACAAATCCGGCATCTGTGCCTCGGCACGCACAATCGCGTCGCAATGGCTGACCATCATCGTCCGCATCCGCATCAAGGCACAAATAGCACACCGGTGCAGAGTCGTCGATCGTCGCCATCCTTTCCTATGGGGTGAGGTTGGGGATTATCACGGTCTTCCCGACCGCATCGCCTGAATATCACACGGATGCGCATGTAGTACATAAATATTTCGCGAGTCTCATCCCCAATCTTCCACATCCCCCCACCCATGATAGGACACCAGAATCCACTTGCTCAACACATTGTCTCTGAGGATACTGACAACTAGATAAACGATGAAACAGAAACACCTCGAGTCATGCCTCTCGTCGCTTCCACATCGCATCTTCGCAAGCCCTAAAATCGAGCTTGAGCAATACCCCACGTCAGTCGAACTCACATCCTCCAGTGTACTAACAGCACTTGCCCAGGGTGATGCTGGACCAGGCATTACTGTGCTCGACCTAGGATGTGGAACGGGTATGCTCGGGTTAGGGTTTGCATTGGTTGAGTGCGACTTGGTTTATCTTGTTGATTGTGATGCCGATGCGTTGGACATGGCGCGTGAAAATGTTACCATGCTGGAAGATGAAGGATTAGTCAACAGTCGGAGGAGAGGAGGAGGAAATGCAGCGGCAGATGATGAGGATACAGATGATGATGATGGCAGTAATGGATGTTTAGGAATTGAGCTCATTATGGCCAAGGTCAAATATATTCCACCGAAACGACTCAACAATGTAAAAAGTGGTGGCAGGGGAAGTCGTCATCAACATCATGGGATAAGAGGAAAAAAGGGAAGTACTAATACTACTACAAACGACAACAACTGCCGCTACT
>Ga0247833_1008220_pt1 | contig 10675 bp, 12 predicted proteins | sample LaCruzMarch2015__7_FD_187117 | JGI IMG/M metagenome (GOLD analysis project Ga0247833, IMG submission 187117) | Freshwater microbial communities from meromictic Lake La Cruz, Castile-La Mancha, Spain - LaCruzMarch2015_8m | ecosystem: Environmental > Aquatic > Freshwater > Lake | place: Spain...
CGCTCGGGTAGAAGGTCCAGTTCAGCCCTTCGGCGCTGTTCCACTTCTTGCCACCGTTCCAGCGCTGAAAGCTCACCTTCATGCCCTTCGGCGTGGTCACATGGCCGTCAGCCCCGCCACCGCCATCGAGAAAGCCAAAGCCATCCTTCTCAAACGCGATCACAAAAGGCCGCCCCTGCACCACCGCCGCACGGTTGGCCTGCTTGACCATGCGCGCCAGTTCGTTACCCGGCTTCTCGACTTCGGACTCCCCTTCCAAGCCGACGAAGGACATCGTGGCCATGGCCGCGATGATGACCATCAGCGCGATGACGACGATCATTTCGAGCAGGGTGAAGCCTGCGCTGCGATGCAACTTACTGCCAGTTCCCAATGTCATCTTCAGTGCCCTCCGTTTTGTCAATGCCCTTGGAGAAAACATCGTAACCATCTGGGTTCTTCAGGCCTGGGTTGCAGTATTGATAAGGCTCGCCCCAGGGGTCTTTGAGCGCTGATTCCGGCATCAAGGGCCTCCAATTGCCAGGATAGTTCTCGGGCTTGCGAACGAAGTCTTCCAGACTTTCCGGATAATTGTTCGACATGGTCCGGTAGCGAATGACATTGATCTCCAGTGTTTTGACGTCAGCACGTGATCGACCAGTGCCACTATCTCCATCGCAAATCGGGCCAAAGTAGATGATGAGCGATATGACCAAAACCATCAAAACAACACCCCCCCCTACAGCCAATAGCAGACACCCCAACCAAGGCATCTTCTTCCTCGGCCGCTGAACCTCAGCCCCTGGAGATTCAGCAGCAGTTGTCATGGCGTGATCAGGTTAGCGTGGGCCGAAGCACTCGCTGTTACTGCCAGTTGCCGATGTCATCATCCGTGCCGTCAGCTTTGTCGACGCCCTTGGAATAAATGTCGTAGCCAGTCGGGTTGCGCTTGCCGGGATTGCGATACTGATACGGTTCACCCCAGGCATCGCGCAGAGCGCTTTCTTGCATCAGTGGACGCCAAGCACCTTTGGCATTGCCGGGACGACGCACGAAGTCTTCCAGGCTGCTAGGGTAGGTGTTCATCAGGGTCTTGTAGCGCACCACGTTGATCTCCAGGGTCTTGATGTCGCCTTTCGCTCGGCCCACGTTCGCATCGTCCAGCACCCCGACCATGGCGAAGATGCCCATGCCGACGAGCACCGCGATGATGGCGAGCACGAGGATCATTTCCATGAGGGTGAATCCGCGTTTAAGCGAGCGACGGAGCGAGGTATTGAGCTGGGTTTGCATAAGTGAAAGGGTGATTGTTTACCTGAGACTGTTGGGATTCCGCAATGCTGAAAGCGTGTCGAAGATAATCGAGATCATGAGGTAGGCCATGATGCCCACGACACCGGCCATGATGAGAATGATCACCGGCTGCATGGCGGCAGCGACCTTTTCCAAGTTCCGCCCTAGCTCCTTGGCGCAGCGATCGGCGGCACGACGCAGGGCTGCGGGCAAGTCGCCCGTATGCTCGCCCAGGCGCACCATTTCGATCAGATTCGAGGGGAACAAGGCCGTCCTCTCCAGCGCACGCGACAGCGCACCGCCATCCTTCACGAGGTCGATAGATTTCTGCAACTGCGCATGAGCATAGACATTGGTCGTCACTCGCGAGGCGAGGTCCAGGCCTTTGAGCAAGGGCAGGCCGCCCGAGGCAAGGCTGGCCAGCGTCTCCAGGAACTGCGAGTGCAGGCTGCTGCTGAGCACTGCACCGACGAAGGGAATTTTCAGCTTGGCCTTGTGCCACACGGGCTTGCCCGCCTTCGAACCCTTGAACATCCAGAAGGCCACGCCTGCTGCGACGAGGAGCAGCAGAACGAGGAGCCAGTTGTTTTTGAGGAACTCGCTGCCATTGATCATGGCCTTCGCCAGCGGCGGAATCTTCCCTCGCGTGCTCTCAATGAGGCCCATCAGCTTCGGGATCAGATACGTGGTGAACAGGATCACCACGCCCAGGCCCGCGACGGCAAGGAAGCCCGGATAGATCAAGGCCACGACCACCTTCCCCTGCATATCGCGCGAGGCCGCCATGTAGGCTGCCTGCCGCTTCATCGCTTCCGCCAGTGAGCCACCGGCTTCACCCGCCGCAGCCACGGCGCAAAACAACTCACCGAACGAAGGCGAAGCCATGCGGATAGCCGAGCTGAACGGATGGCCTTCCCGCACCAAGTTCCCCACGCGCCGCGCTACCAAGCGATAGGCCGAGGGATTGGTCATTCCCTTGCCCTCCATCAATTTCAGCGCTGGCTCCAGACGCATCCCGGCCTCCAACAGCTCGGAAAGCTCTTCGGTGAACAACTGAATCTGCCCTGCACCCAGGCGAATCGGGGCAGTCGAAACCACTTCCTGCGCTGCTTTCCCAGAGGACTTGGAGGCCGTCGATGCCGCCTTGCCTTTGACCGCCGCAGTTGCGGATTCCGCGACCTTGAAGGGTTGCAAACCCTTGCCGGATAACGAACGCAGAGCCGCAGGGCGGTCCGGCGCTTCAAGCGTCCCAGACAGTTCCCGGCCTGAGGCATCAACGGCTGAATAGGCAAACTGCGGCATGTGAACAGGTATAGTGAGCCGGAAGTGCCAACTGTTCAAAGACGAAAGCAAGGTTTGGCAAAGATGTTGCCTCCCCTGCCCGGTCTGGGTTCAGTCAGCCCTCATGCAAACCGGCAGCGACATTATCGAATGCAAAGTGACACCGTGGTATTTCAAACGCATGGGGCTAATGGCCGCGATGTTCCTGGTATTCGGCCTACTCTTCTTCAAAGACGGAGCCTACTCCTGGCCGAAGGAATCCGCCATGGCCGCTGAGCGCGAGCGCTACCAGAAAAACGTGCTGGATGCCTATGATCAGGCCCGCACTGCTGGCACGCTGAGCACCTGGCAAGCCGAAGCCAAGACCAAGAGCATCGATTTAAATCCGCAGAACGAACCGCTTCCTTGGGCCGCTGTCGCCGCCAAGCAAGGCTGGCCCGAGAAGCCGAAGAAGCGCACGCCCACGGAGATCAAGCAGCAGTTCTATTGGGGCGGTGCCATGATGATGGGCGTGGCCATCGTCGTCACTCTCATCTTGCTGAGTCGAAACAAGAAGCTCATCGGCCATGCGGACCACATCATCACACCGGAGGGCCAGCGGGTGAACCATGCGGATGCCTTCCGCATCGACAAGCGCAAGTGGGACCAGAAAGCGCTGGCCTATGTCTTTTACCGCGAGGGCGGTGAAGGCCCCATACGCAAGGCCATCATCGACGATCTAAAATATGCGCAGGCGGGCCAAGTGCTGGAGGGTTTACTGGCAAACTTCCACGGCGAACTCATCGAGAAGCAAGCCGAAGCCCAAGAGCCTGCGCAGACCGATTCACCAAGCGCCGCAGATCACTGAAGAAGTGTTTCAAAAATCGTTCAAAATCATCTTGCCAAAGCACAACGAGCCGCTATCGCTCCGCCCGATTACATACCCCTCAAGCAACCAAAATATGGCAGACAACATTCAAGACAAGGTCCGGGACATCATCGTCGAACAACTTGGCGTGAACCCAGAGCAAGTGACCCAAGAGGCCAAGTTCATCGAAGACCTCGGTGCTGACTCCCTGGACACCGTCGAACTCGTGATGGCGTTCGAAGAAGAGTTCGGCATTGACGTGCCAGACGAAGAAGCTGAGAAGCTTCAGAGCGTGGGCGACGTCGTTCGCTACGTCGAAGAGAACGCTGAATAAGCGCGTTTCCTCCGGTCCAATCCTTTCCCAAAAGGCCAGCAGGTTTGCCTGTTGGCCTTTTGTTTTTTGGCTGCGCATCATTCAGCAAAATAGCCATCGTCGCTTCGTGTGGTGAGCGCAGCGATGACGGCTACTTTTCAGCTTCCCTGAAAAGAACCCGCTGCCCAACCACGTTCACGCCCGCGCCATGATCATTCGCCTGCTCGCCCTTCTGTTACTCCTCACCTCCAGCCTTCACGCGGCAGAGAAGAAGCCGAACATCCTATTCTTCTTCGCCGATGACTGGGGCCGATACGCGAGTGTGTATGCGGGCATCGACGGCAGACCTTCACCGAATGACATCGTCAAGACCCCAAACATCGACCGCATCGCGAAGAGCGGCGTGCTGTTTCGGAACGCCTTCGTCAATGCACCGTCGTGCACGCCATGTCGCAGCTCGTTGTGCAGCGGGCGCTACTTCTTCAACACAGGTCGTGGAGCCATCCTAAACGGCGCGCAGTGGGATAGCAATATCCCGGCTTGGCCACTGTTGTTGAAGGACACGGGCTACCACATTGGCAAGACCTGGAAAGTCTGGAGCCCTGGCGCACCTGCAGACGCGCCCATCGGTGGCCAGCAGTTCGCCCATGACAAGGCGGGCAACCGCTTCAGCGCCTTCTCCGAAAACGTAGCCAAGCTCATCACTGGGGGCATGAGTGTCGATGCCGCAAAGGAAGACCTCTACAACGACGTGCGCATCAACTTCGATTCCTTCCTGAATGCGTGGTCGAAGGAAAAGGAGAAGCCCTTCTGCTACTGGTTTGGCTCCACCAACACGCATCGTCTTTGGGAAAAAGGTTCCGGCCAGGCGCAGTGGGGCATTGATCCCGAGTCGCTGAAAGGCCGCCTGCCCAAGTTCTTGCCAGACGTGCGGGAGGTGCGCGAAGACTTCGCCGATTATCTGGGTGAAATCCAAGCCTGGGACCACGCGCTTGGCCTCATCATGGCCAAACTAGAAGCGAGTGGCGACTTGGCGAACACCCTCATTGTAGCTAGCGGTGATCACGGTGCCCCCGGCTTTCCGGGCGGCAAGTGCAACCTCTATGACTTCGGCACCGGCGTCACGCTCGCAATCTCCGGCCCTGGCATCAAAGGCGGGCGCGTGATCGATGATTTCGTATCGCTGCCAGACCTCTGCCCGACCTTCCTCGAAGCCGGTGGCGCTCCCCTTCCCGCTGGCTTGAACAGCCGTAGCATCCTACCATTGCTCAAGAGCGATCAAGCTGGTCAGATCGACCCCACCCGCACCTGGGTCATCAGTGGTCGCGAGCGCCACGTGGCAGGCGCTCGCGAAGGCAACTTGCCCTACCCACAACGGGCGCTGCGCACGACCGACTTCCTTTATGTACGGAACTTCCACCCCGAACGCTGGCCCCTGGGAGCGCCCTTTAACGTGACAGAAACCAGCACGCCCAACCACGACGATCTCGCCCACAACACCTATGCCGGATTCCCCGACATGGACGCCAGCGAAACCAAGGCCTGGCTGATCGAGCAGCGCAATAATCCCCAGTGGCGCTGGCACTATGACTATGCATTCGCGAAGCGTCCCGGGGAGGAACTCTACGACCTGCGCAAGGACCCCGACCAGACCATAAACGTGGCCACCGATCCAGCGTATGCCGAGGCCAAGGCCAAGCTATCTTCTCAGCTGATGAACACGCTAAAGCAAGCCGGTGACCCACGCTTGAGCGAGACCCCATCTTTCGAGCAGTCACCTTACACCGATGCTGGCGAGCCCAAGGGCGGCAAGAAGAACAAAGGCAAAAAACAGCCTTGATCAGCCAAGAATTCATAGCTTGGGAAAAAGAGCTGTGCAGCCCCATGCAAGACGTTCTTTGCGCCACCGAGCATCTGCACTCGTGGGCCAGCGTGAGGCGTTCGCGGTCTACGCCTTTGCGAGATCTAGCGGGAGGACAGACTTTCCTGAGATAACCCTGTTCTATGTGCGTAAACAATAGCCATCGATTGATGATGAGCTGTAACCAGGTCAGCCATGACACGCCTTCTGCCCAATCCATTCCGTGTCTCTGTTACCGAGGGAGAGACGAGGAATAGTCTGCCGCCAGCCATGTGCAATGAGCGCCGCCAGAGCGGCGTGGCAAGCCGACAATACGGCCTCTATGGCGAAAACGGATGGAAAGCGCTGGTAGAGATCGTGGCCGATCACTCCACCGGCGGTTGCCTGGACTACACCTTGCAAGTGGTCGCAACCCTGAGCCAAGACCACCGCTTTAGCCCGCCATCTGTGGGCTCACAATTCAGCGCGTCTCAGAAGACCACCGGCTTCTATCTGGGCATGTGGTCATTAGAGCCTTTGGCACTCTAAAGCGTCTTGCCCGACCTCGCTATTGGTCCGGAGGTCCAAGTACCTCGGCGGGCAATGCCCGGTTGGTGGCTGTGCTATCCCAATCCGTGGAGGTCACCCCCCGAATGATTTCCATGATGGAGGCCTACGCGATCAGCATTGGAACCGTCAATCAGCAACGGGCACTTATCCAGTTGGAAGAGCGGCCCATCATTGAGTCCTGCGCCATCTGTGACTGCCTGAAAAAGGATGAAAACACGTGGGTGCAAAGTGATGATTATCTCGACAGAAAACTGCAGATGTCCCTAACCCACACCGTTTGCCCTGCCTGCTTAGAGCCAATTAAATAATAATATAGCCATCAGGAGAAAAGTATGCTATGCAGAAGCATGGCAACATTCTCTCTTGATTTGCGCGAACGCATCGTCAGCGCGTATGATAAAGGTGAAGGCACCCGTGATGAGATCGCGCAGCGCTTTGGGGTCTCCCTTGGCATGGTTAAAAAGCTGCTTCAGCAGCGTCGCAAAACGGGCTGCATCAAGGCCCGGCATCACCTCGCCGGGCGCAAAAAGCTCATTGTTGCCGAGCACCGCATCGCCATCCGCAAGCATTTGAAGCGCAAGCCCGACATGACGCTGGCCGAACTGCGCGAAGCCTTGGGTCTGGAGTGCACGCTGCCTGCTATTCATTATGTGCTCGTGGACATGGGGCTGACATATAAAAAAAGACGCTCCGCGCAGCCGAGCAAGACCGTGAAGACGTCCGCCTCGCGCGGCGGCGCTGGAAGCGCAAACAAGGCGGGCTAGAGCCCTGGAGGCTCGTCTTCCTTGATGAAAGCGGGGCGAAGACCAACATGACCCGGCTACGCGGCAGAGCCCAGAGAGGTCGGCGGCTGCACGCCGCAGCCCCTTGTCGACGATGGCAGAGCACCACGATGATCTCCTCGATCCGGCTGGATGGCACCACTGCCTGCATGCATTTGCCTGGAGCCGCCGACACGGCCGCCTTCGTCACCTACATTGACCAAGTGCTCTGTCCGACACTCAAGCAAGGCGACCTCGTGGTGATGGACAACCTTTCGGTGCACAAGAGCCCCGAAGTGCTCAAACTCGTCGAGTCGGTAGGAGCTGAAGTGAGGTTCCTGCCTGCCTACTCACCCGACCTCAATCCAATCGAGAAAATGTGGAGCAAGATCAAGGCACTATTGCGCAGTGCCGAAGCACGCACACCCCAAGAACTTGACGAAGCCATCAGCCAGGCGTTCTCAAAAATCACAGCTAACGATGCCGCTGGTTATTTTGCTTCTTGCGGATATAGTATTATTTAATATGCTCTAGCTCATCATTATCCCGCCTTGCTAGAACAGGAAGCCGACTTTAGCCTTCGAATCCGATAATCCAACGTCAGAACAACAGCCCCATGAGTGAAGAACCCCCGATTAGTAGAAGTGTTCGCCTTGGCATCGTCGAAGACGACCGCCTGACGCGTTTGTTGATCGCCGCCATGATCAACAAGGAACCTAACATGGAACTGGCTGGCCAGTGGTCCAGTGCTGAGGACTTCCACGCAAACGGCATGATGGTGGAAATGGACTTGCTACTGGTGGATCTGGAACTGCCCGGCGAGCGCGGATCGGACCTGATCTACAAAATCAAATACAAGCGCCCAGAATTGACCTGCATGGTGCTAACGGCTTCCAGCAAGCCAGAAGATGTGTTTGAGTCCCTGCGTCAAGGAGCCTCGGGCTATCTGATCAAGGACTGCTCCCCCCAGCAGTTGCTGGACGGCATTCGCCTCGTGGCCGATGAGGGCGTGAGCTTCAGCCCCAACATCGCGCGGTTCCTGGTCGAAGAATTCAGAACCATCTCGCAACGAACTACACGTCGCCCAGCCAACATGAGCAATCTGACGTTGCGAGAGCGCTCGATTCTCAAGAATCTAGCAAACGGCAGGTCCACGAAGAGTGTCGCTGCGGACATAGGCCTGAGCTATGAAACGGTGCGCACGCACCTGAAGAAGATCTACCAGAAACTCCACGTGAGCTCGCGCCAGGAAGCGGTGGCTCTTTTCGTCATGAAGGAAGCAGGAGAAGCCAGCAACATTTTTTAAAGCAAGTCCCCCCGCATAAGGCGGCAGCACGCCGCGCTGCCCAGGATAGGTGTGGGCAGCCCGCATGGCGGTGGCCCAAAACGGCTTACCCCGACGTCCTTTGCCTGGTTGATAGACTGGCCTATCTCATTTCTAGGCTGACCCACAGCTCTAGCCGGTCGTTTTGCCCAGATGGGCAAGGAGGCCAGGAGGCAGGCCAAAAAGAGGGTGACAAGTAAGCCCGTGCTCGGGTGACGAGCAGACATTCGATTCCCAAAAGAAGAGGGAGAAAAGTGGGCGCGCCAGCAATATTGGGTTAACCCAATTAACAATTGGGTCACCTCAATAGGCTAATTGAACTGGCCCATGAAGATGATTCAATGGAAGCAGGTTAAGTTGATAAATTTCAGGTTTGCTGAGCATACCAGACCCACTTTCTTTGAAGCCCCTCCAGTTAGGCTGAAACTATCACTCACAGGCTGACCGCTTCAGCCAAACCATTAGCCCACTTTCACCCTCTGGTTGTCTCAATGCCAAGTTCTTCCCCGCGACCTTGCTCAGAGCCCACTTCCCAGGCTGGGAAAAGCGAAGCGCCCCTTCACCGCGACCCTGTGAATCATCCCTTCCACAAGTATGAATGCATCACCCCGGTGACGCATTTGGTCCTTGGCGTGGTCTTTGTTGTGGGAGGCCTCGCACTGTTTGCCTTGCCCGGATTTTTGTGGATGTTTTTGACCACCCACACCTTCGCCGAAGCCGCAGAAGGTGCCGTGTCCGATGTTTGGTGTCTGACCTTCGATGCCTTGTTCTGGACCACTACGTCGATCACCCTTTGCTTGTTGATGGATGGTTTCAATCCCCCCATTGAAACACAGAGAAAGGGCGGCGAGTCGATCTGAGGCCACTGCTGCGCCTCATGACAACGACTTGACCATCTCTTGCAGCTTGCGATTGGCCAGATTCAGCGTGCGGTTCGACTCGGTTTGAAGCAGCTTGACTGCCCCCTTAAATTCAGGCTGAAGCTCCAGCGCTTCTTTCTCAATCTGCGTGCAGATTTCCGAGAGCTTCACAAAGCCGAACAAACGACTGCTGCCTTTCAGTGTGTGACAGGCGCTGCGCACTCTCTGATTCAAACCAAGCTGGATGAATTTGTCGATCTCCTGCACTCGCTGCGGCGTCTCTTCATTCCAGGCATTCAGCAAGTCTAACAGGGCCTCTGGGCCAAGATCCTGGGCAATCTGCGCAAACATGTCCTCAGACGCTGAGCCGTGCTGCGCTGCGGAGGGGCGGCCAGCGACTTCTTCACTAGCACTCAGGGCCTCCGACAGTTGCCGGGCGCTGTAGGGCTTGGTGAGGTAGAGGTCCATGCCCGCATCTAGACAGATCTGCTTCTCATCGGGCATCGCGTTGGCGGTGGTAGCAATGATAAGGACACGATTTCTCGACCATCGCTCGCCAGCCTCGATGTTGCGGATTCTCCGCGTGGCTTCGTAGCCATCGACCAACGGCATTTGGCAATCCATGAGGATCGCCGAGTAGGCGCGAGCATTGAAGTGCTCGATGACTTCCTGGCCATCGCGCGCCCAATCGACGGTGCAGCCAAGCTTTTCCAGCATGAGGACAGCGAGGCGAGCGTTGATCGAGTTATCCTCGGCCACCAAGATCCGCCCCCGGTGCTTCAGTGTGTATGCCGCACCGGCGTCGGCTGGAGCCAGATTCGACTTAATCTCGGATGCCAGCAGAGAACGCAGTTGACTGCGCCGCACAGGCCTGGCCAAGGCTTCTGAACCGGCCAAGGTGGCGACCGCGGACGAAGCGTGACCGCAAAGGATGAGGCGTGGGTGTCCTTGACGCTGCTTACGCCATAGCGCCTTGATACGCGCTGTCACCTGCTTCGTCACTTGTCGGCCGTCCATGATCACACCGTCAAAGGGCACCGTCTGGTGCTGCAGGGCCGCCAGTAATTCGTCCACGCTACTGACGATGACCGGCGGCACGTCCAATCCCGTCAACGCTGCCAGCAAGACGTGCCGAGCCCGGTCCGAAGGCTCCAGCAAGAGCAGGTGCAACCCCGCTTGGTCACTAGGCCACCTAGCGGCTCCCTGCTCCGATGACGATAGCGGAATGCGGAACCAGAATTGGGAACCTTCGCCCGGCGTGCTGCTCACGCCCACCTCGCCACCCATCAGCATGGCCAAATCCTTGCAAATCGCCAAACCCAGCCCCGTGCCGCCATAGCGACGGGACGAAGAACCATCGGCTTGGCTAAACGGCTTGAACAAGCCTTTGATCACCTCTGCGGTCATGCCGATGCCGCTGTCTTCGACCGTAACCCTTAGCTGCGGTGCCTCACCACTGCCGACCTTTTCAAAATGCAATGCGACATGACCAGCTTCCGTGAACTTCAAAGCATTGCCGCACAAGTTGAGCAAAATCTGCCGCAAGCGGCCAGGGTCGCCACTGATGCTGAGCGGCAAAGCCGGATCAATCACAGCGGTAAGTTCGA
>Ga0247833_1008229_pt1 | contig 10669 bp, 9 predicted proteins | sample LaCruzMarch2015__7_FD_187117 | JGI IMG/M metagenome (GOLD analysis project Ga0247833, IMG submission 187117) | Freshwater microbial communities from meromictic Lake La Cruz, Castile-La Mancha, Spain - LaCruzMarch2015_8m | ecosystem: Environmental > Aquatic > Freshwater > Lake | place: Spain...
CAGCAGCCTGCCGGGCGTCATCAGCGGAGCGGGAAGCGTGACCAAATTGGGTGTGGGTAATCAGGTTCTTGGCGGAAACAATACCTACGCGGGACTGACCACGGTGAATGGCGGGACGCTGACCTTTGCTGGGTCAACCGATCTGCTTACGGGCAACGCGGTGACCAATTCGCTGCTGGCGTTCGCGCAGTCGTCGAACAGCGTGTACCGGGGGGCAATCAGTGGCGTGGGTGGGTTGGCACAGAATGGATCCGCCACCTTGAATCTCACGGGTCCGCTGAGCTACACGGGAACGACAACGGTGAACAGCGGAACGCTCAGAATCTCCACCTCCATTGCGAACCTTTCGGGCGGATTTGTGACCAATGCGAATCTGGCATTTAATCTGCCTTCAGACACGGTGTACGCGGGCGTGATCCGTGGCACGGGCGGGATCACCAAGGAGGGAGCCAACAACCTGGTGTTATCCTCCAAGCAGGAATACACGGGCCTGACCACGATCGATGCCGGAACCTTAACCTACGTTGGCGACCCCAGCGTACTGGGACCGATCGTGAATCGCTCCGAGTTGGTCTTTAATCCGGTCGTGGACGGAACCTTCAATGGGTCGATCACCGGACCGGGTAACGTGACGAAGGAAGGGGCGAGCAGGCTGATTTTCTCGGGATCGCATTCGGTCGGAAACATGAACGTGAACAACGGTACGTTCTGGGTGCAGAATCAGCTCATCGCCAATCCGGTGACGGTGGCAGCGGGTGCAACGCTTGGGGGTATCGGGAACATCGTTGGTAATGTGAACAACTTCGGAACTTTGGCTCCGGGGAACTCGCCGGGAATCCTCCGGGTTGAGGGCAATTATGTACAGGCGCCCGGCGCCGCGTTTGATTTGGAAGTGGAGAGCAACCGTTCCTTCGATCGCCTGGTGGTTAGTGGAACGGCGTCGATTTCCGGAACCCTGAACATCATCCCCTTCGGCGGATTCAAGGGGTTGTCGTTGGGCGAGCAGATCCCGTTCCTGACCGCGACGGAAGGGGTGAGCGGGGACTTTACCACCATCAATGGAACCTTTGCGGGACCGGGACTCGAAGGGGATTTGGTTCTCATCGGGGGAACCCTCGTGCTGGTGGTTTCCTCCGACGACTACACGACGCTTTCTGAGTATATTAACCTCACGCCGAATCAACAATCCGTCGCCAATGGGCTCGACAGCTTCCTTGGATCGAGCGATCCCGACGAAATTGCGATTACCTCGGCGATCGCGTTGCTAACGCCTGAGGAGTACGCTGCGGCTTTCGACGCCATTAGCCCGGCACAGTATGAGAGCCTGGCGAATATGACGATTGAGCAGAACAACGCGATGAACCAAGTGATGCAGCAGCGGTTCGGGTCGATTCGCTGGGGTGGGGGACGCGGGTTCAGTCAGCAGGGACTTAACTACCCTTTGTTGACGGACAAAGGAAAGGCGCACAACGGGAAGGACCTCGAAGAGGGCAAGGATATCCTCGCTCCAGGTGCGGATCCTCGCTGGGGCATGTGGGCTCAGGGGAATGGACTCTTCGGTCGCAGCTACAACATTGCCAATGTGCCCAGCTACAACTTCGATTCGGGCGGGTTTAATTGCGGTATCGATTACGCGCTCAACGACCATTTCGTACTCGGTGCTTATGCGGGTTATCAGGGCAGCTACACCAAGTATGCGAACGGGGGTCGGATGGACGTGAATACGGTGAACTACGGGCTGTACGCGACCTACCAGGAAGGCAAAGGGTTCTACGCGAATGCTGTGATTGGCGGTGGTGGATCCTCGTATGACGTCAAGCGGCAGATTGAATTCGGCAGTGTAAACCGCTCGGCGTACAGTAATCCGCTGGGGGCGAATTTGACCACCTCGCTGGAGTTTGGTTATGACATTCCGATCGGCGACTTTACCCTCACGCCGACGCTGGGGGGTCAGTACACGTACGTGGGAATCGCGCCGTTCACTGAGAACGGGGCGGATTCGCTGGATCTGAGTGTGGATCAACAGAACGCGAACAGCCTGCGCACTTCGTTGGGAGCGCGGTTGGCTTACACGTGGAAGGCAAGTGAGAAGATCACGGTGATTCCGCAGGTGAGCATGCTTTGGCAGCATGAGTTTCTGCAGAATTCGCGGAACATTGAGTCGACGCTCGATGGGGGAGCGGGGGCGAGCTTTGGTTACACGACCACGGTTCCTGCGCGCGATGCGGTTTTTGCAGGGGCAGGGGTGACGATGCAGATTGGTGATCGCTGGAATGTCAATGCGAACTGGAATATCGACTTCGGCCGCAATGATTACATCAGCAACATGATCTCCGGCGGAGTGAATGTAGCGTTTTGAGAACGGAGCACGGGTTTTCCAACCCGTGTAGGAGCCGGGGCTTTCGAGCCCCGTTCCGTTGAAAGGAGCACGGGCTTTCCAGCCCGTGTAGGGGGAGGGAAACGGGTTGGAAAACCCGTTCTCCGTTAAAGGAGCACGGGCTTTCCAACCCGTGCTCCTTTACGGCGAACCGACGGGGCGGAAGTCGGAGGGGAGGGCTGTTTGGTTCGTGATGTTCGACGTTAGTCCCAGCAGGTTAATCCCATCACCAGGATTGCCCGGAATCACCATCTCAAACATTCGCCCGTTCCAAACCGCCCGGTAGTCGTTCGTGGAAGACGTAGCGGCATACACCGCCGTGTCCGGCAAATACGGAGAACCGGGCTGATCCCGATAACGCAGCGAATTAAAAATCGCCAGCTCATCGTCCGTTCCTGCGGAGGTCGTCAGCACGAGCTCCCAGTTGGATTGGTTGAAACTCAGAACCGCACCGTTGAGGTAATTGAGATTCCGTTCCGCCAGATCATAGGAAACCGAAGGCATCGAATTGAGAATCACAGGGATGCCGACCCCTGCCAGAACGGACACGACTCCGATGACTACCAAGAGTTCAACCAGCGAAACGGCGGCAGGTCGGTTCCGGCGCGCCGCCGATGCAGCGGAGCATTCCCGTGACACTTCAGTAATAAATTTGCCCCCGCGAACCGGCGGAGATGGTCGTCTTTTGCGAAAGCGGGTTGATCGAGGCCGGGAGGGTGAAATCGTAACCGGCGGGCTCGAACGCAGCGAGGGTGGATTCCGAGAATGCAACGTAGGGGGTCAGCAAAAGATAGCGTGAAGCATTGTCTCCCGCGGCCCAGGACGTCTGGGCTGCGGCGGCACCGTTTGCTTGAATGTACGAGGCGATCGCCATATTGAGCGTCTCCGCCCGGGCCCGCGCAAGGTTGTCTTCACTGTCCTGCTTCATCTGCACGATGTTGGGCATCGCAAGAAACGTAACCACCCCAATGATGGCCACCGCGGCGAGGACCTCGACGAGAGAAAACGCATGTGACCGGTTTGACATTAGTACAACTCCACGGAGGGGTAATTCGTTGCGGACCAGTTTGAACTGAATCGCACGGAGAGGTTCGCGCGCATCATGGCTTCGCTGCGCAAGGTATTGGTTCCCGAATAGCTGGTGAAATGTCGGTACGTCTCGCCGTGGAGGTAGTTTCGGATGAGGGTGAGCTTCGCGAGGTCGGTGGTGGCCGTCGCATATTGGGTCATGGCGGCCGCCAGTCCGTTGGTGCCGCTGGAAGCCTGTGCGATCCAAGCATTGAGCGCCTCCTGAAGAACGACTTGTTGTTGGCGGGAAACCACCTCGCGCGAGTCCTGGGTGGCGTTGCTAATCGAGGAGAGGATCAGCGTGCTCATAACCCCAATGATCGTGATGACGATGAGGATTTCGATGAGGGTGAATGCGAAACGTGATTTCACCCCTTGAGTTTCTGCAGGCAGATTGGAGTAGCGTGGCATAAATCCTTTACCTCGCATATAGAGAGTACTCCGGGGATCGTCAGAGTGCAACCTTTATGGATGCAAACGAGGAAGGCTCCGATGAATCGGAGCCTTCCCATCCGCGACAGAGTGTGATGTGCAGTCTAAGGATTGTAGTAGATATTCGTGCCGTCCCAGCGGAGGTACGTGGTCGCGTTGGATTGTTGCTCGACGGATAGTGCGTCGATTCGGAACGTCATCGCGTTTGCGCCGCTGCCCTGAACAACGCCGTTCGTTGTGCAGAATGCGGCGATCGCGGTTGTGAGGTCGGCCCAGCTTGTTGTTACCCCGGCAGCGCGCGCCGCAGAAAACACCGAAGCGATGTTCTGCGCGTTTCGCTGGTTGGCGGCGACCTGGGCGGAGCCGGTGAGGTTTGCGATGTTTGGAATCGCGATGGCGGCGATGATGCCGATCACTGCGATGACCACGAGGAGTTCGACAAGGCTGAAACCACGCTGGGTGCCGATCGCCAGCGGGCGTTTTTTGGTGTGGAGGCTTGGAGTTTTCATACTTCGTCAGGTTTGCAGCTCCAGCAGGATTCAACAACTGGGGGGAATCCGTATAAATGCCTGCGGGGATCCTGTAGAAGAAGACTGCTGGGTTCGTTTCCCAGGACATCCAAGCGTCAGCTGCCGCTGGCGTTCGGGATATATCGGATGCCGCCGAGAGCGCTTCCGTCGAATTGGAGGTACGGAAGGGCGTTGGACTGGTCCTGCGCGCTCACGGAATCGATACGGAATATGAGCGGCATGGAGTAGTTTCCATTGGAAACGGAGATGCCGGTGTCCGAACAGATGTCGCGCAGCGCATCGTTGACGTTGGTCCAAACGTTGGTCGCCCCTGCCGTGCGGGCGGCTGAGGCAACGAGCGCGATGCTTTGGGCATTCCGCTTATTGGCTGCCTCCCGGGACGCCTCGCTCAATTGACTGACCCCCGGGATCGCGATCGCTGATAGGATTCCAATAATCGCAATGACTATGAGCAATTCGACGAGGCTGAATGCAGACAGACGACCGGGAACCCGGGCGTGTGCGGTTTCAGCATGGAGTTCGAATTTCACGCCTTATCGAGTACTTGCGAAATGTCAACCAGTCAATTGCGGAAAATGTGTATTCGTGCAGGCTTTTTCTGTGTAATCGAACGTTCCGGCTACGGTTCGACAAATCCGTTTCGGATCGCATAGCGGACGAGGTCGCTCAGGCTGCCGAGACTGAGTTTTCTCATAATGCTCGATCTATGGGTTTCTGCAGTTTTAAGACTGATGCCCAATTTGGCAGCCACTTCCTTGTTGCTGCACCCCTCGGCGAGGAGTTGGATGATCTCCCGCTCGCGGGCGGTGGGCAGGATCGCGTCGCTACCCTCGTTTTTCTCGCCTGCGGATGCCTTAAGAAATCCTTCGAAGATGACTTCGTTCACCTTGGAACTAAAGAAGTGTGATCCTTCGGAAATGGTTCTGATGGCGGTAATGAGGCTCTTGCCGGCGTCGGACTTGAGCACATAGGCAAATGCCCCGGCATCGAAGACCTCTCGGACAAGGCGTTCCGTTTCGTGACCGCTGAAGATCAATACTTTGGTTTTCTTGCCCAACTTCCGGATATGCCGGGTGGCCTCAAGGCCATTGAGATCCGGCATGCTGAGGTCGATAATCGCAATGTCGGGTTCGAGGGTCTCCACAAGCTTAACCGCGTCCCGTCCCGTCGTGGCCTCGCCGCAGAGTTCCCAGTCGGGCTCGCTTTCGATAAGGTTTTTGACGCCCTGACGGACAATTTCGTGATCGTCGGCTACAAGGATGCGGAGTTTTTCCATGGTCGACTTAGGAGTTGGTTGCCTCGATTGGCGTCGAGATGCCGGGAATTTCCGTTGGAGGGACAGGGGTTGCGGGGGAATGCGGGGGAGGGATTTCAACGGTGGCGACGACCTCGGTACCCGCGTCGGTTGAGCGGATTTTGAGTGCTCCGCCGACTTGTCGAAGGCGCTCCTTCATGCCGGCCAATCCGACTCCGAGGGCGGGGCGACGAACGGAACCCGGGGCGGATTTTGGAAATCCGCGTCCGTTGTCACGCACGGAGAGGTGCAGCATTCCCTGTTCGCTTAGTGTCAGGGTGATGCTTGCGGTGGCGCTGTTTGCGTGGCGGTAGATGTTGGTAAGGGATTCCTGGACCACGCGGAACAAAGTTGTTTCGACGTCGCTTGGCATTCTGCGCAGATTGTCGGGGAGGTTAACCTCTACGGCGATCTGCGTTCTTTGTGCGAAGCCATCGACAAACCAGCGGATGGCAAAGGTTAGGCCTACTTCGTCCAGAAGGGGAGGGTGCAGCAAGTATGAGATCGTGCGCAGCTCCTTCGAGCAACTGCGGGCGATTTCGCGGCTTTCGCGGATGAGCCGTCCCGTCCGGGGATTGGTGCTATCGACCAAAGGTTCGAGGATTGAGAAATTCATTTCGAGTGCGGAAAGACTTTGCGCCGTGGAATCGTGAAGCTCGCGAGCGATGCGGCGTCGCTCTTCATCCTGGAGATGCAGGAGTCGACCCGAAAGTGCGCGGAGTTCGCGCTCGGAATCTTCCAGGCGCTGCTGGGCCTCGACCTGAGAGGTGATGTCGGTGCCGACCCACTGTCCGCCCAGTCCGGCACCGTCGTCTGCGAATGTGCGGCGCAACGTGCTGCGCAGCCAGATGCCGTCGTATCCGATCGGGATCTCGTGATCAAAGCACGCGACAGGTTCCTCCGGGCTTAACTTTCCATACTGATCGCAAAGCGTGCGAAACGTATCGGGCGGCACGGCACTTCCCAAGTGGGCGGCCGTGGGTTCGACGTCCTCCACGAATTGCTTGCGGAAGACTCCGTTGGCGAAGGAGATCGCAAAGTCTTCATCGAACCGGCAAATAATTTCTGTTTGGTCCTCGACGATCAGCCGGTATTGCGCCTGTGTTTGTTCGAGTTCGGATGCCAGTTCTTCGATCGTGCGGGCGAGTTGGCCGAGTTCATCTTCGCCGTAAAAGCGCACTTTGACCGGAAGACGTCCGGAGCTCTTCTCGGCCTCGAGGGTGTTGGTCAAGGTGCGGATCCGCGTGAGAATGGTTTGATCCAGAAGGACCCAAACCAAGAGAACCAGTGCGCCGCCTGCAAGGGAAAGAACGATGACAAACAATTCCACCACGTCCTTGACCTTCGCCAGCAACCTTCGGGGTTCTGCAATCTCCAGGTAGCCGATCGGCAGCCCGTCCGCGCCGCGAACGAGCGTGAATCCGCGAACGGTGTCGTTTTCGTTGTTGCGGACAACGAACTCCGTGGATTTGAGTAGGGAGAAAATTGGATCATCGCGGCCGTCGACCACCCCATGGAGCGGGTGAAAGGTAATGTGCGCCCCGAGGATGGTTTCCACGATCGAGATCGAGTCCGCGTCCAGAGTCCGAACTGCCACAAGTGCGGTGTCTTTCGATTCCCCGCCGACGTCGGGCGTCCATGCAGCACCCGCGAGTTGGCCTCCGATTCGCAGAAAGCCGGCCCCGCGATCCTTGTCCCGCGCTTCAAAGATGGCGTGCACGTCTGCCCGGGAGAGGGTCAGCGAAACATCCTCGTCTTGGCGGATAGGCAATACATTCCCATCGCGTGAGATACGGGCGACGAGATCGACCCTGGGAATGGATGCATTCAGGAGCGGCGAATTCGCGGCGGCGTCTTCATTAACCAGAGTAGCCGCGAGGTTTTCTAGCGCGCGGGGGAGGAGGATGTTGAGTCGTTGGAGCGCGACGATCATTTCCTGACGTTCGTATTCCCGGAATTCTCCGAAGAGGATTCGCCGTGTCAGAACAACCGTTGCGGTTCCCAACAGGAAAGACAACGCGAGGAAGAGAACGAGTGCCTTGGAGTAGACCGATTGGGTGGGAAGATTCACCGGACAGCGGGCGATGAGGCCGCTGCGGCTGGGCGGCTTTTGGGGAGCAGAATTTTGCTAAGGCTGAAGATGGGACCGTAGATTGCGTAGACGAGGGTTCCCACGATGACCCCCATGAAAACCATGACAAAGGGCTCGAGGATCTTGTCGATCTGAGCGGAAATGATATCGAGATCTTCTTCGTAGTCGGTGGCGATTTCGTCGAGCATCTCGTTCACGCCGCCCGTTTCCCCCGCCATTTGGACCACCGCGGCAATTGTACGCCCATCGCTGCCGAGCCGGTGGGATTCCATGAGAAAACTTTCCGGAAGGGAGACCCCGCCGATGATGTGATCCCGAACTGCAAGGAAGAAGCGCTCGAATTCCACGTGATTCGAGCTTTTGGCTGCGATCTCCAAGGCGACAACGATTCGCACATTGGCCTGGAGCAGAAGGGCGAGTACACGGAAACTCACCATCGCCGCCGATTTGCGGATAATGTTTCCGAGTGTCGGAAGGCGGGTGAGGAAAATTTGAACGTCCGGAATGCGGTAGATCCGTGGCCAGTACTTAAAGAAAAGCACCAAACCAACGATCGGCAGCAATGCGAGGTACGGCTGTTCGGTCAGGATCTTGGAGAATCCAATCATGAAGCGCGTGGCAAATGGCAGGGTGGCATTCATCGACGCATACAACTTCCCGATCGCCGGGATGAGCGTGAAACTCATGATGAGGACCACCCCAACCGACAAAATGAGAACGATGGCGGGATAGATCAAACCCGCCTTTAGTTTGCGAAGGATGCGCAGCGATTTATCGCGGCCCCGCGAGATCTGGCGGAAAACTTCGTGGATTTGACCCGATTCCTCGCCCGCCCGAATGAGCGCAACGATGTCATCCGGAAACAAATCCGGATGCATCGCAAAACAATCGCTTAAGCGATCGCCCGATAGCATGCGGTGGGCAATATCCGCGACCGCCCCGCGAAGACGCGGAGATTTGATGCGGGCTGCCATGAGCTCGAAGCTCTTGATCGTCGAAATATTCCGTTCGAGGCAGCGGGCCAATCCGGAAAACAGGGCAACCGATTCCTCGAGGCTGGCCTTGGGGGTGGTCATCCGGTGGACGGTCTCGTCGACGCCAACGATGTTCGTCACGAGCGCGGTTTCGTTCGGGGCGCGACCGGATCCCAGGATCGCCTTGTCGTCGTCGTCGGTGTCCACCACCACTTCCAGCGTCTTCGACGTATAGACGTTTGTTAGCGCGACTTTCTTTAGCATGGACGTTTAGCGGATGGACGGCCGGTAGATGGTGACGTCGTTGGTTGCATGGATGGCGTCGCCGTCGTCCTCGGTAGCCACGCGATAGATCATCCTGCACACGGCGCGTTCCATGGTGCCTACCCCCGAGATATTGGTCGATGCGGTCGTCATCGTCAACGTGATGGTTCCGTCCGCCGGCGGATCGGTGATCGAGCAGCGCTCGGGGAGCAAGTTGGTGATCGAGGAGTACGGCAACCCCAATTGGTAAAGTCGAGCCGCCTGCTCCTGGAAGTTAATCGCGATGGAGACGCGGCCGTTGGCTTCGGATTGTTGCACCATGGAATTCGCCAAGACCGCCGCAGCGGCAATTCCAACGAGGAGAATCGCCCCGGCAATGAGCACTTCAATCAGCGTGTAACCCTTGTTTTTCACGGGTAACGGGCACCCTCCAACCATGCCATTCGATCTGCAAGCGAGCGAAGTCCTGCCGGGCTGGTTTCTCGCACGATATCCATGTCGGTCGTCGAGGTGATCGACGAATCGCTCCGGATCCCTCCGACCAGAGTGAGTGCGCCAGTCGGAGCGAAAGCGAGAGGCGTATTACGAAATGTCGCAGCCATCCGAAAACTTGCGGATCCCGTCGTAGTCACTCCCACCGACGTCGGGGTGGATTTTTGCACCTGCAAATAAAACCGCCGCGTGCTGTTTCCCTCGAGGGATACGGACGTCAGGTCCAGGGTGCCCGGGCTGTACGTGACAATGAGGGGTGGCATCGTGGCCGTGGTTCCGCCGATGAGGCGCAGTCGGATTGAGGAAATACCGGACACGGACGCCGAAGAGACCTGATATCGGATCAACGCGTTCGCCTCCACCGGGAACGTTTGCAGGTTAAGCACACCGAGATCCAATGTTACGGTGCGAACAGTTCCCGCGTCGGTGATCTGGATGCCATCCGTGGTCACGAGTGGGTCGTCTGCGACCTCGTTCACGCCGCCCGTGGGGCCTGACACGGAGAGATAGCCCGCGAAGGCGTCGAACCCGGAAACCGTTCCCGAAGTCAGGGGGACAAATGGGAACGTAATGATGCCGGCGCCGCTGCTGTGGAGCGCAGTGCGTGAGGCGGGCGCCTGATACGTGACGGTTACATAGTCCAAATTCGGTGCGGTAGGCCAGAGCAGAGAGGTGCCCTGTACCTCGACGGTTCCGCTCACGTCGGTTGCCGGTTGATGCGTGGTGAGCAGGTATCCGGCGTAGGCGGGATTTTCCGTTCTCGCGCGGAATCTCCAACCGTGGGAATTGGTGTCATCCGAAATGGTTGCGGTGATGTCCACGCTGAAGCCGAAACGTTCCCCGGGGCTGAATGGGTTGATCGCGGTGGGCTGTTCGGTGCTGGAGAAAACGGAGGTTCCCGGGGCGGTGATTGTGAATCCGCCCCATCCACCGGGGGCGGCGTAGGTCGCACCTGCGATCGTGCCCGCGGGCAGGCGTTCGAGGAGGTACTGCTGCGCGAGGGCGCGGCCGTTTTCCACCGCAATTCGTCGGTTCTGCGCAACGATCGCCTGGTCCCGGTTGATCGCCTGCGTTGCCATCAGTTGCGCCCACGCCGCGAGAACAAAGGCTCCCGCGATGATGACGAGGAGAGCGTAAATCATGACC
>Ga0247833_1008236_pt1 | contig 10662 bp, 8 predicted proteins | sample LaCruzMarch2015__7_FD_187117 | JGI IMG/M metagenome (GOLD analysis project Ga0247833, IMG submission 187117) | Freshwater microbial communities from meromictic Lake La Cruz, Castile-La Mancha, Spain - LaCruzMarch2015_8m | ecosystem: Environmental > Aquatic > Freshwater > Lake | place: Spain...
AAGCTAAATAACACGAGGTATTTAAAAAGCCATATAATTGAGCTAACAAGTAATTTAAAAGGAGTATCATCACGCGGCACGGTAATTTAAAAGCGATACTCACCGCCCGACGCGGTAATTTAAAAGCAATATGCTTAAGGAACGGGCATTTTAAAAGCAATTTATCCAAACAAAACAGGTATTTTAAATGGAACATGGGCAGGGTACTCATGACTGGATCGCTAAATTTAGGAATCAGCGACAAAATATGGAACAGGTAAAGTAAAAGTGATATAACAATGCACGGTAATTTTAAAGGGATACTCTTAAAAAAACAGTAAACTAAAAGCCATATTATTCACAAGTAATGGCAATTTAAAAGAAACAGGCATAAAAACAAAAAAAATGGTGCTGTGCAAGACAAAAGCCCAATAACGGTCGTTTAAGGGTACTTTAAAAGCCATTTGACAGCGGTCGTGGTAATATAAAAGTCAAATCATCGGTAGTGGCACATGAAAAGCCATTTGCTTAATCCAACAGTAGGATTAATTTTCACCCTGAGATTTTGGATGGAATCCTATCAAAATATACTTAGGTATCTATGTAGAGATCCTATCTATAAACCTCCAAAAAAATTATGCCGCCGTTCCTCGTCCCCTTCTACTCCTCCGTTGTCCATGATGCCCTTGTTTCAATACTCCAAACAAGTAGTAGTAGTAGTAGGGTGATAGAAGTAGAAACAGTCGGGTACGAAGACGACGCGGGATTATTCGTGCGGCGCGGTGGCGATGTTGATAACGAAGATGAAGATGAAGACGATGATTTGCAGAGTGAGGGCTCGGACACGACATCGTCGTCGCTCTTGGAAACCTTGAACGAGGAAGACGAACCAATATTTTCCAACATCAGTTCGACGACAACAGGACGAATGGTAGACGAATTTTCCTCCACGACCGATAGCGACAATAACAATGACGACAACGATGGTGGTGCCACGCGGAATCACCCGCCAAAAATCAAGGGGAGTAATAACAACAATAGCCGGTCTGGAGGAGGTGGCAATAATAGGAAAAAGCACGAAAGCAAATCCATGGGCCGAGCACCGTCTACTATATTGACATTTGTAGCCAATCACAGCAATGACAACAATAATAACGAATCTTGCAGTAATGCAGCTGATGCAATGTTAACGAAAATGGCAATGGAAATACCCACTGGTCTATTCCCGCGTCCAATACGCACATATGATGATAATTATAATACACATCAAACAAAACAAAGTGCAATGGCAACAGATCTACTATTGTCATGGAACAAATTACATGGAAGAAATTGTGGTAACAACCTGTTGTTGTCACCCACAATTATTGTTGTACTATTACGAAGTGGTCGATTCGTAGCGGCAGTATACTCCTTAACAACAACCAATGCAGCAGCAACAACAATGACAATGCTAACACATACAACATCAACACGATATACTGTACGCAAGGGACAGGGTGGATCACAATCTAGTCATGACATGTCAAAATCGAAGGCCAAGAGCGTAGGTGCCCAATTACGACGAGAGGGGGAGAAGAAGCTACGGGAGGATGTACATGCAGCATGGATTAAATTTCATAATTGTGGTTATGTAAAACGTTGTATATATGTTTATGTTAGTTGTCCGAAGGGGATGAAACGCGATTATTTATATTCGACTGATGATTCGGGAGGATTGGTGGGATTGTTAGTTAAGGGAGATTGTCGATGGAGAGACATTCCCTTGGATGTAGGCCGGCCAACACTTGAGGCTGCCTCATTAGTATTAGACTGTGTATTAGGATGTTCAGTTCGTCAATTGTCAAATGAAGAATATACGACGCTCATTTCATCCTCATCGTCGGGAGGAGGAGGAAGAGATGGAGAAACGGTGACTACAAATAATGAGAAGAGGGTTGTAAGTGATACGACAAAAGTGAAGAGTTTGGTGGATAATACTACCACTGCTACGAGAGAATTGGAAATTCCTGCTCCTCCTCCGCCACCACCATACACACCATTGCATGATGCTGTCATGGATGGAGATCTAGCACGATTGATTGAATTGCTAGACTTTCTCAACACTAAGGTAGAGTCAGCAGCATTCCCCGATACTGACACGGTAGATAAGATGATGCCGTCATTTTTTATTGCCTACGATGTCAATACCGTTGCTGGACCAGATTTACGTACACCACTTCACATGGCCTCCATGTTATCCACAAATGCTGATGCTGCTCCAGGTCTCGTTACGACTTTACTCATAAATGGTCATGCCGATCCAACTATTGTCGATAAGCATGGTCTACCACCCTACCGCACTGCACTGACTGATGGTACACGTGAGGCATATCGATTAGCACGTGGTGTATTAGGTGAGGACAGTTGGGCATGGGATGATGATGCTAAGGTCCCGTCAGCATTAACTTCAGATGATATCAAGGCCAAGAAGGATAAGGCGGCTGAGAAGAAACGGAGACAACGTACACGACAGAAGGAGGTAAAAGCCGAGGAGAAGGCAGAGTTAGAGGCTGCCGCTGAAAAAGAACGCCAAGAAGCTATGGAACGTAAGCAACAGGAGGATGCTAAACGTATACGTGACGGACTCCGACCAAAGTTATCATCCACAACAGCTACTAATGTATGTGACTTTTGTCAACAAGTTGTCAAAGGTAAACGACGTAGTCAAATGTTTCAACGTTTAGAGTATGCATATTGTAGTACTGAATGTGTTAAGAGACATCAACGAGAGCTCATGGCTGCTGCTGCCACTGCTCGGATTGTACAATAGACAAACATATAACACAGAATGAAAATTAGCTATGCGTTGTTCAAATCAAGTACCCACAGGGTGACGACGTTTCGTGGTATTAAATATTTTGCCTCTCCGTGGAGACGTCTTCGGAAAGAGAACGAGTATTCGGTTTACCATCATAATCAAAGTTTGGGTCCGCGCAACTATATAAATATTCCCCTGGTACCATTTCTCGTGACTTGCCAGGAACTTGCCATGCTATAGATAAATAATCCTCAAGTGGACCTTCCTTCATAAGAGCCTTTTGTTATGAATATTGAAAGAGAAAACATGAGACAGATTAGGTTTTGTAAAAGAGCAACAACAACATTAACAAAATCATTAGGCTCAACTATGACTCACCTCATAATAATATAACTCGCCACCAATTAGGTTGACAGGCGCTGATTTCTGTTCAGGATATTTGTCGTATTCCGAAGTATCTGTCACCCACAATGAAACATAACATATTTTCACCAATTCGGTCCTGAATTCAGTAGTACTCAATGAGAATTGACCTTGATCATCCGACGCTATCCAGAAAGTGTACTCGCCAGTAACTGGGGGTACAATAAATCCCTTAAGTCGAGTACCATAGTTATCGACAGGCTGACCCGTCGCTGGATCAATCCTGTTTGGTGGAATTTCTAGCTTGTCCGTATTAATTATAACCAAATCTGGTGGCTTCTGGAAGTTGTTTGTTCCACTTATCAAACTGTCAATGGTTAATCCAGGGATATTCCACCAGTATTCGGAGATTGCACCTCCTTGTAAGAGACACTTGTATGGAAGTGATGGAGCCGACGTTGGTGTAGATGTAGGCACTGGTGTCGGAACTGCTGTTGGTGTAGATGTTGGAACTGCTGTTGGAACTGCTGTTGGAACTGCTGTTGGAACTGCTGATGGAATCGCTGATGGACTCGCGGAAGGACCCGATGTTGGTTTAGCTATGACGGTAATTGTAATTGTCGCCTTCGCACATTTACCCTCACTATTACATGCCTCGTAGTTGCATTCATCCAAGCCCACAAAACCTGCATCTGGAGTATAGCACACCTGCTTCCCGTCTGCACTGGGCGTACATTTGCCATTATCCCCCCCTGTGACCTCTGTCAAAGTAAGATCTGGACTGAAGATGACTGTAGCACAGGCCTGTGCGTCCATTGTAACTTCGTCATCTGGTATAACATCAATTGTTACAGTCCCCGAAGCACATTCATCCTCGTCATCGCATGCCTCGTATTCACATTCATCCTTGCCCGCGAATCCTGCATCTGGAGTATAACAAATCTCAATCCCATCGAGACTAGGGGTACATTTACCATTGTCACCACCAGTAACCGTAGTCAAAGTAAGATCTGGTGTATTTGTGAGGACTGGAACACATGTTGTACTCCCATTGTTAGGCATGGTGTCAGAATCGTCGCCAATGACTGTAAATATCGCAGTCGCCAATGGAGCACAAATTGACGGGTCCTGATCATCACAAGACTCAAATTGACACTCATCTACACCAGTGAAGTCCAAATTTGGCTCGTAACACACCTCTGTTGGATCGGACCCATTTGTTGTACATTCGCCATTTTTGCCACCATTTACCGAAGTTACTGAAAGAGTGGTTCCTGGTACTGGTGTAGCATTGTCAAGAACAGGAATGCAGACTTTACCGTCAACATTATTCATTGTGATGGCATTATCTTCTACAAAAGGCAATCCAACAGTAATCTCCACCTCTGCCTCGTCACATTGTGGTGGATCCTGTTCATCACAAGCAGTGTATGTGCAACTATCCTGGCCCATAAAGCCTGTATCTGGACTGTAACACATCTTATCCCTGTCGTTGCTAATAGAACACGGACCATTGTCACCACCAGTGACCTTCGTTACAAACAAAGTCGTCTGTCCTATCCCTGGTATATCATTCTCAAGTACATCAAAGCAGGTAGTACCCGTATCACTAGGCACATTGACTTTGTCATCAATTGCCACGGGCTTGTCCGCGGACGTGGGCTGTAGAGTGGGCATATATGTTGGTTTGGCTTCCACAATAATCGGACCTACAATTGCCGTACCGCACTGAGGTGGCTCCTGATCGTCACACGCTGTGTATTCACAACCATCCTTACCCACGAATCCCAACCCTGGCGTGTAACACACTTTTGTCGAGTCGGGACCAATCGAACAAACACCATTGTCACCACCAGTGACCTTTGTTACTAGAAGTGTTTGGCCATTAGGTGGTGTATCATTATCGAGCACATCCACACAGACTGTGCCCTCGTTCTCATTCATTGTAAGACTATCGTCGACTACATCGGGCTTCTCGGCCATTGTAGGAAACATGGTGGGTTGCAGAGTTGGAAGTAGTGTAGGATCGAGCGTTCTATCAAGAAACGGCAAGAGTCAAGGCAAGATGGGCGAACAAGACATGAAGCGATGCATTCATTTCGTAAGTAAACGAAGCCACTTGACAAAAACTATGCAATATCTAGACATTAATAGACTCACATGATCTCCACAATGGTAGGCTGCAGCGTTGGTACAAGTGTGGGAAGCAGCGTAGGAAGCAGCGTAGGAAGCTCTGTGGGCATGTGTGTTCTTTTGGCAAAAGGTATGTTTTAGTAAACGAAACTCATGTTAGACATCAAGTAAAAGCAAAAGGTTAGATAATATATCACTCACTCAATCTCAACGACAAGTTCCCACTTGACACAAACGGCATCCTGATGCTTAATATTTTTCGTGGTTTCATAATCGTATTCTTCTGTCCAACTTTTAGCAGCCATCTCTTTGTTATCGTTTATTTTCTTCTTTAAGGCACGACGATTCTCATGTGCCTCGACCAGCTCAAACTTCGCTTCACCATTGACTACCTTGTCATTTGTTAGTAAAGCAAGGTGTCTCTTCGAGCCTTTTGATGAACCCTCTTCCACCGTTAATCCTTTGCCAGACTTGCCAGTCCCCGTCTTTGCCATCTTGCCAGATTTAGGCCGAGCATATTCGACACAGACGTATCCCTCCTTTTCAAGCTGCTGTGGCGTCTTGCCTTGCGTATCATAATAGCTTGATGACTTCCCTAGCTTGACTCTTTTCCCTTGCTTATCTTTACCGTTACGCATTAAAACCATATCCTCTTTTGTCACATCATCAATCTCCTTCTTCCTTGGCCCCTTTACACCGTGTTTCTTCAGTCGTCGAAGTTGCTTGTCACGATGTAGCTGCAAACGATTCCGTCTTCCACCTGTTGTTATCTCATCGATATCATTCCGGTACAAAATGCCATCGTCATTTCTTACGATAGATGTCGTGTGCGACTGACCAGCGGCGTCAACGACCAACAGTAGCAGAACGGCACAATAAGCCATGCCTGAACAGAGGTGACGCGTAGATGAAATTGGCGTCGAGCGTTGGTTACATGATCGTATCACCATTGTTATTTCAATTTCAACAGATAAATCCCAATTGCCACGCAATTTTCATTCTAGTTTCGCCCAATATTATTTGTTGTCGAACGGCAGCTTCAAGAAATTTGTGTTCGACGGCTTGCCCCCCTCGTTCAAATTTGAAGTGAAGAAGATTCCTTCCGTTTCTGTATTGTATTTACGTAATAATAGATTTGACCTCTTCCCTAAATTAAAAGGAATAGGAAGACGACGGCGGTAACGTACCTAGTAGACAAGCACAGGTAGCATAATTGGAATTACATTACACTATTGTTACAAGCACCTCATAAAGTTGTCCATCCTCTTCAAAAAGAACGAAAACTATACGATCTCCAACATATGTAGTAAGATCGTCTACTTCTAGCAGAACTAATTCTTCGTCATCCGATAGCCCTCGCTCATCAAGAATGCTCTGACCAAATGCTACAGCCTCAGCCCATCCGGCATCAGACAAAGCAGGAGAGCTAAGTAAACGACTTTTTGTCATCTTGGGGGTATTGCAGCAGGTTGAGTTCAGGTTATCCTTATCAAATTCGTCAGCCACTTTGTAATTTACACTGTATCCCAAGTCTTCTACACTTGCAATCGTCAGTATTGAGAATGGTGACGGTTTATCTGCGATACCCGTCATCAATTCATTTCCAAAGCAATTCTCATCCCAGTGTCCAAATTGAGTGCCAGGGTTGAAGCCTTTCTCAACTGGTGGTGTTCCTAAACAGCCCCAATCATTTTGCCACACTGACGTAGCTTTTGTTCCAACACGATAATCCTTGTTTGCATCAGTAAGGTTGTTGAGGTCCCACATAGTACCAATACCAATAACGTGGCCCAATTCGTGAAGGATTACATCATCAATTTTCCCCTGGCTAATCAAATTTGTAAGGTCAACTGAATCAAACCTGAAAAATAAGGGTTGGGATATCCAAATGTGGAATAATGTTAGTGCATACATCTCAAATACAAATGGATGATTGTACACAAGATGATGCCGTCATGAAACACAAACAAGTTCAAAACTTACGTCATCTGTCCAGTCTGAGCGACATACTTATTAGTCGTTACATTCCTTTTTAAGATTAATGGCCCAGCATATCCAACAACTTTTCCTGGACCGTCTATGTTTTTATCTTGACTACAGATGTGCAAATCGTCGACCATTGTGGGTACGTTGGTACAGTTTCCAACCCTATTGTCAGCTGTGGTATTCACTATACTTGACGGCATATCGCCGATAATGACCGCCATCCATTTTGTTACTGCTTTAACGTACGCATCTCTGTAGTCAGCAATGGCACTCATCTCGAGAACCAAATCAATATTGTATCTGGTCAAATCCGATTCTCCAAAATCACTGTTTTGAAGGCATGTGTATCCAGGAAGACACAGAGGAGAGGGAACTAGATCAATTGATGAAGCAAACGGCGTTGGTGATGGTTTGGCTGATGACGGAGGTGAAGTTGGAATTGACGTTGTTGAAGATGTTGGCAAAGACGTTGGTTTTAATGTTGTTGGCGTGGATGTAGTGGGCTTCAATGTCATACTCGTGGGCTTGGATGTAGGAAATCGAGTTGGTCTGAGTGTTGTTGAATTAGTTGTTGGTGGGAGGAGTACTTGATCAACAACGTGGATCACACCATTACTAGCCATAACGTTAGCTGCGATAACAACTGCAGTATTCACCTTCACTGTTCCATTGTTCAATACTTCGACAATGACAGGATCCCCATTAAAATCAAATGTATCATACGCTCTACTGTCAAACTCATAACTCATGTATATTTCAGGCAACATGTGATACAAAAGAAGATTTTGCAGCTGTAATATGTTCTGAGGAAGGAGTAAATTGTCAAGAGTTCCATTTGGCAACGAAAGAAAGGCACTATTGGGAGGGCCGAATACTGTCAGTGTCCCAGGTTCATTCAAATCATCCACAAGCTTTGCTGCCGTCAGAGCTTGGACCAATATTGAAAAGTCTGGATTGCCCGAAGCAATATCAAAAATAGTCTGATTGGGCGTTGGGACCGACGTTGGTTTCAAGGAAGTAGGAGTCGATATTGGAGCCGATGTAGGTTTAAACGTTGTTGGGAATTCTGTAATAGTCGAGATTGGCTTCGTAGTTGTTGGTTTAAACGTTGGCACGGTCGTACTTGACGATGTTGGAGATGCAGTGAATAGACCAGGTATCAAAAGAACCTTGTCGATAACTTGTATGATACCGTTACAAGCTTCAATATTTGGTATTATGATACTGGCATCATTCACCAATACGCCCGTGGCAGTCACTCCTATCAAGACTGCATCGCCATAAAGAGTCATTAGGTCGCCACTTATAAAATCATTCCTTTGATAGTAGTCAGGTACAACATGATACAGAAGAATATTCGTCAATAACTGCTTGTTCTCAGGAAGGAGCAGATAATCAAGAGTTCCATCGGGTAAAGAAAGGAAGGCATTGTTCGGAGGTGCAAATACTGTGAAGGGACCTGGCCCAGTGAGAGCACCCACAAGATCTGCTGCCGTTAGAGCTTGCACCAATATCGAAAAGTCTGGATTACCTACCGCAATAATATCAGCAATAGTACCTTCCTTCCCCGGACACTGTGATGTAGGAGTGTCAGTCGAGATTGGTTTATCAGTTGTTGGCTTCGAAGTTGGAACCAGCGTTAAGACTGTGGGCTCAGCAGTTGGTTCGTCAATCGGGAATGCCGTGGGTTCCACAGTTTCATTGGTTGGTTCATCACTTAATGGCGTTGGCACGTCCGTGGGAAACTCTTTCGAGCTTATGGGATTTTCAGTGGGACTGTCAGTGGGATCATTGGTTGGTTCATCACTTAATGCTGGTGTTGGTTCATCCGTTTGTGATGTTGGAGACTCAGTTGCCATTGTTGGCTCAGGAGTGGGTTCAAGCGTAGGCTCAGGTGTAGGCTCAAGCGTAGGGTTTAACGTGGGGCTCAATGTTGGTATCAGTGACGGCGCTATCGTCGGAGGTATCATTCTGATTGATTAAATTCATGACGGTATAAATAAGAGTTTATGTCAGTTTACGAAGTCAACAAATAAATAAAATGCATTTTGTTATGTGATACTTACGGTTGGCGAGTGATACTGTCGAAGGACGATGTTATAGAATAAGATGTGAGACAACTCAACGAAGTAAAAAGTAAATTCATTGTTCATCAAGAATGACTTACATCCTCTTGTTTTTTTTACATGAATACTTGATACATTTTTCATTGACACTCTTTCCACTTTTTGACTTTGCAGTCTTTGTCTTTGATCCCTTAGTCTTGCCTGACTTGTCTGCCTTACCGGATTTGTCCGAGGAACCAATCTCATATTCATATTCGTATTTGACACAAACGCAATCAGACTCATCGTCATCTATTTTTTTATCCCTTTTATTTTTCTTCCGTTTCATTCCTTTCTTCTTGCCTGCCATTACATCCTTACCCTCTTTCTCTACTTTCCTGTCATTCTTCCTTGGTCCCTTAACGCCATGACGAGTGAGCAACCTCTCGGTATCCACATCTGACTTTTCCAGTGTATGTTGCTCTACTTCATCGTTCTGCTCTGGTAAGTTTCCTTCTCCATACTTCGCACGGATTTGTTTCTCACGATGTACTTGCAAACGCTGTCTTCTCCCAGTAGCAAACGAAAAGTCATTGTTGTTGTTGTTGTTGTTGTTGTTGTTGTTGTTGTTGTTGTTGTTGTTGTTGTTGTTGTTGTTGTTGGTGCCATGACCAATATCATCTTCTTCAAGTATCAGTGCTGCAAAGGTCTCGATACAACAGCACACAGCAAGAACAATGAAAATGGCCACCGATCGCCGGTTACAGCAACTCGATTGGAAGAACGTCATTAGATGCTTTGGAGTGTGAAAAATGCAGACTATTTTGTACTATTGCGTGGCATGTCAACTGCAGACTTTCTGTAAACCACGCATTGTCAACGTTCACCACGAAAGGATGCCTCTGAAAAATCCAACAATATTTCAACTCAAAAAGCTTCGCACAAAGAAGAAAAGAAAAGAGAAGAATCCAAGTCAGGCGCACTGTTGCAGCTAGTTTTGAAACTTGTGGTTTTTTTTTCCCTGAGGAGTTTACAAACTCCAGGGGGTTTATTGTACCGGTTTTTTGTAAACTTTCGGAGTTTATAAACTAAGGGGGGGGGTCACAGCTAGTCTGTAAACAACCGAAGTTTATAAACTCCCGGACCGTAGTTTTCAAACTCGGGTGTTGCGCCGCCGGAGTTTATAAACCGGGGCTTCCAAGAGTGGTTCCGGAGTATTTAGACTCCCTCTTTATGTCTGATGGACCCAACGCAAGAAATCTTCGATCCAACTCGCAAGAATCTGCGAATCTGCGATCCAACTCATAGTCCAACTCTTGCTTTTTCACTTTCATCGACACAATGACATTGTTGCAG
>Ga0247833_1008239_pt1 | contig 10658 bp, 9 predicted proteins | sample LaCruzMarch2015__7_FD_187117 | JGI IMG/M metagenome (GOLD analysis project Ga0247833, IMG submission 187117) | Freshwater microbial communities from meromictic Lake La Cruz, Castile-La Mancha, Spain - LaCruzMarch2015_8m | ecosystem: Environmental > Aquatic > Freshwater > Lake | place: Spain...
ACGGGGGTGTCCCTATCTGGACATCCTGTTCAATTCTACAGGAAAGAGCTGGATAAGATGCGAGTCAAGCGCGCGTCCGATTTAACGAGCGATCTCAATGGTCGCCTTGTCCGAGTTGCTGGGATAATCTTGCTAAGACAAAGACCAAGTACAGCCAAGGGAATCACGTTTGTTACGATGGAAGACGAAACGGGATCGATCAACTTGGTGATTAAGCCTGATACATGGAAACATTACTACCTGCTTTGCAAACAATCGAACGCTTGGTTGGTGCATGGCGTTTTAGAACATCGCGAAGGAGTTGTGCATGTTCTGGTGGCTAAAATTGAGGATATGCGATCTGGAATTGGCCCGATCGATTCACGATCGCGCGACTTCCGGTAAAATCGCGGGGCTTTCGGTAGAATGGATCCATAGACTTTCAACTGCAAATTGCCCAAATACTAGCATATGACTTCAAGCAGAATGAACGAAGCAGCACGAATAATGAAAAATGCATTCCCATGGATGGACAGGTTCTGCACGCATTTTTCTGACTTCCGTGGCCGACTCTTTGGCAAGGCTTTGATGGTACTTTCTGGGATTCTGGCGCTGATTCCGTTCATGGCGGCGGCGGTCAGCCAAGAGACTCGAAATCCAGAGACCGGTCTATATGAACTCCGGACAAACCAGTTTTCTTTGGTCACGGACATTCCGATCGATGATGAGCTTCGAAGCTGGCCTTCGTTGTTGGATCAGAGTATCGCACACTGGCGCGGCTATTTCGATGTTGCTCCGGAGCGAATGCAGAATTTGAGCGTTCAAGTTTTCTTGATTCAAGATCGGGAGCGTTTTGAGAAGCTGCAATTGCTTGGCCAAGTCCCTGGTTTTGACGAAGGTTATCAATTTGGAAACAATCTATACCTTCGCGAGCAGCCCTCTGTCTACTACCGTCGGCATTTGTTTTTGCACGAGGCAACTCACTGGATCATGTGGCATTTGTTTGGTGGGGCTGGTGCTCCCTGGTACATGGAGGGGATGGCGGACCTTCAAGGAACGCATCGTATTCAGAACGGAAAGTTAACTTTAGGTATCATTCCAAATTCCGCGGACGAAGTTCCCTTCTGGGGTCGGCTCCGGATGATCAATGATACTCTTCGCGACGATTCGGCGCCGTCGCTCGATCAGATACTGGCCTACCAGAATGATCGCGACAGAACCAAGCGATACTCTTGGAGCTGGGCCGCCTGCTTGTTCTTCACCACGCATCCCACTTACCGTACGGTCTTGCGAAGCTGCTATGGTGATAAGCTGGATTACACGGATGCGGTCTCGATGGAATTGAAATCGAAACTTAGCAGCGAGTGGAACCAGGTTCAGATAGACTGGAATGGATTTATCAGCGATTTGGATTTTGGGTACGATGCAAGCCGCTCTCAAGTTGTCAGTGGACAGTCGCTGAATACAACGGTTGATGGTCAAGCGACGAAGATTCGATTGGCGACCGACCGAGGCTGGCAATCCACCGGAATGATGATTCGTCAAGGCTCTCGCATTCAATTGCAGTGCGACGGGCGTTATACGATTCGAAACGCGAGGGATCAGCTTCCAGGTGCCGCAAAGAATTTGCCGTGGCAATCGGAAGCTCAGGGCATCACGGTCGAATACTATCGTGGCCACCCCTTAGGTTGTGTCTTGGCAACCATTCAGCCCATTCCTGCGGAACGCGTTACGAAGCGTTGGGAACCCATTCGGGTCGGTCGCTCTCTTGAAATGAAATCCTCTGAAACAGGACTGTTGCTCTTGAAGATCAACGAACCGTCGAAAGAGCTTTACGACAATGAAGGATCGATCGAAATCAAAATAAAGTGACCGGATAAGGCGTTGGTACATGCGGCACGAAAGGAGCGACCTACGACCATACGACAACCCGGGGGGTTGAGTTTGTTCCACTTTGGGCGATCGCCGTTTTCTTCGCGAGTGGTGTACACGGGCAAGTCGCTATCGAATCGAGCCGATGCAGAAGATCTCCAAGATGTTGCGCAAACACGAGCAACTGCTGCTAAATTGGTCCGAGTCACAGGGTCTATCTTCGGGTGTTGTGGAGGGGTTCAACAACAAAGCGAAATTGACCATGTGAAAAGCATATGGATTCAAAGAATCAGAAACCATCATATCCGCACTATATCGGTATCACTTCAATCGCACAGGTCGAATTATTTGACGATTAAGGTTTCCAGTAACCACTGTCATCGGCCAAATCTCGAAGTGGTACATTCGAGATGCGTTTGGGCCGAGTCGAAGCATAAGTCTGGGCAAATTCAAATACGAGGACCAACGACTAGGTACCGGTCAATCGTTAATCTGCACGCCAATTCGATACAATCTCATCGAACCTCCAGGTATGACTGCGTCCGGTTCACGAAGCCGGAACTCTTCAAATTGAGGATGTCTAAAAAGAGTTGTCGTGCTGATCGCTATCCAGTAATGGGTATCTTCTGCGGACGGTTCCATAGGTAATTGGTGCTTCTCAAGCTGTGCCGTCCCGAAGTAAACGACCTTAAGCCGATTAATGGACATGTCACGACATTTGCGTTCGAGTTCAAAAACACCCTGACCCCAATCTAAATCGCTATCCACAACAATCCGCTCCGGTCGTCCAAACACTAGCCCATTGAAATAAGACAAGTAGTGAGGATGACTTGTACTTGATTCTACTAACAACCATACAACTAGAGAGCCAAGCCCAAATCGACTAATCATACTGCAGGATTGCCCCTTACAAAGTCCTGCCCACGCTCGTTGACAACCATCAGCAGCCAATGCCGAAAGAAAGGGGTAGATTGGAAGCAAATGCCTCACGCCGATGTTGACGGACGACGGCATTACAGCAGCAAGCAATGCACCTGAGATAACCAACGGCAACATCGGCCAGTCCATCCAGGAACTCTTGTGTTTTGAAATTCTCCTGCAACAAGCAAGACAGCTAATCAAGCAAAGAGAAAGCATGGCCAACGGTGTCTTGATCGCAAGGACGGTAGGGAAGAACAAAAGCGATCCTCCTTCTGACGTCATACCGAAAAAGTAATCGCCGTGCCCCATTTCCAACTTACTTTTCGCCCAAACAATCCCGGCAATGAATTCTGGGAAAGGAACCACCAACTTGCTGAGCGAGCTTGGAAAACCCTCAAAGGCGTACTCTTTGATCCGAATTGAGCCAAGTGTCCCCAATGAGAATCCAAAAATGCACCACACCGTCGCAAACAAGGCAAGGATGAAAAAGGTTAAATTCAGTAACGGTTTCCATTTCGAATCTGAAGCCCGCAATGACTTTGGCGATAGACCAAACAAAACCAAAAAGCAAATGGGAACGAAAAGCATCGCGCTAAATTTTGCCAGCAACGCCAATCCGGTTGCGAGCCCAGCAACAATCCATCTAGCGTTCGTCGGTTTCCAAATCGCACGCTCTACGAACACCACAGTACCAAGGAGCATGGCCGTCATGGGTAGGTCCGTCGTCGCCACGCCACTGTGTCCTAAGACGGTCGGACATAACGTAAAAAATGCGACAGCTATGGCGGCATTCCATCGAGAACCTCGGCAAGAAACCCAATAGTAGAGCAAAACGCTCACGATCCAGAAAAAGAGAAGATTGCCAACCCGAAACGCGACCAGCGTATTGAGATACTCTCCATTTTCGTAAAGGATGGAATTGCCGTCCGTTAACTTGCTACCGGTATCGCTGTACTGGAAACCTAACAGACGCGGTAATAGTGCGAAACCAAGTGGTCCTAATGGCGGATGTTCTGTGTGGATGTATTGGTGACCAGTTTGCCAGTGCATTCCACGAAGCACGTGAAACGGTTCGTCATAAACCTGCGACACGTGATAATAGGTCGAAACGATCCTCGCAGTCCCGATCACAATGAAGACGATCGCTACCAAGTTAGGGGCTTTTCTCGCTATCAATGGAACGTTCAAGTTTGCACGACACGATGGTAGATGCGTTGAAATCTCGGACCTAGCCGAATCATCATACCAAGCCCCGATCTGACTGGTTAGTCAGGAACTGCCACAACCTTGCCATCGCATCGATTCGAAAGCAGTTCGTGAGTGGTTTGGTCGATGTCAAAAGCGATATTATGAACGGAACCATCCGCAAAGACGAAGCCGCAGACACCAGCGTGACGACTCCCAAACGCTCGTCGATTGTCCAGGTCACGAGAGTCGCTGAGTGGTGGCCCCGAGCCCCATCGACGAATATCTGCGTCATCGCCAATGAACATCGACTGGTCGTCACCACCGAAACCAGTCGGATCCCATTGGTTCACGTATTTTTCACCGACGACGTAAGTGTTGGATAATCCGTCCGCGATCTCGGCCAATCGTATTCGACTGCGAACAAAGCTTACCCCGTTGAAGTCGTTCAAGGGTGGCCAATCGTATGCACGCACATCCGCGTCGGAGTGGCTGTCTGGTCCCTCACCTGAGTTAATCTGAAGGCTTCCACCGTTGACAGCATAATCGGACTTAGCTGCTGACTCGGGCAAGTCCGAATTGCGCAAAGGATGGATTGATAAGTAGGGGAAGGCTCCAGCACTCCGACGGCTTGGGCAATTGAGCGTCGAAACGTTGCTTGCCAGCATACGCTGCAACGCAAGTCGTCGAGTTGCAGGAGGTAGACCACTTCCTTGCTGTCGGACATTGTCTTGCTCGAGGTAGGGGAGAATACTGAAGACCCATCCCCCCGGTTGCTGTTGACCGAATCCGTAGTTGGGATCACCGACCCAAGCGTTTCCCCAACCGCCGGTTGGCAAATGGCGATGCGAATTTTCGTGCAATTGGATTGCCAGTCCGATCTGCTTTAGGTTGTTATTGCATTGCATTCGCCTTGCAGCCTCACGGGCCGCTTGAACCGCCGAGAGCAGTAGCCCAATAAGAACTCCGATAATCGCAATGACGACGAGCAATTCCACCAAAGTGAAGGCAGAATGTCTTCGTTGCTGAATGGTAGCTTTGGGAAGGCATTGAGCAAAAAACATATTGGCCTTCATTGTTTGCTGGTTCGATCGATTGTGGTTTTGACATCGATCCGAGATCCTATTGTATCGTCAAAATGAAACGAGATGCAGTCGTAGGAACGCCCCATCGGTGCAACATCTTCGTTGATCGACACCGCAAGCCTGATCGTATCGGCCGCGATTTCGACAATGCTCACGCCAATCAAGTCATTCGATGTAGAAATGGTAGGAAACGATTCGATCAAAGACACTTCGTCGGAGCGAATCAGCAATTCCTGTGTCGCAGCACCTGTCGTCGAGTGAAGCCGAAGGGACGATGGCGATGCAAAAAACGTTTGCTTAGGAACGGCGACTAGTTTTAGCTGGATGTGTCTTAGTTCGGGAACCTTGGAGGTCGTGAAGACATCGAGAAGAACGGACGTTCTTTCCGTACCGATCGGCAAGACGCAGACAACTTCGAGTTCCTTGCCACTGGGTGTTTCGACTCCAACAAGCTCTTCGGCGAACAAGCAAAGGCATGGAGCCTTAACGTCGGTTACTGCAAACGATGAAGTAGAAGAGTTCATGATTTTGAATGAATGAACCAGTTTGGTATTGGGAGCGACATCCTCAATCGTAGATTCCTGGCAGACTTGTTTACCGGTATCCGCCAGGTACGAGTCGCGATTTCGATCGCACGATACGAGATTCGCACAGAAGAACATTGGAATCGCCAAACGCTTCAAATGCTCAATCCCGCTTTGAAACACAGAGTCACAGAGGTCACAGAGAATTCCTAAGCCTCGAATCTGAACTCTGAAACCTCCGTGACTCTGTGTTCTGATACTTTTCACTTTTCGAGCCTCAAATCTAGAATGGAATGCCTTCTAAAATCATGGAAAAATGCAGCATTCGAAAGCATTTATCCCCGCCCAAGTTTATGATCGTCGCTTACCTCCACATCGTCCCGCAATAGAAAGCATCTGCATCTGGGAAAACGCCAGAATTGCAAATATCAAAATCAATTTTTCCTCCAGAACCGAATCGCGAAAACGACGGCTGTAGCTACGGCAAAGAAAATGCCAAGGTAAAGCCAAAGACTACCATAGCTTCTCGACGCCTTACGAGGAGGATCAAGCCTCACTTCCCTCAAGCTGTAGTTAGTTCGCCACTTCTCGGCTAACTCCCGTTTCTTCGCCTCTGGAAGTCCTTTTGGAGTGGGTGTTCTAAGTATGGCTTCAGATCTCATACGCAAGTATTCATCTAGGGACCAGCCAGGAGGAAGGTTTTCTATCATTTCCCCCGTTTCTGAATCTATTTTGAACGGTTTCCAGTTGGCAAGCGGATTCTCATATGGCTTGCTCATCAATGAAGCCACCCGATCTGTATAGGCTTTTGGGCTGTCAAACGCTTCGATTGCCGCATCCCTTGGAACAGTAAAATCCTCAAGATTCCAGTCAAGATCTTTCTCGAAGCCACTGTACCAGTACTCGGAAGTTAACTTGCGTGAGCTGTCATCGTAGATCTTCTTGTTCTCCACGAACTTCGATTCGCGGTCGATACTGAGCTCAACGAACGAATCTTTCAACCTGTAGCTAACGAGTAATTTCTTGCCGTCCTCCGTGACCTTTACCGATGTCGCCTCTTCCGCAAAATGCGTCATCTGGTTAGGGGCAGGCAGCGGTAAACGAGCAACAAAAACACGCTCTAGCGCAACATTCTTCGAAGGAAAATAAAGAAACTGTCGAGTTCCGTTTGTAATTACGACAGTTGACTCGATAGCTGTTGAGCCCTTGAATTCAACACGCAATAGTTCGTCACCTTCGTTCGAAATCGCTTTCGTAACTACGTATTCAAGTTTGGACTCGACGGGCTTTCGCTTCGTCTTCGGGATTTGACTCTGAAACGAACTGTTGATAGAAGCTTTTGACCGATAACTAATGGGTCCGCGCATGATGATCGCGCTTTCCTTCAAAATCGACGCCGCTGGTGGTAAATCTGCGATTGCGAGTTTCGCGCGGCAAGTAAGCAAGCCCCCAAAGAAAACCAAAACACAACAGCTGGAAATCGCTCGAGTATTAAATTGCGACATAATGCTATCTTTCCCCCCAACCAATTGTAGTCTGAATAGCTGATTTCTAGACATGTAGCCCACGCGTGTTGAATCGTAAAAGCTGACTCGAAAGTAACGCCATACGAAAACCCTCAAAATCTCGTTGATAGCGATCAACGAGATATCTTAGAACAGGCAGAATACTCGGCGCAAATCAATCTTGACTTGCAACATATTCATGAAGTAGGCGGCAAGCGGCTACGATCGCATTGATCGCGGCTAGTGCTTCATTATAGTAGTCAACCTCATCCAGAACCCATTGCGCTGCGAAGGCATTGATAGCAGCAAGGTCTGCTTGTAACGTATCGTCATTTCGGTGTGTCGCCCACCGAGCGTGCGCGTCTGCCCGTAGACGCGCGATGTGAGCATTGTGCGCAGCCAGTCGATCTGCCATATCTCTGTTTAAACCCGCCAATAAAGCAGCTTTCAATCCGTCACAAAAATTGGGACCTACCGCTGAAAGCTCATAATGAAGGACCGCCCCCCTTTCCAGGCTTCCTAGCTTACTAACGTCTGTTTTTATGTTGGGCTCGCTCGCTTTTGAGGGCAAAATATTGCCAGCAGCCATGATTGCCATCAAAACGAAACAAATTGAAGTCTTACTCATTTTCCACATAGCACTTCTCCCATAAATAAACGAACATAGACACTGGGCACATTGCCCAGGGGCGACACATGTTCCGATGCGACTCCCGTCGAGTTGAAACCTACGTGAGTCAAACTAGAAAATCGCAAACGCGACATGGTTTCTTTGTTTGCCGAGCCGAACGGCATCCATGAATCAGTTCCTATCCGATTCAGAAACTTTCGAAAACGGGCGGACAGACTCCAATGTGTAGTGATTCTCGACGACCCCGCGCCCAATCCGGAGGGGACGAAACGTGACCCGATGCAAGAGTAGATCAGAGTCCAAACGGAAGCACTCAAAATCACAAGCCGCTCCAGCAGTGTGCTCTCGTGGTCTGCTATTTGGAGCTTGGTTACCACTTGCATTCACTTCTCCCCTGGTTTACAGGTTAGCAAGAGCTTGACGAGGCCTTTGATTTCATGATTAAACAGGATTTCCCAGCTTTGTCAACAAAATTCTTTCAAAAAAGGGACCAATTCAACTTGCGGGAGAGACGCAAGGAACTACAAGTCGTTGCTGTGTTCGGGACAAACCGAGTTGGGAAGAGCGATTCTAGCCCCTTGCCTTTTGCACCAGTTGGACAAGCCAAACGGGGGTAAGACAAAATTTGGGGAACAGAAAAGAAACGTCCAAGAGTACAGACCTAATCGTCCGATGTGACCGGTGACATGCTACGATTTGTCGAATGCGGGCCCCGATGAGCATCCTTGTTGCCACTACAGCTTGAGAAATAAACATGTCGCTGCACCTAAGTACGAACGCAAGATACTGGCCCGCGATATTCGACTTGTTGCTGACATTCACGTTGGTTGCCTGCTGCATGGCTACTGCTCATTGGAAGAAGCAAAACCCCGAACAGCTACCATGGCTCGGTCACGATGCAAGCCAACACTTAGGTGCGGAGCATAACCAGATTGCTTTCGCTCTCTACCAAGGTCGCGGGTTTAGTGACCCATTTCACGGTCCGACGGGGCCAACCAGTTGGATGCCTCCGGTTCTACCAACGTTGATGGCAACGGCGTATTGGCTTTTCAGCGGTAGCAAGAGTCATGTGATTCAAATCATGATATTTACGAATGCATTTTCCGTACTCGTTTCCACTTGGATCGTATTGCGACAGGCTCGCAAACTACAGCTCGTTCTGGTCAGCTATGCCATCGTGGTCGTTGGGCTTATCGTCAATTTTCACCAACTGTTTCAATCGACGAGTGACAGTGGGATTCTGATGCTGGTTGTGAATTTGCTTTGGCTTGGGATCGCAAGCCTCACCAGGGTCAAATGGAGCAACGGGCGTTGCGTGGGGTGGGGAGCGTTCGGTGGCTTTTGTGCTTTATGCAGCCCGGTCATCGGTGGTGTTTGGGCCGTACTTACTTCCATGTACTTGCTACGCTCCAAAGCGGGACTCGTTCCACTTGCCATTTCTGCGTTTATGGCCATCGTGGTTGTAGCTCCGTGGACCGTACGAAATCGTGTTGTTTTCGGAACATGGATTCCAATCAAGTCGAACGGAATGTACGAATTGTGGCAATCACAATGCTTGGACAATGAAGGCGTACTGGATAGCCGAACTCTCTTTGACCAGCCTTTCTCCGGATACTCAACACAACGCAAGCAATATCAAGAGATCGGCGAAATCGCTTTCGTTCGTGAGAAAGGGAAAATTGCAACGAGGTCGATTTATGAGAACCCGGTTGAGTTCGTTAGAAGGCTTGCCAACCGTTGGTCGGCTGCATGCTTATATTACATGCCCATGAAAGCGGCAGAAGATCTTGCCGGTGGAGGGTGGCCCATTTTTTGGAAACGACTCGTATTTCCCGCGCCGTTCCTTTCGCTTATCGTTGTACTAATTCTGCGACCATTCCCTTTCGAGTCGGAACTTTGGACGGCGTTGGCGATCTACTTCTTCGGACTTCTCCCTTATGTAATTATCAGTTACTACGAACGTTACGCCACTCCGCTCTTGTGCATGAAAATGCTCCTTGTGCTTTTCGGATTGCACTCACTTGTGTCGAGCAGGACTTTCTTGACTTTTCTCAATCGCCGAATGTCTTCTACCTGAAAAAAAGACAACATGAGGGGAAGGCAAACCAGCGACGGTCTTAATAGTTGGCAAGTGCGGAATCGCAAAAATTGTAAATTTGCGACCTCCATTTCTCGGGTCGTGGTGACTCAGTGCTCCCTGGGGCCAGCCCCAAACCCCGGGATTTTCTGAGGCATAGCTCGGAAAATCATTCTTGCTTCGTGCACGTGGTGAGGTCTACTTTCTCGCCAACAGGATCGGACAACACCGTTTCAAAGATACAGCTCTCTCGCTATTTCACTGGTTCTCTTCGAGGCGATGCTGCAAGTTCATTTGTGTGCCAGCCCTTCGGGCTTTTGAGATCATTCTGGTTCTGACCGGTGGTGATCACCGGTGATCACCACCGGCAGAGGATGTTTCAGCCCATCAGGCTTAAAACCAAATGTCAACAAACGGTTCAAGACATTTTCTTTCAGACATCTTTTTCGCTACCCCAAGATCGAATTTCGAATAGGGAATGTCGAGGGCAGCAGCACTCTACTTCTTCATTCAACATTCCTTGATAGACGCCCGCTACGAGCTGATCACTTTATTGGATCGCATCGATTTGCTGATTGCGTTTCTAGTATCGATGATCAACGAAGACCACTCGACGAGCTGCTGGTAATTCACATTGGAATGAGCCGTCGCGATCAAGGCCGCGTCAAAACGGGAAACAGTCTCTTGATTCCACTCGATCGATCGGGTTCCGGCCCAGTGCGAGTGCTCGCGTGAGGGACGGATCACTGGAACAAATGGGTCGTAGTAACTGACCTCGGCGCCAGCGTGTTGCATCATGTCCATCAGAATGTAGCCTGGGGATTCGCGATCGTCGTCCACGTTGGCTTTGTAGGCCAGCCCCATCAGCAGGATCTTGCT
>Ga0247833_1008240_pt1 | contig 10656 bp, 10 predicted proteins | sample LaCruzMarch2015__7_FD_187117 | JGI IMG/M metagenome (GOLD analysis project Ga0247833, IMG submission 187117) | Freshwater microbial communities from meromictic Lake La Cruz, Castile-La Mancha, Spain - LaCruzMarch2015_8m | ecosystem: Environmental > Aquatic > Freshwater > Lake | place: Spain...
CATCCGTTACTGGGAAGGAGCCTGTACTTTTAAGGGCACCCAAAAAGGGAAACCCCTTTCCGGTCGCGGCTACACCGAACTCACTGGATATGCGTCGCCGATCGGTCAGGGAATGAAAGAATGAGAGTGTGCGCTTAAGCCCTTCGTAGCTCAGCGAGCTTGCCGAGACTGAGCAAAGGAGGGCGGCGCCGATCGGTCAGGGAATGAAAGAATGAGAGAGTGTAAGCTTAAGCCCTTCGAAGCTCAGCGAGCTTGCCGAGACTGAGCAAAGGAGGGCGTCGCCGATCGGTCAGGGAATGAAAGAATGAGAGAGTGTAAGCTTAAGCCCTTCGAAGCTCAGCGAGCTTGCCGAGACTGAGCAAAGGAGGGCGGCGCCGATCGGTCAGGGGATGAAGGAATGAGAGAGTGTAAGCTTAAGCCCTTCGAAGCTCAGCGAGCTTGCCGAGACTGAGCAAAGGAGGGCGGCGCCGATCGGTCAGGGAATGAAAGAGTAGTCTCTTTCAGATCAAGCCCCTGCTCTCTCTCCAGCGTGAATCGAATAGTCTGAAACCCTAACCATCTCGGGGACGCCAGCGGTCTTTCACCTCTGCCGCGATTCGACCCCTACTTCACCATCCACAACCAGACCAAACCCATTGCGATTCGATACCACGCAAATGGAATCAAGGTGTTTGTTCGCACGTAGCCGATCAACCACCTCACCGCGAAATAGGCCGTGACCGCCGATACGGCCAAGCCCAGCCCCAAATGCATCCACTCCTCCTGTGCCGGCACACCCGTGGCCTTGAGTTGACGGTAAAAGCTCAGCGCGCACGCCGCCAAGAGGGTCGGAATTCCCAACAAAAAGGAAAAATCGGTCGCCGCCGTCCGGGAAAGCCCGCAAAACATGCCGGCCAAAATCGTCGCCCCAGACCGCGAAGTGCCTGGAAAAACCGCCGCCAGCATCTGGGAGGCTCCAATGACCAGAGCCACCCACCAACCCGGATCCTCCTTGCCCCGATGAAGCAGCAGTCGCCTCTCCGCCAACCAAAGCAAAACTCCTCCCACCAAGAGCGCCCACGCAATCGGCCTCGGACTCTCCGGCAACTTGAGCCCCATCTCCGATGCCGTTAAACCCAAAACCGCCGTCACCACAAACGCGGCCCCCAACTTTTTCAAATACGCCTTACCCTTCTGGCCCTCCTCCCCCACCACCATGGCTCTCAACCTCGGCGCATAGATCAGCAAAACCGCCAGCAGGGCTCCCGACTGAATCCCGATCGTAAATAACTCCGAACGCTTCAACTCAAACAAATGCCCCATCAACAGCAAATGACCCGTGGAGGAAATGGGCAAAAACTCGGTGATTCCCTCCACCACACCGAGCACAACCGTCATCAGCCAATCGTTCATGCGCCGACCCTAAAGACTTTTTCTGCCTCCGTCCACGCTAGGCCGACACCAAGAGCAAACCCGCCCTTGCGCCTTGGGGCAAAAATGAGCACTGGTTTTATAACTTTTGGGAAATGCGAATCTGGCCAGGCTGCACGACGACAAAACTGTTGGAAAGTTTTGCGCTGTGCTTCTGCACGACTTCGAGAATCACACGCGGGAGCACACTTCTTGCCCGGCTTGGAAAGCGGATCAAGATCACGCCCGAACAAGCCGCGTGACTCACGAATACGAGCCATCCGAAATCACGATCTTCTGTCAGAAGGACGCGGTTTTGTTTGCGGGCTTGTCGAATCACCTGCCCATCTTCCGATTGGGTGGTCGATTCCGCAACCGACCGCACATCATAGCCACACTTTCGTAGCGCGAGCACGACACCAAAATCGCAGCTCTCGTCCGCCAGAAAGCGTAGCCCACCTGGGAGACGACTCACGCAGGTTGGAGGAGGATCGTCTCGTGAGCCAGCGAGTCAGCCGCATAGACCAAAATCGCTTGAATATCTGCTTTCTTGAGTCGTGGGTAGGCAAGCAGCAAATCGGCTGGGGACGCGTGCTCGCTTAGCTTGCGCAAAATTAACTCCACTGGTACTCGTGTCCCACGGATGACGGGCTTCCCTGCCATCACCGAAGGGTTCACCTCAATTCGTGGATGCTTCACGCTTTGATTATGCTAGAACCAATGAATCCCTCAAGTGGTTTGTCCCGACCAAGATCCACTCGATCTCCCCAGCCAAAGCGCCCTGAGGATTCACCCCAAATCCCCTCCTTGCTATCCCCCGCCAAACCTGCCAAGTTACAGACTTGGTCAAGGTTCGATGATACGAGTTCGAGCGAGGAAACAGATACAGTCCGGTAGGTTCCAACCCACCTTGTGGCCCGTTGTTCGGGCTCACGCCGAGCAACGCCGTCAGCCAGTAGCCAGCAAGGAAACATAAATACAATGGAAACCAGACTCTATGTGGGGAACTTACCGTTCTCTGCCACTGATGATGAACTCAAACAGGCCTTTTCGGCCCATGGCACCGTTACTGACGTTGCCCTGATCTCCGATCGCGTGACCGGCCGCTCTCGCGGCTTCGCGTTCGTGACGATGTCGACCCCCGAAGAAGCGAACGCCGCGGTTGCCGGTATGCACGGCAAAGATCACGCCGGTCGTAGCCTGACCGTAAACATCGCGCGCCCGCGTGAAGAACGTCCTGCCCGTGGCGGCGGTGGCGGATACGGCGGCGGAGGTGGCGGTGGCGGATACGGCGGTGGTGGTGGCGGCGGATATGGTGGTGGTGGCGGCGGCGGATACGGCGGTGGTGGTGGCGGCGGCCGTGGCGGCCCCCGTGGCCCCCGTCGCGACAGCGGCGGCTATCGCTAAAACCTGACCATCGGTTTTAAACGTGGGGGTAGAGAGCAATCTCTACCCCCATTTTTTTTCCACTTGCGCTCCTTCCCAGGCTGTTCTTCTGCCATCAAATTGTCGCTTTTTTGCGCCGTGGTTGACCCTCCACCATAGATCCATGAGCCCATACTCTGCGCTCGGTCCGGTGCCCATTTCGGCGCGCTCTTTCCTCCCCCCACTCCCGCCTCATTTTTCGCCTCACCAAAAAATATCCGAACATTCCCAAAAAAAGTCCGAACATTCTCTTTCGTCGCCGGTCAAAGATAGTATGAAAACAAACGAACTAGAAAGCACCGGAGCCGGGTCTCTCCCCCGCTCGACCGAACTCCCCGCCACTTTGCAGGCCTACCTCAAAGGGATCGGGGAAACCCCCCTCCTCAATCAGGCGGACGAAAAAAAGGTCTCCCGCCGAGTTCGTCGCGGGGAAGCCCAAGCTCGTGATCTGATGATCAAATCCAATCTGCGCCTCGTCGTGAAAATTGCCGCTTCCTACAATCACTGCGGCTTACCCATCCTCGATCTGATCTCAGAAGGAAACCTCGGCCTCATGAAAGCAGTCGACCGCTTTAAACCAAGCAAAGGAGTTAAATTCAGCACCTATGCCTGCTGGTGGATCAAACAGTCGATCCGTCGCGCTCTCGCCAACCAAGGCAAGACCGTCCGCCTCCCCGTTCATCTAGTGGACAAGATTCAGCGCTTGCGCCGAGTCAGCGCCGCCCTCGGGGCCGAACTGGGTCGGGAACCCACCGATGTCGAGGTCGCAGATGAACTCCAGGTAGAAACTCACCGCGTCACCAAACTCCGCGAAATATCCGCTGGCACCATCTCCTTGGATGTCGCTCTGGGGGCCGAGGGCGACGAAGGCAGCCTCGTGGATCTCCTCTCCGATCCCAGCGCAGTCGACCCCACGGAGGAACACTCGCACGATGACTTCCGTCAAGCCGTCACCCGCTGCCTGGAAGTCCTCTCCGAACGTGAGCTCGAGATCCTTCGCCTCCGCTTTGGCTTAAATGGGGATACCCAGGAAAAAACCCTCGAGGAGGTCGGGGAAAAGCTAAACGTAACGCGGGAAAGGATCCGCCAAATTCAAAATTCCGCCCTCGCCAAACTCCGCCGCCGCATGCTGAAAGAGGATAACTTCCCCGAATACTTTCGCCGACTTGTCGGAACGGGTGGCCTGATCCGGGCTGCCTAAAACCTCCTCTCATCGGAGACCCCCTCGCCCAGAACTCTGAACCCAGAGCCTGGGCGATGGTGTATCGTAAGACTCCATGCGATCTGAACTGCCTGCCTCTGCCCTCTACTCTCACCCCTCCCTCGGTCGCCTCTGGCAGGGGGTTCACCTTGGCCACTCCCCTTTTCTCCACCGCAAAGCAGTACGCCTGCTTTACCAAAAGCCCGCCTCCATCATCGGCCGGCATCTTTCTCATCCTTACACGCTGGTGGCCCTCGGTTGCGCGGATGGCACCAAAGAATCTCTTCTTCTCCAGAAACTTCCCCCGCCCGCCCTTCTTCTCGCCCTCGATACCAACCTCTCTCTCGCCCGTCGCGCCGCCCGCCGCCTGCCCGCCCGCCACAAAATCTCACGCCAAGTCGATCTTGCCTCAAACACGGTTTTTTTTAATCCAAAATCAAAAATCCATAATCATAAATCTCGGAGAGTCCTCCCCCGCCTGCTCACCCTCTTCGGGGTCTTGCCCAACCTCGATCCTCTTCCCCTTTTGCAACGCATCGCTCAACGCATGCCGCGAGGTGACCTCCTCCTCTTCAGCGCCAATCTCGCCCCAGGAAGCTCCAGCTTCGCCGGTGCCCGCCAGGTGCTTCCCCAATACGATAACCCCACCACCCGCCGCTGGCTGGAGGCCGCGGTGGCGCGATACCGCCCGAAACTTCCCCCCGGCGCTCTTCATTTTGGCATCCACCCCGACCCACTGCAAAAAACCTTGGCTCGGATCGAAGCTCGCTGGATCTCGCCCAAATGCACCCGTATCGTTTTTGCCTCTCGTCGTCCCACCGCCGCTCAAGTCGCCGCCTGGATCCGTACCACCCGCCTCCGCACCATCGCCCGATGGATCGAACCCCGTGGCGAAGAGGGCCTTTGGCTCGTCTCCCTGAAATCTCCATCCGACAAGACCAAGGTCACCCCTTAGCTCTGACGCTCCTCCCTACCTCTCGGCACTTTGCCCCGGCCAAATCCGCTCTCGAGTCGCGCCCAAAAAAACTCTAAGCTCAGAGAATGGGAGCCTCTCTTCGTGCAAAAATCATGACGGGCGTAGTCGCCCTCTTAATCCTTTTTGCTGCCGCCCTGGCCTTCACCTTGGTGCTGATCGACGACTCATCCTCCGAACTCGAAGGCATCGAACAGTATCACTTGCCCCTGACCAAAAACATGAATCTTCTCGATATCTACACCTTCGAGATGGAAATCATCGCCCATATGGTGGTCCATGGCGGACTTTCTCGGGAAAGCAACCTCGTGCGACAAGAGAGAGCCAAAGAATTAATGGCGAAAGTTGATCAAATTTTCGAACAGTCCAAAAACTTGGCCGAGGAAGGGAGCAATGATCCCCGCAACGACCTGCATGACCGTCTGGCCATGGCCCGCCTCATCGGAACCATCCAAACCCTCGAGTCCCAAACCAAAAGTTTTATGCGCGTGGCCCTGCAAGCCGTAGATCTCGGCCTTAACGGGAAAACTTCAGAGGCCAAAAAATCACTTTCCCTCCTTGGGGAATATGAGGAGCTCAACCCTGTCTTTGAATTTCTCCGGGTCAAAGCGACCGAGCTAACTGCCAGCTCAATTTTGGAAACGAACGAGAATATTCACCATATCATTCGGGCCAACTTGATTCTCTTTGCCCTCGCCGGCGGGCTGGGATTCTTTGTCTTTCTTGGCATCACCGGCCGACTGCAAACCGCTTTTCGCCGACTCACCTCCGCCTTTCATGAGACCGCCGATGGCAAATACTCCGAACCTCTCCCCGTCACCTCCAAGGATGAGATCGGTGACCTGACCACCTCTTTCAACACCATGGTCGAGCAGCTCAAATCGAAAGAAAGACTTCGCGAAGCGTTTGGCCACTTTCTCGATCCCCGTATCGTGGCCAATGTCGTCAACCCGGAGACTGGGGAACTCCGCCAATCTGCCGAGCGCCGAAAAGTCACCATCTTCTTTTCCGATATCGCCGGCTTCAGCGGGATCGGGGAGCAACTCACCGCGGACAACACCGTCGGTCTTCTCAATCACTACTTCACCGCCGCCACCCAATGCATTCGCGATCACCATGGCATCGTGGACAAGTTTATCGGGGACGCCGTCATGGCCTTTTGGGCTAGCCCATTTTCGGAGGGGGAATCCCACGCGCGAGACGCCTGCCTCGCCTGCCTCGAAATGCGCCCTGCCTTTGCCAAAATTGAGGCTGAGATTTCTCAAATCACTGGTCTGCGCCGCAATACCCCCAAATTTCATGTCCGTATGGCCTTGGCCACTGGGGACACCCTGATCGGCACCATCGGCTCCGCCACCACCAAATCCTTCACCGTCATCGGCGACACCGTTAACATCGCCTCCCGTCTGGAAGGGGTGAACAAAGTCTACGGTACCGATCTCATCGTGAACGAGGACTGCTACCGATTGGCCGAAGTCGACGTCGAAGCCCGTGAGATCGATCTCCTCACCGTCTATGGAAAAACAGAGCCCGTCCGCATTTATGAACTCCTTTCTCCCGTTGGCCAACTCGACTCCACCACCGCCCAACTGCGCGACGCCTACGCCCTTGCCCTCGATCTTTACCGCCACCAAAAGTGGACCGAAGCCGAAAAAGCCTTCCAAAAGTGCCTTTCCATCCGAAAAAGTGATGGCCCCTCGCTCGAATTCCTTACCCGAATTGCCACCTTTAGCCGCACCCCACCCCCTAAAGACTGGAACGGGGTCTGGCAAACCGCCTCCAAATAACTCCCCGCCTACCAATATTTTACTTTAAAAAAAGTAAATACTTTACGGCGGCTTGTGCCCTTTTCTTTACCAACTTGGGAAGCCTTTCTTGACGCTAATTCATAGGACCGCTATCCAAGTCATTCAGCTCATCCGCTGAACTAAATGAGAATAGGCCAAGACAAAGATGGGTCACAAACCATCATCGGAAAGACAGTCACTGTTAAGGGCGAAATCCTTGGTAGTGAACAACTCGTGATCGAAGGCAATGTCGAAGGCCGCATCATGATCGACACCACCGTCCTGATTCGCGAGGGCGGCCTCGTCAAAGCCGATGTCGATGCCAACAATATCAATATCGCGGGCGGCGTTGTCGGAAATATTGTCGTCAAAGATAAGGTCGAAATTGTCAGCGGCGGCTACGTCCTAGGGGATATCCGTACCCCACGCCTGATCATCAACGATGGAGCCAGCGTCAAAGGCTCCATCGACATGGATATTAAGCCACCTCACAACGATTCAACAGACTCCCCCAAGCCGAACAGCGACTCCACCTTCGGCAATGGTAGTTAATTCACCTCCTCCTCTTTTTTCGATCTCCTCTCTCTCCCATCTCTACCCCCAAAGGTAGGACCATCTGGGTCTCCCCAGCCAGCGCCCACGCCCGCCAACCTCGCTCCTGCAGATCCATGGCAAACTCCTGCGCAAATCCATGAACTGTCCTGACCTCTTTCGGAGCAACCCTCTCCACCATCTCCAACAGCTCCCCATAATCCGCATGGTCCGATAAAGCAAAAGCCTCCTGACAACCATATCGGTAAATCGCCCCGCGGTCTAAGGCCCACCCCGTCACCACCGCCACACTTCGCTTCTCCAGAACTTTCAAACGCTCACCTCGCGCCATCGAAGGCGGCACAATCAAAATATGTCCACCCACTTTCTCCACCGTAATTTTCCCTAGGCGTCCCACTTCCGGCAACTTCTGCCCCAACTCCCGATACACCTCGCACATTCGATGCCCCGCCCGCTCCATCAAAACGGGGTACCCAATTGCCCCCACCCGCTGCAAAATCTCTTGGCTCTTTCCCAACGCATAGCCCAATAAAATCGGCACTTTTCCCTCCCTCACCGCCCGGTGGCAGAAGGAAATCATTTCCCCCACCACCTTTTCCTCGGCCGGAAACCGATACTCCGGTCGACCAAACGTTGTCTCCATCACCAAGACATCCGCCCGCTTCGGTTCACACTTCTCCGATGTCTTCCCACCCCGCAACTTAAAATCTCCCGTATAAAGTAACCGCGTCTCCTTGCCCCCCACCCGCCGCTCCACCCACACCATCGCCGAACCTAAAATATGCCCCGCCGGAACAAGGGTGAAACTGGCTCCACCCCCTAGCGCCACCGCCTTTCCAAAAGGAATCGCTCGGATCTTTGTCCTTTTCGGTACCCGCTCTTGTAACAGTCGCGCCGTCCGCGTACTGGCCCATATCTCCCGATGCCCCGCCAGATGATCATAGTGCGCATGCGTCACCACCGCCCGCTGCTGGGGTCTCTTCGGATCCATCCACAAATCCACCTGCGGCAAATAAATTCCCCCCTCCCGTGCCTCCACCCCCCAATCCCCTGAAACTTTCGCCTTCACCACTTCCCTCCCTTGCCCGCCTCAAGTCTTGGCAAAATACGCCGCAATCATCCCCGCCACCTTCTCGCCCACACCCTCCACCTCCCCCAACTCCTCCACTGTTGCCTTCGCTACCCGCCCCACCGTGCCAAACTTTTTCAACAAAGCCCTCTTTCTCACCCCACTCACCCCCGGAATGGAATCCAGTTCACTCATCTCCATCCGCTTCTTCATCAGCAACTGGTGATACCCGTTCGCCACACGATGCGCTTCATCCCGCACTCTCTGCAAAAGCCGAATCGCCCCGCTCTCCTTCGGAAGGACAATCGGATCCGGTCGCCCCGGACGAAAAATCTCCTCATTCTGCTTGGCCAAACCAATCGCCGGCACCTCCGACCACCCCGCCGCTCCCAACTCCCGCACCGCCGCCCCCAACTGCCCTTTCCCCCCGTCCACCACGATTAAATCCGGAGATCCACCCCCCTCCGACCTCCACCGCGCGCACCTCCGCCGAATCACCTCCGCCATACAGCCCACGTCATCTTGACCCGCCACCCCCTGAATCCGATACCGCCGATAAGCCGGTTTCGAAGGTCGTCCATCCCGAAACACCACCATCGACGCCACGCTGTGCGTATCCGAAATATTTGAAATATCAAAACACTCGATTCGTGCTGGCACGACCCCCAAGCCCAAGACATCCCGCAACGTTTCCAAATCCCTCTCCGGGACCACCGTGCTCGGCAGATCCCGAAAGAAACGCCGCGCTGGCCGAGTCGTCTTTTTCAAATCCTCGACCAGATTCCGCAGAGAGGCCGCTTTTTCAAAATCCTTCCTCTCCGCCGCCTTCTTCATCGCCGCCTTCAGATCCTCCTTCATTTCCGCTGTCTTCCCCTCCAAAAAGGCGCACGCCTCCACCACTTTCGCGTGATACTCCGCCCGAGAAACCTTGGCCACGCACGGTGCACTACAATTCTGAATCACATGATCCAAACAGTGCCGGTAATCCTTCTCCCCCGGAATTTCCGGCCGGCACGACCGCAACCCAAACCTTTTTCGCATCAAGGCCAACGTCTGCCGTAACGCCCCCGAATGGGCAAAGGGACCAAAATAACGCGCCTGATCCTCCGTCTTCATCCTCGTCGTCTGAAATTTGGGAAACGGCTCATCCAAATCCACCCGCACCATCAAAAATCGCTTATCATCCCGAAAACTAACGTTGTACCGCGGCCGATACTCCTTGATCAATCGACCCTCCAATAAAATCGCCTCCGGCTCACTCCGCACCTGGTGGGTCTCCAGCTCGGCGATACTTTGCAGCAAGGCCTTCGTCTTTAAATCCGCACTCATCCGCCGGGAGGGATGAAAATATTGACTCACCCGACGGTGCAAATCCTTCGCTTTGCCCACATAAATTACCCGGCGAAACCGATCCCGAAAAAGATAAACCCCAGGCCGATGCGGCAAATCCCGCAACTGCCGGGTCAATTGTGCAGAAACCGTTTCCATCGGACTAAAATAGCATACCCTAACCCCATGCCCCGCCCAACCCTCACCTTCCTCAGCGCTCTCCTTCTCTTCTTGCCCCTACCCGCCTCCCTCCTCGCAGGCTCCGTCGCCAAAACCCCACAGGTAACGGTCGACCTCCTCGCCGAGCCTACCCCCATCCAACCCGGCCAAGCGGTCACCCTCGGACTTCGCTTCTGCCCCGTGCCGGGTTGGCACATCTACTGGAAAAACCCCGGCGACTCCGGCCTCCCTCCCTCCGTCACCTGGAAACTCCCCTCCGGCTGGACCGCTGGCCCCCTCCAATTCCCCTTCCCCGAAAAAATTCTCGCCCCTCCCCTCATCAGCTACGGCTATGAGCAGGAAACCGTTCTCCTCCTTCAACTCACCCCACCCTCCGACCAACCACTCCCCTCCCAGATTCCGATCACGGCCGAGGTGGATTGGCTCGTGTGTAAAGAGGCGTGCCTGCCCGGCTCCGCGACGCTTGATCTCATCATCCCCACCACACCCAAAGCAAACGTCGATCTCCAAAAACTCTTCGATGAAATCCGCCGCGAGATGCCCACCCGTATTCCAGAAATTGCCACCCAAGCAAAACAAACCGGAAACTTCCTGGAACTCACCCTCCCCCATCCCCCCGAGGTTGGAAACCTTTCTTTCTTCCCCACGGAGGGCGACTACGTCGACGAGTTCCAAGCTGCCAAAACCGAAAAGACCGGCAGCCAGTTAGTCATCCAAATACCGCTCAAACCAAAAGCCAAGATTCCAGACA